>Ga0075431_100000819_pt1 | contig 27158 bp, 23 predicted proteins | sample RhiMetdeltSRZDD5_FD_75297 | JGI IMG/M metagenome (GOLD analysis project Ga0075431, IMG submission 75297) | Populus rhizosphere microbial communities from Tennessee, USA - Rhizosphere MetaG P. deltoides SRZDD5 | ecosystem: Host-associated > Plants > Roots > Rhizosphere > Soil | place: USA... | reverse complement strand
TGCAAACCTTACATACATATTCTCTCAGGTTCGATTCAGTGACGAGAATGCTGGCAAAGTTGTTTCTGCAGACAGGCCGGTTCAGGGTCAATCTCCTTACCTGATTAATGGTGGGTTCCAATATTCATCTAAATCTACAGGATGGAACGCCAATCTTCTTTACAACAGGATCGGTAACAGGCTTGCCCTTGTTGGCAACAGTGAGATACCAGACATATATGAGAACCCAAGGGATGTGATCGATTTGCAGATATCTAAAAAAATACTCGACCAGAAGGGCGAATTGAAACTGACAGTGGGAGACATTTTGAATAAGAGTCTTCTGTTCTATGAAAATGTAGATAATGGAAGGACTTATAAGAAAGGTACCGACAGGGTGTTCAGTTCTTACAAGCCAGGTTCAACTATATCGCTCGGATTCACATATGATTTCTCATTATAAACCATAACTGCTAAACACAAACAAAAAAGTAAAACTCCGGATATGAAATTTATCAAACAAACTTTAATGGTGGTAATCTCAGCATTGACCTTTACTTCATGCGTTAAAGTAAATGTAGACGACGAGGATGGTACAGGCATAATCCCCGGCAATTCAGATGATCCAAATGAAACGAAAGTGCTTACAGGCACCATCGACAACAGCATAACGCTGAAGAAGGGCACTTTCACACTTAAAGGCTATGTGTATGTGAACAACGGGGCGGTTCTTACTATCGAGCCGGGCACTATCGTTAAGAGCGATATTTCGCAGAAAGGCGCATTGATTATTGAAAGAGGTTCTAAGCTGATCGCTGATGGTACAGCTACCGATCCGATCGTGTTTACTTCCGGTAAACCTGCAGGTGAAAAAGCTCCGGGCGACTGGGGAGGCATTATCCTTCTTGGTAAGGCACCTACAAACCGTCCCACATCTCCTGCTCCAATAATTGAAGGCGGCGTAAACCGTCCGTATGGTGGAACTGATGCTAACGACAATTCCGGAATTCTTCGTTATGTGCGTATTGAGTTTTCAGGTATCGCCGCGGAACCAGGATCAGAAATTAATGGACTCACGCTTGGTGGCGTCGGCGCAGGTACTGTTTTGGAAAACATACAGGTTTCATATGGCGGAGACGATGCGTTTGAATTTTTCGGTGGAACTGTTAACGCAAAGAATCTCGTAGCTCTTGGAACATATGATGATGATTATGATTTCGACTTTGGATATTCCGGTAAAATCCAGTTCGCTGTTGCGTTGAGAGATAAGCCTTCTGATACAGACCAGGCGAATGGTATTGAGTGTGATAATGATGGCACTGGTTCAACAGCTACACCTATTACTCATCCGCAGCTGAGTAACCTGACACTTATCGGACCTTATGATACAACGGGCTCTTCTGCCAACCATGGATTCAGCAACAGATGGAGAAGGTCAACGAATTTCACTTTGGTGAATTCATTGCTGATCGGTCACAGGAAAGCAGGTTTTTCGATGGAGTCGGCTGGCACCGTAGTAGATTATCTTGAAAATGGACTATCAACGTTCAAGGATAACATTATAGCTGTATATACAAAGCCATTCAATGTAGATTCTGCGGGAGCACGCGGTGTGGTTAAGACGTATCCCGACAACCCAATGTCTTCAACAGACCGTACAAACATGATCAATGAAGCGATCCAGCTCGTGCGTAATAAGGCTGAGAGCGAAGGGAACACTGTACTGGATTCAAGAGAAGCGGTTGGACTTACATCTCCTTTTGATATTACTGCGCCTAATTTTATTCCATCGGGTGGTTCGCCCGCAATGAGCGGCGCAAACTTTACAGGACTTGATTCTTATTTCACGACAGTTACCTATAAAGGAGCATTCGGAACAACTGACTGGACCGCAGGCTGGACGAATTTCAATCCCAAAGCAGCTACGTATTAATATATTTTTTTCATAATGACTTCGTCCCGCAGGGTTCCTGCGGGATTTTTTTTTTGCTTTTTAGGGCCGTAAAATATCGAAACAAGATGTGGTTTTCCCCTTTTTGATGTTCCCGACACTTAGGAATTTCACACAAATGAAATCAATGACACCATTCACGCAGACTTTCCGCATCTATGAGATGCTGAACAAATATTTTAATAATGAAGAAGACGCGAAAACGGTAGCATCAGGCATAGAGGAGATGGTGAACCAGCGGTTTCAGACGGAAAAGGAGAGGCTTGCAACCAAAATGGATATCATGGAATTGAAGGGCGACATTTCTCATGTGAAAATAAGAATGAAACAGTCGTTTCGCGATCAGATGAAGCTGATCGTGCTTATAATGTCGGGATTCGCGTTGGTAATTGTGTCGGCAATGATGATGATATTAAGTGCCACTTGAGACTCTGGCTGCTTTTTCATCTTTCCGGAGCTCGAGAGTGAAACCGATTGTTGTGCCAACGTCGGGAGTGCTGCGAACATGAATGTTTTGTCCATGAGCCTCGATGATGTGCTTGCAGATAGCAAGGCCAAGTCCGGTTCCGCCTTTGTCTCTGCTGCGTGCTGCATCGGTACGATAGAACCGTTCGAATATGCGGGGCAGATGATCTTTGTCTATGCCTATGCCGTCGTCGCTGATCTCTACGAGAACGTGCCTGTCGTCTGTTTTGTAGATGCTGGCGATGATCTGACCATTTTGTTTGCCATACTTCGTAGAATTTTCAACGAGGTTAATGAGCACCTGACGGATCTTTTCTTTGTCGGCATAAACTGAAACAGGTGTTTCGCAGCCCTTTTTGATAGAAGTGGTGATCTGTTTCTGTTGCGTTTTGATGGCGAGGGAATCGTACACCTCCTTGATCTGATCCTGGATTATAAAATTTTGTTTGTAAAGTAATTGCTCGCCGCTTTCGAGGCGGGTGATTTCGTCGAGATCGTTGATGAGGGTTACAAGACGATCTGCATTCTTGGAGGTGTTTTCAAGAAACTTTTTACGGACAGATTCTTCTTCCATCGCACCATCGAGAAGAGTTTCAACATAGCCCTGGATTGCGAAGATGGGTGTTTTAAATTCATGTGCAAGATTCTGAAGGAACTCCTTTCGGTATGCTTCGTTCCTTTGAAGCAGCTCGATCTGGTCGTTCTTGTTTTTCATCCATTCTTCAACATCTTCCTGAACTTCGTCTATGCTTTTCGGCGGAAGAATATATTTGTAGTAGACCTCCTCTTTACGGGTGGCCTTGGTTTGATTGATAAGTTTGTAGATAAGCTTGATCTTTCTGTATATGAATTTCTCGAACGTGAAACCAATAAGGCCGTAGCTGCCGAGAAAGATGACAACAAAAGCGATAGCAGTTATCTCAATATCGACTGTAAAAATGTAGATACCGAAAGAAATCGGTATGCTCAACGCAAGCGCTACAAGAGCCGACAGCTGGTAGGTTGAAAGATTTTTTTCCTTGAGCATCAACTAAGTTAAGCAATGCCTATAAATCAAATTTGTATCCAACGCCCTTAACAGTAGTTATGCAGTCAACGCCCAGTTTCTGGCGGATTTTGCGGATGTGAACGTCGATTGTTCTGTCGCCAACAATCACTTCGTTGCCCCAGACCTGGTTAAGAATTTCGTTACGTAAAAATACACGTCCGGGCTTTGAGGCGAGCATATAAAGCAGTTCGAACTCTTTTTTTGCGAGGGTTGCCGGACGGCCATCTATCGTGACCTCGAATTTAACAGGGTCGATCTCAAGGTTGCCGTTGCGGATCACGGTCATGTTCTGTTCGGGCTTCACACGCCTGAACAGGGCGTTCACTTTGCTCACCAGGACTTTTGGACTTATCGGTTTACTGATATAATCGTCGGCGCCGGTTTCCAGGCCCCTGACATGCGAAGATTCATCGTTTAAGGCCGTGAGGAATATAATGAGGGTGTCCTTGAAGGATGGCTTGGCGCGAAGCAGCTCACAGACCTCTACGCCGTTCTTCTTTGGCATCATGATATCGAGGATGATCAGCTCGGGTTTAACCGTTTTTGCCTTGGCCAGTGCCTCATCGCCGTCTTTCGCTGTCGTTACCTGGTAACCTTCCCTCGAAAGATTATAACCGATGATCTCGAGTATATCAGGTTCATCATCAGCGATCAGTATCTTTTTAGGGCTGGTTTCCATCTGGAAAATTTACGCAAAGTTAATTTTCAATTAATAGCATACACAATAAAGAGATTATCAAATTGTTAAGTACATGAGGCATTTTGAGAGGGTGAATAATTGTACCTTTACCATCAATATCATTATGAATCCACGGTTACTAATCCTTGTTTCCATCCTGCTGCCCGGATCCCTTCTGGCCCAAACGGCTTACAATTTCAAAATTTCAACCGACCGCATGCTGTTCCACGACCTGGTCGACAAACAGCAAAAAGCCATGCTTAATGAGAATGACTCATTAAAGCTATCTCCCGACGACGCTATAAACCTTCAGGTAGCCGACGTTTTCCTAAGGCAGGTTGATGAGCTGCAGGAAAAGATTGAGTCCGACACTACTTTGACAGGCCAGGTTAAGGTAAAGTCGTTAAAGAGCCTTGAAACCTTACTCAAAGGCTACAACCGGTACAGGGATAAAAAAGATTACCCGATTTCTATGGCTCCCGCCTTGTTCAAGGCATATATGGAGTGCCTGCTTCTTGACAGGGACGGAAAAAGCATCGAGCCGGTGATTGCCCGGAACAGCTATGGAGTTGGTAAGCTATTGATAGAATGTTTTTTGTTTCCGACAGAAAATGAGGGAGTAAAGAATTCAAGACTGATACTTACGCGCAAGTATCTGGAAACCCATCCCGACCAGATATTACCCGAGCTAAATAAAAATCCGACCCTTCCTTTTGCAGATCATTTCATACAGGTTGCGGCAAAGCGCGACGTGCGCAAATTATATGATTATGCTGCAGCTAGAAATTCGCTGGGTCTGAAGATCCGCAACCACCCCGATTCGCTGGTGAGGTTGATCGGCAGGATGGCATCGAGCAGAAGCGGACAGTTGTATTTTCCGTTCCTGGATAACCTGATGGAGAAAAAGATCACGCTTGCTGAAATTGATTCAGTAAAGGATAATGATCTGGCTTATTACCGCCTGATGGTAAAAACGAGAATAGAATATGCGCACAGGCTCCTGAACAAAGATTCAGTAATGGGTTTGGAGGCGTTGAACGAACGGATGACCAACAAGGCAAAGCAGTATTTTATCAGAGAGATCAATGCACTGCATACTGAAAACAATGAAAAGATCAGGTACAAAAGAATCGAAGACCTTACACCTCAGGAACTGTATTACCTGATAGTACAGGGCGAAGATGAAATTTACACGTCGAGTTACCTCTACGTATATAAAAGAATGTTCGGCAAGATGCCGGTCCCGCGCAGTGATAGTCTCTTATTAAGTGTGAACGGAGACAACTTCAGGAAGTTCATCAAAATGGCCGCCGCTTACAATACGCTGAACGACTTTCTGGCAAAAATGGACAAAGCGAATGCTACCACAACAATGAAGGCGTTCGTGATAAGGCTTGAATCGACAGAAGGACTTGAAGAGGCGGTAGATGTTGCTGATTCGTACAGCAGCATCATGGATAAAAATCCGGCTCTGGCAAAATATATTCTGAAAGAAGTAAAGTGGAACCTCGAGAGAAACATGGCCAACACAAATAAGAGGGGGATGGTCATTTACAATCTACTTAAAGTATTGTTCGAAAGCGCAGATACAACAAACAGGATAGACCTGGTGTCACAGCTCGGAATAAATTCGATATACGGACAGGATTACCAATCGCTTACTGATGACAGTGGAAGGGTGGTACAGCAGGTATTTTTTTATGGCGATGAAGATAAGGACGGTCAGCATTCATACGAAAGCTTCATGAAGATGTTCACTAATAAGAAAGAGTGGAAAGTGGAATCTAATGATGAGTGGACGTCAATCACATCTGTTAAAGGCCGGCCGGTATTGATATTCGCGAATAAGCCGTTGCTGGGACCCGATGATCCTGATGCTAAGGCACAGAATGAACTGAAGGATTACATGTTCGCAAAGAATCTGAAGCCCTCTATTGTTATACATCGCGGCCACAGCTATCACCTGCCATCAACATTGAAACAACTGGCGCCAACAGCAAAGATTGTGGTGCTCGGATCATGCGGCGGATATAATAACCTGAACGAAGTGCTTACTATCTGTGAAGACGCTCACATCATTTCATCGAAGCAGGTGGGCACCAGAACGGTGAACGAACCGATACTTCAGGCTATCAACCAGAATCTGCTTGCAGGAAATAACCTCGACTGGATACCAATGTGGGCCAGTCTCAGCACCAGGTTCAAGGATAAGTCGTCGCGTGAAAAGTTCGATGACTATATTCCTCCTTACAAAAATCTGGGAGCGATTTTTATCAAAGCATACAGAAAAAGCATGATCGAATAATTTAAATTCGCATAATGTCCACTAGGTCTGTTGCGAAGAAAATTTTCGATTTTGGCTTGCTGCGAAGGGTGCTCAAATTAGCTTCGCCATACAAGAGAAGATTTTTCATTTCTCTTGCACTTGCAATTATTCTTGCATTATTTTCCCCGGTTCGTCCATATCTCATTCAGCTGACTGTTAATGATTATATTAAGGAGGGAGTTAACGGACAAGGCGCTGTGAAAATAAGAATGGGAGAGTTGCTCATCTGGATTACCATAATCCAGGTTGGATTGCTTTTGCTTGAATCGGCCGTCAGATTTTATTTTTCTTTTCTAACGGCCTGGCTGGGACAAACAGTAGTGAAAGACCTGCGTGTGATGGTGTACGAAAAAATACTCGGACTAAATCTTTCACAGTTCGATAAAACGCCGATTGGTACGCTGACTACAAGGACGATCAACGATATCGAAGCCATCAACGACATTTTCGCGGAAGGATTGTTGCCTATCATCGCCGACCTTTTGTCGATTGTGTGCATACTCTTTTACATGTTCTATGTAGACTGGCGGCTGACGGTCATCTGTCTTGCACCTTTTCCACTGCTGATCATTGCGACGTGGTTCTTCAAGGAAAGTGTAAACAAATCATTCATCAGGGTGAGGAACGCGGTAGCGCATCTGAACGCTTTCGTACAGGAGCATATTACCGGTATGCAGGTGATCCAGTCGTTCGCGGCAGAGGAGAAAGAGTTTGATAAGTTCAGGACCATTAATAAAGAACACCGTAACGCAAATATCAACGCGATCTTTGCTTACTCGGTTTTCTTTCCGATCGTTGAGATTGTTCTTGCCGTTGGAACCGCAATGATGGTCTGGTGGGGTGCAACGCATGCTCTGAACATCCCGCAGGAACAGGCAACTGATCTTCCCGGTAAAATGATGGCGTTCTATTTCTGTCTGAATCTTCTTTTCCGCCCGTTACGGGTTATTGCAGATAAATTCAATGTCTTGCAGATGGGCATGGTTGCCAGTGATCGCGTGTTCAAGGTACTTGAAAATGAAGATTACATAAAAACAGAGGGTAATCACCAGCCTGGGTCGATAAAAGGCAAAATCGAATTCGATAGAGTTTGGTTTGCGTATGTGGATGAACGGTATATCTTAAAAAACGTTTCGTTTAAGGCTGAACCTGGTGAAACGATAGCTATTGTCGGACACACGGGCAGTGGCAAAACATCTATTATAAGCCTGATGAACAGGCTATATCATATTCAGAAAGGCGCAATACGGATTGATGATGTGCCCGTTGAAGAATTTAAACTGGAGGCCTTAAGAAAAGACATTGGCGTTGTGCTCCAGGATGTATTCCTGTTTTCGGGGTCGGTGATGGATAATATTACGCTGCGTAATCCTGAGATTTCAAGAGAGCAGGTAATTGAGGCGGCAAAACTGATCGACGTGCACGATTTCATTATGCAGTTGCCGGGCGGCTATGACTATAATGTAATGGAGCGCGGCAGCACCTTGTCGATGGGACAGCGTCAATTGATCGCGTTTATAAGGGCGCTGCTGTACAACCCTTCTATCCTGATACTTGACGAGGCGACCTCGTCTATTGATACCGAAAGCGAATTATTAATTCAAAAGGCTATCGATACACTGATTTCAGGCAGAACGGCGGTAGTAATAGCGCACAGACTGTCAACAATCAGGAAGGCCGACAAGATCATAGTGCTTGACAAAGGAGAGATCAAGGAAACCGGCACACACGACGAATTGATGGCGCTCGGTGGGCTGTATTCGAGCCTTCATTTCATGCAAACTGAGGTGGACAAGGCGGTATAAATCTTTTTCTTAATTAGAACCCTTTCATAAGTTTTTTACGGGCCGCATGCTTATCTTTGCGGCAAATTTAGAGAAAGGTATGTTCAACCGGAGAGTAAAGTCCTTATTGTTAACGGTTTACAGCATTTTTAGCATGGTTTTTTGCAACGTTGCTAACGCGCAGGAAACCGATCACATAGGTAAGGAAGAACATGCTCCGAAGACGATTCAAAAAGAAGAAAAAGTGTTTGACGCGAATGAAGTGATCTTCGAACACGTGCTGGATGCACACCAGTTTCATTTTCTCACCTACAAGGATAAAGAAGGTCACGAGCAACACCTTTCGATTCCGCTTCCTGTAATATTATATTCACCTCAAAAAGGTTTTTCGATTTTCATGTCGTCTGCTTTTCATCATGGCGAACACGAGGTTGAAGGCTACAAACTGGTGGGTAATAAAATAGTTCCGGTAGATCCATCGGTTAAAGTTTATGATCTGTCGCTTACAAGGAATGTTGTGCAGATGATTCTTGCTCTTACATTGCTGGTGATTTTACTCATCAACGTTGCAAAGAAATATAAGAATGGTATTGGAACAAAACAGGCGCCAACAGGTTTTCAGAATGCAATTGAACCTGTTATCACATTTGTAAGAGATGAGGTGGCGAAGCCAAACCTCGGACATGATTATTACAAATATCTTCCTTACCTGCTGACTGTATTTTTCTTTATCCTTATCAATAACATATTCGGACTTGTTCCGGGATCGGCAAACGTTACGGGCAACATTGCCTTTACTGCCGTGCTTGGAGTAATTTCTTTTATAGTGATATCGGTGAATGGCAATTCACATTATTGGGGGCACATATTCAATCCTCCTGTTCCTGGCGGAATTAAGCCAATACTTGTACTCGTTGAAGTTCTGGGAGTATTCACAAAGCCTTTCGCGCTCATCATAAGGTTGTTTGCGAACATGCTTGCAGGGCACATTATCATCATTTGCCTTATCTCCCTCATATTTATATTCGGTGGACTCAGCGCAGCCATAGGCTGGGGTTTTTCTCCTGTGTCGATTGCGTTTTCTGTGTTCATTTACCTTATTGAAATTCTGGTTGCTTTCATCCAGGCGTTCATCTTCACGAACCTAACGGCTGTGTTCATCGGTCAGGCGATAGAAGATGTTCATGACAAACATGATAAACACCAGATCGGACCCGAAGATCCGGTGATAATATAGAGAGGGCAGAGGGCAGCGGGCAGAAAGGATTAAATCTCACATCTGCGTTCTGCCTTCTCCCTGGAAAATACGAGTTTAACAACTAGAATTATAAAAACACACAATTATGGATTTACTGACAGTTTTGTTAAGCGAAGTAGCATGGGCTAATGCCGGTGGTGCTATCGGTGCGGGATTAGCCGCAGTAGGCGCTGGCATCGGTATAGGTCAGATCGGTAAGGGTGCTGTTGAGGCAATTGCCCGTCAGCCCGAAGCGATCAACGACATACGTGCCAACATGATCCTGACTGCCGCATTCGTTGAGGGTGTTGCCCTCTTCGCGGTTATCGCAGGTATCCTGGCTATGTTCGTTTAAGCCAACATTATACTGCATTCAAAGCACAGGGCGGCGAATGCAGTAATTCTGAGCAAATTAATGCGAGAGCATTTTCAAATTATAAAAGAACAGCACAATGGATTTACTCATACCTTCCTTTGGATTGATCATCTGGACGCTGCTAGCCTTCCTCATCGTATTTTTCATTCTGAAAAAATTTGCATGGAAGCCAATTCTTAACTCTCTTAAGGAAAGGGAGAACTCAATTGCAGATTCACTGTCCACAGCTGAAAGGGTTAGGGCGGAAATGGCGCAGCTCAAAAGCGAAAACGAAGCTTTGTTAGCGAAAGCCCGTGAAGAAAGAGGACAGATCCTGAAAGAGGCACGCGACACCAAAGAAAAGATCATCAACGAAGCAAAAGAACAGGCAAAGATCGAAGCGAATAAGATCATAACAGATGCTCAGGCTGCGATCGAGCAACAGAAGATGGCTGCATTGACCGATGTGAAGAACCAGGTTGGCCTCATGGTGATCGAAGTTTCTGAAAAAGTACTTCGCCGCGAGCTAAATAATAAGACGGAGCAGGAAAAATTTGTAAGAGAACTTACAAATGAAGTGAAATTAAATTAATCGCGAAAGGAAATCATCATGCTTAATCCACGTTTAGCAGGCAGGTACGCAAAATCGCTTCTCACACTGGCCATTGAAAGAAACCAGCTAGATACTGCATATAAGGATATGGAGTATCTGAATGCAGTTTCAAAAGCCAACAAAGAATTCGTTGTGGTACTGAAAAGTCCCGTTATCAGCCCTGAAAAGAAAGAAGCTATTATTGAGGCAGTCGTAAAAAATAAGATCAGCGACCTTACTTTTTTATTTATCAGGTTGTTGATCAGAAAAGGAAGGGAAATGAACCTGCCCGAAATAGCTACAGCTTTTATCGCCCAATATAAGGCACATAAAAAAATTTTTCCGATGAAGATCACCACTGCAACACCTGTTAGTGACGCAGTGAAACAGGATATTGTTGCCAGAGTTAAGAGCCAGACTTCATTAGAAAACATTGAATTGACGGCTGTGGTGGATGAAAGTCTTATTGGTGGTTTTGTTTTGGAGATAGGTGACAAGCTGGTAGATGCAAGCATTGTGTATGACCTTAACGTTATCCGCAAGCAATTTTTGAATAATGATTTTATTTACAAGATCAGATAAACAATAAGATATGGTTGAAATTAAATCGGATGAAATTTCGGCGATATTACGCCAGCAGTTGAGCAACTTCAATGCAACATCGGACCTCGAAGAAGTTGGTTCTGTGCTGCAGGTTGGCGATGGTATTGCCCGTGTGTATGGTCTCAACAATGTTAGAAGTGGTGAGCTGGTAGAATTTGAAACGGGGGTACAGGCCATCGCGCTTAACCTTGAAGAAGATAATGTGGGCGTTGTATTGATGGGTGAATGGGGAGGCATCAAGGAAGGATCTAAAGTACGCCGTACCGGCAAGATCGCTTCAATAAATGTAGGAGAAGGAATGCTCGGCAGAGTGGTGAACTCTCTCGGTGATCCCATTGACGGCAAAGGGCCAATAAAAGGTGAGCGTTTTGAAATGCCACTCGAGCGTAAAGCCCCGGGTGTAATTTTCCGCGAGCCTGTTAAAGAACCATTACAGACCGGTTTGAAAGCTATTGACGCGATGATTCCGATTGGCCGCGGACAGAGGGAACTTATCATTGGCGACCGGCAGACGGGTAAGTCCGCGATCGCCATCGATACAATCATTAACCAGAAAGAATTTTACGCAGCAGGTAAACCTGTTTACTGTATATATGTTGCGATCGGTCAAAAAGCGTCTACCATCGCGAACGTGATGAAAACGCTTGAAGACAACGGGGCAATGCAATATTCTATCATTGTTGCCGCTTCGGCGTCGGATCCTGCTCCGCTGCAGTTCTACGCACCGTTTGCCGGGGCCGCAATAGGCGAATTTTTCAGGGATACGGGCCGCCCTGCATTAATCATTTACGACGATCTGTCGAAACAGGCAGTAGCTTACCGTGAAGTATCACTTCTGCTTCGCCGCCCGCCGGGACGTGAAGCATATCCAGGCGATGTGTTCTATCTCCATAGCCGCCTTCTGGAGCGTGCAGCAAAGGTTATTACTGACGACACAGTGGCAAAGAACATGAACGACCTTCCTGAATCGATCAGGCACCTGGTAAAAGGCGGAGGGTCGCTCACGGCACTTCCAATAATTGAAACACAGGCAGGCGACGTATCAGCATATATTCCCACGAATGTTATCTCAATCACTGATGGCCAGATATTCCTCGAATCGAACCTGTTCAATGCGGGTATCCGTCCGGCTATCAACGTAGGTATCTCAGTTAGCCGTGTGGGTGGTAATGCTCAGATCAAATCGATGAAAAAGGTGGCAGGTACCCTAAAGCTCGACCAGGCGCTTTACCGTGAGATGGAAGCCTTTTCTAAGTTCGGTGGCGACCTCGATCCGGCTACCAAACTTGTTATCGACAAGGGCGCAAGGAATGTAGAGATCCTGAAGCAGGCGCAGTACTCGCCATTTCCAGTTGAGAAGCAGGTGGCAATCATCTACCTTGGAACTCAAGGACTTCTCCGTAATGTGCCAGTGAAGAAAGTGAAGGAATTCGAAGAGCATTTCTTGCTTGAAATGGAAAATAAGTTTCCTGAAGTATTAGCTGAGTTCAAGAAAGGCGGACTTTCTGATGAGAGCCTGAAAAAGGTAACGGAATTGGCTAACCAGTTGGTTCCCCAATACAAGTAAGCAAATCGAAATAAATTGAGAACCGCCCTTCGGGGCGGTTTTTTTAGTCCATCGTAGATTTACTATTGCAGAAACAAAAAACCCGCACAATATTTGCTCTAATTATACGACGCTCCAATCCTCGGAACACCAATCCATTAAAATTTACGGGTTAGCTCCAAATCCTCAGAAAATCTGAAGCATTTTCACTATCGTCTTATTTCCTCTATCCTGCAATGATTTTTTGCATTTGTACAGTTGAAATAAAAGATGAAAGAATTGCGCCCCACAATAAGAATTTTCCTCCTCGTAATGATGATCATGTGTTGTGTATCGTCGTATGCGCAGAATAAAATGAATGACCCTGTTGTGAAGGTGAAAAGCAGAAGTGATAAAAATGTTAGCCTTATCTGGCCGGCATTTACAGGAGATGTGAGTCAGTATGTTCTTGAACGCAGCACCGATGCGCGCAGGTTCCAGGAAGTGTCGGTAGTTGTAGCGATGTTTGGAAACGAAGAACCACTTTATGAATTTAACGACCGGTTCAGGTCGGCCTATGCCGGTCCTCTTTACTACCGATTACGTGTTGAGGGACTTGATGGAGGTGTTATATATACACCAGTAACTATGTTAAAAGCTATGCAGGCGAAGTAACGCTGCATGAAAATATTCTGGTAACTATTTTTTAAAGGGTACGATCAACAAACAGCCGGGCCTTTCCAGGCCTGGCAATTTTAAGAAACACAAAAATGTTGGTGATGAGCACATCGTTTGCTTCCTTAATTAATCCGGCGGCCCTGATAAGATCAGTAAGAACATTCTTTGACCTGAAACCTGCACAGGCAGCACGTTGCAGCAGGATAAGGAGACGAAGCTATAAATCGTTTGATGAGTTTATTTTTAAAGGGTACGATCAACAAACGCCGGGCCTTTCCAGGCCTGGCTCTTTTAAAGACCTCAGACATATCTGCAAGAATTAAGTCAAAAGTTAAAAGTCAAAAGTCAAAAGAGTTTTCAGTTGGCAGTTATCAGTTAGAAAGTTATAGTAACTTCTCACTTTTAACTTATAACTTTTAACTTTTCACTTTTGCCCCAATGGTTATCGACAGCCATGTACATTTCTGGAAATACAATAAGACGGATCTCCCGTGGATAGACAGGAACATGAAGATCCTGCAAAAAAATTACCTCCCATCTGAGCTGGAACTGACGCTAAAAAGAAATCATGTAGACGGTTGCATCGCTGTACAAGCAATGACTGCAGAAGTGGAAACAAGGTTTCTTGCAGAGCTGGCCAACACCAATTCTATTATTAAAGGAGTTGTGGGATGGACTGACCTGCGGGCGGATGATGTGGCGAAAAAGCTCTCGGAGTTCAAAGAATATTCTTCAATAGTTGGTATGCGTCATATCGTACAGTCGGAACCCGACGACTTTTTATATGATGAAAAATTCAGGCGCGGAGTTTCATTACTAAAGGAATTTGGTTACACCTATGACATTCTTATCTATCCCAGGCAGCTAGGGGCGGCAACCGATTTTGTTCGGGCATTCCCTGACATCACCTTTATAGTTGATCATTGCGCCAAGCCTGAAGTGAAGAATAAGGAGATGCAAACATGGCGCAAAGGCATAACCGACCTTGCAATGTTCCCGAACGTTTATTGTAAGCTTTCGGGCCTTATTACAGAGGCAGGGTGGAAAGAATGGAGCCCGGGCGATTTCTATCCATATCTCGATGTTGTTTTCGAATCGTTTGGCACTGAAAGACTTATGTTTGGCAGCGACTGGCCGGTAATGCTGTTGTCGGGAATTTATGTACAGTGGAAAAGCCTGCTGGAGAAGTATATGGAGAATTTTTTACAGGAGGAGAAAGAGGCAGTTTTCGGATTAAATGCCCAAAAAATTTACGGAATCTAATCTGCCTTCTGGCCTCTGCCTTTTTCATGCAGCGTTTTATTGAATTTACTTATCTTACCAAAAATTAACTGTTTCCTGAAACGGGCTGTATCAATATTGCTCCTCCTTATGCTTGCTTTTAACTGGGTAGGTTACCGCCTGCTTACAGGGTTTATGGAAAGCAAGGCTGACTACGCTCTTGAAACAAAGATTGAAAATGACGACTACGACGAGTCTTCTTTGATAGAGATCAGAGTACCTCTTAATGCACCATATCTTTCGGACAACTCAACCGGGTTCGAACGTTACGACGGAGAGCTTGAACTTGATGGCGTACACTATAAATATGTAAAGCGTAAGATCGTAAACGGTGAGCTTGTTCTTCTCTGTCTTCCTAACAAAAGCAAAACTGAATTACAAAATTCGCGTGAAGAATTTTTCAAGCTTGTGAACGATCTTAATCATACACAGAGCAAAGAAAAAAGCAATACTACGTCCTTCAAAAGTGTAACTACAGAATACAAAAAGGAAAACAATGTGTGGGTTATCCCGGCATTGACAGCTACACTCGTGCAGTACAATAACGCAGTTCGTTCAGATATAAATCCCGGATATAATTCCGCCCCGGATCAGCCTCCGAAAGCTTAACGCCCCGACTTCTTCTTCATCTCTATTATTTTATTAATTATTTCAAATCACCATGAGGCTGAACTTAGCATTGGCTGCTGTTGTGGCAGTAATTTTAGTATCGTGCAAAGACAAGAACTACAACAAAGTGACCGGAGATCCGATCCTTTATTCCAAAACGGTCAAGAAGCTTAACGACATCGTGCTGGAAAATAATTTTCCCCCCATGATCGCCGCCCGCAATTATGTGTATGCAAATATTGCTGCATACGAATGTATCGTGGCGGGCGATAGCTCGTATGTAACATTGGCGGGACAAATCAAACACATGCCTGCAATGCCTGCGCCCGATCCGGCAAAGAAAATAGACTTCCAACTTGCCGCGATGCTTGCTTTCACAAAAGTGGGTAATGCAGTAACATTTCCGGAAGGAAGCATGATGGCATACTATGATGGTCTTCTGGAAAAGGCTGATGATGCGGGCATGCCCGGTGAAGTTTTGGATAATACGAAAGAGTTTTCAGATAAAGTGTTTATGGCTATAATGGACTGGTCGAAAAAAGATAATTATGCGCAGACACGGTCAGCAAGCAAGTACACCGTAACAGATGAGGAAGGAAGATGGGTTCCCACACCACCGTCGTACACTTCGGCATTGGAATCACACTGGATGGAAATAAGAACACTTGTTCTGGATTCTGCGGGACAATGCCGACCGGCTCCCGCTCCCAAATTCAATATTAAAGACACTGCAAGTGTTTTTTACAAAGCAACAATGGAAGTGAAAAATGTTGGCGACCATCTGACAGAGGAAGAAAAACACATTGCAGATTTCTGGGACGATAATCCATTCAAGATGAATGTAAGCGGCCATGTGATGTTTGCGACCAAGAAGTTTTCTCCTGCAGGGCATTGGATGAACATAGTAGGCATAGCTGCAGAAAAAGCGAAAAGCGATTTCAATACTACCGTTTACGCGTATACGAAATCATCAATTGCTCTTTTTGATGCATTCATCAGCTGCTGGGAGGAGAAATTCAGAAGCAACGTTGTAAGGCCCGAAACCGTGATCAATAAGTACGTTGATCCGGAATGGCGCCCTTACATTCAGACGCCGCCATTTCCTTCGTACACCAGCGGGCATTCGGTGATCTCAGGATCAGTTGCAGAAGTGATGACCGACATATTCGGTGACAATTTTAATTATACAGACACATCAGAAATAGAATTCGGAATTCCCCACCGCTCATTTACATCATTCAGGCAGGCTGCTCTCGAGGCATCCTGGTCGAGGATGTACGGTGGCATTCACTACAGATTTGACCTGGAGAACGGCAATAAGGAAGGAATTGAAGTTGGGAGACTTGTAGTGGACAAAATAAGAATGAGGAAGAACTCCAATACTATTCTAACTCGCAAATAACCAAAACGAATCAACAAACAGTTTATGAAAAAGATTTTAGCTCTCTTAATAATATCATCGGTTTTTTATTCCCATGTAAACGGTCAAGGTTGCGTTGCTATAAGAAGCAATGGAGCAGTTTGCACCAAGCATGATCCTTCAATGGATTCAAAAGGATGGCAGGTTAATATGTCTTACCGGTATTTTAAGTCTTTCCGCCATTTCGTTGGAACGGAAGAACAGAAGCAACGGCTTGAACAGCATACCGAAGTGATCAACTATCAGCATACGATGAACATTACAGCCATCAGGCAATTCAACAACCGGTGGTCGCTTGGCATCGACCTTCCGCTTATTTCCAACAAAAGATCTTCATTGTATGAACACGGAGGTAACAGTGAAGGACCGGCTGCAAGACACAATACAAGTGCATCAGGCATCGGCGACATGCGTGTTACAGGTTACTACTGGCTCTTAGATCCAATGAAATCAATGAATTTTAATATTCAGGGAGGACTTGGCATTAAATTGCCAACCGGTAATTACAAACATGAAGATGTTTTTTACAAAAGTGACGGGACAGAGGTTACAGGACCCGTTGACCAGTCAATTCAACCAGGAGATGGGGGTACAGGTTTAACTGCAGAAATTAATACGTTCTACAATTTTAGTCATCGCGTTAGTGCGTACGGAAACTTCTACTACCTGGTTAACCCACGTGAAGAGAATGGCGTTTCAACAGCAAGGGGCGGCACTCCAAGCACGAACGCGATATTGTATAAAACATCAACAATGAGCGTTCCCGACCAGTATATGGCAAGAGCCGGATTCAATTTTAGCTTCGATAAGTTTCTGTTTTCTGCAGGTGGACGTCTTGAAGGTATTCCTTCCAGCGACCTAATAGGAGGAGATGAAGGATTCAGAAGGCCAGGATATGTTATTTCAGTTGAGCCGGGAATAAGTTACCAGTTTAAAAAGTTTGCTGCTTTTGCAACTGTTCCCGTGGCTGTTGAGCGCAACCGCACAAAGAGCAACGCCGACAAGCTGCGCAGTGCGGCCGAAGGTATAGATGCTCATGGTGATGCAGCATTTGCGGATTATGCCATAAACATAGGCGCATCATTTAAACTTTAACTGAAGACATATCATTTATGAAACCTCTACAATCTTATTTAAAAAGATTGCTGATGGCTGTTGCATATATGTGCCTGTCATCGCAATTACTAAACGCCCAGACGGATGTAGATGCCATCATGCTTAAGAAAAACGTGTTATGCATCGGTGGCATGTACGTTAACGACAGCTGGACAAACTATTGGGAAGGGACATTCAAACGTGACAATCAAAATATAGGAAAAGTGACAACCCAAATGTTTGGTGTTATGGGCAACTATGGCATCACTAACAGGGTAAATGTGCTGTTCAGTGTTCCTTATGTAACAACTAAGGCAACGAGAGGAACATTGAAAGGCCTGGATGGAATTCAGGATTTTGCTTTGATGCTGAAATACCTTGTTGCGGAGAAGAAGTTTAGCAGTCACGATAAACTATCTGTGTATGCCATCGGCAGAGTGTCTGCGCCATTGACAAATTATGTGGCAGATTTTCTTCCGCTGTCGATTGGTTTGCGAAGCAAAACTGCAGGTATCCGGGCTCTGGCCGATTATCAGTATCAGAAATATTTCGTGAGCGCGTCAGGTGCTTACACGTACAGAAGTAATATCGATATCGACAGAAATGCCTATTACACTACCGAAATGCATTATACCAACGAAGTAGAAATGCATGATGCGGCTTCCTTCAATCTGAGGGCTGGGTACAGGTCGAAATACTGGGTTGCTGAAGCAGTGTTCGACAAGATGAATACACTTGGTGGATTCGACATCAGGAAAAATGACATGCCTTTCCCGAGCAACAAGATGAACGCGACGAGAATAGGAGCAAATTTCAAGCACACACTTAAAGCTGTAAAAGGACTGGAAATTACAGGCGGTGCCATGTACGTGGTTGCCGGAAGAAATGTTGGCCAGTCAACTACCATTAACGCCGGCATATTCTATTTGATGAATTTGTCGTCGCGCGCCAAACCGGTATCGAATCAGCAACAAATAACTAATTTAAATGAAAAATAAAGTAACTACTATCGTTGCGCTGGGAGTGATGTTAGCAGGTGTGGTATTATGGTCTTGCAATAAAAGCGATCTTAACGACAGATCCAATGAATTTCCTGCTCTTGAACCGGCGAACATTGATCTCAATGCGGGCACATGGATGCCTGTACTGCTTACGGCAGCTGACGAATTTACTGTTCCGGCGCCGATTGCTACGAACACCCCGGCATATGTTGCCGAGCTAAACGAAATAAAGGCTTACCAGCGAGATCTGACCAGTCAACAGAAAGCATCAATAAAATACTGGAGTGCCGGAGCGGTCTTACGATGGAATGAAATACTTCGTGAGCTTGTGGCCAGACATAACCTTCCCCCATACCAGAATGAAGACGGAACGTATCCCGTGCCAAATTCAGCGAACCCGTTCGCATATCCGCAGTTTCCATTCGCAAATCCTCCATTTGCAGCACGTGCATATGGTTATGTAAGTGCTGCTGTGTACGATGCATTGGTTGCGGCGTGGCACTACAAGCAATTGTATAACCGTTTAGCACCTTATGCAAATGACTCCAGCGTTCAGGCACTGGTAGTTAAATCCAATCTTCCTTCGTATCCAAGTGAAGATGCGGTTGTTGCGGCTACGAGCATCGAAGTACTGAAATTAATGTTCCCGACGGAGCTGGCCTTTATACAGAAAAAGGCAGACGAACATATGCTCGCCAGGATCATGAGCGGAGCGAATGTGCGAAGCGAAATTGAAGCGGGTATTGCACTCGGCCGGCAGGTTGCGGCGAAGTTCACCACCCGTGCACGTACTGATAGGGCCGGCCAGGCAGGTGGTAACCCTCAGGTGTGGAAAGCGCTTGAAGATCAAACCATCGCTAAGGGAGAAGTTTGCTGGTTTAGTCTTGAGACACCTAAACGTCCACCCATGCTTCCGTTGTTTGGCAAAGTGAAACCATTTTTATTTGATTCGCTAACAGCTATCGGCCTGCGCCCACCTCCGCCACCATCCACTTCATCGGACAAGTTTAAGGAAGAAACCAGGGAAGTATTGTTTTATAGTCAGAATCCTACACGTGAAAGGATCGCTATTGTTCATTTCTGGGCGGATGGAGCCGGCACATATACTCCTGCAGGACACTGGAATGCTATCGCCGCAGAAGAATTTGTAAAGGAAAATTACAGTGAAATAAGATGGGCGAGAAATTTGGCCCTCTTGAACATGGCTCTGATGGATGCGGGAATTATTTGCTGGGATGCTAAGTATTTTTATTTTAATCCGCGTCCGAGCCAAACTGATCCATCTATCAAAACGCTCACGGGCATGCCCAATTTTCCTTCATATACATCGGGTCATTCAACATTTAGCGCCGCAGCCGCAACTGTGCTCGGTCATCTGTTGCCCGATAGGGGAAGCAAATTTGATGATATGGCTTTGGAAGCTTCGATGTCCAGATTATATGGCGCCATTCACTATCGTAGCGACTGCGAAGCGGGGCTAAAATGTGGAAAGGACGTTGGCCAGTTCGCGGTTAACCGCGCGACGACAGACGGCGCTGAGTGAAAAGCTTTAAGAATGAAAATTATAATCGGAAGTGCAGCTGTATTGTTATCATTTAGTCTGTATGCTCAAAAAACAGATACAGCGAAAGCGAAACTACTTGACAGTGTTACTATCACATCATACCTGCGTGAACCTACTATAAGCAGGCTCAATGATATTCAGGGCACATATAATTTCTCAGGAAAGAAAAGTGAAGTGCTCAATATTTCGGTAATGGATATTGATATTGCAAATAAAAATGCCAGGCAGGCCTTTGCGAAGGTGCCTGGCATTTTTGTTTACGACATGGATGGATCAGGTAATCAGATCAATATTGCTTCACGTGGCCTTGATCCTCACCGTGGGTGGGATTACAACATCAGAAAAGACGGTGTGCTCACCAATTCCGATATGTATGGCTATCCTGCGAGTCACTTTTCAATGCCGCTCGAAAGCATAGGTAGGATAGAAATTGTGCGGGGCACAGGGTCGTTGCAATACGGTGCCCAGTTCGGAGGTATGGTAAATTATATTACCAAACAACCTGATACTACAAAACCAATAAGTTTTGAGAGCATAAATACTGCAGGCTCGTATAATCTTTTGAGCACTTACAATGCGTTGGGAGGTAAATTCGGGAAACTGAAGTACTACGCCTATTATCATAAGAAGAAAAAAAACGGCTATAGGGATTATGAACAAACCGACAGTGAAGCTGAAGACGTGATACTTGAATATGCGTTCAGCAACAAGTTTAATACAAGGATAGAGTGGGCCCGCTCGATGTATAAATACAGAATGCCGGGTCCTCTGAACGACAGCATGTTCGATATAGATCCCCGCCAGGCCAGCCGTACAAGGAATTATTATAGTCCTGACATACACATTCCCTCTATCAAATTATTTTGGAAGCCATCGCCTGATACAGAATTGGAACTGACCAGTTCGGCAGTTCTCGGTACAAGAAGCAGTGTAATGTTCGATAAGCCCGTTACCATAAACGATAGTATCAACCAATTGACACTTGCTTACAATAACCGCCAGGTTGATATTGATAAATATAGAAGCATTACCAATGAACTACGCATGCTTAAGCGGTTCACAATTGCTGGGTACACTTCTAATGTCGTGGCAGGAGTGCAATTGATGAACAATGATCTTCACCGCAGGCAATTGGGAAAAGGGACTACAGGCAGTGATTATGACCTTACTCTTGCAGATGGCGGATGGGGAAGAGATCTTCATTTCAAAACAAACAATCTCGCAGTATTTGCCGAAAATACGCTTCACCTTTCAAATGTGTTTTCAGTGAATGCAGGATTTCGTGTTGAGTCGGGTAAAACAAATTTATCAGGCACCATTGTTTACTATCCCGAGAACGAAATTCCAGTTACCATCAAACACAGGTATCCCTTATTCGGAGCAGGATTTTCCTATCATCCTTTTCCCGGTCTTGAATTTTATGGCGGATGGTCACAGGCGTATCATCCTATGCTATTCAAGGATCTGATACCTTCCTCAACATTCGAAAGAGTTGATCCGGAGATAAAAGATGCCAGAGGTTACAACATAGAATCCGGAGTGAGAGGTGAGCTGTCGAATTTCAGATGGGACCTTTCGACATTCATAGTCGGATACAACAACAGGTTCGGTACATTATCGCAAACAGATGATAACAATGATTTTTTTACCTATAGAACCAACATCGGAAATTCAATAACCATAGGAGCTGAGATCTTTATGCAGGCAAACTGGGTGTTGAATAATTCTTATGCATTGACCGCATTTACTTCAACGTCTTTGATGGATGGACGCTACAGGAAGGCCTTTGTGAAATCGGGTAATGACAATATTAATATCGATGGTAACAAAGTTGAATCATCACCGGATGTCATTTCGAGAAATGGGCTGACTTTCAAGTGGCGCAGGATAAGCATCACTGCGCTGTATAGTTATACCAGCAAAACGTACGCAGATGCCCTTAACACGGTTGAACCGCCAGTGACAGGCGCAGTGGGTTTGGTGCCTGCATATGGATTGCTTGATCTTAGTACAGGCTTAAGGGTGTTTAAAGGGCTGGATATGAAGATCAATCTCAACAATGCTTTGGATAAGCAATATTTCACAAAACGACCTTCTTTTTATCCTGGTCCTGGCATCTGGCCCTCCGAAGGAAGAAACGTGAATGTTTCTTTTATCGTAAGAATTTGAGGTTAACTTTGCGCAAATTTTTCCGATGCGGCCATTATTTGTGCTTTTGTTTTTCTTTTTCCTGTGTTCTTGCTCTGTAAATAATACGAGAGAAGATAAGAGCCTCTCAAAATATTTTGATGAGAACAAACTCCGGGGAACATTTGCGCTTTTTGATAACGGCACGGGAGAGTTTACGGTGTATAATATGGAGAGGTATCGCGATAGCGCATACCTGCCTGCTTCAACATTCAAAATCGTTAATTCACTGATAGGCATTGAAACAGGTGTGGTAAAGGATTCAGCGACTGTAATACCCTGGGATCGTGTTGTGAGAAAAATTCCCGAATGGAACCAGGATCTGAAAATGCATGAAGCGTTTACTTATTCATGTGTTCCCTGGTTCCAGGAACTTGCAAGAAGGATAGGGAAAGATACTATGCAACACTGGCTCGATACTTTAGGCTACGCACGATTGCATGGCAGGCCCGAAATCAAAAATAACCTCGATACATTCTGGCTCGACAACTCGGTGAAAGTTTCAGCAGACGAACAACTGGGTCTCGTTAAAAAGCTTTATTTCGGACAATTGCCATTTCAATCCCGCTCACAAAGAATGGTTAAAAATATGATGCTCAGGGAAGATAACTCGAACTATAAGCTGAGTTATAAAACGGGATGGGCACATACTTTGAACGGTCATTCGCTTGGCTGGATAATAGGTTGGATTGAAGAGAACAGACATCCATACTTTTTTGTTCTTCAGGTTGAATCGGCTGACAGCAATTACGATATGACGAACGTAAGACTCAAAATGTTAAAAGACATCCTCCGACATTATGGGTTCATGGAGGGAAAAAGATGAGTAAATTTGCCAGATGGATATCCAGTACCAGCATCCTGACTTGATAATGGGCCTGATGGCGCTGCCATTCGTTGGTCTGTTGTTCTGGTACGTTTTGAAATGGAAAAGCTCGGTGACCATCAAAATAGGAGATGAAAGGCTTGTAAAGGAGCTGACACGCGATCATTCACCTGTCAGGTACATACTAAAATTTGGATTTGCAATGCTGGCATTCACTGCGGTGATCGTAGCAATGATTAATCCAATGCGCGCCGGTAAAATGGAAAAGGTGGAACGCAAAGGTGTTGATGTCATGATCGCGCTCGATGTAAGCAATAGCATGCTTGCACAAGACATCAAACCGAACAGGCTCGAGAAGGCAAAACAGTTTGTAAACCGCTTAATTGCGCAGCTTCCCGACGACCGAATAGGCTTGGTTGTTTTTGCGGGACGGGCATACATGCAAATGCCGCTTACAACAGATCATGGTGCCGCTGAAATGTATGTGCAAAATGCCCAGCCCGGTATTGTGCCAACGCAGGGCACAATGATAGCTGAGGCGCTCAGGTTAAGCACTTCGGCATTCAACACCAAAGAGCGAAAATATAAATCTATAGTGCTCATCACGGATGGCGAGGACCACGATCCCGAGTCACTTGAACTGGCAAAACAGCTCGCCGCAAATGGAGTAATTGTTAATACTGTAGGCATAGGTTCGTCGTTAGGTACGCCTATTCCCGATCCATCCACGGGTCAATTTAAAAAAGATGCTGAAGGAAATACTGTTTTGTCTAAATTAAATGAAGGCGAATTAAAGCAATTGGCTGCTTCCACAAACGGCATTTACGTTAACGCCGATGATGTTAACGACGCAGTAACTGCTATTAAAAGGCAATTGACATCTATCCAGGAAACGTCAGTTGAAGATGCAGCATTCAGAGACTATATACATTATTTCCCATGGTTTGTTGCAGCAGCAATTTTATTGCTTGTTTTTGAGTTTGTATTTCCCGAAAGAAAGATCCGTGCAGCATGAAAAAATATTATTTGATATTAGTAACCATGTTTTTCGTGTGCGTTTCTTATGGCCAGAAGCAAAATACCCATATCATCGCGGGAAACAAATTATATAAGGAAGAAAAGTTCGACAAGGCTTTACTCGAATACATGAAAGCATTGGAGGTTGATGCTGGTAACGCGGTAGCAAACTATAATCTTGGAAATACATACTTCCGCGGTAAAAGATACGAGGAGGCTGCCAAAACATTTGACAACACGATCGCCACAGATAGCAGCAGCACGATGAGGCAAAACGGGTTTTATAATAAAGGGGTCTCGTTGTCGAGGCAGAACAAACTGGAAGAAAGTATCGAAGCATATAAAATGGCGGTGAGGCTTAACCCTGCGGACAGCAATGCACGCATAAATCTGCAGAAGGCCTTGTTGGAGTTGAAGAAAAAGAACCCGCCTCCTCCACCCGAAAAGAAAGAACAGCAAAAGAAAAAGCAACAGCAGAATAAAACTCCTCAAAAACAACCGCCTGAAAGTAAGCTTACAAAAAAGCAGGTAGAGCAATTGCTCAAGGCGTTGCAGCAAAGGGAGCAACAGGTGCAACAGAAAATGCAGCAAAGGAACAGAACTGCGGGTCAACAGGAAAAAGATTGGTAACTTCTGAAGCACGATGGCGCCGGCACTTCCAAAAAAATAAACATTTGAACACTACACAAACATATCAGCGATTAAAGACACTCGAAGTAAAGATCGGCGATCTTACATTGGGAAACCTTCATCCTGTGCGCGTTCAGACGATGACCACTACCGATACGATGGACACGATCGCAACGATCGAGCAATCCATCAGGTGCATCGAAGCTGGCGCAGAACTGGTGAGAATTACAGCACCAAGTAAAAGGGAAGCAGAGAATCTCTTAAATATAAAAAACGGCCTAAGAAGCCGCGGATATCACACACCACTCGTTGCAGATATACACTTCACGCCAAATGCTGCCGAGATCGCTGCAAGAATTGTTGAAAAAGTAAGAGTTAATCCGGGAAACTATGTCGACAGAAAAAAATTTGAATACATTGAGTATACCGACAAAGAATACAATGAAGAGATAGACAGGATACGGGAGCGATTTACACCTCTCATTAAAATCTGTAAGGAGTACGGCACTGCAATGCGCATCGGCACGAACCATGGTTCACTCAGCGACAGGATCATGAGCCGCTACGGCGACACTGCGATGGGCATGGTGGAAAGCGCAATGGAGTTTTTGAGAATTTCACGTGATGAAAATTATCACAACATTGTGCTTAGCATGAAGTCGAGCAACCCACTTGTAATGGTACAGGCTTACAGGCTGCTTGTTCAAACAATGCGTAATGAATTCGGGGTGATTTATCCGCTGCATCTTGGCGTAACTGAAGCGGGTGATGGCGAAGACGGAAGGATAAAGTCGGCAATAGGCATAGGTGCACTTCTGGAAGACGGCATAGGAGATACTATCCGTGTTTCATTGACCGAAGATCCGGAATTTGAAATACCAGTTTGCAAAGACCTCGTAAAAAGATACGAGGGCCGGAATTTTTCAAACAACCTGCTCGACTGCATTGACACACTTCCTTTCTCTCCATTTGATCACCTTCGGCGCATTACGTACGATCATTCGAATATCGGCGGCAGTCATGTACCCGTTGTAGTTGCCGACTTCATGAACGAGCCAACTATTTCACGAGAGGCGCTGACCGCTATCGGCTACGTGTATGACGAGTCTACTGATAAATGGAACATCAGCGACGGAGCTGCAGATTATATTTATACGGCTGATAAGCTGATAGATTTTGCGCTTCCTGGAAGTCTTCAGGTAATTTGCGATTATGATACATGGCTGCAGGCCCCTGATAAACAAAAATATCATCCGTTGATGCAGGCAGAAGATTTCATAAAAAACAGGTCTTCGGTTAGTGGTTCATGTTATATCGCGCTGGACTGTGGTAACAAGAATCTTTCGCAGGAAATTATTGATGCCATCCGACAACGGAAGGATATCGTGCTGTGTGTATGGTCGTCGGACAATGCCCCAATGCCATCCGTCCGAAATTTTATCATGCGGCTAATGCGCGAAAGCATCAAAACACCTGTGATCCTTGTTTGTGAGAGTGATGATGCAACTATAGATGAGCAGCTCATACATTTTTCTGCGGAAACAGGCGCACTGTTGTTAGACGGGATGGGCGACGGTATCTGGCTGATGAACGACCCATCGAGCATTGTTAACAACAAAGTAAGCGGGCGTGCATATCTTGAAACCAGGAACAACCATCAGTTCATCAACAACACGTCGTTTTCTATACTTCAGGCTACGCGAACGCGGATAAGTAAAACCGAATACATTTCGTGTCCGTCCTGCGGCAGAACATTATTTGATCTGCAGGAAACCACGGCGAAGATCAGGGCTGTAACGAATCATCTGAAAGGAGTAAAGATCGCTATCATGGGATGTATAGTGAATGGTCCGGGAGAAATGGCAGACGCAGATTTCGGTTATGTGGGAAGTGGACCTGGTAAGATCACTCTTTATAAAGGGAAAGACATTGTAAAAAGATCGGTAAACAGCGACATTGCTGTTGAAGAGCTCATTAATATTCTTAAAGAGAACGGTGCCTGGATAGATCCGGTAACTAATCAGTAATCTGCAAGCTCCGGCAACTGAGCAAGTGCTTTCGCAAGCTGTTCATCATTTGGTGCGATGCCGTGCCAGTTGTGATCGTTTTCCATAAAATCAACACCTTTACCCATCACGGTTTTCATCATTATGCCAATTGGTTTGCCTTTGCCCGTTAATGCTTTTGCCTTGTTGAGCCCGGCAATAACTTCGTCCATGTCATTTCCATCCATCTCGATGGTTTGCCATCCGAACGCGTCGAATTTTGCTTTGATGCTGCCCAGATCAAGAACTTTTTTCGTGGGA
>Ga0075431_100000818_pt1 | contig 27162 bp, 26 predicted proteins | sample RhiMetdeltSRZDD5_FD_75297 | JGI IMG/M metagenome (GOLD analysis project Ga0075431, IMG submission 75297) | Populus rhizosphere microbial communities from Tennessee, USA - Rhizosphere MetaG P. deltoides SRZDD5 | ecosystem: Host-associated > Plants > Roots > Rhizosphere > Soil | place: USA... | reverse complement strand
GCGCGGCATGGGCACTGGTTGCGCCGCGCAAGCTCGGCGACATACAAGCTGCTGCTGACGGTGCTTGCCGGCGTACCCGCCGGATGTGGCACCTTCTTCGTCGTGCCCGCCGAAGTCGTAGAGACTGTGACGAGATATAAGGTTTCTCGCCCGCAGGTGCTCGTGATGACGTGCAATGCTTCGCCGCGCGTCACAACGCTCGGCTATATCCGCAATTCACGAGAGATCGGCGAAAGCGCTTACGATTTCCGAAGCCTCCTCATAGCCGCACTGAACGGCTTGCGCTGTGCGCTTGAGTGCAGGCGGGGCTTTGGGACCTCAAAGGTCCATGCGCAGAGCTGGGCTGGCATCGGCGGACTCGCGGGAGAACCATGGCAGCCATAGGAGCCATGACTCGGTTCGCGTACCCTGCGGCTTCCGTAGGGGTAGCGATGCTCGCTTTTACGTATTTCCTCGTGACCGCGCCGCGCTACCCTTTCGATATCTTCGACGAAGGTTACATGTTCTATATCGCGCAGCAGCTTCTGCGCGATCGCACGCTGTACGTCGACATCGAGCTCTTCAATTACTTGCCCGGCGCGTTCTATATCTTCGTGCCGTTGATTTCGATGACGACCGGTGACGTCTTCGCGATTCGCGCCGTACTCGCGATCCCGCTCGCGTTGTGCGTATGGCTGGTCTACCGGATAGTCGAGGCGGAAGTAGGGAACCGTGCGGCACTCATTGCCGCGATGTTACTGATTGTTGCACCAGGCGACGGCCACCGGTTCTATATTGCGGCGTTGAACCTCGCTCTCCTCCTGTCGGCTGCGAACTATGTGCGGACCGCGGAGCGGCGATGGCTTACCATCCTGGGTACCGTAACCGGCATCGCGCTGTGTGTCCGCATCGATGCAGGCGTGGCGGGGCTCGCGCTTCTCGGCGTCTGCGCAGCGGTGGCGCCGCGACTTCCGGCAAAAGCGACTCCACTCGAAGCGGGTCTGCACGGACTGTTCGGGCTGACCATTGCGCTAGCGCCTATATGGGCGTTCTTTGCCGCCGAAGGAATACTCTCGGACTATCTGCGTCAGCTCGCCGCGATTCCGTCCGCGATGCTCGAGCGCTCAACTGCCGACTATCAGACGCGGCCGCCGGGCCCTTCGGAAGTGCGGGCTGGCTCCACGTTCGCCGCCGTTTATTATGCGTCGCTGATGGTGCCCGTCGCGGCGGTTGCGGGACTGATCGGTCGACGCAATGCCCATCACCGCAGGTTGTTCTGGCTGGTAACGAGCGTCTGGTTGCTGTTCAACCTGCCGCAGTGCCTACTGGAACGCCCCGACATCGCCCATTTCAGTCATAGAACCTATGCATTTATTGTCCCCGCCGTGGTTTACTTCTGTCAGTCAGGCGCGCTCCCAAGGCCGCCGCGCGGGGCTTCTAGCTACCTTGTGGCGGGGCTTGCGTGGGCACTGCTCCTGATCGGCGGCTCGGCGTATGCGGTGCTCGTCCATGACAGTCCGGGATCTTTGGGGCAGGCTTTCCAGGCGATTCACAAGGTCTGCCTGGCGAACGGCGTCTGTTATCCCGACGCGTACAGTGCCATAACCCCTCACCGTGACTTGATGGATGAAGCGCTCGGACATCTCAGGCCGGAAGAGGCTATCGGCGTACTGCCATATGGCCCGGGGATCGCATACCTGCTCCGTCATCCTTTACCGGGACGTCAGAGTTTCCTTCTACCGCATTCCGTTCGCTCCCGAAATGGTGAGCGTGAATACCTCCAGACCCTGGACGTGTCGCGAGTGAGATACGTGCTACTCGAGACAACGTTTCGCTATTCGGATCGTGAAACGACGACATTTCGGAACTACGCACCGGCGGTGAGCAGCGCACTCGCGAACTGCTTTTCGCCGCGATCAGCGACAGGTACATGGCTGCTGCTCGAGCGCACCAGCGAGGAGGACGCTGCATGCCTGCACCGGCAGTGACATCTTGCGCAGATGGCGATGATCGGACACGTTACTATGGCTGGTCGACAGGCCGGGCGGCGCAGTGAAGCAGATCGTTCTTTACGGGGTGTGCGCAGGCCTGACGATCGACCTTGAAGAAAGCTGTGCTCGCAGCCGCATCACGATCGCTGCGGGCATCAAAAACGTGGAGGGAAAGGTAGCGTTGTCGCCGCGAGTCCGCATTCTCACGCCGATCGAAGCCACGGAAGCCGAGAAAAACTGCGAAATCGTGATCCCCGTATTCACGCCGCTGTACCGGTATGCGGCGCGTCAGGATGCGCTCGATCATGGCTTCTCGCGCGCTGGCGTGATCATCGACTCGACCTCCGTCGTCGGAACGTCGGTCGCGATCGGCAGAGGCGTGTATGTCAACGCGGGCTGTACCATCGGCGGGGGCGTGGTTATAGGGGATTTCGTTATCGTCAATCGCAGCGCAAGTGTAGGGCACGATACGCACATCGAAGAGTACGCATCCATCGGGCCGGCTGCGGTGCTCGCGGGCCGCGTGAACATCCGGCGCGGCGTCTTTGTCGGCGCGGGCGCAGTCGTACTGCCGGATATTGAAGTCGGCGAAAACTCCATCGTTGGAGCTGGAGCCGTGGTTACGCGTCCGGTGCCATCGGGCGCGGTAGTCGTCGGCAACCCGGCGAGAATCGTGAAAATGCGTCGTCCAGACGAATGCCTGCATTTCGGAATGTCGCAACGATGAATCGCAGAATCGCGGAGTTTCGCGCAGTGGAGAATGAGGGCGCCGAGCTTAACGTTCCATTCAACAAACCCTATCTCACCGGTAAGGAGCTTGCGTATATCGCGGACGTACTATCTGCACGAAGCCTCGCCGGAGACGGCGCTTACACCCGCCGCTGCAACGCATGGTTCGAGGACCAGATCGGCTGCCCCACTGCCTTGCTCACGCATTCCTGCACGGCCGCGCTCGAAATGGCTGCTTTGCTCGTCGATCTGCAGCCCGGCGACGAGGTGCTGATGCCATCGTTTACGTTTTCGTCGACGGCAAACGCGTTCGTGCTGCGCGGCGTCCTCCCGGTATTCGTCGATATCCGGCCGGACACGCTAAATATAGACGAAGCGCAGCTCGAGGCTGCGATATCACCCCGAACGCGCGCGATCGTAGTCGTTCACTACGCCGGGGTCGGGTGCGAAATGGACAAGATCCTGGAGATTGCAAAACGCCATGATCTCCTGGTCATTGAAGACGCGGCGCAGGCGGTGCTGTCCTATTACAAAGGCAGGCCGCTTGGCAGCATCGGCGAGCTCGCTGCATTTTCGTTTCACGAGACGAAGAATGTGACCTCCGGTGAAGGCGGCGCGTTCATGGTCAACGATCCGAGGTACAGCGAGCGTGCTGAAATCCTCTGGCAGAAGGGGACCGACCGTTCGAAATTTGATCGTGGCGAGATCGACAGATATCGCTGGATCGACGTGGGCTCCTCCTATGCGCCCGCGGAAATCGTCTCCGCGTGTCTGTGGGCCCAACTCGAGCAGGCGCATGGCATCATCGAGCGGCGGCGCCGGATCTGGGACACGTATTTCGAGGCTTTTGCGCCACTCGAACGCGCGGGGAAGGTGCGTCGTCCGATCGTGCCTGATTACTGCACTCACAACGCGCACATCTTCTACCTGCTACTGCCGAACCCGAGCGCACGCACGGCTTTCCTGTCCGGCCTCAGAGCGCGAGGAATCAAGAGTGTTTTTCATTACGTTCCACTCGGCACCGCACCGGCCGGGCAGCGTTTTGGCCGGGAAGCAGGAGCACTGCCGGTGACCGCTGCCATGAGCGCACGGCTCGTGCGCCTGCCGGTCTGGCTGGGCATCGAAGAGCATCTGCCGCGGATCGTCGAAGAGGCGGCATCAGTACTCGAGGCGCTGTAGGGAATCGCCGCCGCACGGATCTGCAATCGGGCGTCTACTGCCAGGACCAGAAATCCCCGCGCTCATTCATGAAAAAGCGCGCGAGCACCATCTTGTGCACTTCCGACGCGCCATCGACCAGCCGCGCCTGGCGAGCGTAGCGGTATATCCATTCGAGCGGCGTGTCCTTGGAATATCCGCGCGCGCCGTTCAGCTGGATCGCAGTGTCGACCGCCTGATGTAGCACGTCCGCCACGGCGACTTTCGCCATGGAGACTTCCTTGCGCGCGAAGTCACCGCGGTCGAGCTTGTCGGCCGCGCGCATGACCAGCAGTCGTCCGATCTCGATCTGCATGGCGGCGTCGCCGAGGAGCCACTGCACGCTTTCGCGCTCCGCCAGCTTGATTCCCTGGCTCATCCGATCCGAGACGTAATCTGCCGCGATGTCGAGCGAGCGCCGCGCGAGCCCGAGCCAGCGCATGCAGTGCGTAAGCCGTGCAGTACCGAGTCGGATCTGAGTGACTTTGAGCCCGTCGCCAATGTTCATGAGACGCTCTTCGTCCGCTATTTCGAGCCCATCGAACTCGAGCTCGCAGTGGCCGCCGTGCTCCTCGGGGCCCATGATGGGAATGCGCCGCAGGATGCGCCAGCCCGGCTGATCGCGGTGGAACATGAAAGCGGTGAGGCCTTTGCGTCCTTCATCACTTGTTTTCGCAATCAGAATGAAATGCTCCGCGACACCGGCACCGGTTATGAACCACTTGCGGCCGTGCACGACCCACTTATCGCCGCGCTTTGTCGCCGTCGTCTTCATCATCAGCGGATCCGACCCCGCACCGGGCGCAGGCTCCGTCATCACGATCGCCGAGCGCGCTTTGCCGTCGACGATGGGCTGCAGCCATCGCTCTTTCTGGCGTTCCGTCCCGATCTTGTTGAGAACCATCATGTTCCCGTCGTCCGGCGCAGCGCAGTTGAAAACGACTGGACCGAAGAGCGAGTAATTCATCTCTTCGTAGCACGCGGCCATTCCGACGACATTCAGTCCCCGACCCCCGCGCTCACGCGGCATCTGCGGCGCCCACAATCCAGCGGCTTTCGCTTCGCCGCGTAACGTTTCCAGCAGCGGCAGGCGGATGTTCTCGTGCTCATCGAAAGACTCGGAGTCACGCTCCAGGGGAAGCAGACGGTCGCGCACGAATTCGCGATAACGTTTGCGGTAGCTCTCGACATCCCCATCAAGTACGAAATCCATGGTCGTTCTTTCTCTGGTTCCTGCGCGTTTATCCTGCGATCAACGACTTTGCCCGATCGCGAAGCACGAATTTCTGGATCTTGCCCGTGGCGTTTCGCGGGAGCTCGCCGAACATGACGCGCTTCGGTGCCTTGAAATGCGCGAGCACGCTGCGCGCGTATGCAATCAGCTCCGGTTCCGTGGCATCCATTCCTGGCTTCAAAGTGACGAACGCGACCGGGACTTCACCCCATTTCGCGTCGGGCCCGGCGACAACGGCGGCTTCGAGAACGCTCGGGTGCGTCGATAAAGCCCGCTCCACCTCGATCGACGCGATGTTCTCTCCGCCCGAGATGATGATGTCCTTTGCGCGATCCTTGATTTCGACGTAGCCGTCGGCATGCATCACAGCGAGGTCCCCGGTGCGGAACCATCCGTCCGGCGCCGCTGCCGCCGTCGCTTCATCGTCGCGATAGTAGCCGAGCATGACGTTGTTGCCGCGTAATGCGATTTCACCGAGCGTGCTGCCGTCGGCCGGAACATCGGCCCCGCGCCAGTCGATCACACGCAGCAGCTGAGAAACCACGTTGCCGACCCCCTGCCGTGCCTTGAACTGTGCTTGTTCTGCGTTCGACAACCTGGAGAGCTCCGGATGCCACTGGCAGACCGCTGCCGGGCCGAACGTTTCGGTGAGGCCATAGAGATGCGTGACGTCCATGCCGAGCTCGGCCATGCGTGCGAGCAGGGCCGGCGTGGGCGGGGCACCGCCGGTCGCGACGCGGATCCGGCGACCAGGCGAGGGTGCCGCCCCCGCATGCCACGCCAGCATGATCAACACCGTAGGCGCGGCGTTGAAATGCGTGACGCCGGCGTCTTTCAGGTAACTCCATACGATCTGCGGATCGAGCTTGCGCAGGCACAGGTGCGTCGCCCCCGCGGCGGTGACAGCCCATGTAAAGCACCAGCCGTTGCAGTGAAACATGGGCAGCGTCCACAGAAAGACGCTGCTCGCATCGAGCTGCATGTGCATCGCCATCGCGAGCGCCTGCAGATACGCGCCGCGGTGGTGATACATCACGCCTTTCGGTGTGCCGGTCGTGCCGCTCGTGTAATTGATGGACAGGAGCGCCCGCTCGTCCTGCACGGCGCGACTGAACGGCTCTGCCGCGGTGAGTAGTCTCTCGTATTCGTCAGCTCCGCCTGCGCGTACGAGCTTCAGGCTTGCCCCCATTACCCGTGCGATCTCGGCCGCTGCGGCCTCGTGCTCGTGATCGAAAATGAGCACGCGGGCCCCCGCGTGAGCGAGGATCCGCGCATGGTCCGACGGCGTGAGGCGCGGATTGAGCGCGACGAGAACGGCCCCGGCAAACGGCACGCCGTAGTGCGCCTCCAGCAGCACGTGCGTATTCGGCGCGAGTATGGCCACGCGGTCGCCCTCGCGCGTACCGAGCGCACGGAGTGCACCCGCGAGTCTCTGCGCACGCTCCAGAAACTCCCGATAGGTATATCGCACGCCGTCATCGATCACTGCCGTGCGGTCGGCGAACACGCGGCTCGCGCGCGCGAGATACGCGGTGGGCGTCAGCGGCTCGAAAGACATCGACGCGGTCATGGTAGGCTCTTCGGATTCGATATGCGTAGCCGGGCCGTCACGGTTTCGCGCAGGTGCTCGAACACCGCGCGTCTTTTCTCGTCCGGGGCATCGAAGTGACCGCCACGGATGTCCTCGGCCAGTCGCAGGTCCTGTACGGCGATCGCGCGGCGGAGCGCCTCACCGTGCAGCTCGCGCGTCTCGATGCCGTAGATGCGGTCGAAACGCGCCAGTGCCGCGAGCGCGGGCGCTTCTCCCGCCTCCGCCTCGCGCGCGGCGATCGCCATCGCGTTCGCGATCATTGCCAGTGTGTACTTCGCCTTGTCGCCGACGAGCGGCGCGAGATCGTCGAGCAGTGTCTTGCGCGCGATCAGCAGGAGCTCGCTGCCTTCGGGGAGGTTCGTGATCACGCGTGCTCTTCAGTGAGCGCCAGGATCTCTAGCTCGAGGTCGCTCAGGAGATGGCCGGTCAGCGCAAGCTCGAGAGACGATTCTGCCCCCGACCGGTGCCGCTCCCGCTGTTGCAGGGCGATGATCGCCCAGCGCACGTGCGCCATGACTTGCCAGTAGTGGAGTTCAGCAGGCTTCACGGCACGCCCGGACCGAAGCTCGTACTCCGGCAGAAAATCTTCCGCATAGGCGACACCGCCGACCGGATAACCGTACTGACCGAAGCGCCAGCACTTCGCGAAAAGCCACCCGATATCTTCCATCGGATTGCCAAAACCGACGAACTCCCAATCGAGCACGCCCGCCAGTTTCCCATTGTCGACGAGGTAGTTCCCCGTGCGGTAATCGCGATGTATGAACGTCGTCTCCTCGCGTGGCGGCGCGTTGAGCTCACACCAGCGCAGCCCCCACTCGAGAACTGGATGTCCTTCGCCTAGGAGGTCGAGATACCGCCGGTAATGCGCGATATTGTCGCGCGCGAGTCTCGTGTTGAGAAAGGGTAGCTCGCGCGGCGACACCCGGATTGCATGTATACGCGCCAGATTGGCCGCGAGCTCGCGTGCAAGGTGGCGTCGATCGGGCACGAGCGTGAGATCGCGCGCGACTTTGTGCCCGGTCGCGACGCCGGGCAGCCGCTTCATGAGAAAGAAAGAACTACCCACGACAGCTCGGTTCTCGCAAAGCCACAACGGCTCGGGTGCTAGGACAGCGCCGTGCTGCACGGCCTTCAGAACCTGGAACTCATGGGCGCGCGTGAGACTCTCCGCGACCACGGTGGGTGCGTCCATGCGAAGCACCCAGCGATTCGTGCCCGCGAAAGCGCCGCCGGTCACCTCCGCGTCAATGGCCCAGTTCTGCTGAACCGCTCCACCGCTCATTTGCTCGAAAAGCGTGAGACGCACGTCCAAAGCACCACTCGCTTCGCGAATGAAGTGCGCCAGCCGTGCACGTGTGGCGTCGTCGGGAATCATCGGCTCCAGAGTCTATCCGACGGGAGACGGGCCTGGCGGAGTTTGGCGGCATGGAGCACCGGGGTCGCGCCCTTTCGGTTCGTTGACCGCCTCGCGGTGCTTTGGCTAGACTCAAAGGTTCTTTTCCGTCCCTCCCCAAAACGAAAAAAGGAAAGCGCCGTCATGGCATCGAAGAAATCCGCGTCCACCAGATCGAAGACGACGAAAAGCGCAGCCAAAGCGCCGAAAGCGTATGACACGCGCGAAGCCCGCAACCGCAAGCTCACCCGCGAAGACGTGAAGAAAGCGGCCGAGCGCTGCAAGAACTGGGGACGCTGGGGCAAGAACGACGAGATCGGCACGCTCAATTTCACGACACCCGAGAACATCGTTGCCGCGGCGCAGCTCGTGAAGAAGGGCAAGGTGATCTCGCTCGCACTCAACTATGACCAGCACGGGCCCCAGGGCGCGAAAAGCAAGTACCCCGCGCTGGGACGCTTCAATCCGATTCACCTCATGACCCGCACGGGCACGGATGCGTATTCGGGCGTGCTCGATCACCGGAACATTCGCGGCACCGACGACATCATCATCATGCCGCTGCAGTGCGGAACGCAGTGGGACGGGCTCGGGCACATCATGTACGAAAACTACATGTGGAACGGCTACGACTGCCGCAACGTGACGAGTGCGGGTGCACAGAAAGGCGGCATCGAGAAAACCCGTGAAAAAATGGTCGGCCGCGGCGTGCTGCTCGATGTCGCCCGAGCGATGGGCCAGAAGTTTCTGCCGGATGGTTTCGCCGTCACGAACGAAGTGCTCGATTTCACGGAGCGAAAGCAGGGCGTCGAAGTCCGTCGTGGCGATTATCTTCTGGTGCACACCGGTCATGTCGAGCGATGCCTCACGAACAAGAGCTGGGACGGCTATTCCGGCGGGGACGCGCCGGGTTTCGCCTTCGAGACCGTAGACTGGCTGCACGAGCGCGAGATCGCAGGCGTCGCGACCGACACGTGGGGTGCGGAAGTGCGGCCCAACGAGACGGAAGACACGAACCAGCCATGGCACTGGATCACGATCCCGATCATGGGACTCACGGTCGGTGAGATTTTCTATCTGACCGAGCTCGCGAACGACTGCGCGAAGGACGACGTCTACGAATTTCTTTTCGTCGCGCCTGCGCTGCCGATTACCGGCGCCGTCGGATCGCCCGTGAATCCGCTCGCCATCAAATAGCCGCGACAAGGCATGGGTCTCACCGTCTCTGCGATCGTCAACGGCAAGCCGGTCACGGCCGAGGTAGACCCGCGCACGCTCCTCAGCGATTTACTGCGCGAGCACCTGCGCCTCACCGGCACGCACATCGGGTGCGATACTTCGCAATGCGGCGCGTGCATGATCCACCTCGACGGCCGCGCGGTGAAAGCGTGCAGCGTCCTCGCGGTGCAGGCGCAGGGCGCCGAGATCCTGACGATCGAGGGCGTTGCATCCGCGAACGGCGAGCTGCACCCGATGCAGGCTGCGTTCAAGCAGCATCATGGTTTGCAATGCGGTTTCTGTACGCCGGGAATGATCATGATGGCGCTCGATATCGTCAAACGGCACCCGGATCCTTCCGAGAACGATATACGGGCAGGCCTCGCGGGCAACTTCTGCCGCTGCACGGGTTATCACAACATCGTCAACGCCGTGAAAGCGGGCGCTCAGGCGATGAAGCAATGATCCGCGGCGGCTGCCGCCCACGCCGCTCGCGCCCAGTTGCTGCTTCGGAGGAACGACCATGACGTCTTCACTGATTGGTTCCCGGGTCGAGCGCAAAGAGGATTACCGCTTTCTCACGGGCAGCGGCACCTATACGTCGGACGTGTCACTGCAGGGGCAGCTCCATGCGTACTTTCTACGGTCGCCGCATGCGCATGCACGCATCAGGCGCATCGATACCTCGAAAGCGAAAGCGGCACCCGGCGTGGTGGGGGTGTTCACGGGAGCCGATCTTCCCGAAAGCGTTGGAGGACTTCCCTGCGGCTGGCTCATTACGGACGTGAACGCACGGCCGATGAAGGAGCCCAAGCATCCACTCCTTGCGCAGGGGAAGGTGCGCTACGTCGGAGATCATGTCGCCCTCGTCGTGGCCGAGACGCTGTCGCAAGCGAAAGATGCCGCGGAATCCATCGAAGTCGATTATGAAGTGCTTCCCGCCGTGGTCGATGCAGCACGTGCACGCAAGCCGGACAGTCCGCTCGTGCACGACGACGCGCCCGAGAACACGTGTTACGTCTGGGCGCTCGGCGACGATAGCGCCGTCAACAAGGCTTTCGCGCAGGCGGCACATGTCACGCGCCTGGAATTCATAAACAATCGCCTCGTGCCGAACGCGATAGAGCCCCGGGCTGCCGTTGCGAGCTATTCGCGCGGCGATGACAGCTACACGCTCTATGTCGCGAACCAGAACCCTCACGTCGAGCGGCTGCTCATGAGCGCTTTCGTGCTCGGATTGCCGGAGCATCGCGTGCGCGTGATTTCGCCCGATGTCGGCGGCGGTTTCGGGTCCAAGATCTTCCTTTACGCCGAAGAGACGGTGCTCACGTGGGCGAGCAGGGAGCTCAACCGGCCGATCAAATGGACTGCCGAGCGCGTCGAGTCTTTCATGTCGGACGCGCACGGCCGCGATCACGTGACGGTTGCGGAGCTCGCGCTCGACCGCGATGGCAGGTTTCTCGCGATGCGCGTGAAGACGACGGCGAACATGGGCGCATATCTCTCGACGTTTGCATCCTGCGTCCCGACGATCCTGTATGCGACACTCCTCGCCGGCCAATACACGACGCCCGCGATTTACTGCGAAGTCACGGCGGTGTTCACGAACACGGCACCGGTCGATGCATACCGCGGCGCCGGCCGTCCCGAGGCGACGTACGTCGTCGAGCGACTCGTCTCGACTGCGGCTCGCGAAATGAAATTGACCGACGCGGAGATCCGCCGCCGCAATTTCATCACGCAGTTCCCGTATCAGACGCCGGTCGCGCTGTGCTACGACACGGGCAACTACGACGCGACGCTGACTGCGGCGATGAAGCTCGCGGACGTCGGCGGCTTCGAAGCGCGGCGCGCTGAAGCCGCGACGCGCGGCAAGCTGCGCGGGTTGGGATACGCGACCTACATCGAAGCGTGCGGCCTCGCCCCGTCGAACATCGCCGGCGCGCTCGGCGCCCGTGCAGGCCTTTACGAAGCCGGCGAAGTGCGCGTGCATCCGACAGGCAAGGTGACGGTCTTCACCGGCTCGCACAGTCACGGCCAGGGACACGAAACGACGTTCGCGCAAGTGGTCGCGGACCGGCTGGGCATCGGCGTCGCCGATGTGGAAGTCGTCCACGGCGACACGGGCCGGGTGCTCTTCGGCATGGGCACTTATGGCTCGCGCTCGATCGCCGTCGGTGGCACCGCAATCATGAAAGCGCTCGACAAGGTAATCGCGAAAGGCCGGAAGATCGCGGCATACCTCATGGAAACGTCCGAGGAGAATGTCGAGTTCAGGGACGGCAAATTCACGGTGGGTGCGGACAAGAGCAAGTCTTTCGGTGAAATCGCGCTGGCGGCGTACGTGCCGCATCACTATCCGCTCGAGACATTGGAGCCCGGCCTGAACGAGCTCGCGTTCTACGATCCGACGAACTTCACCTTTCCGGCCGGAAGCCACATATGCGAAGTCGAGATCGATCCCGAAACAGGCACGACGACGGTTATCGACTTCACCGCGGTCGATGACTTCGGTAACGTCGTGAACCCTATGATCGTCGAGGGCCAGGTACATGGAGGGCTCGCGCAGGGAATCGGACAGGCATTGATGGAGAGCTGCGTGTACGACCGCGACTCGGGACAGCTCGTGACCGCCAGCTATATGGATTACGTAATGCCCCGTGCGCACGATCTGCCGTCGTTCAGGGTGGCGTACGAAGTGACGCCGTGCACGCACAATCCGCTCGGCGTCAAAGGCTGCGGCGAAGCCGGTGCGATCGGCGCTCCGGCTGCCGTCGTCAACGCGGTCGTCGATGCGCTCTCGCCCCTCGGCGTGCGTGATATCGAAATGCCTGCAACTCCGCAACGGATCTGGCGCGCCATTCGGGACGCGAATGCCGGAGCGCCGGCGCAGCCGGTGCGTTGACGAGGCGTGCCAATTTGTTTAAAGCGCTGAGCAGGGCATGTACGCACGCGACGACAGGCGCACTGATGGCGGCACTTGCCACGTGCGGCACGGCATGGGCGCAGAAATATCCCGCGAAACCGGTGCGCATCGTCGTGCCGTACGCGGCGGGCGGGCCGCTCGACGAAAACGCACGCGCGCTCGGGCAGAAGCTCACGAGCCGATGGGGCCAGGCCGTGCTGGTGGATAACCGCGGCGGCAGCGGGGGAGCCGTAGGAACCGAGCTCGTCGCCAAAGCGCCGCCGGATGGTTACACGCTGCTCCTGGGCAATGGCGGCCCGATCACGGTCTATCCGCACTTGCGGAAAAAGCGTCAATACGACCCCGAGCGCGACCTGGAGCCCGTGACGTTCATGCTGTCGTCTCCGATGCTCCTTCTCGTGCATCCGTCGACGCCCATCAAATCGGTCCGCGACCTCGTACGCGTGGCAAAAACGCGGCCGAACGGCTTGACGTACGCGTCGGCCGGCGTCGGCAACTTTCAGCACCTAAGCATGGAGCTCCTGCAATCGCTCGCGGGCATCCGCATGGTGCACGTCCCGTACAAAGGCGCAGCGCCCGCCTTCGTGGACTTGCTGAGCGGACAGGTCGATCTCATGTTCGCGAACATCCTGGGCGCGCTTCCGCAGGTAAAAGCCGGGAGAATGCGCGCGATTGCGGTTTCCAGCGCGCGTCCGTCCAGCGCGGCGGCCGACGTGCCGCCCGTCGCGAGTGTCTTTCCCGAGTTCGACATGACGGGCTGGCAGGGCATTTTCGCGCCGGCAGGCACGCCGAAAGAGCTGATCGCATCGATCAATCGCGACTTCGTATGGGCGCTCACGTTGCCTGACACAAAACAGCGGTTATCCGAGCAGGGTGCGGACGTGGTTGCAGAAGGTCCGGCCGAGCTGGCGACTTTCGTTCGGAAGGAAAGCGCGCTGCTCGCGAAGATCATCAAGAGCGCGGGCATACCGCCGGAGTGAGCGTCGTAAGCCGTAAGCCGGAAGCGTAAGTCGCAGGGCGGGTCAGGGACCCGCGTATAAGACAGCGAGTGAGGAGGTGTCGTGAGAATCGGAGGAAGAGGGTTGTTGCTTGTCGTCGCGAGCATTGCTCCCGCAATGGCGGAAGCTCAGTCCCCCGCGCAGTACCCCGCCCGCCCCGTTCGCATCGTCGTGCCTCAATCGCCTGGCGCCTCGACGGATACGACTGCGCGACTCATCGCGCAAAAGCTGACCGGCGCGCTGGGCCAGACGGTGCTGGTCGACAACCGCCCGGGCGCCGGCAGTGTCATCGGCACCGAAGTCGTCGCCAAAGCGACACCTGACGGCCACACACTGCTCGTGGTCGCATCGTCCATAACGCTCAATCCCATACTCCACAAGAATCTCACATGGGACCCCGTGAGAGACTTCGCGCCGATCACGCAACTTTCTTCGTTCCCGAATATCCTGATAGTGCATCCGGCTGTGCCGGCGAAAACGGTGAAAGAGCTCATCGCGCTCGCGAAAGCGAAACCGGGCGCCCTGAACTACGGCTCCGCGGGCACCGCAACCGGCACACACCTTTCAGCCGAGCTCTTCAAGCACATGACCGGCACCGACATGGTCCATGTCCCTTACAAGGGCGGTGGCGCCGCGATCCCGGCGCTCATGGGCGGGCAGGTCCAGCTTATGTTCGGGACGACCGTCTCCGCGCTTCCTCACGTGCGTGCAGGAAAACTGCGGGCGCTGGCAGTAACGTCGCCTAAACGTTCACCGAGCGCGCCCGACGTGCCGACGATCGCCGAATCCGGCGTGCCCGGCTACGATCACACGCCCTGGAACGGCTTTCTCGCGCCGGCCCAAACGCCGCGCGCGATCATCGCGCGGCTCAACGAAGAAACCGCGCGTATTCTGCATTCGCCGGACACGAAGGCCGTGTTCATGAACGAAGGCGCCGAGCCGGTCGGCAACAAGCCGGAGGAGTTCGGCGCGATCATCAAATCCGAAATCGCGAAATGGGGCAAAGTCATTCAGGCCGCCGGCATCAGAGCGGATTGACGAGATGAACATCGACCTCCACAACCACGTCGTACCCACGACCATCGTCGATGCGATCGCACGCGATCCGCAGCGCTACGGCACGAGCATCGAAGAAAAAGACGGCAAGCGCTACTTCAACAGTCACGGGCGGCTTGCAGAGCTGCAGAAAGTCTTCTACGACGCGGACGCCAAGGTCGAGTGGATGGATGAAAACCGCCTCGACATCGCGGCGATTTGCGTCGGCCCTCCCATTTACTTCTACTGGCTGAGTCCCGAAGTGGGGCTCGAGGCGGCGAAGCTCGCGAACGACGGCATCGCCCAGATGGTGGCGAAGCGTCCGGATCGCCTCCGCGGCATGGCCCATCTGCCCATGCAGGATCCCGACGCGGCCATTACCGAGCTCGAGCGCGTCGTCAGGGAATACAGATTCAAAGGTGTCGAAGTCGGCACTTCGATCGAAGGCAAGCCGCTTGCGGATCCACGCTTTCGCAAAGTGCTGAAGACGATCGAGCAGCTGGGGTGCTTTCTTTTCACGCACCCCTATCAATGTCTTGCGCAGGGTGGAATGGACGAGTACTACCTGGCCAATTTCATCGGCTTTCCGCTCGATACCACGCTCATGGCCGCACATCTCATGTTCAGCGGCGCGCTGGATGAGCTGAAGACGCTGAAAATCCTGCTTCCCCACGGCGGGGGCTTCGTGCCGTATCAGATCGGCCGGTTCATCCACGGCTTCAATGTACGCCCCGAGCCGAAAATGAAAACGCGTACCTCGCCGGCCGATGTGCTGCGGCGGTTCTATTTCGACGCGTTGACGCACGATCCCCAGGCCGCGCGGCACCTCATCGACCGCGTCGGGGCCGACCGCGTAGTGATCGGCAGCGACCATCCGTTCGATATGGGACCGCCCGACCTGATGGGGGGGATCGAAGCGATACCGGGACTCAAGGCGAGCGAGCGCGAATATGTGTGCAGCCTGACTGCGCTGTCGCTGCTCGGCGAGGATTGACGAGACGTGACGATTGAGAGTGACGAGTATCAACTTCCGGAGACCAAAATGAACTATACCGAGCGGCGCCAACGCATGCGCAGGATCCTTTCGGGCAATCAGTGCCTTTCACCGGCGAGTGTCTACGATCCGCTTTCAGCGCGAGTGGCGGAAAGCGTCGGCTACGAGCTTGGCATGCTGGCCGGCTCCGTCGCATCGAACACGACGCTTGCCGCTCCCGACCTCATCGTGCTCACGATGACCGAGTTCGCTGACCAGATCCGGCGCATCATGCGCGCGAGCGATCTGACGCTGCTCGTCGACGCCGACCATGGCTATGGCAACGCGCTCAACGTCATGCGCACGGTCGAAGAGTGCGAGCACGCGGGCGTGTCAGCGATGAGCATCGAAGACACTGCGCTGCCCACACGATTCGGGAACACCGGCGGTGAAGAGCTCACGTCGATCGACGAAGGCGCAGGCAAGATGAAAGCCGCGCTCGCGGCGCGCCGCGACCCGGCACTCGTCATCGCCGGCCGCACATCGGCGCTCAGAGCCGAAGGCGTGGAAGGTACGATCGCCCGCGCCAAAGCTTATGCGGCTGTGGGTGTGGACGCGATTTTTCTCGTCGGCGTCGAGTCGCTGGAGCAGGTGAAAGCCGTGCACGATGCGGTGAGGATTCCGATCATCGTGGGTTCCGCTCCGGCGTCGATCAAGCGCGAGGATTTCGCCGCCGCCGGCGCCCGGGTGCTGCTACAGGGCCATCAGCCCGTCGCGGCCGCTGCCAAGGCGCTGCGCGAAGTCTACGAGCACCTGTTCAAAGGCGGGGCGCCTGCGGAGCTCAAATCTCACGTCGCTTCGAACGAGGAGATGAATGCGTTGACACGCAACGACGATTATCGACGCTGGCAGCGCGAGTACTTGCGCTAAGGAACTCGAAGCCGTCACGGCTTGCGGGCAAGGAGCTCTCGAAGATGCCGGATCGGTATCGCGAACGAGATACCCGACGGCTGATTGAGCGCGGCTTCGCGGCTTCCCCTGACGAACACCATGTTGATGACGCCGACCACCCGACCGGTTTCGAGGTCGTACAGAGGGCTGCCGCTGTTGCCGGGGTAAGCCGTTCCATCCAGCTGGTAGACCGAAAACGGACCCGTCTTGAGACGGTTGATCGCCTTCGAGTCGAGCTGTTTCGCGCTCGTCATCGGCAATACGATAGGAGTCACCGCCGAAATCATCGCACGGTGAGTGACGGGCGTGAGCCCGAGGATGTTCCCGATCGGAAAACCCGTGAAGCCGAACGTCTGTCCCTCGCGCACGGCGGGCGTATCGATGAGCTCCAGTGCCGGCAGAGCGGGGCCCGTGATCTTCAGGACGGCCAGGTCATGGTCGGCGTCGACGACGGACGCCGCCGCTTCCCGACGCTGAAGCTGTCCGCCCGAAGACGCGATGACGATGAGCGCTTCCCCGCTTTCGGTGGCGATCTTTTCCGGCACGACGTGAGCGTTCGTGGCGACGAGCGTCCCGTCCGCCACGACGAATCCTGTTCCGCGAAAAACGAACGGCGGATTGCGCGTTTTCTGAAAGGTGCCGACCGCGAGAATCGAAGGTTTCACCTTCTCGATCGTATCGGATAGCTGGGCGTGTCCCTGTGTGGGCGTACCAAGCCCGAACGCCACGATCGACGCAACCGCCCAGAGTCTAATCATCGGCTTTCCCGCGCTTGCCAGCCCTCCCGGTGTCGCTGCCGATGACGGACTGCTCGTAGGTGCGCAGGATCTCTTCAGCTTCGTCCTGGCATCGGCCGCGAGCGTACACGCTGAGCATCGGCGCTTTGGACCCCGATCTGACGTAGACGGCTTCCCAGAAGTCGCCTTTTTCGAAGACGTTCAGAACCTCGTAGCGAACTCCGGCTATCGTCTTTTCACTGCGCTTCAACGTCATACCGGGATCGTGGACGTCCAGCGGCGGCTGCGGATCGACGAAGCACTTCGGCAGCGCCGAATGCGTGAGCAGCGGCCTGCCGTCCGCATTCCGCACCCAGTGCCACTTCGAACGATCGTAGGCGCGTTCCAGCAGGCGAAGCTTCGGGCCTTCTATCGGCTCGAGGACGAGCGGCGCCGGTGCGCATCCGGCGAGGAACGCTCCGAGAGCGGCGGCGGCCGCGCTGCGGTTGAACCATTCGTCCTTCGCGGAGATCGGCACGAATGCCGAAGCCATCATTTGCCGCCTTTCAGCACGAGCGCCGAAAGTATCCACGACACGATGCTGAACAGAATCGCTCCGAAGAAGCCCGACCAGAATCCGCGCACCACGAATCCCTCGACGAACGAGCCCACGAGCCAGAACAGAAGCCCGTTGATCACGAATATGAAGAGGCCCAATGTGATCACCGTCACCGGCAACGTAAGCAGAATGAGAAGCGGCCGTATGATTGCGTTCACGAGCCCGAGCACCAGCGCCGCAATGAGTGCGCTCCCGAAGCTCGTCACGGTTATCGACGGCATGAGGTAAGCGACCGCAATGAGCGCGATCGTGTTGACGAGCCAAACGAGCAATATCCGCATTCCGCCTCCGTTCAAGCTTGCAGGTGCCGTTGTGCCTCAAGCGGGTTCGTCAGCCACCTGCACGAGCTGCTTGCCCAGATTCTGGCTCGTGAGGAGGCGGAGGAACGCCCGCGGCATGTTTTCGATCCCTTTGACGATGTCGAACCGGGATTTCATGAGACCCGCGCGACACCATTCGGCCATGCGCCTGCGCGCCTCGGCTTGTTGATGCTGGTAGTCGCTCACGAGAAAACCGCGTATCGTCGCGCGCGCAATCAGTGTCTGACGCTGAAAGCGAAGGCCGATGTCCGGCTGGCCGAACTTCGCCGCGAGACTGATCGACCCGACGATCACCACGCGCGCGTACGTCGCGAGGTTCTGCATGACTGCGTCGTGAATCGGGCCGCCGGTATTGTCGATGAATACGTCGACGCCCGCCACACACGTGTTGGCGACGGCGGCACGCAGGTCCGGCTCGTTCCGATACTCGACCACGTCGGCGTAGCCCGCCTCGCGGCACCACGCAGCCTTCGTGGCCGAGCTCGTGATCCCCACCGCCCGCGCGCCGCCGAGCCTGGCAATCTGCCCCGCGATCTGACCCACCGAACCGGCCGCTGCGGAGACCACGACGGTTTCTCCGGGCCGCATGCGGCCTGCATCGAGCAGCGCAAAGTATGCGGTCATACCATTCAGCCCGAGCGCGTCGAGCCAGTACGGCAAGGGTGCAAGCTCGCGCTCGACTTTGCGGACGGCGCTCGGCTGCAGCACGGCATACTGCTGCCAGCCGAAACCGTGATCCGTAACGACGAAATCACCGGGCTTGTATTGCGCTGCATTCGACTCGATGACTTCGCCGATGCCGCCCCCGATCATGACATCTCCCAGCTTCACGCCGGGCGCGTAGTTTTTCTGGGGACTCATACGGCCGCGCATGTACGGCGCCACGTCCAGGTAAATGGCGCGTGCCAGTATCGCGGTCGGCCCGGGTTCCGGGATGGGGCCCTCGGTGAACGTCCAGTTCGCTTCGCTCGGCATGCCTTCCGGGTAAGAGGCAAGGCGCCAGTGTCTGTTAACGGTCACGATGTCTCCCGGCTCCGGCGCAGCCATCCGGCAATCGAGGCAAAGAGCCCTCGTGGCTGCGTCGGTTCCGACGTGGTTGCAGCTGCGATCGCCCGCACGGGTTCGTCCGCGCGCCTGGCGCTACTCGGTGCCTCCGCCTCGTACAGCTGGAAGCCGAGGCTTCGCGCCGGCGCAAAATCAGCGAGCACACTTTCATATATCGTCCTCAGGTTCCTCCACGGATCCGAATCGCTGAAGAAGCGCTTCAGGAACAAGAGATCGGTCACCATGCTGTCCATCCAGTCCACGTCGCGCGAGTAGCCCGTAATCGCTTTGCAGCACGAGGCGGCGAGAAACTCGCGTGCGAATTGCTCGCCTTGCGCACCTGAGAAGACGCTGCACGCGCCGAAATGAATGAGATTCGAATATTTCGTACCCCACCCTTCGAAAGACTGGCAAAGCAGCCCGCCTGCAACGTGCTCGAGCGAGCTGCGGAGCCCACCAGGCGAGCCGTGAAACGAAAGATAGTACACGGGTACGTCGAAGACTTCCGGGTCCTGCCAGAGCAGGCCCCCCGGATAGGCGGTGTAGCTCGAGAGATGGTCGGCCGATTCGACGAAGCGGTGAGCGACCAGGAGCGGTGGATGAAGCTGCGATGAAAGCGCCTGCAGGAACGGAAGGACTGACGTGTTCTGAAAGAGCCGGGTGTCGTGATCGCCCCAGTAGGTTTCGAAGCAGATCAGCTTTCTCGGAGCGGGCGCGCTCTCGGGCATGTTGTCCATGTTCAGCGGCTGGCGAGCGGTGTTTCTTCGAGGTCTTCGTATGCCTCGATACGAAAGCGTGGGCTGCAGATGGCGAGAAAAACGAGATCGCTGCCGCTGCCATCGATGTTCGCGATCCGTTGCCGGCATGACGGCGGGATCAGTACGACATCGCCGGGCCCGACCTCCTGTGCTGGAAGCGCGCCCACCTCGACGGTGCCTTGGCCTTCGAGGATTACGTAACGTTCAGTCGTATCGACGACCCGGTGCCACCGCGTCGTTATACCCGGCTCGACACGTGCGCGCGCAATCGATACATCGGGATCGGCCGGCGAGTTCGAGAGCTCGATGATGTAACACTTCTCAGGAGTGTAGAACTCCGCGGCGGCTTCGAACCGATTCACCGCTTCCTTCATCGAGCCGGTAACGAACGCCTCACGCGAAACACCTCCGTCAGTCGTGGCCGCCGCTGAGATGTGTCCAGAGCCGGATCAGCCTCCGGCCGCGGCTTTGATACCTGCAGCTTTCACGAGCTTTCCGAATTTCGCAACTTCCGATTTGAGATACGCATGAAACTGCTCGGGTGTGCTCGCGACGATCTCCGCGCCGACTTCGACATGCTTTTGCTGAATGTCCGGCATCTTGAGGATTTCCATGAACTCCTTGTGCAGGCGCGTGACCAGCGGCTTCGGCATACCGGCCGGGCCCGCGACTGCGGACCAGGACGAATTCTCGTAGCCCGGCACGCCTGCCTCGGCGACGGTCGGCAGGTCCGGAAGAGCGGGCGAGCGCTTCGCGCCCGTCGTGGCGAGAGCGCGCACCCGGTTCGCCTTCACGTGCGGAGTCGTCGAAATCATGTTGTTGAAAAGGACCTGGATCTGCCCGCTGATGAGATCGGTGAGGGATGGCGCGGAGCTCTTGTACGGGATATGCGTCATCTTCGTTCCGGTCATGAGCGTAAAGAGCTCGCCGGAGATGTGCCCGAAGCCGCCGACGCCCGAGGAACCGTAGTTGAGCGCGCCGGGCTTTTCTTTCGCAAGCGCGATCAGCTCTTTCACTGTTTTCGCGTTGACGCTCGGATGCACGACAAGCACGCCGGGCGACGTCGACACCTGGGTGATCGGCGAGAAATCCTTCACAACGTCGAACGGCAGCTGGTAAAGGTGTGGATTCACCGCCCACGTTCCGACGGTCGCGATCACGAGCGTGTAGCCGTCGGCGGGGGCTCGCGCCGTAATTTCCATCCCGATGTTGCCGCCCGCGCCACCGCGGTTGTCGGCGATCACCTGCTGGCCGAGACGCTGCCCGAGCTTCTCACCGAGCATGCGCGCTTGTATGTCCGTCGGACCGCCCGGCACGAACGGCACGACGAAACGTATCGGCTTCGTCGGGTACTGTGCCGGGGCTTTGCTTTGCGCATAGGCGCCGGAACTCACGAGCGCCGCGGCAACGCAGGTAACGTGATGCAAACGAACCTTCATCAATTTTTCCTCGAGTGAGTCAGACGTTCGGCGCTTTGTTCGATCTGCGCGACAACCGCTGCACCGAACGCACGCGTGCCGTTTTTCCACCGAGCTCCGCTTACAATGTGACGGGTTTGCGAAGCGGATGTTGCATACGCTATTGTAACTTCGAAAGTCTTTATGGAACCGCTGCTCGCGCGGCGGGTGCGCCGAAGGCCGGCGGATTACTCACCGGGGGAGAGGAGGAACGCGATGCCACGACATCCAGCAGAAGCTGCAGTGACTGCGGTACTGATCGCGCTGTCGGCGACGAGCATCGCACAAACGACCTCTACGGAACCCTCGCTGAAGGCGTCGACACAAGCGTATCCGGCAAAACCGGTGCGCATACTCGTCGGGTTCGCTCCAGGCGGCGGTACGGACATCATGGCTCGCACCGTTGCGGCGAGGCTCTCGGAATCGCTCAAGCAGCAGTTCTTCGTCGAAAACAGGCCCGGCGCAAACGCCAATGTCGCAGCGAAAGTGGCAGCGGAGGCAGCCGGCGACGGATACACGATACTGTTCATGTCGGTCGCGCACATCATGAGCAAACCCGTGTACAGAAACCTGGGTTACGACATCGAGCGCGATCTCACGCCCATAACGGTCGTATCCAGTGTGCCGAACGTTCTGTGCGTCAATCCGGCGCTGCCTGCCCGCACCGTGAAAGACATGATCGCGCTCGCTAAAGCGAAGCCGGGCGAGCTGACCTATGCCACCTCGGGCGTGGGGAGCCCCGAGCATTTCGCCGGCGAAATGTTCAAGATGATGACGAAGACCAATCTTCTGCCCGTGCCCTATAAAGGGGGCGGTCCGATTGCCATCGATCTGGTCGCGGGTCACGTCATGTCTGCGTTCAACACGATGCCGCCCATCATTCCGCACATCAAGGCGCAGAGGGTACGCGCGCTCGCTGTGACGACCGAGAAGCGGGCACCGGTACTGCCGGACGTGCCCACCGTCGGCGAGAGCGTGTCGGGCTACGTCATGAGCACGTGGTACGGTGCTGTCGCGCCGGCGAAAACCTCGCCGGAGATCGTTCAGCGGCTGAATCAGGAAATCGTGAAAGCGTTGGCGATTGCGGATGTGAAGGAGAAGCTGGCACTTCTTGGCGCGGACGTCGTAGGCACGACACCCGACGAGACCGCGGCGATCTTCAGGGCCGATCTCGCGAAGTACACGAAGGTTGCGCAGGCCGCCAATATTCGCGCGGACTGAACGCTCGCTGCTCGCACCGGGGCAGCGGCGTTGCGGCGGTTACGCTATCCTACGTGAGCTTCTACGAACAACGAGGAGGAAGTGGGATGATGTTGCGCGTCATTGCTTTGATGCTGCTTGCGCTCGCGGCGGGTACACCGCCAGCCTTTGCACAAGCGTTCCCGACCAAACCGATACGGCTCATCCTGCCGTTTCCCCCAGGCGGGCCGAGCGACATACTCGGGCGCGCGATGTCGCAGAGGCTCGGGGAGCAGATGGGTCAGCAGGTCATCGCAGACAACCGGCCGGGTGCGGGCGGCAATCTCGGCCTCGAGCTTACGGCGAAAGCACCGCCGGATGGCTATACGCTCGTCCTCTCTTCTCCGCTCATCGCCCTCAGCCCGTCGCTGTATTCGAAGTTGAATTACGAGCAGAAAGACCTCGCGCCGGTTTCGCTCGTCGCGCAAATCCAGAACGTCGTGCTCGTGCACCCGTCGGTTCCAGCGAAGAACCTGAAGGACCTCGCTCAGATTGCGCGCGCGAATCCCGGCAAGCTCAATTACGGGTCCGGAGGCGTTGGCACCACGACGCATCTCGCCCCGGAGCTGTTCATGAGCATGAGCAAAACGAAAATGGTGCACGTGCCCTACAAAGGCTCGGGCCTCGCGCTGATCGGGTTGATCAGCGGTCAGGTCGACGTGCTCGTCATGGCGGTGCCCGCGGCCGAAGCTCAGGTGAAAGCCGGCAAAGCGCGTGCGCTCGCGATCGTGTCCGACAAGCGTGCGTCGCCGCTGCCGAACGTGCCCACAGCCAGGGAATCCGGTTTCGATTTCGTCGTCGATATCTGGTACGGAATCCTCACGGCGGCTGGCACGCCACAGCCGATCGTCAACAGGCTGAGCGGCGAGATCAACAAGGCGCTCGCGTCGCCGGACATGAAAGAGAAGCTGCTCACCGCCGGCATACAGCCTCTGGGCAATACGCCCGAGCAATTCGCCAGCTTCATACGGAGCGAGACGCAGCGCTTCGCGAAAGTGATCAAGGAAGCGGGGATAAAACCGGAGTGACGTGCGTCGGGTGCCGTCATCCCGGCGTTCGCCGGGATGACGATCGCGGGGCTTAGCTGGTTGTTTCGCCCTGCCGCGCCGCCGCCGCATCGCGCGGGACCTTGCCGGTCTCGAGTGTGCTCTTCAGGCGCATGAGGTCCTGATCGAGCTGGGTCTTGGGATCGGAGCCGAGAAGCTTCGCGACCGCGTGTCCCACGACCCCGGCCGGCGGTGTGTAACTCATTTGCACGTGAACGCGTGTGCCGTTGCCCAACGGCTCCATGCGTATCCTGCCCACGTGCTCGACGGTGCTGCCTTCGACCGTGCTCCACTCGAGGCGCTCGTTGAAGTCCAAGCGCGTCGTGATCGCATCCCATTCGACGACCGTTCCGGCAGGTCCCGCGACCTTCCAGTGCGAGCGCCCGTCAACGAGAGTCTCGACGCCCAGCACGTTACGCATGAAGTGAGGGAAGTTTTCGTAGTTCGCGAGAAACAGAAAAACCTGCTCGACGGGCGCTTCGATATCGATCGTCTTCTGAACATCGACCGCTCTGTATCCTTCGAGTCCGGCCGCCCGGCGTAAAGGCTTGTTCGTGATCGTTCGGGTGAGAATCGCGACGCCTGTCGCCAGCGCGATGAAGCCTGCGAGATGCCTGCTGCGCATCAGGCCGTAGAGCGTTATGCCCGTTCCTGCGGCGCCAGTGACGAGGCGCGTTCCGGGCGCCCAGTTGTCCTGGAGCATTTCGCCGCTCTCGCCTGGACGCTCGCGTCCGCCCTGCAACTCGGATATGCCGCGCGCCGTCTCGTACACCGCGAGCTGATCGATCACGTCGCGAACGCCATGAACTTCGGCGATGGCCCGGATGAGGTCGCCATGCTCGTGCGAGAGAATCGAGCCGGCAAGCGTGACCTGCCCACCGCTGGCGCTCACCTCGATCGCGCCGGGGTGGGCGACGTAGTGACCCATCTTCGCCCGCACGCGCTCGGCAAGCACGTCGTCGGTCGCTTTGCGTCGGGTGAGAAGCGAGCGCACGCGAGCGGTGGCGACGGTGCCACGATTCTTCAGATCCCGTTTGCCTTTATCGACGAAATCTCTCATGTCGTGCGAGGCCTTCACCGCCTGATCGCGCACGAGCGCCCGCCGACGCCGGCCTTTCTCGGGATCGAAGAAATACATTGCTGCGCCGCCCAGTGCGGCGCCGATGAACAGCAGAGGAGCCATGGCAAACCCTCCTTACACCTCGGTAAACTCTAAAAAGGTGCAAAGCCCGTTCCCGAAGCGGGTAGGTGCTGCTCCTGGAACGCCGACTTCGCCTTTCCCCCCGGCCGAAGCCAGCGTTCCGCGGCCACCAGCGTATGCCGCGTTACTCAGACGATGCGTTTTTCGCGGAGCGCCGCGATTTCCTGGTCGCTTTTCCCAAGCAGGCTCGAAAGCACCTCCTCGGTGTGCTGCCCCAGCAGCGGCGGAGGCATGTCGTACGCGATCGGCGTGCGCGAATACTTGATCGGATTTGCAACGAGCGGGACCGTGCCCGCGAGCGGATGCGGGACGTCGATCCTGAGGCCCCGGTGCCGGACCTGCGGGTCCGCGTAAACCTGGTCCAGGCGGTTGATGGGCCCGCACGGCACGCCGATAGGCTCGAGCGTCGCGATCCATTCGGCAGTCGTTTTTTTTCTGATCGCAGGGGCAATCGCGTCCACGCACGCCTGCCGGTTTTCGAGACGCGCGGAGTTGTCGAGAAATCTCGAGTCCTCACCGACTTCCGGAATGCCCGCCGCGACGCAAAACCTCCGGAACTGGCTGTCGTTGCCGATGGCGAGGATGAGATCGCCGTCGCGCGTCTTGAATGTCTGGTAAGGCATCACGTTCGGATGAGCGTTGCCCATGCGCTCCGGCGGCTCGCCTCCGATCAGATAGTTCGTGTTCTGGTTCGCAAGCCACGCCACCTGGGAATCGAGCAGCGCCATGTCTATGTGCTGGCCCAGAGCGCTCGTCTTACGCTCGTGCAGCGCCGCAAGTATCGCGACACAGGAATACATGCCCGTCATCAGGTCGGCCACGGCGACGCCGACTTTCTGCGGTCCGCCGCCGGGGAGGTCGTCGCGTTCACCCGTGAAGCTCATGAGGCCGCCCATGCCCTGAATCATGAAGTCGTAGCCTGCGCGGTCGCGATAAGGTCCGGTCTGTCCGAAACCCGTGATGGAACAATAAATGAGCTTTGGATTTCGCGTGCTCAGGTGTTCATAAGCGAGGCCGTACCGTTCGAGGTCGCCGACTTTATAGTTCTCGAGCAGTATGTCGGACGCGTCGGCGAGCTCGCGCGCGATGGCTTGGCCTTCAGGTTTCGCGATGTCCAGCGTGACCGACTTCTTACCGCGGTTCGTGCACAGATAGTAGGCGGATTCCGCCGTGTCTTTGCCGTCGCGGTCCTTCAGAAACGGCGGTCCCCATGCCCGCGTGTCGTCGCCGGTGCCCGGCCGCTCCACTTTGATGACTTCGGCGCCGAGGTCGGCGAGAAGCTGTCCCACCCAGGGACCTGCGAGGATGCGGCTCATGTCGAGCACGCGTATGCCGGAGAGCGGCGAGCGTCGAGTCATTTGAAATTCACTTTGGCGGGGAGTAGATTCAAAAAAAGCCCATTGAATCGCGGCGCGACCGCGATCGCATTAGCAGAGGAGGAATCATGATTGTACCGTCGAGGCTCGTTTGCGCGATGCTCGCCGCGGTGGCGCTCGCGCTGCCGACTGTTTCAGGGGCGCAGACGGCTGCGTATCCCTCAAAATCGATCCGGCTCATCCTGCCGTTCCCGCCCGGCGGCCCGACGGACATTGCGGGGCGCACGATCGGGCAGAAGCTCGCCGACCAGCTGAAACAGCCCGTGATTCCCGACAACCGTCCGGGCGCGACAAGCAACATCGGCCTCGAGCTCGCCGCGAAAGCGCCGCCCGATGGCTACACGATCGTGCTCACGCCCCCCACGATTGCGCTCAGCCCGTCGATGTACACGAAGCTCAACTACGATGCGACAAAGGATTTCACCCCGCTCACGCTCGTCGCCCTCATGCACTACGTAACGGCGGTACATAACTCGGTGCCGGCGACGAATCTGAAGGAATTCATCGCGCTCGCGAAGAAGAACCCCGGCAAGCTGAACTTCAGCTCCAGCGGATTGGGTGCGGGCAACCATCTCGCGACGGAGCTCCTGAAAAGCATGTTCGACCTGAAGATGGTGCACGTTCCCTACAAGGGCAACGTCGCGGGACTCCTTGCGGTCACCACCGGCGAGGTGGATTTCGGAACCTTTGCGGTGGCGCCGGCGGTGCCGATCATCAGGGCGAAGAAAGCACGCCCGCTCGCGACGCTCACCGAGAAACGGCTCGCCGTGCTCCCGGAAGTGCCGACAGCGCGGGAATCCGGTATCGACCTCGTGACGACGCAGTGGTATGGCATGCTCGCGCCGGCAGGAACACCGCGGCCGATCGTGGACCGGCTCGTGTCGGAGCTTCACAAGGCGGTCGCATCTCCTGATTTGCAGGAACGTTTCGCGACGGCAGGCATCGATACCGCCAGCAGCACGCCCGAGCAGTTTGCGGACTTCATCAAGTCCGAGATCGTGCGCTACGCCAAGGTGATCAAGGCGGCCGGCATCAAGCCGGAGTAAGGAGTCGCTGCACGAACACCACATCCAGCCAGCGGCCAAACTTGCGGCCGACCTGGGGGAGGTGTCCGACGCGGGCGAAACCGAGCGCCTCCAGGAGCGCGATGCTCGCGACTGCTTCACTG
>Ga0075431_100000817_pt1 | contig 27171 bp, 27 predicted proteins | sample RhiMetdeltSRZDD5_FD_75297 | JGI IMG/M metagenome (GOLD analysis project Ga0075431, IMG submission 75297) | Populus rhizosphere microbial communities from Tennessee, USA - Rhizosphere MetaG P. deltoides SRZDD5 | ecosystem: Host-associated > Plants > Roots > Rhizosphere > Soil | place: USA... | reverse complement strand
CGCAGCCGGGCGGAATCGTCCTGAACGACACGCCGATCGACCTCGGAAAAGTGGACATTCCGCTGTATTTCATTTCTACGGTCGAAGATCACATCGCGCCCTGGAAATCTTGCTATGCGGGCGCGCGGCTCTTCAAGGGCCCGGTCCGCTTCGTGCTCGGCGGCTCCGGCCATATCGCAGGAATCATCAACCCGCCGTCGGCAAACAAGTACGGTTACTGGACGAACGAGGCGCTGCCTGCCGATGCCGAAACGTGGCTTGCAGGTGCGTCGCAGCACGGCGGCTCGTGGTGGCTCGATTGGGCGCGCTGGAGCGCGTGTCACGCCGGCGAAAAAGTCGCCGCGCGCGTTCCGGGGTCCGGCGGACTGCCGGCGCTCGAAGATGCCCCGGGTTCGTACGTAAGCATCCGGGCGGAGCATGCGGGTGACAAAGCGGCGGCTTGCGGTGCCGCGCCGCTCGCGACAGGCGGTCCGAGCTGACCGGATGGACATCCGCGGCAGCGTATTTCTGGTCACGGGCGGCGGCTCGGGACTCGGTGCGGCGACGGTGCGCAGACTCGTCGCAAGCGGCGGTAGAGTGGTGGTCGTCGATGTGAACCCGGATGCGGGCCGCGCGCTCACCTCGGAGCTCGGCGCGTCCACGCGTTTCGTCGAGGCCGATGTGCGGGACGAAGCGGCTATCCGCGCCGCAGTGAGCGAAGCGCAGGCCCACTACGGCGCGCTTCACGGAACCGTCAATTGTGCCGGCGTCGCGCCCGCGGAGCGGGTGCTCGGCAAGATGGGACCGCATGGGCTCGACTCGTTCGAACGCGCAATCAGTATCAACCTGGTCGGCACCTTCAACGTTATCCGTCTTGCGGCGCAGGCCATCGCCGAGAATGCACCAGGACAGGGCGGGGAGCGCGGCGTCATCATCAACACCGCGTCGGTGGCCGCGTTCGAAGGCCAGATCGGGCAGGCGGCTTACAGCGCATCCAAGGCCGGCGTAGCCGGGATGACGCTGCCGATCGCCCGGGAGCTCGCGCGGTTCGGCATTCGCGTGATGACGATCGCACCCGGCATCTTCGAGACGCCGATGCTTGCCGCGATGAGCACGCAAGTGCAGGCTTCGCTGGGCGCGCAGGTGCCTTTCCCATCGCGGCTTGGCAGGCCCGAGGAGTACGCGATGCTGGTGGAGCACATCGTGCTTAACCAGATGCTGAACGGTGCCGTAATACGCCTTGACGGGGCCATACGCATGGGCCCGAAATAGCATTCATAAACGCCGCGGACGAAGAGCCGCGGCCATGAATAGAACGCTGGTCAACAGTCTGAGAGTTTCCGGGGGATTCCGGTGAAGCTTTGGAAATGGCATACGCTCGTTTTCCGCTGCCCGTGCTGCGGAAAAGAAGCGGAGTATGCGGCGCAGATCATCGAGGGCTCGCATAAAGGTACGCTTTGGGATCCTTCTTACTGGTGCGAGAAATGCGCCACCGCGGTGCGTGCGCGCGACACATGGCTTTTCGGCGCGGTTTTCGGACCGCTCATGGCGATGGTTGCGACGTTTGCTTTCGAAGCGCTGCCGCCCCCCTTTCAAGCCGCCCAATCGTTCACGATCGCTTTCACCGTGATTTGCTGTGCAATCGTGGGATGGCCGCTTTCGCGGTCGCTCTCGAAGCACCTCCTCTACTGGGAAGCGCGTAATCCGCGCGACCCGCGCGCTTTGCGGCAGGCGCAGTTGCGCCGGCTGCAAGACGACGACGAGTAAGCTCCCGACTGCGTCGTTGGCGCAGTAAGCTTCCACCAATTCGGCGTCGGGCTCGCCGGTCACGCGCCGGCCTACTCGTCACGGCCCACTCCCTCACTCGACCCGGTCATGTGACCGCCGCTCGTCAGGCACGCTGATCGCCTGACTCAGTAACGCCGCGGCTGCGGCGCCGCAGCATGCTCGCGGCGAGGGTGCTCGCTATAATCGTTTGCTCCCCGATGCTGCACGGCTTCACGAGCCGAGCCACTGCGCGCGTATTCCAAAGAAGGTGATCGCATGGACATGAAGGACATCTACCCCGACGTCGATCCGCAGGAAACCCGCGAATGGCTCGACGCGCTGGAATCGGTGCTGGAAACCGAAGGGCCGGAGCGTGCCCATTTTCTTCTGGAGAAGCTGGTCGACAGAGCACGGCGCTCCGGTGCGTACATTCCCTTCAGCGCAACGACGGCATATGTCAACACGATTCCCGCCGGGCGCGAGGAGCATCTGCCCGGCGACCCAGAGCTCGAGGCGCGGCTGCGCGCACTCGTGCGGTGGAATGCGATGGCGACCGTCGTTCGCGCGAACAAGGATTCCTCGGAGCTCGGAGGCCATATCGCGAGCTTCGCATCGGCGGCAACGCTGTACGACATAGGCTTCAATCATTTCTTCCGCGCGGCGAACGAGAACTTCCTCGGCGACCTCGTGTATTTCCAGGGCCATTCCGCGCCGGGTGTCTACGCGCGTGCGTACCTCGAAGGGCGCATCAGCGAGGAGCAGCTCAAGAATTTCCGCTGCGAAGTGAACTGCGCGGGCCTCTCGTCGTATCCGCATCCGTGGCTGATGCCGGATTTCTGGCAGTTCCCGACGGTGTCGATGGGCCTCGGGCCGCTCATGGCGATCTATCAGGCGCGCTTCATGCGCTACATGCGCGACCGCGGCATCCTCGAAGCGCAGGGCCGAAAAGTGTGGGCGTTCATGGGCGACGGCGAAATGGACGAGCCCGAATCGCTGGGCGCCATCTCACTCGCCGGACGCGAGCAGCTCGACAACCTGATTTTCGTCATCAACTGCAATCTCCAGCGCCTCGACGGCCCGGTGCGCGGCAATGGCAAGATCATTCAGGAGCTGGAAGGCAACTTCCGCGGCGCCGGCTGGAACGTGATCAAGGTGATCTGGGGGTCGTACTGGGATCCGCTGCTCGCGCGCGATACGAAAGGCCTGCTGCTGAAGCGCATGGAAGGGTGCGTCGACGGGGAATATCAGGCATTCAAGGCGAACGACGGCGCGTACGTGCGCAAGCACTTCTTCGGTAAATATCCCGAGCTCCTCGAGATGGTCGCCAACATGTCGGACGACGATATCTGGCGCCTGAACCGCGGCGGCCACGATCCGCACAAGGTGTATGCGGCTTACGCAGCCGCGGCGAAGCACAGAGGGCAGCCCACGGTGATTCTCGCGAAGACGATCAAGGGCTACGGGATGGGCGAGTCGGGAGAGGGGCAGAACATCACCCATCAGCAGAAGAAGATGGGCACCTCCTCGATACGCGCGTTCCGCGACCGCTTCAGAGTTCCCATTCCGGATGACCAGGTGGATGCGGTACCGTTCTATCGTCCGCCGGAAGATTCGCCCGAGATGCAGTATCTGCGGAGCCGCGTGGAGGCCATGGGCGGCTCTCTGCCGGCGCGCAGACGCAAAGCTGCGCCGCTCGAAGTGCCGGCCCTTTCCGCTTTCGAAGCGCAGTTGAAAGGAACGGAAGGGCGCGAGATCTCCACGACGATGGCGTTCGTGCGCATTCTCAACACGATCATTCGCGACAAGAAGATCGGCAAGCTGGTCGTGCCGATCGTGCCGGACGAATCACGGACTTTCGGCATGGAAGGGATGTTCCGGCAGCTGGGCATCTATTCGCATGTCGGCCAGCTCTACACGCCACAGGACGCTGCCCAGCTCATGTACTACAAGGAAGACAAGAACGGACAGATCCTCGAGGAAGGCATCAACGAAGCGGGTGCGATGTCGTCCTGGATCGCGGCTGCGACCGCGTACAGTACGCACGGCCAGTCGATGATTCCGTTCTACATCTACTATTCGATGTTCGGGTTCCAGCGCGTAGGCGATCTCACGTGGGCCGCGGGCGACATGCGCGCTCGGGGTTTTCTACTGGGCGGCACCGCAGGGCGCACGACGCTGAACGGTGAGGGGCTGCAACACGAAGACGGACACAGTCACATCCTCGCGTCGACGATTCCGAATTGTATTTCGTACGACCCGACGTTCGCGTACGAGCTCGCCGTGATCATCCAGGACGGCCTGCGGCGCATGTATCAGGAGCAGGAAGACGTCTACTACTACATCACGGTGATGAACGAGAACTATGCCCATCCGCCGATGCCCGCGGGTGTCGAGAAAGGCATATTGAAAGGCATGTATCTGCTCTCGGAAGGCAAAGGTCGGAAAGGCGGCCTGAAGGTGCAGCTCGTCGGGAGCGGCACGATACTTCGCGAGCTCATCGCGGGTGCCGAGCTGCTCGAGAAGGATTTCGGGATCGGCGCAGACATCTGGAGCGCGACGAGCTTCAACGAGTTGCGCCGCGACGGGCTCGCGACCGAGCGCTGGAACATGCTGCACCCCGAGGAGGACCGCCGCCTCCCCTACGTGGAGCAGTGTCTGAAAGATCGTCCCGGCCCGGTGATCGCCGCAACCGATTACATGAAAGTGTTCGCCGATCAGATCCGGCCTTTCATTCCCACCCACAACTTCATCGCGCTCGGTACCGATGGCTTCGGCCGCTCCGACACCCGCAAGGCGCTGCGCAGTTTCTTCGAAGTGGATCGCCACTATGTCGCGGTGGCGGCGTTGAAGGCGCTTGCGAACGAAGAAGCCGTCCCGCCGGCCAAAGTGGCGGAAGCGATACGCAAGTACGGAATCGATCCGCAGAAGCCGGATCCCACAACAGTGTAGCGCTATGGCAGAGACGATCGAAGTCAAAGTCCCCGACATCGGCGATTTCAAGGACGTGCCGGTGATCGAAGTGTTCGTCAAAGCCGGCGACAAGGTGAGCGCCGAGGATTCGCTGATCACCGTCGAGTCCGACAAGGCGACGATGGAAGTGCCGTCGCCCGTTTCCGGTGTGGTGAAAGAGCTGCGGGTGAAGATCGGCGACAAAGTGTCGGAGGGCTCGCCGGTGCTGGTGCTCGAGTCTGCCGCCGCAAGACCCGCCGAAGATACGAGCGCGCCAGCGAGTGCCGCGAAAGAAGCCGCGGCGCCGGCGACTCCAGCGCGTGAATCGACGCCCGCACCTCAACCCGCCGCACGCGCGCCCGACGCTTTGACCGGACAGAAGCCTTCGCCACAGCAACGCGCCGCCGAAGACCGGCCGCAGCCCACGCAAACGCTCGCGCGTACCGATGTCGACGAAGCGTCTTTCGCAAAAGTGCATGCAAGCCCCTCGGTGCGCCGGCTTGCCCGCGAATTCGGCGTCGATCTCTCGAAAGTGAAAGGGAGCGGCCCGAAGGAACGAATACTGAAGGAAGATGTGCAGGGCTACGTCAAAGCCGAGCTCATCCGGTCGCGCGCGGCGCCGTCAGCTGGATTGGCCCTCGACCTGCCGCCGCTTCAGTCAGTCGATTTCGCGAAGTTCGGCCCGGTGGAAGCGAAACCGCTGTCGCGCATCAAAAAGCTCTCGGGTGCGTTTCTCCACCGTAACTGGCTGACGATTCCGCACGTCACGCAGCACGAAGAAGCGGACGTCACCGAGCTCGAAGCATTTCGCAAATCGCAGGCGGAGGAAGCGAAGGCTCAGGGGATCCGCTTCACGATACTCGGGTTTCTCATGAAAGCCTCGGTGGTCGCGCTGCGTCAGTTTCCCGAATTCAACGCATCGCTTGCACCTGACGGCGAAAACCTGGTCCTCAAGAATTACTATCACATAGGCGTCGCCGTCGACACGCCCAACGGGCTCGTCGTCCCGGTCATACGCGACGTGGACAAGAAAGGTCTTCTCGAGCTCGCGCGCGAGCTCGGCGACGTGAGCGCGCGCATGCGCGACGGAAAGATCGCACCGACCGATCTGCAAGGCGGCTGCTTTTCGATTTCGAGCCTGGGCGGGATCGGGGGCACGTTTTTCACGCCGATCATCAATGCGCCCGAAGTCGCGATCCTGGGTGTGGGAAAAGCCGTCACGAAACCGATATGGACCGGCAAGGAATTCGCGCCACGGCTGATGCTGCCGCTGTCGCTGTCCTACGATCATCGCGTGATCGACGGGGCATCGGGCGCGCGCTTCATTTCGTTCCTGGCGGGCGTGCTGGTCGATATACGCAAGCTTGTGCTTTAAACCTGCGCCGTGAGCCGTAAGCGGTAAGCCGTGGATTTGGCCCGTCACCCGTCACCCGTCACCCGTCAGCGGGCGGCTTGAGCTATGCCCACTGGCACCGGCCCGATCGGCATCTTCGGCGGCACGTTCGACCCGATCCACTACGGCCATCTGCGGCTGGCCGAAGAGATCGCGGAGGGCGCGAAGCTCGCCGAAGTGAGGTTCATGCCGAGCGGCACGCCGCCTCATCGCGCGCGGCCGGGCGCGGACGCCGAACACCGCCTCGAGATGGCGCGACTCGCGACCGCCGATAACCCGTGCTTCAAGGTCGACGAGCGGGAAACGAAACGCGCGGGTCCGGGTTACACCTACGACACGCTCGTCGAGCTGCGGCAGGAACTTGGAAAAAATCGCCCCATCGCGTTACTCCTGGGCGCGGACGCTTTTCTGGAGCTTGCGACGTGGCATCGCTGGCGCGAGCTTTTCAATCTGGCGCACATCGTGGTCGCCTACCGGCCAGGCTTTCCGATCGACACGTGGCAGTCGCGCATGCCGGAGCCGCTCGCGCACGAGTACGCGGCACGCTACATGCAACAACCGCTCGCCGTGCATCTTGCTCCCGCCGGGGGCATGGCAGCGGTTTCGATGACCGGTCTCGATATTTCGGCAACATTCGTCCGCAACGCGCTGCATGCCGGCTCGAGCGTGCGTTATTTGCTGCCGGACCGGGTTCTCGCATATATTCGTTCACACGGCTTGTATAGATAACGACTTGATGAGGCTGGACAAACTGGTTAAGGCGACTGTCGACGCGCTGGACGACATCAAAGGCCGCGACATCGTCGTGCTGGACGTACGAAAGCTCACGTCGCTCTTCGACAGAATCGTCATCGCAAGCGCCGATTCGACCCGGCAGGCCAAAGCGATGTCGAACAACGTGCAGGAAAAATTGAAAGCCGCCGGCGTCAAGGTATACGGCGTCGAAGGCGAGCAGGTTGGCGAATGGATCCTCGTCGATCTCGGCGCTGTGATCGTTCACATAATGCAGCCTGCGATCCGGCAGCACTACAACCTGGAAGAGCTGTGGACGCCACCGCGGGCGACGCGGCGCCGGGCCTCGACCGCTGCGGCAGTGCGCGAGCAATGACGGCTGGAGTCCCTCCCCCTCCGCCCCTCGATTGAAGCTCTTCATGGTTGCCGTTGGACACCGCATGCCGGCATGGGTCGATGCGGGGTTCGGCGAGTATGCCAAACGAATGCCCAGGGAGATGCCGCTAGAGCTGGTAGAGGTGAAACCGGAACGCCGGACCGCCGCGGCGAACATCGAGCGCGTCACCGCGGCCGAAGGAAAGCGCCTGCGGTCGGCCTTGCCGCAGGACTGCTACAGGGTCGTGCTCGACGAGCGCGGGCAGCCATGCACGACGAAGGCACTGGCCCAGCGCCTGAGGGATTGGCAGATGGATGGCCGGGATGTTGCTTTCGTCATAGGCGGAGCTGACGGGCTCGAACCGGCGGTCCGACAGGAAGCCGACTGGCTCTGGTCCCTCAGCGCGCTGACGTTACCGCATGCGCTCGTACGGGTCGTGGTGGCCGAGCAGCTCTACCGCGCGAGCTCGATTTTGAAAAACCACCCGTATCACCGTGATTAATAATGCACTACCCCCTTCAGCCTTGGCTCGGCGAGCCGATACAGGTTCGATATGTCACGGCAGATGATATACCTCGCGTCCCGCAGCCCCCGCCGGCGAGAGCTTCTCAAGCAGGTCGGAGTGACCTTTGAGATCGTGCTCCTGCGGGAGGACCTGCGACGCGGCCCCGATGTAGACGAAAGCCCGCTTCCCGACGAGCGGCCGGCCGCCTACGCGGTGCGCATTGCCTGCGCGAAAGCGGAGCTTGCCGCCCGGTACCTGGGCCGGCGGGCGCTTCCCGCACGTCCCGTCCTGGCGGCCGACACCACTGTCGTGTGCGACGGACGCATCATCGGGAAGCCGTTCGACCGGGAGGATGCCTTCAAGATCCTGAGGGTGCTTTCCGGAAGGGAGCATGAGGTCGTCACCGCCGTGGCAGTCGCGACACCGGACCGCGTTCAGCACGCCGTGTCCACCTCCAAGGTGTGGTTTCGGGCCCTCAAGGAAGATGAAATCAGACGCTACGTGGCGACCGGCGAACCCCTCGACAAGGCGGGCGCCTATGCCATCCAGGGCCGTGCCGCTCTCTTCGCAACGCGCATAGAAGGCAGTTATTCAGGCATCATGGGGCTGCCGCTGGCCGAAACGGCGGAGCTTCTGGGCAAATTCAGCATCGAGACGATCTGACGCGTTTCGCGCTGGTCTGAGTAACCGGGTCCGCAGCCCTTCGGGCGCGGCCGTTTTTGCGTGTACGCTTCTCATGAACGGCAGCACTGGATAGGCATGAACCCAGAGAAAGTCCACGTCGCCGGGTATTCGTCGCTCGAAGCGGGGGCGCGGTATGCCACGACCGAGGAAATCCTCGTGAACGTGACGCCTCAGGAGACGCGTGTCGCCGTGATCGAGCACGGCGTGACGCACGAGCTCCACATCGAGCGTGCGTCGGCGCGTGGTCTCGTCGGCAACATCTACATGGGGCGCGTGGTTCGCGTCCTCCCCGGCATGCAATCGGCCTTCATCGACATCGGCGGTGAGCGGGCGGCGTTTCTACATGTCGCCGATATCTGGGGCAGCCGCAACAACGGCTCGAATGCCGCAGGCGGTACCCCGATAGAGCGCCTGCTTTCCGAAGGTCAGAACCTTGTGGTCCAGGTCGTGAAAGACCCGATCGGCACCAAAGGCGCGCGCCTCTCGACGCAGATCAGCATGGCAGGTCGCCTGCTCGTGTACCTGCCTCAGGAATCGCACATCGGAATTTCCCAGCGCATCGAAGATGAGGAGGAGCGCCAGCACTTGCGCGAAAAGCTGCAGCAGCTCCTGCCCCCCGACGAAAAAGGCGGCTTCATCATCCGCACGGTTGCGGAGACCGCGTCGGATCGCGAGCTCGAAAGCGACGTCGCGTATCTGCGCAAGCTCTGGCACGGCATACAGGAGCGGGGACGCGATGCGGCGCCGCTCTCGCTGCTCTACCAGGATCTCAACGTGAGTCTTCGCGTGCTGCGCGACTTCGTGCACGAGGACACGGCGCGCATACTCGTCGATTCGCGCGAGACGTATCAGGCGATGCTCGAGTTCGCCGCCGAGTTCACACCGAACGTCGTGCCGCGGCTCGAGCATTACCACAGCGAGCGCCCGCTTTTCGATCTCTACGGCGTGGAAGACGAGATCGAGAAAGCGCTCGCACGGCGCGTGGAGCTGAAATCCGGCGGCTATCTCATCATCGACCAGACCGAAGCGCTGACGACCGTCGACGTGAATACCGGCGGGTACGTCGGAGGCCGGAGCTTCGACGATACGATTTTCAAAACGAATCTCGAAGCGGCACAGGTGATAGCGCGCCAGCTGCGCGTGCGCAATCTCGGCGGAATCATTATCATCGACTTCATCGACATGGACAGCGATGAGCACAGGAACGCCGTGCTGAACGAATTCCGCAAGGCGCTTGCCCGCGATCGCACGCGCATGACGGTGAACGGCTTCACTCAGCTCGGTCTCGTCGAGATGACCCGCAAACGCACGCGCGAGTCGCTCGCCCACGTGCTGTGCGAGCCGTGCCCGATCTGCCAGGGCCGCGGCGAATTGAAGACTGCGCAGACGGTGTGCTACGAAGTGCTGCGCGAGCTCCTGCGCGAAGGCCGGCAGTTCAACGCGCGAGAGTTTCGCATTCTCGCTTCGCAGCAGGTGATCGACATGTTCCTCGACGAGGAATCGCAAAGCCTCGCGATGCTCTCCGACTTCATCGGCAAGCCCGTCTCTCTCCAGGTCGAAACGGCGTACAACCAGGAGCAGTTCGACATCGTGCTGATGTAAAGGCGCGAGCCGGCATCTCAACGGATTGAATTCTCCCGCGATCACCGTCCAGCGGCGGCCCGTCACGACGCCGCTGCGGATACTTGCCGAGCAGGCGTTCTCGCGCGCTGCCGGTGCTCCGCTCGTCGGCGGCAACAGCGTTCGCGTGCTGAAGGACGCGGACGAAAACTTTCCGGCCTGGCTGGACGCTATACGCGGTGCCGAGCGGAGGATTTTCTTCGAGCATTACATCGTTGCCGACGACGAGATCGGCCGGGAATTCGTCGCCGCGCTGACGGAACGCGCGCGGGCTGGCGTCCGTGTCTACGCCCTACACGACTGGTTCGGCGACCTTGGCGTTGCAAGCTCGAAGCTGTGGCGGCCGCTCGTGCAGGCCGGCGGCGCCGTTCGGTGCTTCAACCCGCCGCAGCTCGATAGCCCCTTCAGCTGGATGACCCGCGACCACCGCAAGCTCATCGCAGTCGATGGCGTAGTCGCTTTCGTGAGCGGTTTGTGCGTGAGCCGGAAATGGGTCGGCGACCGGGCACGAGGCATCGAACCGTGGCGCGACACCGGCATCGAACTGCGAGGGCCGGCGGTAGCGGACCTGGAAGAAGCATTCGCCCAGATCTGGGCGGTGACCGGCGAGCCGCTTGATCCGGCCGAGCTCACGCTGCCCTCCGATATACCAATGGCCGGTGATGTCACGCTTCGCGTGCTCGCCACGATCCCGAGCATGGCAGGACTCTACCGCCTCGACCAGCTCATCGCTGCGATGGCGGCGCGCACCCTGTGGCTGACGGATGCGTACTTTCTCGGGGTCGCGCCGTACGTGCAGGCGCTGCGTTCGGCCGCGCTGGACGGCGTCGATGTACGACTGCTCGTGCCCGGTACCAGCGATGTACCGTGGGTGTCGCGCGCCTCGCGCGCAGGCTACCGGTCGCTGCTCGAAGCCGGCATACGCGTGTTCGAATGGAACGGTCCGATGCTGCATGCGAAGACCGCGGTCGCAGACGGCCGTTGGGCGCGTGTGGGATCCACGAACCTGAATCTCGCCAGCTGGATCGGCAACTACGAGCTCGACATTGCGATCGAAGACCCGGGCATCGCGCAGCGCATGACGCGTCTCTACGACGATGACCTGCAGCACGCGACCGAGATCGTGCTCGATTCAAGCCGGCGCGTGCGGGTTGCACGCAAGCGCGTGCGCAGACCACGGCGTAGTGGCGGGAGTGCAGTGCGCGCCGCAGCCGGGGCACTGCGGCTCGGGCATACGGTCGGCGCAGCGATCACTAATCGCCGGGTGCTTGCGAGAACCGAGGCGGGAATGATGGCGGGCGTGGGTGCGGTGCTGCTTGTGCTCATGGCCGTTGGCATCGTGTGGCCGATCGTAATCGCAGCTCCCATCGTGCTGCTCGCGGGCTGGATCGGTATTGCTCTCGTCGTTCGCGCGCTGGAGCTCAAACGGCGAAGGACCCCGACGGGTGAGCCGAAACCCGAAGGCTCGCGCGGCTGGGACGCGCGACGCTGAAGAGGGTCCGGACCGCGCTCAACGCGCGGTGATCATCGCGACGAGCGCGCCCTCCGCGTACGCGATCGGCAATATCAGCAGCAGCTGACACACGATGATCACGAATAGCGGCGAAAGATCCACGTTCGCGACCGGTGGGATGCGACGCTGGAACGGCCGCAGTAAAGGCCGCGCCAGCGCGTTGAGCAGCGGGGAGATCGGACTGTAGGGATTCACCCAGGAGAGGATCGCCTGCACGATCACGACGACGATGATGATGTAGAGGATCAGCTTCACGATCATCACGGCCGCGAGCAGCATCAGGGCGACGATCGCCTGACCGGCGGCCGGTCCGAAGGAAACCCCCCGCACCTGCAGAACGAGAAAAAGCTCGATGAGCTGCGTAAGCCATGCGAGCAGCAGCGTCGCCAGATCGAGACCCCAGAATCCCGGTATGACGCGCCGCGCCGGCCGCACAGCCCAATTCGTGAGCGCGTTCAGGAATTCGGAGATCGGGTTGCGCTGCGCGGCGTGAGCCCACTGGAGGAGAAACCTCAGAAGCAGCGCGACGGTAAAAAAGCCCGCGGCGGTTTCGATGAGAAAGATGAGAGCGGTCGTAAGCATCAGCGCGGAGTTCCTTTGTTGTTATCGATCGGAGCATCATTCGCGCTATCCGCACCCAGCGCTATGCCGAGCTCGCGGGAACGCCCGGCCGCCGCACGGGCGGCCTTGAGGATTGCCTTGCGCACACCGCTCCTTTCCAGCTCGGCGATCGCACGTTCGGTCGTGCCACCTTTGGACGTCACGCGCGCGCGCAACGTGGCCGGCGGCTCGGGGCTTTCCACCGCGAGCTTCACGGCGCCGCGAAACGTCTCGAGCGCGAGCAGGCGCGCTGCATCGGGTGAGAAGCCGAGATCGACCGCGGCCTCCTGCAGCGCCTCGATGAAATAGAACACGTAAGCGGGGCCGCTGCCGGACACCGCCGTGACCGCGTCGATCTCTTCCTCCGTTTCCACCCAAAGCGTGCTGCCGGCTGCACCCAGGATCTGCTCGGCGCGATTTCGATCGTCCTTCGACACACTTGCGGGCGCGTACAGGCCCGTCACACCGGCGAGGGCGAGCGCAGGCGTATTCGGCATTGCTCGCACGATCCGCGTGTGCCCACCCAGCCAGCGGGACAGATCTGCGTAGCGGACGCCGGCAGCGATCGTGATGACGAGCGGCGCGCGAAGGAACGGCGCGAGCCCGCGCGCCACATCGCGCATGTTTTGCGGTTTGACCGCCAGCACGATGCATTCGGCGCCGTGAAGCTGGGCGTCCATTGCCGCAGACGTCGACACGTGCTGCTCGCGTGCGAGCCGCTCACGCGCTTCGTGTTCGATGTCGACGACGTGGATCTCTTGCGGACGCCGACCTTTTTTCAGCATGCCGACGATCAGCGCAGTGGCCATGTTGCCGCCGCCGATAAAAGCGATGCTCATGAGACTTGCTGTGCTTCGCCCGTGGCGCTTGCGCGTTCACGCGAGCCAAAAATCGCGGTACCCACGCGAACGATGGTCGCGCCTTCGGCAACCGCCGTTTCGAGGTCGTCCGACATACCCATGGAGAGCGTATCCAGCGCGTACCCGGATGCGACGAGCGCGTCCTTCATCTGGCGCAACCGCGCGTAAGGCGCTCGTTCCGGGCTCGGCTCCGAACCGGGCTCGGGTATCGCCATGAGCCCGCGAAGGCGCAGCCCCGGGAGGCCGGCGATCGCCTCGGCAAGGGCGAGTTCTCCACCCAGCGCGACGCCGCTCTTGCTCGGTTCGCCGCTCACGTTTACCTGGATGCAGACGTTAAGAGGAGGGAGGTGCGGTGGGCGCGCGGCGCTCAGCCGCGCCGCCACTTTTTCACGCTCGATCGAATGGACCCAGTGGAAATGTTCGGCGATCGCCCGGGTTTTGTTGCTCTGCACGGGACCGATGAAATGCCACTCGAGCTCGAGTCCTTCGAGCGCTGTGATTTTTCTCACGCCTTCCTGCACGTAGCTTTCGCCGAACGCGCGCTGACCCGCGCGGTGCGCTTCTTCGACGCACGACGCCGGAAACGTCTTGCTCACGGCGAGAAGCACGATTTCCGACGGGTCACGTCCCGCCGAGCGCGCCGAACGCTCGATACGCGCTAGTACGGCTTTCAAATTGAGTGCGATTGTCGTCAACTGTGAAGTGAAAAGAAGGCTAAAGAGTCAACAGCTTATGGTCGATTCGGCACTGCATCCGGCAGGTCTGCCGCTGGGGAAATTATAAATGGATATCTCCGAGCTCCTTGCCTTCACGGTCAAGAACAAGGCTTCCGATCTTCACTTGTCGGCGGGGCTGCCGCCGATGATCCGTGTGCACGGAGACGTGCGCCGCATCAACCTGCCGCCGCTCGAGCACAAAGACGTGCACGCGATGGTGTACGACATCATGAACGACGGGCAGCGCAAGTTCTACGAGGAGAATCTCGAGTGCGATTTCTCCTTCGCGATCCCGAATCTCGCCCGGTTCCGTGTGAACGCCTTCGTGCAGCAGCGCGGCGCCGGCGCGGTGTTCCGGATCATTCCGTCGACCGTGCTTTCGCTCGAAGAGCTGAAAGCGCCGAAGATTTTCCAGGAGATCGCCGACCAGCCCCGCGGGATCGTGCTCGTGACGGGACCGACCGGCTCGGGCAAGTCCACGACGCTCGCCGCGATGGTGAACTTCATCAACGAGAACGAGCACGGTCATATCCTGACCGTGGAAGACCCGATCGAATTCGTACACGAAGCGAAGAAGTGTCTCATCAACCAGCGTGAGGTGGGCCCGCACACGTTGTCCTTCTCGAATGCGCTGAGGGCGGCGCTCCGCGAGGACCCGGACGTGATCCTCGTCGGCGAGATGCGCGACCTCGAAACCATCCGCCTCGCCATGACGGCCGCGGAAACCGGTCACCTTGTGTTCGGCACGCTGCATACGAGCTCTGCCGCGAAGACCATCGACCGGATCATCGACGTGTTCCCGGCCGAGGAGAAGGAGATGGTGCGGGCCATGCTATCGGAATCGCTCCGGGCCGTCATCTCGCAGACGCTCATCAAGACCAAGGACGGAAGCGGACGGGTTGCCGCCCACGAGATCATGATCGGTACGCCCGCGATCCGAAACCTCATCCGCGAGAACAAGGTTGCGCAGATGTACTCGGCGATACAGACCGGCCAGCAGGTCGGCATGCAGACGCTCGACCAATGCATGCTGGAGCTCGTCAAGCGTAACGTCGTAGCCGCCGATCAAGCCCGCACGCGCGCAGTCAACAAGGACGCGTTCAGGTAGGCGCGGCGCAGCGGGGAGAGACGACGTGGAACGAGACCAGGCACTGAAATTCATGCAGGACCTTCTTCGCGCGATGGTGGCGAAGAAGGCGTCCGATCTCTTCATCACGGCAGGGTTTCCACCAGCCATCAAGATCGACGGCAGAATATCGCCCGTAGCGAATCAGACACTGACGCCACAGCACACGGCTGAAATCGCAGGCGCGATGATGAACGACAAGCAGGCGGCGGAATTCGAGGCGACGAAGGAATGCAATTTCGCGGTGAGCCCCGGCGGCATCGGTCGCTTCCGCGTGAGCGCGTTCATGCAGCAGGGCCGCGTCGGCCTGGTTCTGCGCACGATCAACACGGCCATTCCGACCTTCGAAGAGCTGAAGCTGCCACCCGTCATGCGGGACATCTGCATGATGAAGCGCGGGCTCGTGATCATGGTCGGCGGCACGGGCCAGGGCAAATCCACGTCGCTCGCCGCCATGGTGGGTTACCGCAACGAGAACAGCTACGGTCACATCATAACGGTCGAAGACCCCGTCGAGTTCGTACACGAACACAAGAACTGCGTGGTCACTCAGCGCGACGTCGGCGTCGATACGGATACGTGGTCCACTGCGCTCAAGAATGCGCTGCGGCAAGCGCCCGACGTCATCTTGATCGGCGAGATCCGCGATCGCCAGACGATGGAATACGCCATCGAGTTTTCCGAGACGGGGCACCTGTGCATGGCAACGCTCCACGCCAACAGCTCGAACCAGGCGCTGGACCGGATCATCAACTTCTTCCCGGAAGAGCGCCGGCAGCAGCTCCTCATGGATCTCTCGCTCAACATCCGCGCGTTCATCTCGCAGCGCCTGATTCCGCGCAAGGACGGGAAAGGTCGCGTGGCCGCGGTCGAGATCATGTTGAACAGCCCGCTCATCTCGGACCTGATCTTCAAAGGCGAGGTGCACGAGATCAAGCAGATCATGGCGAAATCGCGCGAGCTGGGGATGCAGACTTTCGATCAGCATCTCTTCGAGCTGTACGACGGCGGACAGATCAGTTACGAAGACGCGCTGCGCAACGCGGACTCGGTGAACGAGCTGCGCCTCATGATCAAGCTCCACAGCAAGGAAGCCAAAGACAAAGATGTTCTCGGTGGTATTACGCACCTAAACATTGTCTGAGTTGGCTCGTAGGGTGCGCTGCGAGCGCACCGCTGTGTGTCTCCCTAAGCCTCGCATGCTCGGACGTGAGTGCTAAGCGGCCTTCGAATGTTGGCCTCGCGGGGCCCCACGTCTTCGACGTCCCCGCTCATCAGAACGAGGGACAGTTCTAAAGTACACTCCCGCTCATGCCGGAGCTGCCTTTCGGCTACGGACTGTTCGCGATCCTCGCCATAACCGTCGTAGCTGGCTACCTCGTTTTCGCGATCACAGGATTTGGCGCACCGATCGTCATGGTGCCGGTCATGTCGCATTTCCTGCCGCTGCCGTTCGTCCTTCCGCTCGCGGTGCTGCTGGATGTCGGCGCGTCGCTCATCATGGGTCTGCGCTTCCAGCGCAATGCCGACTGGCGGGAGCTCAAGTTGATGGTGCCTTTCTCGCTCGCAGGCGCGATCCTTGGTGTGACCTTGCTCGTGAGCCTTCCGCGGCAAGCGGCGGTTTCGGCACTCGGGGTCTGCGCGATCGCATACGGCGTGTACAGCCTCAGCCGACGCGGCCACGCGCGGCACGTGAGCCGCGTCTGGGCACCGGTCTCGGGATTTACCGGCGGTGCGATGGGCACGCTGTTCGGTATCGGTGCCCCGCCTTACGCGATCTATCTTTCGGCGCGCATCGAGGAGAAGGCGGCCATTCGTGCCACGCTGTCGACGATGGTGCTCTTCAGCACCGCAATCCGGCTTACGGTGTTCACGTTTGCGGGGCTCGTGCTCCTTGACCGCCTCGCCGCGTTCACGCTCCTGTTGCCGTTCGTGCTCGCCGGCCTGTGGATCGGCCACCATGTGCACCTCCGCATGTCCAGCGAGAAGGTGCTGGCTGCGATCAGCGTGCTGCTGATCGTGAGCGGCGGCTCGCTCCTCGTTCGCGCGCTCTACGCCTGAGTTTCAGGTGCCCGATGTCCGCGCGCCGTCAGTGCCTTTCGGTCCGTAGCGCAACTGAACGGTCAGCGCAGACACATCGATCTTCCCGAGCTTGAGCAGTCGCGCCTCGATTGCTGCGCGCGAGCGGTTATGAAGCTTCGCGAGCTCGGCGGAAGTCTTGCCCGAGTCGAATCCGGCCGCGAGTCGCTCTTCTTCCTGCGGCGTCCAGCGAACGAACGGATTGGCCGGGGCGTCCTCGGGCCTGCGATCGGCATTCGGCATGGAGCGATTGCCTTCGATTGCGCGTACCGCTTCGAAAAGCGCCCGCACGGTGTCCGGGTGCTGATAGGCGCTGTCCGCGGCGAACACTTCGCCAGTTGCCGGATGGATGCCGTTCGCGAGTGCGTTCAGTATCTTCAACGTTTGTTCCCTGTCCATGGTCCCCTCGTCGGAAATGATGTTGGATTCGTATCGCGCGCACGGTCGTCACGCGACAAGAGAGGACAACGTGAGGTACGGAAGGGAGTTGACTGGAGAGGCTATAACCTAAGGCCGTATACCGTACGCTGCGGAAGGGCGTTGGGGCTCACGCGGGACGCGACGCATGCAAGCGCCGCTGCGCGTGTCATACCGGCCCGTCGCGCTTTTTGCGCATACTGCCGGCGACGAGCTTGAACTCGAAAAGCCGGCATTCGAGCGCGCCGTTGTAAAGCGGTGTGCGGCGTGAAGGGGAAAGGCCGATCAGCTTCGGCAGGCGCATGTCTGCGGTAAAGATGTACGCCGTCCAGCCCGCATACTTCTTCTTGAGCGCATCGCCCAGCTTCGGATAGAGCGCAGCGAGCGATTCCCGATCCTGCAGGCGCACACCGTAGGGCGGGTTCGTGACGATGATGCCGGAGGGTGCCGGCGGCGGCATTTCAAGTACATCGGCCTGCTTCAGCGTGACGAGCCGCTCGACGCCGACCGCAGTGAGATTCGCCCGGGCGAGCTTGAGAGCATCGCCATAGCGATCGCTGCCGTAAATTGGCAGGCTTTCCGGCTTGCGCACGCGTGCGCGCGCGGCGCTCTTCAGCGCGTTCCATGCACGCGGATCGAATACATCCAGCTTCTCGAATCCGAACGTACGCCCGAGTCCTGGCGCTTTATCGAGCGCGATCAGCGCGGCTTCAGACAGAAAGGTCCCGCTTCCGCACATCGGATCCAGCAGTGGCGCGGCGCCGTCCCATCGCGCAAGCTTGAGTATCCCCGCCGCGAGATTCTCGCGCAGCGGCGCCTCCCCCGTAGTCTCGCGATAGCCGCGCTTGAAGAGAGCCTCGCCCGAAGTGTCCAGGTAGACGGTGAGGTGAGTCGAGGAGAGGAAGGCGTGCACGCGCACATCGGGTGCGCGAGTATCGACATCGGGTCTTCTGCCGCACGCGTCGCGAAACACGTCGCAGATCGCGTCCTTCACGCGCAGCGTCACGAAATCGAGGCTTTTCACGGGCGCGCGTATTGCCGAGACGTCGACGCGTATGGAACGCTCTACCGAAAACCATTGCGGCCAAGGCAGCGTCTGCACGGCCTCGAAAATATCGAGCTCGGAACGATATGCAGAATGACGGACCTGCCACAGCACGCGGCTCGCCACACGGCTTTCGAGATTCACCGCGTAACACACCGGAAACACGCCCTCGAAATGCACGCCGCCGTCGACGGCCGAAATCTTGGCGGCACCAATCGCCTCGAGCTCGTCGTTCAGGATCAGCTCGAGCCCGCGCGGGCACGTTGCAAAGAACCGCTGCTCGCTTTGCACGCCGGACCCGTTCACGGCTTCAGTGGCACGTAAATCTCGTAAGAAATACGATGCCGACCGTTCGCCGCCTTCGTCAGAGCAGTGATGCGAGCTTCGGGACGTGCGCCAAGATCCATCTGGCGCGCGAGATCGGCGTTCTCGCGGCGCGGAAGATACCCGAGCATGTGCCCCTGCCATTCGAGACGGATTGCGTTCGCGTCGTGCGGATTGGCGGGCTCGCGGACGAGCGTGAGCCGGTCGCCCATTTTCATGCGGTCCCATACCGCTTGGCCGTCGTAATACACGAAACCCGCGAGCGGTGCGTGCTGCACGACGATGCGAGCTGAAGGGATCTCCGCTGCTGCCACGGGGCTCGCAGCGAGCCAAAGGATCAGCGCGATAGACAGCTTCATGCTCATTGAATCGCGACCTATTTGAGCAATCGTCTTCGGGCGAGCAGGAGCGCAGCATACAGGCTCACCGTCGTGTATGCAGCGAGCACCAGCACGTGCAATCCGATTGTGTCCGGAACGGCGCCGTTCATGAGCGGCCGCGCAAGGGCGACTGCGTGCGTAAGCGGAAACGCCTGAGCAGCCGCCTGAAGCCACGCCGGAAGCTGCTCGAGTGGGAAGAAAACACCGGAGGCGAGCATCATTGGCGTGATCGCAAGCGTGAAGTAGTACATGAAAAAGTCGTAGCTCGGCGAAAGCGATGTCATCACGAGGCCCAGCCCTGCGAAGGCAAGTCCGGTGACGAAAATGAGCGGCAGGGTATACAACGCGAGGGGCGATGCAACAAGACCCAGCAAAGCCGCCACCAGAAGCACCGCAGTGCCCGACAGAAACGCTTTGCTCGCCGCCCACACAGCCTCGCCGAGCACGATGTCCTCGAGCAGCACCGGTGTATTCATAATCGCATCCCAGGTGCGCTGCACGTGCATTCGCGAGAAGCTCGAATACATCGACTCGAAAGACGCGCTCATCATGGTACTCGAGCATACGGTGCCGGCTGCGAGGAACGCGATGTAAGGCATCCCGCCGATTTCGGGGAGCATTGCGCCGAGGCCGTATCCGAGGCCCAGCATATACAGCATGGGATCCGCGAGATTGCCGAGCATCGACGGAATCGCGAGCTTGCGCCACACAAGTCGATTGCGGCGCCAGACATGAACGAACCGCAGGCTCGGACGCGGAACTTTGGCTGTCAATCGCGCAGCTCCCGCCCGGTGAGCTTGAGAAAAAGGTCTTCGAGGTTCGCAGGCCGGTGCAGGTAGCGGAGCTGCGCATCGCGTTCGAGCCGATGCACGATCGGGTCCGCGTCGTGCGCGTAGCAGAAAACCGTCTCGCCGGTTTTCTCGCAGCGTTCCGACATGCGACGGCCGAATGTTTCGGCCCACTCGTCGGCGCCGTCGCCGTAGACTTCGACGACCTGCGGCTCGATATGCTCCGCGATCAGCTCGCGCGGCGCGCCGTCCGCGATCTTGCGGCCGTGATCCATGATCGCCACGCGATCGCACAGGCGTTCCGCTTCGTCCATGAAATGGGTCGTCAGCAGCAAAGTCCTGCCTTGTCGGGCGAGGCTGCGCAGCCGTTCCCAGATGAGGTGTCGCGCTTGCGGATCGAGGCCCGTCGTGGGCTCGTCCAGAAACAGGAGCCTCGGGTCGTTCACCAGGGCGCGCGCGAGCGCCAGGCGTCGCTTCATGCCACCGGAAAGCGCCTGTATCCGCGAATCTGCACGGGCCGCGAGCTCGGCGAAATCCAGCAGCTCGGGTATGCGTCCGTCGAGCTCGGCACGAGGCAGGCCGAAATAGCGGCCGTACACCTGCAGGTTCTCGCGAACGGTAAAGTCCGGATCGAGATTATCCGCCTGCGGCACGACCCCGACCTCCTGCCGCGCTTCGCGAGCCTCGCGCGGAATCGGGTGCCCGAGCATCGCAATCTCTCCGGAATCGGGATCGGTGAGCCCCAGGCAGAGACGCAGCGTGGTCGTCTTGCCGGCGCCGTTCGGTCCGAGCAGTCCGAAGCAGACACCGGGCTCGAGCTCGAGGTCGAGCCCGGCGACCACTTCGTTGCCATCGTACGATTTCCGCAGTCCTCTCACCTGCAAGTGCGGCGTGGGCACGGCCGCGCTCACCTGCAATAGCGCACGACGATTTGCGCGAGGATATTCAGACGGCCGTGAAAAAAATGTTCTCCGCCCGGAACGACGACGATCGGTAACTGCTGTGGACGTGCCCAATCGAGCACGTCATTGAGCGGCACGACTTCATCGTATTCGCCGTGAATGACGAGTGTGCCGGCGGGTACCGGCTCGGCACGGAACCGGTTCACGGCGGGACCGACCAGCACGATCCACTCCGGCGTGAGCCTTTTCGCGACACGCGTCTGGACGAAGCTGCCGAACGAAAAACCCGCGAGCGCGAATGGCGGATTGTCGTAGCGCTGCCGCAGGTATGCCGCTACTACGAGAAGGTCTTCTGTTTCGCCGATGCCCTGATCGTGCGTTCCCGCGCTTCCGCCGACACCCCTGAAGTTCGGACGCGCAGTGAGATAGCCCAGGCTGAAAAATGCTTTGGCGAGCGTCGTGACGACCTTGTTGTCCTTGGTCCCACCCTGCACGGGGTTGGGATGCGCGATCAATACGACGCCGCGGCGCTGTGGGCCGGGATCGTTCAGGTCGGTTTCAATGGGACCGGCCGGCCCTGGAACGTAGACGCGCTCTAGACTTACCGGCGGTATCGGCTTTATCTGTATCAGATGCGCAGGCGCTCCACGATGCGCCCGTTCTGCAGGTGCTCCGCGATGATCTCGTCGATGTCCTCGCGGTCGACATAGCTGTACCAGACCGCTTCGGGATACACGACGAGAACGGGCCCTTCGTCGCATCGATCGAGACATCCGGCCGTATTCACGCGCACTTTCCCCGGCCCCGAGAGCTTGAGCTCCTTCACGCGGCTCTTGGCATAGTCGCGCAAGGCCGAGCTGCCGTGGTTGTTGCAGCACTGCGCACCCGGCTCGCGCTGGTTGCAGCAGAAGAAGACGTGCCGTTCGTAGTAGCTCACCTGGATCCGTACCGCCGGGGGAGATCGGCCATTATAGACGACGCACTCAGCGCGGCCACCATATGCCGTACGCCGAAACCGCCGTATAGGCGACGGCCAGGAACGGCCACAGCTCCGACAATGCACGCACGATGCCCGAGAAACTCAGGAAATGCGTGGGCCCCGCAAGCAGCTGCGCGGGCACCGTCTGATAGGGGTTATCCGGGGCGATATTGATCACGGCGATGGCCGCAGCGAAGCTCAGTGCCGCAACGATCCATTGCGCTCGCCGCGGCAGCAGCGCAAGCCCATAGAGCAGCACCGCCGCGACGACGATGCCGAGCGCGACGCCTGGCGTAAGCCACGACAGCGCACCGGCCGATTTGGACACGGCGAGAGCCGTGTACGCTTTAGCGGCAAAGCCTGCGGCGAGCACGGCGGCGAGCGCAATGCCCCGGCGTTTCGCGTCGCGCGTGAGCGCAACGATGATGAGGCCGATGCCGAGCACGTTGAAGCCCGCGACGGCAGCTTCGGCGGTCAGGAGCAGTGCCGGGGTATGTATGAAAAGAACGGGAAGCTCGAACGTGTTGCGTATCTGGCCCGTGCCAAAAAGCTGCGCGGTCGGGTGAAGCTGGGTGACGAGCCACAAGCAGAGCAGCACGAGGCCGACGTCCGCCCCGGAGCCATAGATGAACCAGCTACGGCGAAGCCGCGCGAGCCGCAAACCCAGCATCCGCGTCGGCGAAAAAAGCGGCGCAGCAAGCGCGCCGATGAGCCCGCCGAGTCCGTTCGTGAGGATGTCGACGTTCGATGCCACTCGCGCCGGCATGAACATCTGTACGGCTTCCATTGCCAGGCTGAGGAGCGCCGCGATCAAAGCGGCGAGCAGCACCGCGCCCGGATTGCCGAGTCGCCGCATGAGCGCGCGTGCAAACAGAAACCCGAGCGGCACGTAGGCGAAGATGTTGATCAGCACGTCTTCGAGCGTGATATAGCGCGGCCAGGGCGCCGCCAGAAACCCGCGGATTTCGTCGGGAGGCGTCCACCAGCCGGTGAAGGGTTGCAGGCTGGCATACGCAATGACCAACAGGTAAGCTACGGCGAGTATCCACGGCAGGGGCAGACCGCGCGCAGAGCGCAGCGCCTCGCGCGCCGCTTTCTCGGATTGCATCTCCACGCTGCTCATGCCGAAATCGTACGATATTTTCAACGGCGATGCGGACGGCCTCTGCGCATTGCAGCAGCTGCGCCTTGACCAGCCCGTTGACGCCGAGCTCGTGACCGGCGTTAAACGCGACATACGGCTGCTCGAGCGGGTCCGTGCGCAACCCGGCGATGAGCTCACAGTGCTCGACGTCTCGGTGAAGAGCAACGCCGCGGCGCTTGCTCGGGCGCTCGAGGCCGGTGCGCGCGTGCGCTATTTCGATCATCACCTGGCTGACGCGGTCCCCAGTCACGATCGACTCGAGGCGCATATCGATACCGCGCCCGACATGTGCACGAGCCTCGTCGTGGATCGCTACCTCAAGGGCCGGCAGCGCTCGTGGGCTGTCGTGGGTGCGTTCGGCGACAACCTCGTCAGCGCGGCGGTGGCCGCGGCGCAACCGCTGCGGCTCGATCATACCGAGCTTGCGCGGCTGCACGAGCTGGGCGATTGCCTGAACTATAACGCGTACGGCGAGACCGTAGACGATCTGCATTACCACCCGGCAGACCTGTATCGGACGATCGCGCGCTATCGCGATCCGCGCCTCTTCATGTTCGACGAGCCGATTTTCAACGTGTTGAGAAGCGCGTACGCGGAAGATCTCTACCGTGCGGGAGAAACCGGGCCGCACCGATCGACGGAATCCAGCGCGGTTTACGTTCTCCCCGACGCAGCCTGGAGCCGCCGCGTCGTAGGCCTCTGGGGAAACCGGCTCGCTCAGGGTGCGCCCAGACGCGCACACGCGCTGCTTGTCGCCCGACCTGGCGGCTACCGCGTGAGCGTCCGTGCCCCGCTGGAGCGCCCGACGGGTGCCGGCACGTTATGCGAGAGCTTCGAAGGCGGCGGCCGCGAAGCCGCAGCGGGCATAGAGCACCTGCCCGCACGCGAGCTCGATCGATTCATCGCCGCGTTCGAAAATGCATTCCGGCAATAGGGGCCCTGCCAGCGAGCGCTAGGAAATCTGCCGCGACCCCGCGCGCTGCCGCGACTTGCCAGCCTGCGTGGTGAGATCGAGCTCGATAGCAGCAAAAGCGATGAGCCACAGTACGGCATCGTAGGCGTCGAGCCACATTTCGTATGCCGCCCAGATGACGACGAGCAGAGCGAGTCCTCCGAAGAGCACGCCTGCGGCCACGTTGAACCCGATGCGATGACGCGCGACAAGCGCAGGCCAGCGTAGCTCGACTTCGAGCAGCACCACGACAGCGATCCAGAGCAAAGCGTTGGCGGCGTCGAGCGCGTTATCCTCGAAAACGTAGCCGATCGTCGCGGCAATCACGCCCGCCCCAGCGAGGAGCCGCGCAGTGCGCAAAGCGAGCTCCGCGCGACGGCTGCTCACGCGTTCCCTGTAGGCGGTCTCGATGGTCAGGAGGACGAGGAGCGTCAGCCAGGCGACCGCATCGAGGCCTTTCGACGTCGTTTCGAACACGGCGAAGTACACGGTATTCGCCGCCAGGAGCCCGAGCAGCGCTGCTTTGAACGTGTGCTACCTCGCTTTGTATGCGGTCAGCGCGTCGCCGTCGCGCGCGCTCCCTGGCCGTGCCACTGCGGGAAGAGCGAGCCGAGTACCATGCCGGCGATGCTCGCGAGCAGCCCTGCGAACTGCGGCGGCAGGAAACCGTCCGGGTTCAGCATCTCGAGCGCGATCCACGTCGCAAGGCCGGCGGTCATCGCCAGCGCTGCCCCCTGCGTCGTCGCTTTCTTCCAGTACAGACCGAACGTAAGCGGAGTGAAAGCAGCCGCGAGCGTGATCTTGTAGGCGTTCTCCACCATGCCGTAGATCGATTGATTCGAAACGAGCGCGAACGTGAGCACCGCGCAGGCAAAGAGGAACACGACGATGCGCAGCATCCGCAGGAACTGTTTGTCAGTGAGGCCGGGCATCATCGGTCGCAAAAGGTTTTCGGCGACGGTTACGGAGGGAGCGAGCAGCGTTGCCGCGGAGCACGACAGAATCGCGGATATGAGTGCACCGAAAAAGAACACCTGCGCCCCGAAAGGCGCGTGCGTGAGAATCAGCCGCGGCAGAATCTGCTGCGAATCGCTCTCGAGGTGCCGCTGGACCAGTGCGGGATCGATAAGCATGGCGGAGTACGCCAGGTACATCGGCACGAAAGCGAACACGAAATACAGACAACCGCCCATGACGGATCCCGTGGCCGCCGTGCGCTCGTTCTTTGCGGAAGCGACGCGTTGGAACACGTCCTGCTGCGGGATCGACCCGAGCGCCATTGTCGCCCACGCCGCCACGAACGCAATCACGTCGCGCGGCTGGAGCTCCGGCCAGAATTCGAGCTTGCCGGCCGCCGAAGCGTGGTCGATGACCACGGCCGGACCGCCGACCAGGCCCGAGATCACGTAACCGATATAGAGCATGCCCAGCATGATCACGGTCATCTGAAAAAGGTCCGTGAACGCGACGGAGAGCATGCCTCCGGAGAGCGTCCAGATGAGCACGATCGCGACGCCCAGAATCATGCCCTGCCACGGCGCGATCACACCATTCGAGAGAATCGAGAAGACCAGCCCGAGCGCGGTGATCTGCGCCGACACCCAGCCGAGATATGAAATGACGATGCAGATGGCCGCAGTGACTTCGACTCCGCGGTTGTACCGCGCGCGGTAGTAGTCGCCGATCGTCAGAAGCTTCATCCGGTAGAGCGGGCGGGCGAAGAACAGGCCGACGAAAACGAGACACATGCTCGAGCCGAAGGGGTCCGCCACGACGCCGCGCAAGCCTTCGTTCAGGAACTTGGCGGGTATGCCGAGCACCGTCTCCGAGCCGAACCACGTGGCGAAGACGGTTGCGACGATGAACGCGAGCGGGAGGTGCCGGCCCGCTACGACGTAGTCCGCCGAGCTCTTCACCTTCGACGCGGCGTACAGGCCGATGCAGATCGAGACGACGAGATACAGCGCGACGAACCAAATGAGATTGGATGACATAGCACTGCGCCACTTTCGGAAACGCCCGGATTATACGACGCGCGTTCCCGCGAGCTTCAGAACAGAGACAGCACGTAGGCAGTGGTGAGTGCGCCGAGCAGCAGAGCGATGGTCACGAGGAGGTGGTTCGTGCGTCGGCGCTCGCGAAGCACCGCGAGATCCGTCACGGTCGGAGCGGGGGCGGATGCTCGAGCCAGCGCCTGATGCAGAAGTCGCGGCAGCTGCGGCATCGCCATCGCCCAGCCGGGTACCTCTTCGCGCACCCGGCGCACGAAACCCCGCCAGCCCATCTGTTCGGACATCCAGCGCTCGAGGAAGGGTTTCGCCGTGTCCCACAGATCGAGGTCGGGGTCCAGCTGGCGCCCGAGGCCTTCTATGTTGAGCAGCGTCTTCTGCAGGAGCACGAGCTGCGGCTGAATCTCTATATTGAAGCGGCGCGCGGCCTGAAAGAGGCGAAGCAGCACGCGTCCGAACGAAATCTCTTTCAACGGCCGGTCGAAAACGGGTTCGCACACCGCCCGAATGGCAGCCTCGAACTCGTCGATCCGCGTGTTGGGCGGCGCCCATCCCGACTCGATGTGCGCGACTGCGACGCGGTGGTAGTCGCGGCGGAAGAATCCGAGGAAGTTCTGCGCGAGGTAGAGCTTGTCCGACTCGTTCAGCGTTCCCATGATGCCGAAATCGAGTGCGATGTAGCGGCCTTCCGGAGAGACGAGAATGTTGCCGGGGTGCATGTCGGCATGGAAGAAAGCGTCGCGAAAGACCTGCATGAAGAATATTTCCACGCCGGCACGCGCGAGTCGCTTGATGTCGACGCCCTGCTCGCGCAAGGCCGCGACCTGATTGACCGGCGTGCCGTGCATGCGCTGCATCACCATCACCTCTTCCGCGCAATAGTCCCAGTACACCTCGGGGACGAGCAGCAGGGGTGAGCCTTCGAAATTCCGGCGGAGCTGGCTCGCGTTCGCCGCTTCGCGCATGAGATCGAGCTCGTGCGCGAGGTGTTTGGCGAACTCGCTCACGACCGCGTGCGGTTTCAGCAGCCGCCCGGCTGTCCACAGGCGTTCGATCAGCGATGCGGCCGCGTCCATGAGCGAGATGTCGTTGGCAATCACCGCGGAAATACCGGGCCGGAGGACTTTAACCGCGACTTCGGTGCCGTTTGGAAGCTGCGCGAGATGCACCTGTGCGACCGATGCACTCGCGATCGGCACCCGGTCGAAACGCAGGAACACCTCGTCCACGGGTCGACCGTAAACCCGCTGCAGGGTGGCGAGCACGTCTTCCACCGGGAAAGGTGGAACGCGATCCTGCAGTTTCGCGAGCTCGTCCGCGATATCGGTCGGG
>Ga0075431_100000810_pt1 | contig 27353 bp, 25 predicted proteins | sample RhiMetdeltSRZDD5_FD_75297 | JGI IMG/M metagenome (GOLD analysis project Ga0075431, IMG submission 75297) | Populus rhizosphere microbial communities from Tennessee, USA - Rhizosphere MetaG P. deltoides SRZDD5 | ecosystem: Host-associated > Plants > Roots > Rhizosphere > Soil | place: USA... | reverse complement strand
ATGGCGAAAATCAAAACGACCTGGGTGCCCTACCAGGGCGGCGGGCCCGCGCTCACGGCGATCGCAGGTGGACACATCGATGCCGCGGCAACCAATCCTGGCAACGTGAAGCCGATGATCGACGCGGGCAAGGTTCGTGTGATCGCGGTTTCCTCCGAGCGCCGGCTCGACGATTTCCCGAACGTGCCGACGTACAAGGAACGCGGCTGGAACCTCGTGCGTTATCAGTGGCGCGGCGTCATGGCAAAGGCCGGCACGCCGACTGCGATCCTGGAGCGGCTCGTTGCGGCCGTGCAGAAAGCGCAGCAGACGCCGGAGTGGAAGACGTATCTGAGGCAGGTCACGCAGCTCGACGGCTTCCAGGGGCCGGACGCCTTTCGTGCGCAGCTGCTGGAAGACATGCGCGAGATGGATGCGGTTAAGAGAAAGCTCGGACTCTGATGACAAGCGTACGACAATGTCTTCGCAAACGGTTGACGGAAGGCCCCATGATCGTCGCGCCCGGCATTTACGATGCGTACGGCGCGCGCTTCGTCGAGCAGGCCGGCTTCGAGGCGGTATACATGACCGGCAACGGCGTCTCGGCGAGCCTGCTCGGCCTGCCGGACGTCGGATTGATCGACCTGACGCTCTTTGCGAGCCATGCGCACCGCGCCGCTGCGTGCGTTGACATTCCACTCATCTGCGATGCAGACACCGGCTACGGCAACGCCGTGAACGTCCGCCGCACGGTCGAGGAATTCGAAGGCGCAGGCGTGGCGGCGATCCACCTGGAAGATCAGGTATCACCGAAACGCTGCGGACACCTGCCGGGTTCGAGGCCCGTCGTGGACATGAGCGAGCACGCCGGCAAGATCGAAGCCGCGATTGCCGCGCGTCGCGACCCGGATTTCATCATCATCGCGCGGACGGATGCCGCCTCCGGCCACGGCCTCGACGAGGCGATCCGCCGCGGCAAAGCGTACGCCCAAGCCGGCGCGGATGTCGTATTCGTGGAGCTGAAAAGCGGTCCTGATATTCTCGGTCAGCTGAAGCGCGTCACGAGCGAAATCGACGCGCCCTGCCTCGTGAACGTGGAGGAGGGCGGCAAACTCGGCGATCTCGGCGCGGCGGAGCTCGACGCGCTCGGCTTCAGGCTCGCCATTTATCCGGGTCTCGGCCGGTATGCCGCAGGCTATGGCATACGCGAGGCGCTTGGTACGCTCAAGCGCGACGGCAGCACGAGAAAAGCGCGGGAGCGCATGTTGACGTTTCGCGAATACAACGAATTGCTGGGGCTCTCGGACGTCGAGGAATGGGAAAAAAAATACCTTCAACGTTGATTATGGAAATCACACGCACACTCGCTCGTTTCGTCGTTTCGCACAACGCGACAGATATCCCGCAGAACGTTCGGCACGAAGCCGCACGGTCCTTTCTGAACTGGCTCGGCTGCGCGATCGGCGGGAGCCGACATGAAACGGTCGAGCGCGCGCTCGCGGCATTGGCGCCGTTTTCCGGACCGCCCGAAGCGACCGTGCTCGGCCGCGGAAACCGGCTCGACATCATGCATGCCGCGCTCATGAACGGGATCACTTCGCACACGTTCGATTTCGACGATACGCATCTGAAGACCGTCATACACCCGAGCGGTCCCGTTGCTTCCGCGATTCTCGCGCTCGCCGAGCGCCGGCCGGTCTCGGGCGCCGCTTTTCTGCATGCGTTCATCCTCGGGGTGGAAGTCGAATGCCGCATCGGCAATTCCGTTTACCCGGAACACTACGACGTCGGCTGGCACATAACCGGGACCGCGGGTGTGTTCGGCGCGGCCGCCGCAGTCGGTCGATTGCTCGGACTCACCGAGCAGCAGATGGTGTGGGCGCTCGGGATCGCGGCGACGCAATCTTCGGGCTTGCGCGAAATGTTCGGAACGATGTGCAAACCCTTCCATCCGGGCAACGCGGCAAGGAACGGGCTGCTCGCGGCGCTGCTCGCCGAAAAGAACTTCACCAGCTCGAATCAGGGGATCGAAGCGAAACGCGGCTTCGCGCATGTGCTCTCGACGAGCTTCAAGCCCGAGGAGATCACGCGAGGGCTTGGCGAGACGTGGGAGATCGCGCTGAATACATACAAACCTTTCGCGTGCGGCATCGTCATCCATCCGGTCATCGATGCTTGCATACAGCTCCGCAACGAACATGGGCTCAAAGCCGAGGACATCGACGCGATCGAAGCGAAAGTGCATCCGCTCGTGGTGGAGCTCACGGGTAAGAAGACGCCGCAGGTCGGCCTCGAAGGCAAGTTCAGCGTATATCACTCGGCCGCGGTAGCGGTCATCTACGGTGCTGCAGGCGAGGCCGAATACAGCGATGCCGCCGTCAAAGACCCGCGGGTCGTCGCGTTGCGCGATCGCACCAAAGCCGTCGTCGACAATGCCATGCACGAGGATCAGACGCGCGTTGCGATACGGTTGAAGAACGGCAAGACCGTGGAGAAATTCGTCGAGCACGCCATCGGCAGTCTGCACAGGCCCATGAGCGACGCAGATCTCGAAGCGAAGTTTCGCGGGCTTGCGAAAGGAATCCTCGGACAGGCCGACTGCGACCGCCTCATCGGACTTTGCTGGAAGATCGGGGAGCTCGAGGATGCGGCCGAAATCGCCGGCGCATCCGTACCGGGTTAGCGACGAGGTTTCAGCAGTATCGACTAGCCCGTCTGCCAGTCGAACAGCGTTTCGGTCGGTGGCCCCAGCGGCTGCTCGTCGGGGTTCACGCCGCAGAGCTCGCGTACATTGTCCTTGAACCACCGGTCGAACGCGTCCTGAGCGCTCGCATAGGCCTGAGCCTGCACCTGCACTTCGAGGCCCGGGGCCGCGCCGAGCTGCGTTACCACGATGATGAATGCGCCCTGCGGTGTTTTCTGCAGGTGCCAGCTTTCCCGCGTCACACCATAGCGTTTGAAAAAGCGGCCAGTTTCGTCGCGGCGAGCGCCGACTGCTGCCGCGAAGTCACGCGCCGCCTGTTCCTTCCCCGGAAGGACCGGGAACGCACGAACCACCATCGACATAGAGCCTCCATAGGCCGTGCCCTTCACGCGCTCGCGGGCGTGGGCACCTTCCGAAACGTCTTCGCGAAGAAAAGCAGAATCACCCCGCCGCCGACCCAGGCCACAACGGGTGCCCACATGAGCAGTGCAGCGATTTCCGGGTCCTTGTTGAGCTGCGCGGCAAGGATGCCGATTCGCAGAAACGCGGCGAGCGCGAGCACGGAAAAAAGCGCGCCGGTGACCTTGCCTTCGTGTCCGGTGTGACCGATCGAGATCGCGGCGGCGACGGCGCTCATGAGTACGCATCCCCAGCCCCCGCCTGCAATGAACTGAAGCACGGTCAGTACAGTAAGGCTGTTCGCGCTGACTGCACCGAGTGAAGCGAGGCCGGCAACGACCGCGCCGGTCGAGGCAACTGCGACCCCGCCGTACCGCTTCGTTGCGACGCTCGCCGGCAGCATGAAGACATTGAAGCCGATCCAGAAAACCGGCATCAGGTATTGCAGCTGATCGGGTCTGGCGAAGCGCTGGTACAGTGCTGCACTGTTCAGCGAAAAATGGATCTGAAAACCCAGTGCGACGAGCAACGCAGCGCACATGAACCAGATCGCGCGCGGGGCAGGCACGTTCAGTGTTTTCGGCGCGACCGCAGGCGCGTCCCGGGTCAGCGTGCGCTCGGCCCAGATGATGCCGACCGTCGCAAGCGCGAGCGCGATGCTTGAGGCGACGAACGGCAGGCGCGGATCGACATCGCGAAGGACGATCGTAAGGTACGGCGAGACCGCGCCAGCCAGCCCGAGGCCGAAAAGAGAAAGGGCCGAGAGCCACGGCACTGACGGCTCGGGAGAATACTTTCCGAGCAGAACGAGCGGAGGCGCGCGGAGTGCCGACGACGTGACTGCCCACAGGATCACGATCGCGAGGAAGAGTGCGGCGCTACCCTGCGGGGCGGCGTATGGCAGTAACAGAAACGCAACGCATGAAAGCAGCGTGACGGCGAGGATCAGATGCCCCAGCCGTCCCAGGACGTGCGATACGCGGTCCGCCGCGAAGCCGGTCGCGTAATCCATCACGGCGAAGATCACCTGATCGAGCAGCAGGATCAGGACGACCGCCTGCTTCGGGATTCCGGCCTGCGAGGCGAGCGCCGGGAGGAATATCACGTATACGGTCCACGTAAGCGTGAAGATGAACTGGACGACCCCGAGGAATATCCCGATGCGATGACGGGGCGCCTGTTCCATGGACGGCAGGCCTAGTCGGACCCTTCGCGCGTGATCGCGAACGTGTTCGACACGACGACGTAGTTGGCGGTGCGTCTGTCGGCGTCCTGGAGCGTTGTTCGGATGCGGTACTGCCCGCGACGCGTGCGCGGCTCCGCCCGGAACGAATAGAACGCCGACTGGCCCGGACCGAGCAGGCGCAACTCCGTCGTGCACGTCTCCACGAGGGTCGCGTGGACAACCCGCCATGTACCTTCCTGGTCGTGCTCGAGCACTGAGCCGCAGAGGTTGTAGCCCACAGGGCGTCCGACGTGATTCACGAGTCGAATCGAGACGCGATCGCCGGCCCGGTAGCTCGGCGCATCCGTCGCGATCATGACGGGGAACTCCGCGCCCCCGCCGACCGGAACGCCGGGCTGACCTGCGCCTGGCAGAGGCTGTTCGCAGCCCGCGACCGCGACCAATGCGGCAAAGCAGATCCAGAGGCGTGTGATTCTGCGGATGGAGATCATCAGCGTGTCTCGCGAAGTGTCATTCGTGTAAACGTTCACGTTTCCTGTCCTATTCTGCCGACCACCACTGCGGGGAAGCAAGCGCGGCGCGGCTTGTATTGCGTCGAAAACGCAGCGTAAACTCTTCCGCTTTGTGGCCGTAAAAGCCATGCATATCCTGAGGAGATCGTCGAGCAATGAGCTTTTACCGAGCGACACTTTGTGCCCTCACGCTGTTGATCGCGTCGGCGACGACGGCCTCGGTCCTGGCCGCGGAAAAGAGAGCGGCGAAGGCCCCGCCGGGACGAACGGAGACGCTTGCGTGCCGCCTCGGCACCGAAGACCGTCACGCGCGCATCGCCGTCGTGGTAGTCAGAGGCAAGACCGACAGCTTCGCCTACTACAGCAAATGGAAGCCGCGCACGTGCTCGATCTATCTGCAGCGCAACCGCGATTCCTACAGCAAATGGGCCGACAGCGGCAGCATCACGACGGTGAACCTCGAAAAAGGTGCGTTCCTGATCGAGCACAAGCCGGGCGAATATCACTTCATTTTCCGGGACATCGATCGCGAGCGCTATTGCGGCATGGACGGCGTGATCAACGGGAGCCTCACGATCAAGCGCGGCAGCGACCAGTGCGTGCTCGACGGTAACATCATGGTGGAAGGCACGGCGCTCGGCCAGGCGCATGCACATCTCGACATGCCGCCCCCGGCCGCAGGTGCGTCGGATATCAAGCCGGATGCGACCTGCTGCGAACCTGGCCTGACTGCCGCACAGCCGGACGGCGCAACCACCGGTAACGCTGCGGGGCAAATCGGCGCCGCTGAAGCGAAGTAGTCCTACGAGACGAGCTTCAGGCCGAGGATTCCGGCGACGATCAGCCCGATCGAAAGCAGGCGCGCCGCCGTCGCCGGCTCGGCGAAAAGAATGATCCCGAGGACCGCCGTTCCTACCGCTCCGATACCCGTCCAGACCGCATAGCCTGTCCCGACGGGTATCGTTCTCAGCGCGAGTGCCAGAAACCACACGCTCGCGACCATCGCCACGATCGTAATCACGCTCGGCACGAGCCTGGTGAAGGCTGCCGTGTACTTGAGACCGATCGCCCATACGATCTCGAGCACACCGGCGATAAATAGGTAGAGCCAGGACATCGCCGGAAGCCTCAGCGCACGCGTGCGCTCACCGAATCACTGCGCAGTAACTTGGTCGGCTGCCGCCGGTTGCGCAACGTTCTCGCGGTACTTGTCGTAGAGCACGCCTTCGGCATGCAGCGTCTCGATGTCACGGTCGCGATAGCCGATCTCTTTGAGCACGTCGTCCGTGTGCTGTCCCAGCCAGGGCGCGGCCTCGCGGATCGAGAGCAGCTCCCCCGTCGATTTCACCGGTATACCCATCGCTTTCATGCGCCCGATCTTCGGGTGATCCATTTCCATGACCATGTTGCGTGCCTTGATGTGGGGATCCGCGAGTATCTGATCGTAGGTGTACACGGGACCGCCGGGCACGCCCGCGGCGTCCAGTTTCTCCACCCAATGCGCTGTCGGATGTTGCGTGAAGACCGCCTCGATTTCCCGCTCGAGCTCGTCGACGTTTTTCAGCCGCTGGGCAAGCGGATTGAAACGAGGATCGGTAAGCCACTCGGGCTTGCCGCAAACGCTCGTGCAGAACGCCGTCCACAGCTTGTTGTTGTTGCCGCCCACGGTGACGTAGCCGTCTTTCGTCTTGTACGCCTGATACGGGGTAGAGCGGCGATGCCGCGTGCCCGTCGCGGTCGGTATTTCGCCGCCGCCGAAGTACGCGCCGAATTCCCAGAAGGTCCAGGCGAGCCCGGCTTCGAGAAGCGAAGTTTCGAGATACTGCCCCTTGCCGGTGCGCAACCGTCCGATATACGCGCCGAGGATGCCGGTGAGCGCAGTGACGCCGCTCGCGATATCGTTCATCGCGATACCGACTTTCGCAGGCCGGCCGCCAGGGTAACCGGTCATCATCATGATCCCCGACATGCCCTGGGCCACGATGTCGAATCCGCCTTTCCTGCCGTACGGCCCCGTCTGTCCGAAGCCGGACATGGATGCGTAGATCACGCCCGGGTTGATCCTCGAAATCTCGTCGTAGTCGATGCCGAGCTTTTTCACGACGCCGGGGCGGAAGTTCTCCGCGATGATGTCGGCCTTGGCGGCGAGCTTCATGAAGGCTTCCTTGCCGCGAGGATCCTTCATGTTGAGACCGATGCTTTTCTTGTTGCGGTTGAGCACCGCGAAGCAGTACGACTCGCCGTTCACTTTCGGATCGAAACGGCGCGACGCGTCGCCTTCCGGGAAATTCTCGACCTTGATCACTTCGGCGCCCATGTCGCCGAGCACCATCGTGCAATAGGGCCCGGCCATGACGCTCGTCAAATCGAGCACCCGGACGCCTTCGAGCGGAAGCGCCATGCAGATCTCCTGTGGAAACGGCCCCGAGGGGGCCCTTAGAATGGCTGTGCAGGGCGATTCTAGCCCGAAGCCAACGAGAGGAGGAACGTGATGAAGGTTGCATTCTTCACTTCTGCGCTTGCGATCGTGCTGAGTTGCGTCAGCGGCACGGTCATGGCCCAGAGCTATCCCGCGAAACCCGTGCGCGTCGTGATTCCGTGGCCTCCGGGCGGCTCGAACGACATCGTGGGACGGCTCGTCACGCAAAAGCTCAGCGAAACCACGGGCCAGCAGTTCGTGGTCGATAACCGGGGCGGCGCGGCCGGGACGATCGGGTCGGATCTCGTGGCGAAAAGTCCGCCGGACGGTTACACGATCATGGTCCATTCGGCGACGCACGTATCGAATCCGCACCTTTATGGGAAGCTGCCTTACGACACGCTCAAGGATTTCGTCGGCGTGGCGCCGCTGAGCGTGCAGATCGGCATGCTGATCGTTCACCCCGCGCTGCCGGTGAAGACAGTGAAAGAGCTGGTCGCGCTGGCGAAGTCGAAGCCGGGCGAGATCACCTACAGCTCGTCGGGCAACGGCAGCTTCGTGCACCTCACGATGGCGATGTTCAACGCGATGACCGCCATCAAGATGACGCACGTGCCGTACAAAGGCGGCGGGCCGGCCGCCGTATCGATAGCATCGGGAGAGACGCAGGCGCAGATCGGCACGATCGGTGCCGTCACCCAGCAGATCAAGTCGGGGCGTGTGCGTCCGCTGGCGGTGACCTCCGATGCGCGCGTCGAGACCTTCCCTCAAGTGCCCACGCTCGCCGAAGCCGGCGTTCCGGGCTACGAATTTACCGCGTGGATCGGGACACTCGCGCCCGGCGCAACGCCGAAAGCGATCGTGGACAGACTGAACACCGAGATCAACAAAGTCCTTCGCATGCCCGACGTGACCGCGACCCTGAAGAGCCAGACGCTCGATCCCCTCATCATGTCGCCCGAACAGTTCCAGCGTCGCCTGAAGTCCGATTACGACAAGTACGAGAAAGTGATCAGGCTGACCGGCGCCAAGATCGACTGATGGACCTCGGCATCAGCGGAGAAACCGCGCTGGTCGTCGGCGCGAGCGAGGGCATCGGGTACGAATGCGCGAAGGCGCTGCTCGAGGAAGGCGCAGAAGTCTTCATCTGTTCGCGTAACGCCGCGAAGCTCGAGCGAGCCGCTCTGGAGCTCGAGCGCGCGACTGGTCGCAAGCCGCACTGGTTCGCCGCGGACGTGACGATCGCCTCGAACGTCGATGCGCTTCGGGAACGGCTCGCCGAAACGCAGCCGCATCTCGATATGCTGGTCACCGCGGTCGGCGGGAGCCGGCGCGCGTTGTTCGACGAGCTCGACGACTCGGCATGGCTGGAGAATTACGAGTTCAACGTGCTCGGAACCGTACGCGTCATTCGCGCGATGCTGCCCCTTCTCAAAAGCTCGCGCGCGGGTCGCGTCGTGGTCCTCGGAGCGGCGGGCGCGCGCATGCCTTATCCGAACCAGGTGGTGTCGAATGTCCACAAGGCAGGGCTCATCGCGCTCGTGAAGACGCTCGGAGCCGAGTTTCAGAAATACAACATTCGCGTGAACTCGGTATCGCCAGGGCGGACGCTGACCGCGCTATGGACCAATCGCGCGAACGAGCTCGCGAAAGCGCGCGGGGCGAAACCGGAAGAGATCATTCACGAATTCAGCGAGGAAATCCCGATGGGGCGTTTCGGGCGGCCGGAAGAGATCGCTGCGATGGTCGTGTTCCTCGCTTCTCACAAGGCAAGCTACGTGAACTGCCAGTCGGTACTTGTGGATGGCGGGATCGCGAGAGGCTTGATCTGATCCTAAGAGTGCCTGTTAGGCACTCTAAATCCTGCCGCAGACGCGGCCACCGCCATTCCGGGTGTGCACAATCACGTACGCGCCGCTCGCGCGAGCGCCTGCTCGTGCGCGACCGAAGGCCGGATCAGCCTGCACATGCGCCGGCGCGTGTTGTGAAAGAGCGAGCGCATTTTCTCGGTCCATGGTGTCTTGCGCGCTTTCAGCCCCTCAGGACTTTCGAACGCGCCGGGGTCGGTCAACTCGTACGCGGTGAGATAGCGGGGATGCCCGGACACCGTGGTGTAGCGGCGCGCGCGCACAACGCCCGGCACCGTGACGAGCCGCGGCAGATGCTCCTCATCGTACCACGCGTTGTATTCGTCGACGATGTGATCGGGGATGTCGGTGTGCACGATGTATAACCACGGCGGATCGCGCTCGGGAACTTCGCCGACGTCGCGCATGAGCTTGAAGTTCATGCGCTCGCGACGATCCCCATACAGGCTGCGCATGCGCTGCGACCACGGTGTCGGCTGTGTAACGATGCGCTGAAAATCCGCAGCGCCTTCGATGGTTTCATCGATTGCCTCGTACCACGCCAGATACTTGAGGGGCGCATCGTCCACGCTGTAGCGCCGACCCGAGACGAAGCCCGGCAGGGCCAACACCTGATCCAGATGCTCCTTGTCGTACCAGTCGTTCAGCTCCGGCTCGTGCTCGGGCGGCACATGGAGCCAGACCGTGATCAGTCCCGCAGCGTGGGTCATCGGACTAGAACGGCGCGCTTCCTCGAACAGTGGTCCTGTACATCAGCCGCCGTAATGGGAGATCGTAGTCAAAAGTGGCTTTATGTTGCACGGCAGCGTTGTCCCACATGAGGAGGTCGCCGGGGCGCCAGCTGTGCGTATAGATGAACTCCGGCTGAACGATGTGTCGATAGAGCTGCGCAAGCAGCCGGTCGGATTCCTCTTTCGACACACCGGCGATGTGCGACGTGTGCGCCTCGTTCACGAACAATCCTTTGCGCTTCGTCACCGGATGTGTGCGCACGACCGGTGTTTCGACGTCGGGCACGGTGCTCAACTGCTCTTCGGTGAGCACGTGCTCCTGGATCACGCGCCCGCCGCGCGCCTCTTCCTCTTTCTGCGCTTCCATATTCTTTGCGCGGTAGTACCGATAGCTGTGAACGTTCGTCAGCCGCTCGAGCTGTCGTTTCATATCCTGTGGAAGCGCTTCGTACGCCGCAGTCGTGCTTGCAAAGCTGGTACACCCAAGCGCGCGGCCATCTTTCATCGGTACTTCAAGCGCATAGAGCGCCGAAAGCATGCTGGGCTCTTTTTTGTACGAAAGATCGCTGTGCCAGAAGCGGCCCGCGTCCTGCGAGCCGATCGCGTTGCCGTCCTCGTCCAGTACGTTGGAAATAATGAGAATCTCCGGATGACCGCCGAGCCGGCTTTCCTTGCGAACGTGCTGCTCCAGGGCGCCGAAGCGCCGCGTGAATGCGATCTGCTGTTGCGGTGTGAGCTTCTGATCGCGGAAGAAAACGACTTCGTTGTCGAAAAAAGCTTTCGCGACCTGCTCGAACGTGTCTGCGTCGAGGTCTCTGGAAAGATCGACGCCGGAAATCTCCGCGCCGAGATGTTTGCCGATTTTCTTGATGGTGATCATGTGAACTCGTGACGGTGGCTCGTGCGCCGCGTTGCGCGCGATACTAATCATCGCGTGATCGCGGTGTCAACGCGTGTGAGACGCGGCTCCGATGGCGCTACAATTGCTCCGGAGGATTTCAAAGGGAGTGACAACAATGAAATTATACGGCTCGCCGACCTCGCCCTACGTTCGCAAGGCCCGCGTCGTGATACATGAAAAGAAAGTGCCTTGCGAGTGGGTGTCGGAAGATCCGTGGGTTCAGGATAGCCCCATACCGCGACGAAATCCGCTCGGCAAGGTGCCGGCGCTCGAAATCGAGCCCAACAACTATCTGTTCGAATCCATGCTGATCGTCCATTACCTGGATCACGTGGATGGTAAATCGCTCACGCCGAAAGATGCCGCCGGATACTGGCAGGCGCAGTGGTGGCAGGCACTCGCGCAGGGCATGATCGACGCGGCCGTTGCGCGCGTGCTGGAAAGCCGGCGGCCTGAAGACAGGCGAATGCCCGAAAAGATCGCGCGGGAGGAAGCTCGCATCCATCGCGCGATTGCGGCGGCCGAACAACGCTTCAACGGTGATCCCTATCTCGTCGCCAGGCGCTTATCGCTCGCCGATCTGATGATGGGAGTCGCCCTGCAATATATCGACTTCCGGTATGCCCATGACTGGCGCTCCGAGGCGCCCAAGCTTGCGCGGTGGCACGGCAACGTCACCGCAAGACGATCATTCGTCGAGACGCTGCCGCCCGGCTTCGAGCCGCCTGCAGCATAGCCGCAGTGTCATCGCAAAAAGACCCGTCCTCGCGCGCACGCGAGTCCTTCAGGAGGCGATCGTGACCCTCAACTACCTGCCCGACATCCTCGAGACGGCCGAGCCGCAGCGTCTCGCGACCGGCTTCAAATTTACCGAAGGTCCATTGTGGCACCCGGACGGCTACTGGTATTTCGTCGATCTCCGACCGAACCGGCTGCACCGCATACGCGCGGGTGAGAAGCCCGAGCTCGTGCGGGAAACCGAAGGCGGCAACGGCACGACATTCGACCTTCAGGGCAACCTCATACACTGTGAAGGTGAAGGCCGCAAAGTGACGCGCCTTTACTCCGACGGCCGTGTCGAGATCGTCGCCGATCGTTTCATGGGCGGGCGTTTCAGCCGGCCGAACGACGTCGTGTGCCGCTCGGACGGCACGCTTTTCTTCACCGATCCCGACAAGCGCGTGCCGTACAGGGAGCGCGAAATTCCGCCGCCGGAAGGCGTGGACAATCTATGGGACGGCGCGAGCGTCTATAGCGTCGCGCCGGACGGCGCCATCAGCCGCGTGGCGCATTGCGAATATCCGAACGGACTTGCCTTCTCTCCCGACGAGCGGACGCTCTACGTGGCGAACACGCGCTCGTCCAAATACATCCACGCGCTCGAGATCGACGCGGCGGGCAAGCTCGCGAGCCGGCGAATTTTTGCGGACATGAACGAAGGAAACGAGCCGGGCATACCCGACGGACTCAAAGTCGACAGCCTCGGGCGTGTGTTCTGCACGGGCCCGGGCGGAATCTGGGTGCTTACGCCATACGGCCAGAAGATCGGTACGATCCGCTTCCCGGAGCAGGCCGTGAACTTTGCATTCGGCGACGCCGACATGAAAACGCTGTTCTGCTGCGCCTATACATCCGTCTACACTTTGCGCGTCAAAGTGCCCGGGCAGCCGCATCCCTGGTACAAGGCACGCCAGCAAGGACGCTCGAGGTAACGCACGTTCGTCAGAAGTGGCGCGAGGCGGTCACCGGCTTTAGCGCGGGGTCAAGCTTGAGCTCGAGCACGGTGTTGCCGGATAGCGCACTCCCATCACGCAGCACTGCATTCAGCTCATCCTCCGTCGCGGCAGCCGCATAGCGCCAGCCGTAGAGCTTCGCAAGCCCGCTGAAATCCAGCACCGGCGGCTCGATCGTAAAAGATTCGAGCGCCCCGCCGGCAAGGCGGCCGGCGGCCTCGTTGAGCGTCGCGTATCGCCGGTTCGCCAGCACGATGAGCAGAACGTTCGTATTGCAGTGGCCGCCCGTCCACAGTGCTTCCGATGCGTAGAGCGCCGAGCCATCTCCGATCGCGGCGACGACCTGACGATCGGGGCGTGCGATTGCACCGCCGATCGAGCCGGCCAGACCCCATCCAATACCGCCGCTGCCGTTGATGACATATTCGCCGGCCTGCAGGGTCATCCACTGGCGCACATCCGAAGTAGAAAGACCCGACTCGTCGAACCAGATCGCGTCTTTGAAGCGCTCGAGCAGCGCAGCGATCGCACGCGTCGGGTGCAGGGCGCCCGCTTTGGCCGCCGGGAGATCGATGTGAGCACGCGCCGAGGCAGCCGCCGACGCTGCGCCACGCGGTGAAAGCCGCTCGGCGATCGCGCTCAGCGCAGGTGAAAGACTTGCGATGCACGCGAGCTCGAATTCGCTCTCGCTTTGCACGGCGGAATCGTTGCCGATCCACGCTTTGCGCTGGTGCAGCGTGGCATCGCTGTAGAGCGTGGTACGAAAGCCTCGGCCGCCTACGAATAGCAGGGCGTCGCGTTCTTCCAGTCGCTCGCTGATTTGTTTCATGCTCGGCGGAAGATAACCGGCATACCACGACGAGCGCGCGGAAATGGGCAGCACGCCAGTGTAAGGCGCGGCATAGACCGGCGCGTGAAGCGCGTCGGCAAGTTTATCGAGCGCCCGCGCGGCATCGTTCCAGTGCACGTCTTCCGCGGCAATGATCGCGGGCTTCTTCGCGGCCGCAAGAAATCGCGCGAACTCCGCTGCCGTTTTTTCATCCAGCCCCGGCAGTGCAGGTGCATGCACCTCGACCGCTTCGGCATGTATGTCCTGCTCGAGGAGATCCGGCGGACAAATGAGCGCGACGGGCGAATACGGCGGCGTGAGCGCGCTACGGAGCGCGGAGCGCACATTCGCGGCGGCATCGTAGCGCGAGGTGAGGCTGTAGACTCTCTTGCACACGGAGCGCGCCATCTGCTCGACCGGTCCCCACAGAATGGGCTGCGTGTGCAGGAAGCGTCTGTCCTGACCGCCGACGATCACGAGAAGGGGCGTCCCGGCGATGCCGGCGGTGTAGAGCGCGCCCATGCCGTTGCCGAGCCCGGGCGCGACGTGAAGATTGACAACGCCCAGCGTCCGTTTTGCGCGCGCATACCCGTCGGTCATCGGCACGGCGGCAACTTCCGACAGGGCGACGATATAGCGGATGCTGCGAAGACGCTCGCACGCTTTGACGAGCGGGATCTCGGTGGTACCGGGATTTCCGAAGATGCACTCGACGCCGTTCTTTTCCAGCGTCGCCAGCAGATATTCGACGACTTTCATCAGCGATCGCGAGATGTGGCCAAACCGCGTAATGTAGCTGCTTCTTGATCGTTGTGGCGCCGATCTTTATCCTAGCGCCTCCGCAGCGAATCCTGTTCCCCACTCCGGCATCGATGAGCACATCACAAAAATCGCACGAGGATCCCCACGCCGAACTTCGCGAAGGCGTGCGCGCCGTGTGCAAGCAGTTCGACGGCGCGTACTGGCAGAAAGTGGATGAAGACCGCGCGTACCCGGAAGACTTCGTCGACGCGCTGACGAAAGCGGGGTGGCTCTCGGCGCTCATACCCGAGGAGTACGGCGGCTCGGGACTGTCGCTGACCGAAGCGTCAGTCATCATGGAAGAGATCAACCGCTCCGGAGGCAATTCCGGCGCGTGCCACGGGCAGATGTACAACATGGGCACCGTGCTGCGCCACGGATCGGAAGCCCAGAAACGTAAGTACCTGCCGAAGATCGCGACGGGCGAGCTGCGGCTGCAGTCCATGGCGGTCACCGAGCCCACCGCGGGAACCGACACCACGAAAATCAAGACGGTCGCAGTGAAGAAAGACGGCCGCTATGTCATCAACGGGCAGAAGGTGTGGACTTCGCGCGTGCAGCACTCGGAGCTCATGATCGTGCTCGCGCGGACGATGCCGCTTTCCGAAGTCAAGAAAAAGTCGGAAGGCATGTCGATCTTCATCGTCGATCTGCGCGAGGCGAAGGGACTCACCATCAAGCCGATACGGAACATGGTGAACCATGAGACCAACGAGCTTTTCTTCGACAATCTCGAAGTGCCCGCGGAGAACCTGATCGGCGAGGAGGGCAGAGGTTTCAAGTACATCCTCGACGGATTGAATGCGGAGCGCATTCTCATCGCGGCCGAGTGCATCGGCGACGGATACTGGTTCATCGATCGCGCGGCGAAATACGCGAGCGAGCGCGTCGTGTTCGACCGGCCGATCGGCAGGAACCAGGGCATTCAGTTCCCTATCGCGCGCGCTTACGTGAACGTCGAGGCGGCGAATCTCATGCGCTACAAGGCGGCCGCACTGTTCGACGCACACAAGCAATGCGGCGCCGAAGCGAACATGGCGAAGCTCCTGGGCGCCGATGCCTCGTGGGAGGCGGCGAACGCCTGTCTGCAGACGCATGGCGGTTTCGGTTTTGCGGCCGAGTACGACGTCGAACGCAAGTTCAGGGAGACGCGCCTCTACCAGGTCGCGCCGATCTCGACGAATCTGATCCTCTCTTACGTGGGCGAGCACGTTCTCGGGATGCCAAGGTCGTTTTAAATGCTTCCGCTCGAAGGCATCACCGTCGTTTCGCTCGAACAGGCTGTCGCCGCGCCGTTTGCGTCGCGTCAGCTCGCCGACCTCGGCGCACGCGTTATCAAGATCGAGCGGCCACAGGTGGGCGATTTCGCCCGCGACTACGACCAGTCCGTGAGAGGCCACTCGGCGTACTTTCTCTGGCTCAACCGCTCGAAGGAAAGCCTTACGCTCGACGTGAAACACCCGGAAGCTTCCAGAATACTCGGTCAGCTCATGGCCCGCGCCGACGTGTTCATCCAGAACCTCGCACCGGGAGCCGCGAAGCGCCTGGGGTTAAGCGCGGAGGCGCTGCACGCAAAGCACCCGCGCCTCATCGTGTGCGACATCTCGGGGTATGGCGACAGCGGTCCCTATGCCCACAAAAAAGCGTACGACCTGCTCGTGCAAAGCGAGGCCGGTGTCCTGTCGGTCACCGGCACCGAAGAGGCGCCGAGCAAAGTCGGCATTTCGATCACCGATATCGGGACCGGGCTCCACGCTTACGCGGCCATCCTCGCGGCGTTGTACGAACGGGAGCGCACGGGCAAAGGCCGACGCATCGAAGTGACCATGTTCGAAGCCATGGTCGAATGGATGGGGCACCCGCTGTACTACACGCATTTCGGCGGCAAGGCGCCCAAGCGCAGCGGTCCGGATCACGCCACGATCGTCCCTTACGGACGCTTCCGCGCCGGCGACGGCAAGCACGTGATGTTCGGCATTCAGAACGAGCGTGAATGGGCCGCCTTCTGCAAAGGCGTTCTGCAGCAGCCGGAGCTCGCGCGGGATCCCCGCTACGACAACAACACGAAACGCACGGCGGCTCGCGCAGAAGTGGTCGCGCTCATCGAAAGCGTGTTTGCCGGTCTCACTGCGGAACAGGTCATCGAGCGGCTCGATGCGTCGGGCATCGCGAACGCTCACCTCAATTCTCCCGAGGAGGTCTGGGACCACGTGCAGCTCAAGGCGCGCGAACGATGGCGCGAAGTGGAGTCGCCGGCCGGCACCTTGCCTGCGGTTCTTCCACCGGCCTCGTTCAGCGGTGTGGAACCACGCATGGATCCCGTGCCTCGGATAGGCGAGCATACGGATGCAATCCTCGCCGAGCTGGGTTACAGCGCCGAACGTCTCGCTGCACTGAAGACCGAAGGCGCGGTTTGACGCATCGATGACTGCCTTCCTCGGCCTCGAGCCGGGTCGTTACGAGCTGCCAACGCCGCTCAGTGACGACGTCGCTCTGGTCGATCGCCTGCTTGGCATCGTACTCGAGGAGCAGGACGACGCGGCGATCCTTGCCATCGCGCGGCAGCTCGAGGCGAGCACCGATACGCTGGAGCCCCAGGCGCTGTTCGAGAGCATTCCGCAGCTGCAGGATGTGCGCGTGCTACAGCGTCTGCTGCGTGCCTACGCGGTGCTTTTTCAGCTGCTGAACACGGCCGAGCAGAAAGAGATCGTTCGCGTCAACGCCGAGCGCCAGGTGCGCGCAGGTGGTGCGCCGCGCGCGGAATCGATCGCGGAAGCGATCCGGACCCTGCGGGATTGCGGAATCTCCGCGGAGGACATGCGAAGGGTCATACGGCGACTCGACGTCTGCCCGACGCTCACTGCGCATCCAACGGAAGCGCGCCGCCGGTCGGTGCTGGACAAGCTGCAAAGCATTGCGCACGCCTTGATCGCCCGCAGCACACCATCTGCGTCATGCATGGACGGCCTGGCCGATTCCGAGGACAACGTACGTGAGATTCTGCGCACGCTGACGGCGCTCTGGCAGACCGACGAGCTTCGTGCGTCGCCGCTGACGGTCACCGACGAGGCGGCGAACACACTGTATTTCCTCGAGCATTCGATCGTCGAGGTGGTCTCCCGGCTGCACGACGACCTTCGGGCGGCGCTCGAGCAGAACTATCCGGGAGAGGCGTTCCACATCCCTGCTTTCGTGCGTTATCGCTCGTGGGTCGGCGGCGATCGCGACGGCAATCCCAACGTCACGGCGCAGGTCACGTGGGAAACCCTCGTCAGACACAAGACGCGGATCCTCGAACGCTACGTGCGCAGCGTCGAAGCGTTGCGCCGCGAGCTCACGCAAAGCGCGCGGCTCGTGGGTGTGAGCGAGGCACTGTTGAAATCCCTCGAAGGAGAGCGCGACAGGCTTCAGCCCTCCGAAACGCAGCTGCGGCGCTACCGGCTCGAACCGTATGCGCTGAAGCTCGTCTACGTGCAGACGCGGCTCGAGGCGACGCTCGAGCACGTGGAGAGGCTCGCTCAGCTGCCTTTCGATCGCTCTGATGAGCCGCCGCTCGAGGCGGCCTATCGGAGCGCCGACGAGTTTCTGGCGGACCTGCGGTTGATCGAGCGGAGTCTTCGCGAAAACCGCGGCGAGCGGCTCGTCGATTCCGGGCCGCTCGCGCGCCTCATCACACAGGTGACGACGTTCGGGTTCCATCTTGCGGCGCTCGATATCCGGCAACACAGCGAAGAGCACGAGCGGGCGGTCGAAGAGATGCTGTTCGCGGCCGACGTATTGCCAGCAGAGCGTCGGTACAGTGCGCTCGATGAGCGGGAGAAAGTGGAAGTCCTGCGGCGAGAGCTCTCGAGTCCGCGGCCGCTACTCGGTCGGGACTGGATCGGATCGGATGAAGCGCGCAGCGTCATGCAGGTCTTCGAGGTCGTGCGGCACGCGCAGCGGTGCCTCTCGCGCGAGGCGGTCACTGCATACGTGATCAGCATGACTCACGGCGTGAGCGACATGCTCGAAGTACTGCTCCTCGCGAAAGAGGCGGGTCTTTTCCGGTGGCGGCGCGATGCAGGCGAGCGTCGGCTGGAAAGCGACATCGATGTGGTGCCGCTTTTCGAGACCATCGACGATCTGCGCCACTGCGACGCGCTCATGCGCTCGCTCTTCGCCGATTCCGCGTATCGCGCGCACTTGAGCTCGCGCGGGACTTTTCAGGAAATCATGCTGGGCTATTCGGACAGCAGCAAGGACGGTGGATTCCTCGCGGCGAATGCCTCGCTGTACGACACGCAGGCGCGGCTGGCAGAAGTGTGCAGAGAGGCCGGTGTGGAAGCGCGGTTCTTTCACGGACGCGGCGGAACCGTGGGTCGCGGCGGCGGTCGTGCGAACCGCGCGATCCTTTCCCAGCCGCCCGGAAGCTTCGAGGGGCGCATCCGGTTCACGGAGCAGGGCGAAGTGATTTCCTTTCGCTATAGCCTCCTCCCGCTCGCGCACCGGCACATGGAGCAGATCATCAATGCCGCGCTGCTCGCCTCGAGCGAAAAGACGGCGCAATCGCCTCCACCGGAGCGGTGGCTCGCGGCGCTGCGGGATATGGCGGAGCACTCGCTCGGAACTTATCGCGAGCTCGTACATCACGATCCTGATTTCTGGACGTTCTATCGCCAGGCGACCCCGATCCAGTACATCAGCCGGCTTCCGATCGCATCGCGGCCGGCGTCCCGCTCGCGCCAGCTCTCCGGTCTCGACGCGCTTCGCGCGATCCCCTGGGTATTTGCGTGGGTGCAGAGCCGATACGTCGTGCCGGGATGGTATGGCCTCGGCAGCGCGCTGAAAGCTTACGCGGAGACGGATCCGGAAAGACTTGCGACGCTGACCGCCATGTACCGCGACTGGCTTTTTTTCCGCATGGTGGTGAACAACGCGCAGCTCGAGCTCCTGCGCGCGCATTTGCCTACCGCGGCGCGCTACGCGAGGCGCGTCCGTCCACCGGAGCTCGGCGCGCGCATACACGGACGCATCGCGGAAGAGCACCGGCTTACCCGCGAATGGATACTTCGCGTGACCGAACAGCAGGACCTGCTCGGGCACGCTCCAGTGGTTCGCCGCACGGTCGAGCTGCGAAATCCCGCGCTTGGGCCGCTCAGCATGCTTCAGGTGGCGCTGCTCGATCGCCTCGAGCGGGAATCGGACGAGCACTCCGGTGCTGATCCGGCATGGCAGGAAGCGATGCTGCTCAGCATCACGGGGATTGCCGCAGCGATGCAGAGTACGGGGTGAGCCGCGCGCGGAGCATCAGGTAAACACACAGCGGCGCCAGCGCAGCCGCGAGGTGCTTCAGGCTGTGTCCGCTGATTGCGCCCGCCGTCGCAGAAAAGATCGCACCATCGGCGAATTCGCAGACTTTGGCGATCGCATAGAAAACGATCCCGAGGGCGAGGTAGCCGCGGTGCGGGTACCGTCCGGCGTACGCGAGCAGCATGTACAAGGTTGCAGCGAGCGGGCCGAACTGCACCCACGCGTAAAACCGCAGGTCATCCGAGTAATACCACCACACGACGCTGAAAATGCCTGTTGCGAGGGCGACGGGCAGGAGCTTTCTTTCGGCGTCGGGCGATACATGCTCGGCGACGAGCGCGGAGAAGAGCGCCATCAAAGCGATCGTCATCGGCAGACGATCCCAGACGAGCGTCTCGTGCGTGGGGTGAAGATGGTAATGCGCCGAGCCGAAGGCGATGAGCAGTATGCCGAGGAAGAACACCGCCCATGAGCGCGTCGCGCCGGGTACCCGCGCGGTGAAGAACAGGTGAAGGCCCAGCGCGCCGACGACCAGAAAGCCCACGTTGGTCGCGACGTTCACGAAGTTCGGTATTCCGAACAGAGTGCGCCCGTCGGCGAGCCCGTGATACGCGGAATCCTGTGCGATCGGACCCATCGTGACAAACACGACGACGAGAGGCGCGAGCATCAGCAACCCGAAGGTGAGATTGCGGGATTTCGCCGGCGTGCGTGTAAGCATGGTGTAAGTCTAGCGGAGACGAGCCTGACGTAAGCGCGCGCTTGCGATTGAACATGCGTTACACTGCCGCGAGCCCCCGACGGGCACGCCGGCACCACGATACTTGCGGATATCCAGATGAAGGCCACGAAGCATAAAACGCGTCTTCTTTCGGCTGCGGCGCTTGCCGTGAGCTGCACCTTAGCGGCAGCGGGCGCATCGGCAGAGGGCAGCTCGCCAGGAAAGCCCGTGTTCACAGAAGCCGAGGTGCAGACGATCCTGTCACACGGTCCGTGGCCCGCGCCGGCGCGGCCGGATCCGACGAACAAGGTCTCGGGGAAAGTCGCCGCCATCGAGTTCGGTACACGCCTTTTTTTCGATCAGCGCCTGTCGGGGCCCGGTGACTCGTCCTGCGGCAGTTGTCACGTTCCGGAGCGCCACTGGAGCGACAATCAGCGGCGTGGGATCGGCATGACGGAGCTCGACCGGAGAACGCTCACGCTCGCCAATTTGCGCGGCCAGCGATGGTTCGGATGGGACGGTGCGGCCGACAGCCTGTGGGCGCAAAGCCTGCGGCCGATGATCGATGACCGCGAAATGGCGGCAACGCCGCATCACGTAGCGCAGGTGGTGCGCGACGACGAACAGCTGAGCTGCCGCTACAGGAAAGCGTTCGGCGCACCGCCATCTCCGACCGACGATGAAGCGGTGTTCGTCAACGTCGGCAAGGCTCTCGCGAGCTTCATGGAAACGCTCGTGAGCGGACGCACGCCGTTCGATCAGTTCCGCGACAGTCTCGCGAGGGGTCAGTCGCCGGCGGCGGGCACGTATTCCGAGGCAGCGCAGAGAGGGCTGAAGATTTTCATCGGCAAAGGCGGCTGCACGAATTGCCACGCGGGCCCCAACTTCACGAACGGCGAATTCTTCAGCACCGGTCTTTCGCGCTTCGCGCCGGGCGGCAAGCCCGATCCGGGGCGAGCCCAAGGCGTGCGGCGCGTGCTCGAGAGCCGATTCAACCTGCTCGGGCCTTTCAACGACGACGCTTCGGGTGCGAGCACCGCGCATACGCGCACGGCGTCGGTCGAGAAAACGAGAACGGGCGACGTCAAGGTGCCTTCGCTGCGCAATGTCGTGCTCACCGCGCCATACGGACGCGACGGAAGCATCGACTCTCTTGCCGACGTCGTTCGCCACTATTCCGGGCTCGATCCCGTGCGACTCCACGCCAGAGCGGGTGCGCCCGGCCAGCCTTTGAATCTCACCGCACGAGAGAGTAGCGATCTCGTCGTGTTCCTCGAGTCGCTCAGCACGTTTACGAACGGCTGGCGGCCCGACGAGGGCGGCCGCTGTAATTGACCTGCCAAGGCGGGCGAGGTCCGACTTTTTGGGTTATCTCGGCCGCAGCCCCGCGTCCGACGCGACCTTCGACAACGTTTCCATCTGAGTGCGCAAGGTGCTCGCGCAGTCGTCGGAGGTCGTAGGCGTCGTGACGAAGCTGATCGCCTGCAGGCGTTCCTTAACGTCGGGGAGCTCGATTATCCGCGTCACCTCTTTGTTGAGCTGACTCACGATCGCGCGCGGCGTGCCTGCGGGCGCAAGCAGCGCGTGTGATGTTTCGGGCCGCTTGAATTCGGGCAGTGTTTCCGCGAGCGCAGGTACATCGGGCAGAACGGCCGTGCGTTGCGGCGTCGTGAGCGCAAGCGGCACGAGCTTTCCCTCTTTGATGAAAGGCAGCACGACACCCATCGTGCCCACGTGATAGTGGGCGCGTCCGGCGAGCACCTCGATCGTCGCGTCCGGCCCTCCTTTGAACGCGACGTGCACGACCTTGATGCCGGCGAGCAGATTGAACCGGGCGCCGCTCAGGTGGCTCGCGCTTCCCGTAGCGCTGGAAGCGAACACGATTTTCCCGGGCTGCGTCTTGGCGAGCGCGATCAGCTCTTTCACCGACTTCACGCCGAGCGAGGGCGTCACGACCAGCACGTTCGTGCTGAAGCCGATCTGCGTAATGCAGGCGAAGTCCTTGAGCGCCTCGTATGGCAAGCTCGGTTGCAGCGCCGTGCTGATCACGAAGTTCGGCAGCGCGTACAGGATCGTGTGGCCGTCAGGCGTCGCCTTCGCGACCATGCCGGCGGCGAGCGTACCGCCTGCGCCGGGGCGATTGTCCATGACGACGGGCCGGCCCCAGCTTTCGCTCATCTTCTGGGCGATTGTCCGCGCGATCATGTCGGGCTGGCTCGCCGGCGTGGTCGAAGCGACGAGACGGATCGGCCGGGCCGGGTACGGCTGGCCTGAAGGCTGCTGCGCCTGCGATATGCACGGCGCTGCCTCGAGCGCGACGCTCGTGACCAGCGCGATAGCGACGGTATGTCCTTGCGGTACCCGCATGCGGCTCGTCGCGTGTCGGTGCTCACCCCGGGAGCGATGAAGCCCAGTCTGAACCGCGCGATGGACGTTGGCAAGGCGCGATGCTTCAATGGGACTGCGGAGACGATCACGACGAAAGGAGGATGCGATGAGCGTCGCGGGCGAGCTTGCGGACTTCGTGATCCGGCAGCGCTACGTGGATCTGCCTTCCAACGCCACGGAGTACGCGGCGATGCTGATCTCCAGCACGATCGCGAGCGCGGCGCTGGGCTCGACGATCGAATCGTCGAGAATCATTCGCGCGCTGGAGGTCGAGCGCGGCGGCAAGGCCGAAGCGACGGTCTGGTTCGGTGCGGCGGAGAAGCTTCCGGTCGCCGCGGCTGCGCGCGTGAACGCCGTCATGAGCGATGCCGCGGCATCCGACGACAGCGATCTGCGCAACATCGTTCATGCAGGCACGACGGCCTGTGCCACGTCGCTTGCGATTGCCGAAAACACGGCGGCGAGCGGCGAAGACGTGCTTGCGGCCATCGTTCTCGGCTACGAAGTGGCGGGACGCATCAACGGCGCGATGATCGGCGGCCTGCAGAAAAAAGGTTTTCACGGCTCGATCGTCGCGAGCTTCGCCGGCGCTGTGGCGGCAGGACGCTTGATGCAATTGAGCGCCGGCCAGATGACGCATGCGATTGCGCTCATGGCGACTTCGATGGGCGCATTGCATGCTGCCGCCAACACGAGCACCGCCCGCGAATACCACGCTGGCGTCGCCGCGATGCTGGGTGTGAATGCGGCGCAGGCGGCCCGCATGGGTTTCGTTGGAGAAGCGAGCATCCTCGAGAGCGAGCGCGGCTTCTTCGACGTCTATGGCAACAAACCCGATGTCGCCGCTGTGACCCGCGGTTTAGGCGAGCGCTGGAGCATACTCAGCGACATGGGCATCAAGCTCGTGCCCGGAGGACACCCAAGCCACGCGACGGCCGAAGCCGCTGCCAACGCGGCGCGCGCGGGTGATGTCAGGCCCGATGAGGTCGAGACGATAAGCGTCGCGCGGCCCGGCTTGCCGGGTTTGACCGGACCCCGCTATCCGACCGATCTCATCGGCATCGCGCACAGCCCCGCGTACTTCGCCGCCGCCGGGGTTGCGGACCGCGACTACACCTGGGCACATGCTTTCGAAGACAAGATCAACGACCCCGTGATCCGCGGGCTGCTGGAAAAGGTGGAAGCGGCCGCTCCGCCGACGGAAAACCTGGAGCGCTACAGATCCGGTGCCATCGTGACCATTCGGACCCGGGACGGCCGCACGTATTCGAGCACCGTCTACGCTCCGAAAGGCGCAGCGATGCTCGGGATCGAGTGGCCGGACGTCGAACGGAAGTACCGCACGCTGGTGCCGCAGGCGGAATTGTCCGGGAACAATCTCGAGGCGAGCATGGACGTGATTCGAAATTTCCGGGAAGTGAAGAACGTCTCGGAGCTCGTTCGCCTGCTTCGGTAGTTCCGTCAATCTGCCGGCGACAGCACGTGAATCACGCGGCCGGCGATCATGTCCTTCACTTTCGCGGAATAAGCCGCCATGTGCGGCGCAGCCGCATGTGCTTTCAATGCCGCGGGGTCGCGCCACTTCTCGACGAAGACGAAAGTGTCCGGACCGAATTTCGTCTGAAAGCTGCCCATTCCTTCCGCATCGAAGGCGATGTTGTATTCGATGCAGCCGTCCTCGGCACGTACGGCGGGAATGTTGGCCCGGGCCGCTGCCAGCACGTTTTCCCGCTGGCCGGGTTTTGCGGTGATGATGGCGATGACGTGGATCATGCGGTTTTCTCCTGAGTTCTTCTTTGCTATCTGGATAGGGGTGCGCCCATGCCCTTGAACACGAGCTTCTGCAGCCCGGCGGCCGTCTGCGCAATGTAGAGGTTGCCTTTCGAGTCGGTCGCGATATGGTGTCCGGGTCCGAGCTGGCCAGGCACCTGAATCATACCGATCACTTCCAGTGTTTTGCGATCCAGCACGACGATGCCTTTGCCGCCGCCGACGCAAAGGTGCCGCTGCCCGCGGTCCGGAGACAACGCGAGATTGCGCGCGAACGACATGTTCGTCATGACCAGCTGCTTAAGGAACCTGCCGTCGTGCGTGAACATCTGCAGTCGGCGGTTCTCGCGGTAGGCGACATAGACCATGCCGTCGTTCGCGACGCGAATGGCGTGCACGACGTTGTAAACGGGGAGGCCCCAGCGCTTGTGATCCTGCTCCATGTTCAACGTCACGGCGGAAAGCGCATGCTTCCTCCCCTCGGCTGCGCGAGCTTACGCTATGTCGCTCGGCTCGGAGTGTCAATGCACCATACTATTTCGCGCATGCAGGATGGAACGAGGAGGGCACGATGAAACACCGTACGTTCGGCCGCAGCGGGATCGAGGTTTCCGAAGTCGTTTTTGGCGCGGGTGCCGTCGGCGGCATCCTCATTCACAAGGACGATGCGACAAAGCGCGAAGCGATCCGGCGGGCGCTCGACGGCGGGATCAACTGGATCGATACCGCCGCGCAGTACGGCAATGGCAAGTCGGAAGAAGCCCTCGGCTGGCTCCTGCCCGAGTCGGGTGCAATGCCCTACCTTTCGACGAAGTTCGGCCTCGATGCAGCGAACCTGAAAGATATTCCGGGACAGATCGAGGAACGCCTCGACGCAAGCCTCGCCCGCCTGAAGCGCTCATCGGTCGACCTGCTGCAGCTTCACAACCGGATCGGATCGACGGCTGGTGGGCGCGTCATGACCGTCGAGCAGATCCTCGGCAGGAACGGCGTGGCAGACGGCCTCGAGCGCCTCCGTGAGAAGGGACGGATTCGCCACATGGGCATCACGGCCATCGGCGAGACCGCATCCGTGAGCGAAGTGATCCGGAGCGGCCGCTTCGACTCGGCGCAGGTTTACTACAACCTCCTCAATCCGAGCGCGGCCCGGAACATGCCCGAAGCGTGGACGGGCCAGAACATGAACGGGATTATCGAAGCATGCCGCGCCAATGGTGTCGCGGTGATGGCCATTCGCATTTTCGCCGCCGGGGTGATCGCCAGCGACGAGCGGACGGGACGCGAGAGCGTTCTCATTGCCGACACGAGCGTTGCCGGGGACGAACGCAAGACCAGGGCCGTGTTCGAGGCGATCGGGACCGGGCACGGCACGCGCGCGCAGGTCGCGCTTCGTTTCGTGCTGTCGAACCCCAACATATCGTGCGCCGTGATCGGGAGTGCCGAGCTTCACCATATCGACGAGGCGCTGCACGCAGCGGAGATGGGGCCGCTTCCGCCGGATGTGCTGAGTCGTCTCGACGCGCTTTACGAAAGCGATTTCGGCCGCGCGTAGGCGCGTTCTCACGCGCCCATGAAATAACGCCTGCGCAGCGCCTTGCGGCCTTTCGCGAAGTGTTGCGGCGCCCATTCCGCCGCCGTCTCCTTGAGAAAGCCGGCGTCGGGGTTCTGGGTCCCGAGCTTTTTCATTTTTCCGACGATGTAGCGCGAATAGAGGTGATCGAAAATGCGCATGAACTCGCCGAAGTAGATGTCCGCGACGCGCGTGTCTCCGCGGACGATCAGCATGTTTTCGTCGTTGTTCGTCTGTGAAGACAGACTGAAATTCGCCGACCCTGTCGCCACGACCGGATCGTCGCCCAAGGGATCGACCAGCATGAACTTGTCGTGGATGTACTGGTTGCTGTTGAATCCCGTGAGGCTTTCTCCGATGAAGTTCTCCAGGTCTCCTTTCGAGAGCTTCGCGCCGGCCGCGATCACCGTATTCCTGACGAGGTCGATCTGCTCCTCGACATCGGTCTTCAGATTGTCGTCGAACACGGCATAGCGAAGCGTCTCGTCCTTGCGCAGAAGCACCTTGAAAAAGAGGTCGTCGAGATTGAACGCGAACGTCATGCATATAACCCGCTTCGCCGAGCCCATGAGATCGGCGTACCAGCGCAGGGTATTCGGCGTCTCCTTGTCGTCACGGGGGCTGAACAACGTGAGAATCCGGTCTTTCGGCGGTGCAAAACCGGGTTGTGGCGTTTGTTCCGCCTGCACGTTCGCGTCGACCAGCGGACCGCGCGTGACGTTCGGGTCCGCGAGCCGGTTCCAGTAGTCGAGAAAACTTTGCGCGATGGCCTCGTTCCAGACGACATGCCCCAGGTTCGAATGTCCGAAAATCCCGCCGGCTGAAATATTGGTCGAGCCTGTCCAGACCGCGAGTGGCTTGTTTTTATGGATCAGCACGATGAACTTGTTGTGGCGAATCCCCTGCCGCGCCTTCTGGGGCTTACAGATCGGCTTGATGCCGGCTTTGGCGATCATGCCTTCGTTTTCTTCGGCGTACGACTGTGCTTCATATCGTATCGCGACGTCCGCACCGGCTTTGCGCGCAGCGGCGAACGCCTTGCCGACGGGCAGATAGCGGAACTCGTAAAGCATCGCGCGGAGCTTGTAGTTCTTCGCGTCCTTACCCGCCGCGCGCGCGATGAACGCGAGCAGCGCCTCGTACAAACCGCGAGAGAGCCACACCATCTGCTCGGATTCCGGTTTGGTCTCGTCCGGTTTGGTCTTGAACTTCCGGGCATAGGCCTGGGAGCCCGCCGCGCCCCGGTTGAAGTAGATATCGTGCGCCGCGCGGCCGGCACTCCCTGCGCGGCCGGCTTCGGCTTCCGTCCGGATCTGGACAGTTGTCGCCGACGCATTGTCCAGCTCGAGAAGCTTCGGCTTGCCGTAAATAGGTACCACCCTATAGCGATAGGTCCTCGCCGGTCTGGCCGTGTAATCGCCCCACTGAAAGGACTGGATTGGATGCTCCGATGTCGGCAGCGGCGTCCCCGGCGCGACGCCTTCGTCCTTATGCTGGAATCGTTTGAGGCCCCGCAGAAAATAGCGCTCGATCACCTTGCCTTTCTCGAGCTC
>Ga0075431_100000804_pt1 | contig 27410 bp, 27 predicted proteins | sample RhiMetdeltSRZDD5_FD_75297 | JGI IMG/M metagenome (GOLD analysis project Ga0075431, IMG submission 75297) | Populus rhizosphere microbial communities from Tennessee, USA - Rhizosphere MetaG P. deltoides SRZDD5 | ecosystem: Host-associated > Plants > Roots > Rhizosphere > Soil | place: USA... | reverse complement strand
GTCCAACGGTGTCTTGCGTCAGTTGGGAGCCATCCGCCATCGTGATCTGGATGAGCGGCACACTCGGTGCCCCCGCCGCTCCACGCCCCCCTGGTGCCCCTGGCACGAGGCGGACCTTGGCTTGAGCCGGACCACCGCCGGATCCTTCATGCGCTCCTTGTCGTGAATCGATCGAAACGTCAGCGTTCTGTCAATCAGCATCACCGACAACGCGTGCTGCACGTTGATATCTGACGGCCCGCTGTTGTCGGTAATCGAACCAGGCTGATAGCGAACGGCGATCTCCTTGATCGTCTCGGGGTCGATGCGCTGCTTGGCGAGGAGCGCCTCGAGCGCGTCGAGCGGGGCGTGAATCGGCTGGCCCACGGTCCAGCGCTTGATGTTCGCGCGCGTGATCTCGTAGCGCATGCCGAGCCCGTCCACCAGGCGATCGACATCGCCCTTGGGCGCGTTGGCCACGATGAAATTGTCCGGGCCGGACATGATGTCGTGGACGGCGTTCCAGCCGGCATGCACCAGCAGCACGGCGGTCACGCCGCTTCGCGCGCCCATTCCGCCGAAGATGAACCCCTTCTCGATGTGATCAGGATCGCGCGGGAACGACTCGATTCCCGAGCTCTGCTGCGCCGCGTAGGACAGGGTCCATCGCATCTGCTCCGGTGTGAATCCGGCGATGGCTCCGCCGGCCGCCGCCGATCCGAACACCGCTCCGATGCCGTACGAGAGCTTGTGGCTGTTCGGGATGCCAGACTGAATCGCTGCCAGCACGCGCGTGCCGATGTCGTAGCCGAGCACGACGGCGCGCAGAAAATGGATCCCGCTGGTCTTGAACTGTTCGCCGAGGGCGAGCGCGGCAGGAACGACGGCGCAACCCGGATGCCACGGACCCGGCGCCAAGGTATCGTCCGTCTCGTCGGCGTGGCCCATGGTCCCATTGACCAGTGCGGCCTCGATGGGTCCGCAGACCAGCGTGTCACCCACGATGGTAGCGACAGGTTTGCCGCCATAGGCGCGCGCAAACCGGATGGCGGCGCGTCCCGGCTCCAGTTCGCTGCCCGAGACCATCGCCGCGAGCGTATCGAGCACGTGCCGCTTCGCCCGCTCGACGACCTCATCCGGGAGTGCGCGTTCGCGTGCCTCGCTCATGTAGGTGCTGAGACGCGTCATCACCTCGCTGACGGGGAGATCCGCCATCGTCTGCGAGGGAAGCGAGACTTGAGGGCGCCCGGCGGCGGCCGCAATCCTCGATGACATCGCTGCCGCGGTCAGTGTGCCGGCCGCTCGTATGAGCACGTCGCGCCTCGTGCAGCCATTCTTCGGCGAACAGTCGCCCGCGTCAGTGTGTTCAGTCATCGAAGACTCCTGTGCACTGCCGTTCCCGCGCTACTGACTCTCGTTGCAGAACGGACAGCGATCCGCACGCGCATGAAGAGGCTTACGGCAGTGCCAGCAGAAGCGCGCCGGCGGCGTTTCGCGTGCCTTGAGCCGTGATTGAATCTCCGCCACAGTCGCGTCAGCCGTCGCGGTGCCCCCACGCCTGGAGGCTCGACGTGGTGCCGGTTCGCGCGCCGCGAGCAAATCGTTGAGCAACTCCGAGGCGCGCTGATAGCGCTCGATCGGGTCGGGCGCCATCGCGTGCAAGATGATGTCGTTGATGGCTTTCGGAATCTTCGGGTTCCTGATGCGAGGGGACGAAAGCAGTTCACCACGCGCCAGGCGGGCGATATCCGCCGGCGCTGGCGTGTCGTACGGCATCGTGCCCGTGAGCATCTGATACATCGTGACCCCGACCGAATAGATATCGCTGGCGAACACGGCCTTGCCGTGGAACTGTTCAGGTGCCATGTACGGCGGGCTGCCGATCACCGTCGTCCCGTGCGCCGCGATCTCCAGGTAGCGCGACGTGCCGAAGTCGGTCACTTTCAACATGCCGCTCTCGGATACGAGCATGTTGCCGGGCCGAAGGTCGCGATGCAGGATGCCGGCGCGGTGTGCGTGATCGACGGCGTTGCAGATCTGGCAACTGAAGTCGAGCGCCCGCGTCAGGTCCAGGATGCCCTCCTGCACGATGATGTGCTCGAGCGTTTCGCCCGGCACGTACTCCATCACGATGAAAAACACATCGTCCTGTTTCTCTGCCGTGAGGACGGTGACGATGTTCGGATGACTCATCGACGCAAGGAGACGTGGCTCCTTGAGCATCTCGACCGAATCAAGGTTCTGCTTGTGCGGAACCTTCAGCGCGACTTTCTTGTCGATCCAGGTGTCTTCGGCGAGGTAAACGACGCCGAAGCCGCCGCTGCCCAGTGAAGACAGGATGCGGTACTTTCCGATGGTTTGACCGCGGAAGAACATCGGGGGTGACGGGAGTATAGCAGGGTGCGATCCCGCCGATGCCTGTCGGTGCCATCTTGCTGATGCTTGTCGCTGCGATCTTGCTATTTGCCGGTGCGGGTCGTGCGCTTACTCGCAGCGAAGACCGATCATGGGATCGATCGAGATCGCGCGCCGGGCTGGCGGGAGCGCAGCAATCATCGCCGCGGCGACAAAAATCACGGCAACGGCGACGAAGGTCACCGGATCGAGCGCACTGAGACCGAACAGCATCGTCTCGAGCGCGCGCGCGCCGATCGCGGCAGCGCACAAACCGATCACCATCCCCACCGCTGTAAAGGCAAGGATCTCGCCCAGTACGAGCCTGAGCACCTGGGCGCGTTGTGCACCGAGAGCCATGCGGATCCCGATTTCGCCGGTTCGCAGGGTCACCGAATAAGTGAGCAGGCCATAGACGCCGACGACGGCCAGCAAGAGCGCGAGCGCACCGAAGGCCCCGGCGAGAGTTGCCAACAGTCGCTCGGTGATCAAGCTGCGTTCCACCTGTGATGTGAGCGTCCGCACGCTGACACGAACTCCGGGCAGCATTGATCGCACGATGTCGTGCAATGCGGTAGCGGCCGCCGCCTGCGAACCCACGATGGCCGCTTCAAAACTCACAGGGCCCGCTGGCATTTGCAGGTATGGCGTATAGACCGTCGGTCTGGACGTGTCTCGCATCGATTCATACACGACATCAGCGGCGACACCGACGATTTCCCATGGTCGCGGGTTGTTGCCGATCGAGAGTTGTACGCCGATCGGATCCCGATCGCGAAAGTGCCGGCGGAAGAATGCCTCGTTGACCACGGCGACACGGGGCGATGAAACGGTGTCGCGAACGGTGAACTCGCGACCACGAATGATGGGCGTGTTGAGGACTTCGAAGAACCGCGGACTGACGTTGTTGGCATAGGTCTCTTCGCCGGCCTCTTGTCCGCCGATCCTGACGCCGCGAGTGATGGCGCTCCCGGAGACCGGCGTGACCGACGAGAGACTGGCGACGCGCACGCCGGGAAGACGCGCGATTTCCTCCAGGAGCTCCTCATTGATCGCGGTGTTTGCGCCGGTGCCGAGCCGCAAGCGTGAGGATGGCGACGGCGGCGAACCCTGGTGATCGCCTTAAGCCTCTAAACGAGTGCCGGACGTCTTGCCAGATGCTTTCACGTTGCGACTCCCATCCCACGTCACGAACGGCGTCTTTGACCGCTTCGAGGCTGCCGATAGTGGTCCGTGCCACTCGGAGCGCCTTTTCGGGCGGCATTCCATCCCGGATGTGTTTATCGACGAGAGAATCGAGATAACCACGCAACTCGTCGTCCAGATCCCGATCGAGCCCGTGCCGGCCAACCAGGGCGCGCAGTCCCGCCAGCAGGCGACGCATCAGATCTCACCGAGCGACGCACGCATGATTCGCGAGATGGCCGCCGTTTGCGTTTCCCAGTCTTTTGCGGCACGGGCCAGGCGGGCACGACCCTGCGGCGTGAGGGCGTAGTACTTTGCGCGACGATTGTTCTCGGTAGCGCGCCACTCGGCCTTGATCAGGCCGTCGCGCTCGAGGCGCCGGAAAGCGGGGAAGAGCGACCCCGCATTCACCTGGAACACGCCCTTACTGATCTGATCCAGGCGAACGCCGATGCCATAGCCGTGCATCGGCTCCAGCGCCAGCGTCTTCAGGATCAGCATGTCGAGCGTGCCCTGGACCAGGCCACTCTGTTTCTCGGATGCCATTGAACGCTCTCATCTAGGCAATCTAGAGCAGAAGCTTACCTCTCTCATCTAGATTGTCAAGAGAAAGCGTCCGCGCACGTGAAGCGTGCGCTCTATCGAGACGCACGGCTGAGCCTTATAATCACCCGCGTGCCCGCTCGTTTCTTCGCGCCGGAGGCGCAGTCCACCGGCGAGCTGATTACGCTGCCCCAGGAGGAAGCCGAACATCTGACCCGCGTGCTGAGACTCGGCACTGGCGCCGCCATCCATGTGTTCAACGGCAGCGGCGAGGAGTTCGAGTCCATCGTCGAAGCCGCCTCGAAGGAGGCCGTCCAGGTGAGGCTGGGGCGGCCCCGCGACCCGGCACCCGAAGCGCTTCTCCAGATCACCCTCGCCCAGGCGGTGTTGAAGGGCGACAAGATGGACGATGTGATCCGCGATGCGGTCATGATAGGCGCGAAGGCGGTCCGGCCCGTGCTCACCGCGCGGACGGAGACGACGGCAGCCGTCATCGAGAAAAGCCGACGGCACGATCGGTGGGAGCGGATCGCGATTTCCTCCGCCAAACAGTGCGGGCGGGCCGTTGTTCCAGCCATCCTCGAGCCGGTCACGTTCGAAGCGCTGATCGATCTGCTGCTCCAGAAGTGGCTGGCCGGCCCCTCGATCATGCTGGTCGAACCTGGTGCGGGGAAGACTGTTCCCTTCTCGGAACTCGACGTCGAGCCGCCGAATGCGGTGACGATCGTTGTTGGCCCTGAAGGAGGATGGACGCCGGAGGAGATCGAGGCGGCCGCCGTCGTCTGCCGGCTCGTCACGATGGGGAGGAGAACGCTGCGCGCGGACGCGATGGGACTGATCGCGATCTCGGCGGCATTCGCGCGCTGGCGAGAGTTTTAGTTCCAGTCATACGTAGAGCGGGGACTTTAGCCCCCGCGTGCGATCCCGCGCTACGTACGCGCCGCCATACGTACGCCAGCCTCCGACTCTCTCTCGTCTGCCCGGAAGAACAACGCGAACAGGACGAGCACGGCGCCAGCGCTGGCTGCCGGCACAATCCAGATGCGCTCCCAGGCATGGCCACCACCAGGCAGGGCAAACGCATCGACGATGCGGCCGGAGACCCAGGATCCGATGAACATCCCGAGACCCAGCGTGACGAACGCGATCAGCCCCTGCGCAGCGGCGCGCACATCCGGCGGGGCTTTCTGATCGACGTAGATCTGCCCGGTGACGAAGAAGAAGTCGTAGCAGATGCCGTGGAGCAGGATGCCGGCGTAGAGCATCCAGACGAGCGGACCGTTATCGCCGTACGCGAACAACAGGTAGCGCGCCGTCCACGCCGCCATCCCCACGAGCAGCATGTTCTTGACGCCGAGTTTGCGGAAGAACAGCGGCATCACGAGCATGAAGCCGATCTCGGACATCTGGCCGAGCGTCATCTTTCCTGCGGCATTCACGACCTGGATCTCGTTCAGAAATGGGTTGGCGAACGCGTAATAGAACTGGAGTGGAATGCAGATCAGGAAGGAGCCGAGCACGAAGATGGCGAACGAGCGCTCGCGAAGCAGGCTCAAGGCGTCGAGGCCGAGCACGCCTGCCATCGACGCGCGCCGGCTTCGAGTCGGTGGAGTGTGTGGTAGGGCGAAACAAAACAGCCCAAGGAGCACCGAGGCGCCGGCGGCAAGACGCATCGGCATCGCCGTCGCCTCGAGGCCGAGCGTACCTACGAGCAGCCCGGCCACGATCCAACCGATCGTGCCGAGCACTCGAATGGATGGAAACTCGCGCGCGGGATCGCGCATCTGGTGAAACGACAGCGAGTTGCTCAATGCCAATGTCGGCATGTAGCACAGCGCGTAACCCAGCAGCACCGCGTAGAACGGCCCAAACGCGCTCATCGTCGATCCGAAGAACAGGATCAGGCCGCCGATGAGATGCAGTGCCGCAAGGATTTTCTCGGTTGCGAGGAAACGATCCGCGATCATCCCGACGAAGAACGGCGAGATCATCGCCGCCAGTGCCGTTGTGCCCGCCGCGAGCCCGATCTGTTCACCAGAGAAGCCGAGCGTCTGACCGAGCCATGTGCCCATCGTCACGGACCAGGCCCCCCAGACGAAGTACTGGAGGAACATCAACAGCGAGAGCTTGATCCGGACACTGAGCGACACGCGACAACCCTCCGATCAGGCGAGCGCGTTCCTGGCGAACGCGAAGCACTTCTTGACTTCTTCGACCGCGCCGGCCTCTCCTTTGTGCTCGTACTCGATGTAGGCGCGAATCGGCCAGCGTTCTTTCTTCAGTAGCTGCAGCACCTCCCGGATCGGCGTATCGCCGGTGCCCCATGCGACGTTGTCGCCCTGGTTCTTCTTACGATCCTTGATGTGCAGGTTGGTGATGCGGTCGTGATGCTCCCGGATGTAGGCCAGGGCATCGTTGTTGGCCGCAGTGAAGTGCCCGATATCGAGGTTGATCCTGAACTGCGGCGACAAGTTCAGCGCCGTCGCGAGGCTCTCCACCGTCGCGAACTCGTTGGGATCGCTGACATTCGAGTGATTGTGCATGGCGACGGTCATGCGGTGCTTCGCCGCGAATGGCACCATACGGCGGGCAGCCTCGAGCGTCGCCGACGCAGTGATGATCTCTGCGCCAAGCGCCGTAGCCATTTCGAAGCCGCGATCGATTTCGTCGTCGGAGAAGCTGGCGTTCGGGCTGTAGTTGAACGCGTACACCGTTATGCCGGAGGCTTTGAACGTTCTGCCAATCGAGCGGAAGTGATCGAGCGGCGTCTCCAGCCGCCACTTTCGTAGTGTTTCGCGCGCTTGCTGCGCCTGCTCGGGCGCGGCGCGTCCGCGCCCCGTGGTCGACACCGGCTCGATCTGTGGCGCCCACAGTTCGCACTCGGTGAGCCCGCACTCTTTCATCGCGGCGATGACTGGACCGGCCAGATCACTACCGGCTGGACGCATCAACTCGCGGAAGGAATATGTCTGCACACCGAGCCGCACGCCCGCGACAGTCTGCGCCGCAGCAAGCACGGGCCACGCCGCTGAGGAAAGGGTCAGCGCCCCGAACTCTCGTCGAGTCATCATCGAAGTGCCCTCGTGGTCGATTCGCGAGTCCCTCGTCGTACGTAGTGTCCGGCCTTAGCCGGACTGCCTTTAATACAGAGCGAACGAATACAGTCGATCTCCGGCGGCGACGAGCACGTGCTGGCGGCCATCGACCAGATACGTCTGTGGAGCGTTCGTGACGTTGCCGATCCTTGCGTGCCACAGTGGGTGGCCGTTCGCGGCATCGAATGCGACGAAGTTTCCAGACACATCGCCTGCGAAAAGCAGTCGGCCAGCCGTGGTCAGCAAACCCGGACTGCGCGGACCGTCGGTTGCCGCCTTGAATCGGTGTTTCCACGCTGCTTTGCCCGTCCTGTAGTCGATCGCCACGATGTAGTTGCCCACGCCACCGACCGTGATTTCATCCTTGCCGCCGAGGCCCATCGCTCCACGCGGATCGAGCTCGGTCAGGTAGTACATCGCGTAGTTCTCGGCCAGCGGCACATACAGCAGGCCCGTGTCCGGACTGAACGCCTGCGGTGGCCAGTTGGTTGCGCCGCTGTTGTTCGACGACACCAGCGCACCGCCCACATGATGATCCTTCTCGGGTATCCGAACGGGCTGTCCCTTGGCGTTCAAGCCGCTCGCCCAGTTCGCTGTTTCCGAGAACTGACTCGTGACCAGCCGTTCACCCGTCGTCCGATCCAGCGTGAAGTAATAGCCGTTACGGCTCGCGGTGAGGACGAGCTTGCGCCGGCGCCCGTTGATCTCACCGTCCACGAGCACTGGTGTCTGCGCCGAATCCCAGTCGTGGGTGTCGTGCGGAGATGTCTGGAAGTACCAGGCCATCTTCCCGGTGTCCACGTGCACGGCAACGATCGAGCACGTGAAGAGATTGTCACCGGGCCCGCGCGGCGCCGACGTGTAGGCAGGCGTGGGGTTACCGGTGCCGAAGATATAGAGGCGCGTCTCGGGGTCATAGGCGCCTGGCAGCCATGGGTGTCCGCCGCCATTCCTCGCCGCGTCCAGGTCTTTCCAGGTCTCCAGTCCAGGATCACCCGGCTTCATCGGGACGCTGTAAAAGGTCCACTGCATATCACCGGTTTCGGGGTCGAAGGATTGGAGATACCCGGGTGAATCGAGATCGTTGCCCGTCCCGACGATCACGTGGTTGTCGACGACGACGGGTGCGGACGTCAGGAAGTACTGCTGGTTGAAGTTGGCGATTTCTTTGTGCCAGCGCTCTTTCCCTGTGCGCGCGTCGAGCGAGATGAGGAAGTCGTCTGGCGTGACGAAGAACAGGTAGTTGCGCCACATGGCCGCGCCGCGGTTGCCGATGTGCGTGCCGCCGCGCGTGCGCCAGAAGAATCGCCACAGCAGGTGACCGTCCTGCGCATCCAGCGCCCAGACATTGTCGGGTGCCGTCACATAGAGGACGCCGTTGACGGCGAGTGTGGCGCCCTTGATGGTGGTGGCGCCGACGAACTCGCTCTCACCGACGCCGCCTTCGATGATGGCAGGCGGTGCGGGTCCAAACGGCGGGACAACCGTCGCCGTGCCAGGGCCGGCCGTGAGCGCCGTCGTCCACGCCAGGCCAAGGGTTTTCACGTTCGACTGATTGATCTGCTTCAACGCGCTATATCGCCGCGCCGAGTAGTCGCCGGAATATGTGGGCCAGGAATCGGATAGCGGCTTCAGGATCTCTGCCGGGTCCAGACCGATCTGCTGCGCCGAAAGGGACGCAGTCACTATCAGAGCGAACGCCAGTGAAAGGGGCTTCATTTGAACGTGCTCAAATAGGCGGTGACGTTGTGAATGTCCGCATCCTTGTACTTCCGAAGCAGATCGCGATGAGCCTGCAGCGGATCCGCGATGCTGACCTGAACGCCGTTCGCGATCCGAAACGAGCGACGTCCGCCGTCGGCGGTCTTGAGCGCCACGACGAAGTCATCCACCCGTTCGAGTTGCCCCTGGATCTTTTCTCCAGAGGGCAGCGTTACGGTGGCTGTCGGGGGTCGCGGGCGGGACGGTGGGGGAGCGCCGCGACTGACCACGCTCCCGGGCATGAGCCAGCTCTGTTGCAGCATCCGGGGATCCGAGATTCGAGTCGCGAGCCCCTGCAGATCTCCGGTCGCCGAATGACACGAGCCGCACGTCTCGGTGAAGTATTTCTCGCCGGTGGCGGTGTCGCCGACCATGATCGATGCCGGGCGATCGCGTGAGGCGTCGTAGCCGGCAACTTTGAAGCTATGCATGAACGCCGCGAGATCGACGATCTGCTCGGCCGCGAGCGCAAATGCGGGCATCCCGCGATCAGGTCGACCCGCGCGGATGACGGGTCCAATCAGCTCACCTCTCTGATCGTCGAGCACGAGCTGGGAGCGCAGCAAGCTTGGTCCCCCGTCGCCGCCCCGTGTGTCGGCGCCGTGGCAGAACGCACAGTTCGTGCTGAACGTGACGCGTCCGCGTTCCACGGCTGCTTGATCTTCCTTGCGCTCGGGATATGCGCCGATACCGGCGCCGCCAATCCGGCCGCGACCTGATGGAGCAGGGGTTTGCGCCTGTTGCGCGACAACGAACGCAGGGACAAGCGAGAGCGTCGTGACGATCGCGAGCGTGCGAGCCAGCGTCATGAGCGCGTTATTGCACCAGGTACGGTCTGAGCACCGCGGTCCACAGTTGATATCCCTGTGGCCACAGGTGGAGGCCGTCCTCGACGTACAGCTCGCGTCGTGGTTTTTCATCCCACCCGAGCATCAGATTGTCGAAATCGAGAAACGCGAGCCGATCGTCGCGCTCGCAAATCGTCCTGATGACTTGATTCGCCAGCCGCATCCGGTCCACCTGGAGCCAGCGAAGTGGACTTGGCTTGATGCCGATGTAGAGGATGCGGGTCTCGGGCAGCCGGGTCTGGACAGCACGCACGAATCGCTCGAAGTCCACACTGACCTGTTCTGAAAGCTTTCCACCGCCGATGTCGTTGTCACCCGCGTAGACGACGACCAACCGTGGCTCATATCGCAGAACGAGACGATCGATGTACTTCAAGGCGTCAGACAACTCGGTGCCGTCGATTCCCCGGTTGATGATCTTGAGGTCAGGGAAATACGAGGCGACATCCCATCGGCGAATGGTTGAACTGCCGACGAACACGATTTGATGCTTCAGCGGCGGCGAAACCTTGTCGGCCTCGTCATAGGCCGCCACAAACCTCTCCCAGCGGTCGGGCTGTTGCGCGAGCGCTGTTGAGGCCGCCAGCATGGCACCCAGGAAAACAGCCGTCCTCCGCATGCGCGAAAGGTTAACATCAATTCATGCGCTATCTCGTTACTGCGCGTGTGAAGCCGGGCCGGCGGCCGGCGCTCGATCGAGCCATCCAGGAGGGGAGCCTGGGGGCGGGTTCAGTCGCCGGAGACGAGTACGTTTACGACATGTCACAAGCGCGCCAATTGCCCGATGGGTCGGTCAAGTGGGTGGAGACCTGCTTCTGCGCCACGCCGCTCGAGGAAGAGCGGCCTTATTGGGAGTCTTATTTCGACCTGCTGTCGATCAAGGACGCACACGCCCGCAGCCGTTGCCGCCACGAAAACGGAACCGAGTACTGGGCATGTTCCACGTGCGACTGCACCGAGCGGCTCGAAGCACGATTGAAGGAAAAGGGAGAGCCTTTCTGTAAGTTCGATCGTCCAACCACAAAGTGAGGCGTGCCGCTCTCTCAATCCTCTTGATTCTCCTGGCGGGCTGCGCGACATCGCGGCCGGCGCCATCCGCGACGACACCTGTTCCACCCAATCCGCTCCCGGAAATCACTCGACTCATCGAACGGGGTTGCTACACCTGCCTCGAGAAGGCTCATGCACTGGCCCGCGAGCATGCGGTTTCCCAGCTGGCGTTCGAGACGGCCGCCATCCTTGCCTTGCGATCGCTCGAGTTGGGACTTCCCGCAGCCGCATGGCTCAGCGAGGCGCAGACGCTGGCCGATGGCGACGCCGCGAGACTCGAGTACATGGAGATGGTGGCGGCGATTCCCCCGGATCCATTGAGCGGGAATCGCGACGATCTGCTCAGCGAGACCCGCGCCCGAAATCGCGACCGCACGCGGGCGCCAGCCTGGCGGCAGTCGCTGACGTCCGGACCGGGGTCAGAGGTGTTCAAGCGATATCTCGACATCGCGCTCGTGTGCTCGATCGATGTGTTTCGCGAGAGTCGAGAGGAGCTGGTCAAGGAAATCGTGGATCGTCCGGTTCCTGTGCTCGAGTACCGTGCTGGTATTTGCGATAGCCGATTCGTGACACAGCTGTCTGGTGTGCGCGTGGGCGACCCGGACTTCGTCGACGCAGACTACGTGCTGGGAAAGTACGCGCTCGAGAATCGTAAGGGTCAAAACCAGGAGGAGGCGCTGCGTCTTTTTCGCTCGGCTGCAGCCGCCTTCCCGCAGTCGCCGGCCATTGCGACCAACGTCGGTAATCTGCTTCAGGCATGGGAAGACTGGCCGCAGGCTCTCGCTGCGTACGACACGGCGATTGCTCTCGTGCCCACGCATCCGGATGCCCTCATTGGCAGGACGGTCTCCTTGTCCTACCTCGAACGCCATCAGGAAGCCATCGATACTGCCACTCGGCTCATCGACGGCGGCCGATGGTTTCTCGGTCAGGCGTACTACTGGCGAGGGTGGAACTACTACTACATGGACAATGCCAACGCGGCGCGCGTCGAGGCCGATCGTGCCCGCACGCTCATGGTGAACGCGGCCGTCTTCGTCCTCTCCGGCATGATCGAATGGCGCCTCACAAGACCGACGACCGCTGAAAAGGAATTCGAAGAGGCCATCGTCATGGACGCGGGGCAGTGCGAGGCAGCCCTCATGCTCGGTGGTGTCCGATCCGACCTGAGAAAGACTCCTGAGGGCATTGCCGCCCTGGAACAGGCGCGACAGTGTTTCGACCTGTCGATTACGGTCCGTCGTCGGGCGATTGGAGTGATCAACGATGGCTCCGGAACACCGGAGACCAAGGCGCGTGAAATCGCGCGGCACGAGCGCGCCATCGCGCGCGCAGAATCGCGACGAGCAGACGCTGAGAAGGCGATTGCCACCCTGCGGAAGCGGACGCGATGAGTCTCAGTCTACGCGCGGGCTGAAGCCCGCGCTCTACGTTCACGGCTACTGACAGCCCACGCTCTACGGTTCCGGCTACTGACCGACGACGATTTCGATGTCGCGGACCACTTCAGCTGCGGCAACGCCGATTCGATTCATCGGCAGTGGCCGGCCGTTGCGCGTAACGCGCTTGATCGTTAGACCTGGTGCAAGGCCGTCGAGCGCAAACTCGAACTCTCCGATGGGGCCGGTCAGCTCGAAGCGTCCGCTCGAATCAACAGGAGATTCCGGCACCGGATAAAGAGCGGACACCCTGAGCAGCTTCTGTTCGGCCACAATCGATGTCGCACGCGAGGACTGCGGCACATTCTCCTCGTACACAATGCGACCTGCGACAAGGCTTGGTCGATCGATGACGATCCGCACGTCCTCGAATGCTTCCGCCATGACCTCGGTGGTTGCGATTCCGATCAGCGGTCCCTGCTCGGATTCGGCTCGCGCCAGGAGCGTCAACGCGCCGAGTGCGAGACCGGAAAGCGCGAACGACCCTCCGGGATCGGACACGATCCAGATGCCAGATCTCTGGCCTTCTGGATCGCCGTAGTCGATTGTGATGCCCTGGGGCGCAACGCCAACGGGCCAGAACACGACACCTGACACGCTGAAACGCTGCGGCGCCGTGAGCAGGATGTCGATCCCTTCAGCATTGACGCCTTCGAGCAGCGTGACGGCGCTCCCTGGTTCCTGGTCTGGAACCCCGGGATACCACGACCAGTTCGCGGTGCGCGCTGCCGCGACCGCCCTGTTGCGCTCTTCTTGAGTGGTCTCCGCGGCATCGACGGGCTGCCTGGTCGGCATCGACAGATTCAAGGCACCGACGAGGTACTCGCCGGGTGGGAGATCGCGGATCTCATATCGCCCGTCGAGCTGACTGGTGGCCTTCGCTTCGAAGAGGACCTGCCGTCCGCGTCCGGAGCCTGGAAGAGCCAGCTGTACCTGGACGTTGGGAGCCGCGCTGCCGTCGGGACGAATGACGCGGCCTGCGATGCTTGCACTACGGTGAAGTGTCACCTGAACGTCGAGCGCTTGCGCGTCTACCGCGAGATCGACGAGCGCCCCTTCGCTGAACGACATGGTGACTTCGTCGGGTCCGGGGAGCTGTCTGCTCGTGTACCCCGGTTTGGACGCGAAGACTCGATAGCGACCTTCCGGAAGTCCGGTGAAGCTGAACGCGCCGCTGGCGTCTGTTCTTACCGTCCGCCTCCGAACAGCGACACCCTGATCGTTCACTCGCCCCAGGGTAACGGTGGCGTCGGCGACGAGCTCGGCGTCGATGGTAGCGACGGCACCGGCAATGCGTCCGTTGTCGGCGTCGCTCGGGGACAGTACCTGCCCATTCGCCGCGGGAGCGAACAGCAGCGCGGCCACGATACCCAGGGTCCGGCGCATGTGCAGCATTGTAACGGGGTCAGGCCCCTTCACAAATCAGCACGCCCCCCCCTGATAATGAGCGGGATGTCGGCGTTGTTCCGGGTCTTCGTGATTGTGCTGGCCGTAGCGGCGGGATTGGCGCCAATTGATGCTCATCTGGTCGAGCGCTGGTACTCCACCAGCATTTATCCGGTTATCCAACGCCTCCTGACACCAGTTTCCAATCTCTTCCCGTTTGCCGTGTTGGACGTCGTGGTGGCGGCGGCGCTCTGTGCAGTCCTTGTGATCGTGGTTCGCAGTGTTCGTCGGTCGCGCCGCAAGAAGACCTGGAAACCAATTCTCCTCATCTGCGCGCGGCTGGTGTCGGCGAGCGCCGTGATCTATCTCGTATTCCTCGCGATCTGGGGGTTGAATTACCGGCGAGTGGCGATGAGCGAGCGGCTGGTCCTCAACCGTGAGCCGGCCTCCACACAAGGCATCCTCGAACTCGGTCGTGTGGCCGTCCAGCAACTGAACACCCTGCACCAATCGGCGCACGCCGAGGGATGGCGAACGTCACCGTGGCGCGACCGCCCGATGACGAATGCGTTCGAGTCGGTTCTGGCGCGACTCTCGGACGCGCGTCCTGCAGTTCCAGGACGATTGAAGTCGTCGATCATCGGACCGTACTTCCGATGGGCCTCTGTCGATGGCATGATGAATCCCTTCGGTCTCGAGGCGCTCGCGAATCCTGACTTGCTGCCGTTCGAAAAGCCATTCGTCGCGGCTCACGAATGGGCACACCTGGCGGGGTATGCCGACGAATCAGAAGCCAGCTTCGTTGGGTTCCTTACCTGCGTTCGCGCCGCCGCACCTACCGCCTACAGCGGTTGGCTCTTCTTGTACTGGCAAATCAACTCCGAGGTCAGCGCCGCCGATCGACAGCACTTGGCTTCGGCTCTGCAGGACGGCCCGCGTCAGGACATCACCGCCGTGGCAGAGCGGGTGCGCCAGGGACAAATACCCGTGGTGCGCGATGCTGGATGGCGTGTTTACGACGAGTACCTCAAGGCGAATCGCGTCGAGGAAGGCGTGCGAAGCTACGGGCTCGTGCTGACTCTGCTCGCGCGTGCACGCTTCGAAGATGGGTGGATCCCAGTCAGGAAGAGCGAATGATTCTACCTGCGGATGCGCGGCGGAGGCGATCCTGCACGGCCGCCCACAGCCCGTGATCTGAGAAACCGCGCACGAGAATGACGTCGGCACCGGCGGCGTCGAGCTCGCGCAGCGTGGTGTAGAGCTTCGACGCCACGACATCGGGTGCCTCCTCGGAACCGATGGCGCGAAGGATCAGTCCCGCATGCGATCCGAGTGAGTCGAACACAGAACGATCTTCTTCCGCCGCGATCACGCCGACGGATTTCCCTTCCGCCAGCGCGATACCAGCGGCGTCGATCAGTGACGGAAGCACTGAACCGATCTCGCCTTCGTACAGTGTCAACACGGCACGAGGCGAGTAGTGCTTCTCCAACATGCCGGGAGAAGGCGTCGGCGCATTCCCGGATCCCGGATCCCGAGTCCCGAGTGCCGGATACATGCGCACCCGTCGAACGACCTTGCGCAGCATCTCGATTGTCACTGCGCCCGGCCGGAGCACCGTCGGCGCGTCGCCGGTGAGGTCGACCACCGTCGACTCGACGCCGATGGTGGTCGAGCCGCCATCGAGAACGAGATCGATCCGGCCGTCGAGATCCTCGATGACGTGAGAAGCCTGCGTTGGGCTTGGGCGAGAGAAGAGGTTAGCGCTTGGCGCTGCGACAGGCACGGCGGCCGCGTCGATCAATGCCCGCGCGACCGGGTGTGCCGGCACGCGAACCGCCACGCTCGGGAGACCCGCGGTCACCTCGTCAGGTACTTGGGCAGAGCGGGGGAAGATCAGCGTCAACGGTCCCGGCCAGAAGTGCCGTGCGAGGCTCCGGGCACTCTTCGGAACGCGTGAGACGAGCGGCGCAATCGACTCGAACGATCCCACGTGCACGATCAGTGGGTCGGTCGCCGGACGCTGCTTGGCCGCGAACAACCGCTTTACCGCCGCACGGTCGAGGGCATTCACCCCCAGCCCGTATACAGTCTCGGTCGGAAACGCGACCAGGCCGCCATTGCGCAGGCATTCCGCCGCGCGGGCGATGGCGGCGGGATCGGGGGCGTCCGGCGCGACCCGAATGATGTCGGTCATGACGCCTACATCGTAGTGCCATGAGCGGATTCAGTACACTGGGCCCGCTATGTTCGAGGCCGCCGAAGTCGGGCGAAAGCTCCCGAAAAGTGAGTACAAAGCGCAGGTCCCGCAGTTGCGGTCGGAGTTGCTCGCCGTGCAGCAGGAACTCCGGCAGGCGTCGTTCCCGGTGATTGTTCTGTTTGCGGGTGTCGATACTGCGGGAAAAGGCGAGACGGTGAACCTCCTGAACGAGTGGATGGACCCTCGCTGGATCGTCACGCGCGGCTACACGGATCCCTCTGGTGAGGAACGCGAGCGGCCGCGGCTCTGGCGATACTGGCGTGATCTGCCTGCCCGCGGGCGCCTCGCCATGTTTCTGAGTGCCTGGTACTCATCCCCGATCCGCCATCGTGTCGCCGGGCGCGTCAGCACCGTAGAGTTCGATTCCCTGCTCGACCAGATTGCCGCATTCGAGCGTACGTTGACCGACGATGGCGCAGTCGTCGTGAAATTCTGGATGCACTTGAGCAAGAACGCTCAGAAGAAGCGACTCAAGGAGTTCGAGAAGGATCCCTTACAGCGGTGGCGCGTCACGAAAGAGCAATGGACGCACTGGGGCATGTTCGACAAGTTCGTCAGCGCTGCCGACCGCGCCATTCGTCGCACCAGCACCAACGCGGCGCCATGGCACATCGTCGAAGGCGACGACGAACGCTACCGCACGGTCGTCGTCGCCACCGAGCTTCGCGATGCGATCCGTCGCGGTCTCGAGCGCAGCGCGGATGCCACGCGGCGTCCGCGTGCAGCAAGTCGCGCGCCGCGGGCCGATGGCCCGCTGAGCGCCGTTCAACGCGTCGACCGCGAGTTCAACGTGCTCGACAACCTCGACCTCACGCAAACGATCAGTGACGAGGAGTTCGAGCATGAGCTGGCCCGGCTGCAGGCGCGATTGAATATGCTTCAGCGTCGAGCGGGCAAGCGCGGCGTGTCGACGATCCTGGTGTTCGAAGGGTGGGATGCCGCCGGAAAAGGGGGCGCCATCCGTCGCGTGACCGGGAGTCTTGATGCCCGCGATTACCAGGTCATTCCCATCGCGGCGCCGAACGACGAGGAACGTGCCCATCACTATCTGTGGCGATTCTGGCGACACCTCTCACGAGCAGGACGCCTGACGATCTTCGATCGAAGCTGGTACGGCCGCGTACTGGTGGAACGAGTCGAAGGCTTCGCGACAGAAGCGGAGTACATGCGAGGGTACGGTGAGATCGACCATTTCGAAGAGCAACTGGTGACCGACGGCATCCTGCTCCTGAAGTTCTGGATTCATATCAGCAAAGCGGAGCAGCTCAAGCGATTTCGCGATCGGAGCCGGACCAGCTACAAGCAATGGAAGATCACAGACGAGGACTGGCGGAATCGGAAGCGATGGGATGACTACACCGTGGCCGTCAATGACATGGTCGCCCGCACCAGCACGAAGATTGCCCCGTGGACGCTGGTCGAGGGCAACGACAAGAACTTTGCGAGGATCAAGGTGCTCAGGACCCTCGCGGATCGCCTGGACGATCGCCTGAAGAAGTAGCGGCGGGTCGTCAGACCCGCCAAGTCCGCATCACCGCGTGATGTGCCGGCTGAGGGCTCAGCGCGTGATGTGCCGGCTGAGCGTCTGAATCCATTCGGGGACCGGCGTTGGCGCCTCGACGCTCGCGTTGTTGAGCACGAGCTGCGCGCCGTCCAGCCGCTTGCCGTAGAAGCGCTGATTGGCATCGATGTCGGCGCGCACAGTACTTCCGTTGATGGTCACGCCGGCAAAGAGTCCCCGCGATCGTGAGTAACTGAGGATCTCCGCTCGCAGTTGCAGATCGGTGTTGGCCTGGGCGTCGCGGCCGACGGGCCCCGCTGCCACCGCGGCGTCAGCGCCGAACTTGAACTGGTTTCGCACGAACTGCTCGAGCCCACGCCTGTTCATGATCACGAGCACGAGGTCCGCGGCCTGGCCGCCAATCTGCAGGCCAACGCTTCCGCCAGTCAGCGTCATGAACGTCGGTGCCGACCAGCCACCTTCTGTGCGCGCGCTGAGGATGCCCCGTCCCCGCATGCCACCAAAGATGAAACCTGCCTTCAACGTGCCAGGAAAGATGGCGATGCCTTCGGCCTTCGTCGTAATCGATTTGGGAATGGATGTGTCGGAGGTCGCCATCACCTCGTTGAGGACGGCAATCGCCTCACGAACGCGGCTGGACTCCTCGGAGTTCGGTCCTTCCTGCGCCTGAGCCGTAAGCGACAACGTCAGGACAACGAGCGGTAGTCCAATCAGGCAGGTGGCCTTAATCATGTTCACATAATAACGACGATTCGGGATGACGCATGGTCTGGTAATCGGGGATGGCGTATGGTCCGGTAAGATAGCTCGATCCTTGATGACCGAAGAGGACCTGTCGAACACGACGATCCGGCGCTTCGACATTACCCGCCTGATCGCGCGCGGCGGCATGGGCGAGGTCTATCTCGCCAAAGACGCCGTGCTCGGCCGCGATCTCGCGCTCAAGATCCTTCGCCAGGGCGTCACGCGCGATTCGGATCGTCTCGAGCGATTCGTGCTGGAGGCGCGAGCCGCGTCCGCACTGAATCACCCGCATCTCATCGCCATCTACGACATCGGGGAGAGCTCGCCGAAGCGTAATGGGGCGCCGGTGGGTCCTCCGGTGCTCTACATAGCGATGGAGCTGGTGTCGGGGCAGACGCTTCGTGCCTGTCTCGAGGGAAATCCCCTGGGCCTCGAGCGCACAATTGATTTTCTTGCCCAGGTTGCCGACGCGCTCGACGCGGCGCATGCCGCCGGCGTGACGCATCGAGACCTCAAGCCGGAAAACCTGATGATTGCCGAGGGGGGCTACGCGAAGGTGCTGGATTTCGGTATCGCGAAGCTTCGCGCCGACCTCATGCAGGGTCAGGCTAAAGCCGCACACCACGATGCCGCTCAGGGAAGTCATGACCCGACGGCGACCGACGGCGGCCGTCTCCTCGGCACGCTCGGCTACATGTCGCCCGAGCAGGTACAGGGCCAGCCGACCGACTATCACACCGATATCTTCTCGTTTGGCTGCGTCCTTTACGAGTCAATCACCGGGAAGCGGGCGTTCCTCGGTCCAAATGCGTTCGCGACGCTGAAGCAGATCGTCGAGCACGAGCCCGAGCCGCTTGCGACGCACGTACCCGGTGTGCCCGATGGTCTCGAGCGCATTGTTCGCAGGTGCCTGGCAAAGGACCCCGCGCAACGGTACGGATCCATGCACGAGGTCGCCGCCGATCTGCGCGAGGTCCGTCGCAAGTTGGACGATACGGCGGTCGTCGAAGTCCCAGAACGTACCGATCGCCGATACCTCCTCATCGCCGGTGTCGGCGCACTCCTCGCGATCGGAACGGCAGGGTGGTGGCAAGCGGGACGCCGCCCCACGGCGACAGGCACCTCCGGACGTGTTTCGATCGAGCGTCTCACGACGACGGGCACGGCCATCGACGCAGCGATCTCTCCGGACGGCCGCTACCTGGCGTGGGTCGAGTCAGCGGGCGGCATGCAAGGCCTGCGACTGCGCCGCATCGATCAGGGACAGACGGTCGAACTCGTGCCCGCAGCCGTCGTCGGCTACTGGGGGATCGCATTTACCGCCGATGGCTCTGGTCTGCTGTATGCGACCAAGAGCGCCCAAAGTCCGGCCGGCCGCCTGTTCGCTGTCAGCGTGCAGGGCGGACCGTCGACGCCCGTCCTCGACGGGATCGACAGCACCGTCAGCTTCTCGCGCGACGGGAAGCGAATGGCGTTCTATCGGGCTGGGTTCCCGGAGCCGGGTCAGACCTCTCTTGTCACAACAGATATCGACGGTAACAGTCTGCGCCCATTAGCCACCGTCAAGGCGCCAGAGTTCTTCGTTCCCGCGTTTTTCGCGGCCCCGTCGTGGTCTCCGGATGGCCGGCGAATCGCGGCGGTCGTCCACAACGGAAGCACGGGAGACGCCGTCCTCGTGACGATCGATGCGCAATCGGGGGCGCGGCAGGAGTTCTCACGCCGTTTTCGCGATGCGACATTTACCGCGTGGCTACCGGACGGCTCGGGCATTCTCTTCGTTGCCGATCAGGCCGATGAGTTTCGCGAGTACCCACGCAAAGTCTGGTTGCAACCCTACCCGCGCGGCGAGCCGCATCGCGTGACCCCCGATCTGCTCGAGTACCGAAACGCGTCGGTGCGGTCGGACGGGATGGCGTTTGTCTCCGTGGGACTCGACGCGGCATACACGCTGTGGCGGATCCCGATTCAAGGCGGCAGCCCACAGCGGATTGCGTCGGAGCGATACGACGGGTTGCTTGGCGTAGCGCCGCTGCCGGACGGTCGCACGATCGTCAGCTCGGGTGAGCGCGGAAATACGCAGCTCACGTTGCTGGGCAGCTCGGGAGGAAACCGCCAGATCCTCACAAAGGACGGGACCAACTTGTGGCCCGCCGTGACGCCCGATGGATCCACGGTGGCCTTTGTCTCCAACCGCGATGGTCAAACGGGCATCTGGCGCATGAACGTGGATGGAACTGATGCGCGCCTGCTCGCGCACCTGCCGCGTCCATCCTGGTTGTCCATCACGCCCGACGGGCGATTCGTGGTCTGTGCCTCCGTTGGTGAAGCTGGATCGGCGGTGGCGACGTGGCGCATCTCGATCGATGGTGGTGCTCCGACGCTGATTGCCGCCGGCATCGACCGCCCGGCGGTTTCACCGGATGGCAAGTACCTGGCGGGGATCAACGTCGCGCCCAGGGCGAATCGGCTGACGCTGGTGACCATGCCTCTGGACGGAAGGGCGCCGCCGCGCGAGCTGGGCACCATCGCCCCCGCTACCGCCAACGGCCTGATGGAGTGGACGGCGGACGGTAATGGGATCCTGTTCTCGACGGTCGAACGAACGAACGTCTGGGTGCAGCCACTCTCTGGTGAACCGCCGGTGCGCGTCACCGACCTGGCGACACTCGACATCGTCCGTGGACGTCGCACACCTGATGGCAAGAGCCTGATCGTCGCACGCGGATCAGCGCAAACGGACGCGTATCTCGTATCGAACTTCCGCTAAACAAGAGAAACTCCCAACTCCCACCCCTCGACCATGCTCGGGGTGGCCTGAGCGAAAGTCGAAGGCCAAACTCCAACTCCCAACCTGTTATTGGGAATTGGAAGGTGGGAATTGGGAGTTGATTTGTTTCAGCGTCCTTTCTAATTCCAGCTGTAGCTGACCGTGACGCTGATGTTGGCCTCGATAGGTGTGTTGTTTAGGAGCGTGGGAGTGAATTCCCACTGGCGCGCCGCGTCCATCGCCGAGGCGACGAATGCCGCCGGCGCGTCGGTGCTGGTGCTGTGAAGATCGCTGAACTGACCGTCGATCCCAATGCGTCCCGTCAGCTTGACGACCGTCGCCTGCGCCGTCACCCCGGTTGGGCAGACGGGGTTGACATGCAGCGTTTTCGTCGGTGCCTTGATTTGCCCGCCGATGCCGCCGGTGAACGTGCTCTGCATCTTTGGCTCGATTCGAACCTGGCCCCGACGCTGTGTCGGCCCCGGCGTCGTCGTTCCCGGCGGAGCCGTTGGTCTCGACGTATTGAGATCTGTGCTGGAGCAGGTGACGTGGATCGTCTCCTGAACGGTCCCCATGGGCAGCATGATGTGGCGGCGCACAGTTGAGCCCGGCTCCGCACGAATCACGTTCCTGACCGCCGTGAACCCGGGGAGTTCGGTGACGAGCTCGTAGTCGCCGGCCGCCAGACTACGGAACGCGAACGAGCCGCTCCGATCGGTGAGAGCATTTTGCGAGCTGCCGTTGTCCACTTGTGTCAGCCTGACCGATGCGCCTGGCAACAGGCCGCCGTACTGGTCGTAAAGGACGCCTTCGATCGTGCCTCCTGATGGCTGGCCCTGAGCAGCCGGCGCCGACGAATGTGCCGATGGAGAGGCAACGGGCCGTGTTTCCGGTCGGGGCGAGAGAATGGGCACCGTACCCTGCGGGACCGCGCGAACGTCCGGCGCGGACGTAATCGGCGTGTTCGCACCTGTCGCAATCGTGGTGTTCGCGACCTGAGTATTTCCCGACACGGTGGCGACCCCGATCGACACGGTGACGGCAGACAGCACAGCGACAGTAGTCGCACGCATGACGGCAGACAGTGGTTCACGATTGACACGCGCGGCGAGCATGGTTCGGACCCTCCCTTCGAGCGTCGAGTGATGGGCAATGGCGATAGCCGGTGACCAGGAACGGCGCTGCGCGAACTCGCGCGCCACGCCGAGCAGATGCGCCGCGTACTCCGAACCACTGATACCGGACGCGAGGACGAGGTCGTCGCAGGCGCGCTCACCTTCGTGACGCAATCGGTGGTACGCAATCCAGAGCATCGGGTTGAACCAGTAGACGGCGCGCAACAGGTTTGCTGTCAACGCAACGACCCAATCGCCGCGTCGCACGTGCGCCAACTCGTGATGGAGGACCGCATGGATGCGATCGTGGGTCCACCCCTGCGCTGCGGCGGGAAGCAAGATCGTCGGATTGAGCACGCCCCACGTCGCGAGCATCGTTGAATGCCGCGAGGAAAGCAGCCGAACGTGTCGGCGAAGCCCATACCGTCGGGTGACGTCATCAGCGAGATCGCGCCACGGACCCGCGGATACCGGCTCCGATTCAGCCGAGAGCGTTCGAAGCCGCCATAGCCCCGCCATCAGAATCGCAACGCCAACGACGACACCGGCGACCCACGCCGACGCCATGATGATGGCGAGGGAGGGAAGCCTGCTCAGTCGAGAAACGTTCGCGCGGTCAGTGCCCGTCGAGCGAGTGACTGGCGAGGCGCCTGGTTCGCTGACCAGGCGCAGCGTCGAACTGGCAGGTGACGCGGACCAGGTGACCGGCACGGGAATCGACCACGCCGGCATGAGCAGTTCCAACGCAGGGATGCAGAGACACCCGAAGAGCGCAGTGGTGAGCACCCAATGCCTCAACGCAGCCGATCGTCGGCGCAGCACAGCCGAGGCGCCGAGCGCGACGAGAATGAGAAGGGCGATCTTGATGGTGACGCTGAGCAGGAACATCATCGCGCGCCGTCCTTTCGGGCCTTCTGTGCGAACTCGGCGATCCTGGCCTTGGCAATCAGATCCGCGATGCGATCGAGTTCCTCGCCGGAGACGCGCGTGGCTTCACCGCCGAGCAGCGCTGCGACCGCTTTCTCCGCCGACCCGTCGAAAAAGGTGTCCACGAGGTGCTTGAGTGCCGACTTGCGGGCGGCATGACGCCGCACCGCGGCGGTGTAGACGTAGCGCACGCCTTCTTCCTCGTGCCGGACATGTCCCTTCTCTTCCAGCACGCGCAGCTGGGTGCGGACGGTCGAGTAGCTGGGCGACCCGGGAAGGTCCTCCATGACTTCAGCAGCGGTGGCCCGGCCGCGCCTGAAGAGGACGTCCATGATCTGGCGCTCCCGTCTGGTCAGCACCGCATGCAGGTTCTCGGGCATGTTATGTACCTCGCACTAGTGTTATAGAAATAACATCAGCACCGGAGGGGTTGTCAAGGGCCCGGGGCGAATCGGGTATCCTGTCGTCGTGCAACTGGGGCTTCCGTTCGGCGAGGCCGGAGCGCGGGCGCCGGTGGTCGACGATGCCCTCGCGCCTCCAACCGCCGGCGCGATTGCACCAATCTACTTCGTGCGTCATCGTCGCGCGCGCCGATACCTGCTCCGCGTCGAATACGATGGCCGTGTCCGCGTCACGATTCCGCGCGGAGGATCGCGCCGGGAGGCCGATGCCTTCGCGCAGCGCCACGTCGAATGGGTCCTGCGGCAGCGGGCGGTGTTGTCGCGCAGCCGCTTTTCCGCCGACGACCGACGGCGACTTCGCGCGCAGGCGCAGGCGGAGCTCCCGAAGCGGTTGCGGGAGCTCGCTGACACACACGGTCTGTCGGTCACGCGCGTCAGCATCCGCAATCAGCGGACGCGGTGGGGTTCGTGCGGGCGTGACGGGCACGTGTGCCTCAATTGGCGGCTCGTCGCCATGCCACAGTGGGTTCGCGATTACGTCATCATTCATGAGCTGATGCACCTCAAGCGGCTCGATCACTCCGCGGCCTACTGGCGCCTGGTCGCAGCGGCCTGCCCCAGGTATCGCGACGCGCGCCAGTGGCTGCGCGCTCACGGACCCGAATTGCGTTAACCTGTGTGAATCCATGCCGTGTGGCATGTGGTCCAAGAAGATGAGGGCCCGTGCATGAGCGTGTCGAGGCGGCAGGCAGTGGTTGTGCTGGCGGCGGCTGGAGTCCTCGGACCGGTGTCACTCTGGCTGACAAGTAGAGACGCGACGTCTGCCGAGGGCGAGGTGTTTCCCATGCAGAAAAGCGACGCCGAGTGGCGAGCGGCGTTGCCATCTAATCGCTACAGGATCCTTCGCGGTCACAGCACGGAACGGGCGTTCTCCAGCCCGCTCAACGCAGAGAAGCGTACTGGAGCTTTCGTCTGCGCAGCCTGTGGTCAGAGACTGTTTTCGTCGGAGACCAAGTTCGAGAGTGGATCGGGCTGGCCGAGTTTCTGGCGCCCCCTCGACGATGCGGTGGGCACGAGGATCGATCGCAGTTGGTTGATGGTGCGAACCGAAGTGCATTGTTCACGATGCGGAAGTCATCTCGGGCACGTGTTCGGCGATGGACCTGCGCCCACCGGCCTCCGATACTGCATCAACGGCCTGGCGCTCGATTTCGTGATGGAGTCGGGAGTCATTTGAACAGGCCACGTCCGACCGTGCAGGAGTGCTTATGCGAACGCAGCGTGTCATCCTGATCGCGGCGGTCGTGCTGGCCGCCGGTTACGTATGGCTTCGTGGCGGATTCGACCGGTTGCACGCGGGCAGCCAGGCGGCGCCGACGACTGCGGCTGCACAGAACGGGCTTCAGAAGGCCACGTTCGCCGGCGGATGTTTCTGGTGCGTCGAGGCCGACTTCGACGCGGTCCGCGGCGTGATTTCGACGACCTCCGGGTACACCGGTGGTCGTCCCCCTAATCCGACCTACGAGCAGGTCTCACGCGGCGGAACAGGACATGTCGAAGCGGTCGAGATCGTCTTCGATCCTTCGGTCGTGACCTACGACCAGTTGCTGGATCACTTCTGGCGCAACGTCGATCCGTTCGTGGCTCACCGTCAGTTCTGCGATGTGGGCGATCAATATCGGCCCGAGATCTTCGTGCACTCCGATGCACAGCGCACCGCGGCTGAGGCGTCGCGTCAGCGTGTGCAGAAGCGCTTCAAGCAATCGATTGTGGTGAAGGTCACCGGGGCGACCGCATTCTATCCGGCGGAGACCTATCACCAGGACTACCACAACACCCACTCCGTGCAGTACCGGTTCTATCGCTGGACTTGCGGGCGCGATGCCCGCCTTCGCCAGATTTGGGGCGATAGTTAATTCAAAGGTAGTCATGAAATGGACGCCCGAGCGCATGCTCGTGCGCCTGGACGGCGATCGCGAGCTCGCGGTGCAGCTCGCCGGAATCTTTCTCGCCGAGTACCCGGATATGCTGCAACGGTTGCGTGACGCCGTGACCGCAGGGTCGGTGGACGAAGTACGCCGCGCCGCTCATTCGCTGAAAGGATCGATCTCCAACTTCATCGATGGAGGACCGACGGCGACTGCCTTCGAGCTGGAGACCCTGGGACGAAACGGTCAACTCGACGGCACACGCGCGTTAGTCGACCGGCTGGATCGAGAGCTCATCGCGCTGAGCCAGTGCCTGCGCGAGTTTCAGTCGAAGGGCCTTGGCTGAGACCTGGACCGAAGACCGATCAACAGTGCTCTTCGAACGCTTGTCTGAGCATGTCGGCAATCGAGCGAGCGTCACGCGTCTCGATCTGCCGTCGCTCTAGCATGTAGACGAGCTTGCCGTCCCGCAAGAGAGCCACCGAAGGTGAGGACGGCGGGTAAGGAAGGAAGGCCCGACGGGCGCGCTCGGTCGCCTCGATGTCAGCACCCGCGAAGACCGTTGCCACGACGTCTGGTCGCCGCGCGTGCTCGAGCGCCATCACGATGCCCGGCCGCGCTTTCCCGGCCGCACATCCGCAGACAGAATTCACGACGATCATCACCGTTCCCGGCGCGGCGAGCGCCTGGTCGACATCAGACGGCGACCGAAGCTCCCGCACACCAGCATCGGTAAGCTCCGCCCGCATTGGAGCAATGAACTGTTCTGGATAAGGCATGTCTGGATTTTACCCTGAGGACTGATCTATCCGCCGCGGGTGTGCATCTCGAGGTGAGGATCGCGCCGCAACCGATCCAACGGAATGAGCGGCGATCGATCGCGCGACGCGAGTCGTTCCTCTGCGCCGCGGTCGCTGCGGACTTCCCAGGTCGCTCTGATCAGTTGCGCCAGGTGTTCGCTGCTCGCGCCGGTGCGCAGCGGACGACGCAGGTCAGTCCCATGCGCTGCGTAGAGGCAGAGGTACCAGAGACCATCCGCCGTAAGCCGGCTGCGATCGCAGCTCTCACAGAACGGCTCGGTCGTCGACGAGATGATGCCGAAGGTCGTCCCGTCCGGCAGCGTGTATCGGTCGGCCGGTGCTGAAGACTCCTCGATAACGGGGGTGATGGCGCCATACTGCGCCGTCAGCACATCGAGCATCTCGCGACGCGACACGACTCGAGGCATCGACCAGTGAGTTGCGCCGCCGACGTCCATGTACTCGATGAAACGCACTTCGGCGCCGTGCCTTCGGCCGAACTCCAGCAGGTCCACCAATTCATCGTCGTTTACCCCGCGGATGACCACGGTGTCGAGCTTGAGTCCTGGAAAGAGCGGAGCGGCCGTGGCGATGCCATTGAGCACGCGGTCGAGCTCGTCGAATCGGGTGAGGTGCTGGAAGCGCTCGGGTCTGAGCGTGTCCAGGCTGACGGTGAGACGGTGGAGCCCCGCGTCACGAAGCGCGCCCGCTTGCGAGGCGAGCAGTACGCCGTTGGTCGTCATCGCCAGATCGCGGATTGCCGGGCGGACAGCCAGGCGCTCGATCAGCTCTGGCAAATCGCGCCGCAGCAGCGGTTCGCCGCCCGTGAGCCTGACCTTGTCGACACCGAGCGATGTGAAGACATCGACCAGCGTTTCAATCTCCTCGAAGTGCAGGATGTCCTCGCGCGGCAGCCACACGTAATCCGTCTCGGGCATGCAATAGCTGCAGCGCAGATTGCACCGGTCGGTGACGGATAAACGCAGGTTCCGGAGCGGCCGCTGGTGTCTGTCGAGGATCACTGGATTCATTATGACAGGCCAGACGCCGGGTCTGTAGAACAAGACCGCCCTACCTTCAGATCACGGATAAACGCCGGCGATCGTGCGGCAAGAAGGGCATCGACGCGCGCTGGCCGCCGAAGGTCCGACCCCATCGGCCTGGCACCTGCGCTCCACAGGACGGGCAGCTGCCGTCGGGCGTCAGGTTGTACTTCTGTATCAGGTAGCCATGCCGGCCCACCAGCAGCTCTCGACAGTGAGGACA
>Ga0075431_100000803_pt1 | contig 27433 bp, 22 predicted proteins | sample RhiMetdeltSRZDD5_FD_75297 | JGI IMG/M metagenome (GOLD analysis project Ga0075431, IMG submission 75297) | Populus rhizosphere microbial communities from Tennessee, USA - Rhizosphere MetaG P. deltoides SRZDD5 | ecosystem: Host-associated > Plants > Roots > Rhizosphere > Soil | place: USA... | reverse complement strand
TGCAACGGCAACGTCAACAGCTTATCACGGATGACCACGGATTGTGAACGGCGAAACTTCACGGATACGGCAACGGCAAACTGCAAGAGCTTTTGGAACTGCCACAGCAAAAACCTCAGGAACCATTACCCGCCAAGCACACCGCGATCTTTTGCCCAACAGGTTCTCACAAGGCTTTTCGCGGTTGCAGCTAATTCGTGCCGTTTCGCCGTTCAAGATCCGTGGTCATCCGTGATAGGCTGTTGACGTTGCCGTTGCAGTTTCTGCGGCCTTCTGCGTCATCTGAGGCCCCAACGCTGCCGTCGCAACGACAAGAGCTAGATGCGAACCGACACGTACGTCGCCTGACGCAGACTCTCGAACAGGCGCCGCACCGCCTTCTGCTGCGCGAGCTGCTCGCGAATCTGCTGTCGGAACTCCGCCAGCGATGGCTCGCGCTCCGGCTCGGCACTGGTGAGCTCGAGCACCACGAACTTCGGCACGTCGCGCGCCGCGTCGTCGATTTCGAAGGGGTCGACGATGTCTCCCGCCTGGTGCCCCTCGATCGCCTTCTGATACGGCTCGGGGAGCTGATTCCGCGGGAAGGGATTCGGGATGCTGCGCTCCTCGATGGGGTCGTGGTACTTCGCGACGAGCGAGTCGAACGACGCGCCCGCGCGCCACGCCGCCATCACCGAGTCGGCACGCGCTCGAGCGGAGGCCACGTCGGCGGAATCGAGCGCGGGACGAATGAGGATGTGTCGCGCCTTGACTTCGGCGGGCTGAACGCGATCGACCTTCGCGATGTGGAATCCGAAGGACGTCTCGAACACGGGGCTCACCTGTCCCGGCCCCATGCGGAAGATCACGTACTCGAATTGCGGGACGAGCCCTTCGCTTCCGCCACCGCGCCGGCGCCATCCGAGATCGCCGCCCGTCTCTCGTGAGGCGGGATCCATCGATTCACGCTTCGCGATCTGCTCGAAATCGCCGCCGCGACGAATTTCGACGAGCAGGGATTCCGCCTTGATCCGCGCCGCCTCGCGCGCCTTCTCCGACGGCTGCACCGCCATCACGATCTGGCGGAACGTCACCGTCGCCGGAAGACGCGGAACCTGTCCCTTGTTCTCCTCGAAGAACTTCTCGACCTCCGGCTCGCTGACTGGGGCCGGCGGGAGCTTCCCCTCCTGGCGCAGCTTCTGGAGGAGCCGCTCCTGCAGTGCGCTGCGGCGCTGCTCGTCCATCAGCCAGCGCCGATACTCCTCCGGCGATCCGAAGCCGGATCGGCGCAGGAGGTCACGGAACTGCTCCTCCGTCGGGAACTGCCCGCGCACCTGCCGCATGCGCTGCTCGACAGCGCTCGTGAGCTCGGCGTCCTCAACCACCACGCTGTCCTGACGCGCGCGCTGCACGAGCAGCTCCGTCTCGACGAGCCGCTCGATGATCTGCCGCGCGAGCGCGAGCTGCTCAGTGGTGTCGCTCGGGAGCTCGCGACCCTGCGCGCGCATGACGTTGATCTCCTCGAGCACATCGCTCCAGAGGATCACCTCGTTGCCGACGACCGCGACCACGCGATCGATGGGCACGGTCTCAGGCGCCTGCGCGCGCAGGCTTCCGGCGCCGGCGAGGGCGAGCGCGGCCAGGATGACGAATCGTCTCATGCCCACTCGTACCCCGCCGAACGCGACCGGGTTTCCGTCACGGCTGTGGCGTCGTCGGCTGCTGCCCACCGCCCTGAGGCGCGGCGCCGCCCTGCTGTTCCGGTCCCATGGGAACCTGCGACTGCGGCCTCGCCGCGGCTCGTGTCGAATCACGCGCGACGCGGATACGCCGCGCACGCTCGAGCGCGCGCTCGACGCCGGCGTTGGCGATCTTCCACTCGTACGTGTCACGCAGGAGCTCCGACACCTCACTCGGGATGGGAACGAACTGCGCCTGGTTCGCGAGGAGGCGAGTGAGGTACGCCTCGATGCGGGCCGCGGCGAGACGCTCGCGCTCCCCCTCGGTCTTCGCGCTGTCCGAGAGCTGATTGGGGGCGACGCCGAGCTGGGTCCACGCCTGGCCAATGACCTGCGCGAACGTCGTGCGGAGCTGCGCCAGCTGCTGAGGATCCATCGGGACCTTCGCGCTGTCGGCGGCGTGCAGGATGAGCTCGTTGCGAATCATGTTCTTCACGAACTGCCTGACGATCGAATCCGGCGCCTGCTGAATCACCTGCTGCACCTGCTGCCGCTGCGGGAACATGCGCACCCACCGGCCGAACTTCGCCGCGGTGAAGTCTCCGATCTTCGTCGTCGCCATCACCGTCTTGTCGTCGGCGTGCCCTTCGAGATCGGCGACGACCGCGCGGGCGACGACCGGCGCATCGTCTTTGATCTTCACGTTCGCCCCGGCCTCGAGGTTGGCGACGAAGGTGCTGTCGGCCACCTGCGTCGCGCGACGCTGCATCGCCTCGCCGATCTCACCGCGCACCTCCGAGTACGGCGTGCGGCGGATGATGTGATAGCCGAACTGTGTCTCGACGAGCGGTGAGATCTGTCCTGGCTGGAGGCCGAGGACGGCCTGCTCGAACTCCTTGACCATCGCACCGCGCGGGAAGAGTCCGAGGTTGCCGCCCTGGTTCTTCGCCGTGGGATCGTCGTTCGTCTGGCCGGCGACCTGCGCGAAGTTCGCGCCCGTCACGCGGGCCCGGGTGGCCTCGGCGCGCCGGCGAACGGAATCCTTTTGCGCGGCCGACATCGTTGGCGTCGTGCGGAAGAGGATGTGCCGCGCCGCCAACACCTCACCCTGGCCGTATCGTGCCTCGTTGGTCGCCGAATCGTGCTTCGGCGCCGCGGCAAGCATCCGATCATGGAAAGCGTTGACTCGCGCCTCAGCGATCATTGGCCAGAGCACCTTGTCGAGACGCGTCGTGTCCTTGAGCGAGTCACCAGCGGCGGCAGCGTGGCCGAGCAGCTGGTAATCGACCCAGAGGCCGGAGAGGGTGCGCGCGAACTCAGGGGTGACCGGGAAGTCGGTGTTGCCGATCATCTCGGCGAGCCGCTCGACGGAGAGTTCCTGGTCTTCGGCACGAGCGGCGACATCGACGTGGGCGGTGAGCGCTTCCTTGAAGCCCTCGCACGCGGCAAGCGTGAGGGCAGCCGAAACGACGGCGATCAGCGAACGATTCATCGGGAGATGGAACTCCGAAGTTGTGGGGACGACCTGGGACTCGGCGAACGGTCCCGATCCGCGAGGAGACTGCCGAGGGCGCGGACGAGCCCATCGAGAAGCGAGGCGCCTCCCTGCCGCGTGAGCTTGAGCGACAACGGGTGCGAGCGCTTCACTTCCGCCTGAAACTGCACATCGTGAAAGGCCGCGGTGAGCCCCTTGAGGCGCGGCACCGCATCCTCACGAAAGGTAATACGCGCTTCTTCGCCGCGCACCAGGACGGATGCCGCCCCGAGGTGAGCGCCGAGGATGCGCAGCTTGGCCGCGCCGAGGAACGCTTGCGCCGGGGCGGGCAGCGGCCCGAAGCGGTCGCGCATCTCGTCGCGGAGCGCGTCCACCTCGCCGATATCGGACATCGTCGTCAGGCGCCGATAGACGTCGAGCTTGGCTTCCTGAAGCGGCACGTAGTCATCCGGGAGATACGTCGGCGCATCCATCGAGACGTCGGCCGGGACGAGCTTCGGCGCCCCCTCACCACGCAGGAGCTGCTTGACGGTCTCGTCGAGCATGCGCAGGTAGAGATCGAACCCCACCGCCTGCACGAAGCCGGACTGCTCCGGGCCGAGGAGATTGCCGGCGCCGCGAAGCTCGAGGTCCTTCAGGGCAACGCGATACCCCGAGCCCAGCTCGGTGTGGTGCTCGAGCACCTGGAGACGGCGCTCGGCGTCGTCATCCACCGCGTCCGGAACGAGCAGGTAGCAGTACGCACGTCGATGCGAGCGACCGACGCGCCCCCGCAGCTGATAGAGCTGCGCGAGGCCGAACCGATCGGCGCGATTCACGAACATCGTGTTCGCGTTCGGCACATCCAGTCCCGACTCGACGATCATCGTGGAGACGAGGACGTCCACCTCGCCGGCGACGAACTTCCGCATCACCTCTTCGAGGTCGCGCTCGCGCATCTGCCCGTGTCCCACCGCCACGCGCGCGCGCGGCGCGAGGCGTCGAACGTGATCGGCCATGGCCTCGATCGTGTCGATGCGGTTGTGCACGAAGAACACCTGGCCACCGCGATCGACCTCGCGCGCGATCCCCTCCTCGATGAGCCCCTCGTCCCAGGGCTCCACGAAGGTGAGCACCGGCGACCGGTCCCGCGGCGGCGTCTGGATGAGCGTCATGTCACGCAAGCCGGCGAGCGACAGGTGCAACGTGCGCGGAATCGGCGTGGCGGTGAGCGTGAGAACGTCGGTCGCGAGACGGAGCTGCTTCAGCTTCTCCTTGTGCTTGACGCCGAACCGATGCTCCTCGTCGACGACGATCAGACCGAGATCGCCGAAGCGAACGTCCTCGCTGAGGAGTCGATGGGTTCCGATCACGATGTCGACTTTCTTCGATTCCAGATCCGCCAGGAGACCAACCTGCTCCTTCGGAGTCTGAAAGCGCGAAAGAGTCTCGACGCGAACGGGAAAATCGGCGAGGCGTTCGGTGAAGGTGCGCCCGTGCTGCTCGGCGAGAATGGTCGTCGGGACGAGCACCGCGACCTGTTTCTCCGACTGCACGGCCTTGAAGGCGGCGCGGACCGCGACCTCGGTCTTGCCGTACCCCACGTCGCCGACGAGCAGGCGATCCATCGGTCGCTCGGTCTCCATGTCGCGCTTCACTTCCTCGGTCGCGCGTCGCTGATCGGGCGTGTCCTCGAAGAGGAAGGACGACTCGAGCTGCCGTTGCCAGGCGGTGTCGGGAAGCGCCGGGACCTTCGTCGCCATCTTGCGACGCGCGTACAGGTCGAGGAGCTCCATGGTCATCTCCTGGAGCGCGGCGCGCGTCTTGTCGCGCTGCGCGGCCCACCGCTTCCCGCCGAGCTTGTGTAGTCGCGGCGGAGTCGCTTCGTCGCCATCGGTCGCCGCCCGGTATCGCTCGATCTGATCGATGCGGTACAGCGGAACGTTGAGACGATCGCCGCCCTCGTACTCGATGACGGCGACCTCGAGCGTGCTCTGACCCGCGAAGATCGTGTCGATGCCGCGGTAGATGCCGATGCCGTGCTCGAGGTGGACGACGAAGTCGCCCGGCTTGAGCGCCGTCATCGTCTCGAGCGGGACGCCGCTCGCATAACGGCGCGCGCGGCGCAGTCGGCGCTCGCGACGGAAGATCTCGTGGTCGGTCAGGACGCGCAGCACGCCCGGGACCACGAAGCCGCCGCCTAACACTCCCATCGCGAGGTCCGCCGCCACCGGCCGGCGGCCACTCTCGCCGAGCAGCTCCTCGAGCCGCTCGGCCTGCCCCGCGTTGTCGCAGAGGATGAGCGTCGGGACGCCGTCGGTGAGGATCGCACGCAGGCGCTTGATGTCGCGATCGATCGCTTCCGGTGGCCGCAGGGGAAAGGTGACGTCCGCTGGCGCATCGGGGTCGTCGCGCTCTCGAAGCCCGATGGTCGAGAAGGCGGCCATGGCGCGCTGCGCTTCCTCGGGCGACCGGAACAGCTCCTCGCGTGGCGGCGCGTCTTCGCCGCGGCGGCGCGCGAGCTCGATGTGATGCTTCGCCTCTTCCCAGGTGCGCCGCATCTCCGGGTCGAGATGCGTGCCGCCGGGGAGGAAGATCACGGAGTCCGGTGGAAGCAGATCGGTGAGCGATCCGCGCGGCGCCGTGTCGGCGTCGCTCTCATCGGAGGTCGGCGTATCGACCGGCAGAATGGTCGCGTGCTCGACGTCGCGGGTGGATCGCTGCGTGACGATGTCGAACTGGCGAAGCGAGGTGATCTCATCACCCCAGAACTCGAGACGAACGGGGCTCGCCATCCCGAAGCCGTAAATATCGACGATGCCGCCGCGCACGGAGTATTGGGCAACGTCATCGACGAGCGGAACGCGCTCGAAGCCAATGGAATCGAGGTGCGACGTCAGCGATTCGAGGCGATGCTGCTCGCCGCGACGCAGCTCGAGCCGTCCTTGTCGGAGCGCCCCGGGGAGACGCGTACGCTCCAGCACCGCTCGCGCCGTCGTGACGAGGAGGCGGACGCGTCCGTGCACCACGTGCTCGAGCGTCTCCACTCGCTCGCCCGCAACCTCGAGGTGCGGCTCGATCTCGCCGAAGCCCTCGCGCGGCGGGTATAGCGCAACGCCCTCCGGCTCGTCCACGACCGACGACAGGTCGGCGAGCCAGCGCTCGGCGTCCGGGAGCGTTTCGGCGACGATGACGAAGAAGCGCCGCTCGCTTTCGCGGCGCGCGAGCGCGGCCGTAAAGGCGGCATCGCTCGAGCCGGGAAGCCCGGCAATCGTCAGGCGGCCGCCCGGCGGCGGAAACGTGTTGACGACGCGCGCGAAAGCCGGGAGCGATTCGATCGCGTCGAGAATGCGCGGCAACGCCACGCTACGCTGCCCTCCGCTGGCCCGCCCCGGCGACCGCCGATTCGAGGAGCAGCACCGCCAACGCCAACACGAGCACGGGAACGAGGAGCGAGCGCCGGGGCGAAGAAGAAAAGAGCGCGGCGGTCCACCGGGCGCTGTCCGGCGAGACGACCTCGGCCGCGCGCACTCGCGAGACGAGCGCGTCCGGGGTGAGGCGCGCGAGGTCCGACTCGTCAGGCTCCGGATTGACGACGAGCGCGCCGACGCGGCGCCCGCCCCGCATGAAGAAGGCGACGCCCGCGCGGTCGGGTGCGATCACGGTGTCTGCCGCCAGGGCCACGCGGCGCCCGCCCGGGACCTCGAGCGCATCCATGCCATCGGGTCGCGCGATGGCGGCGCCCGGGGACGCATGGACGACGGTGCCCGCATCGCCGACCAGTCGCTGCGTCACCACATCGGTGAGCCAGGGAATGAAGGCCGCGCGCACCGGCAACGACGTCGCATCGGGGGTGAGTGGCGAGGCCACGAGAACGTAGCCCGGCCCGCCCACGATCCATGGCTCGGCGCCGGCCATGGCGATGGTATCGGCCGTCGCGCCGCCGACCGGTCGGAGCGCGTGACGTCGAGCGACCATCACGCCGTCGAGCGGTCGCACGCCCTCGGCGGTTCCGCGCGCCGCGATCTCTCCTGGCCGGAGCGCTCCGAGCCGCCATGGAACGCCGAGGCGCTCCAGCACGCGGTTGGCGGCACCAGCGCGCACGGGGTCGGCGGGCGCGAACAGGAGCGCCGGAAGCCTAACGGCGACATCGGCGGGCGCGATCGAGACGTCGCTGCCGGCGACAACGCGCTCCGTCTGTCGCAGCGCGTCCACGGCGCTCTGTGCGAAGGTCGCGATCTCGCGATGGACGGCGATGCCGGGCGCGGGGCCGATCCACGCGGCGAAGTGGCGAACGTCGTCGCCGCGCATCTCGTCAGGCTCGAGCTCGACGGTCCCGGCCGTCCACCCTTGTTCGGGCGGTGAGACACGCACGATCACTTCCTCGTCACGAGCGGCCGTCCCGCGCGCGAGCGTTCGCCCCTCGAGCGTGAAGCGGTACGTGGCGGTGTCGGGGCCGCGAAACCTCGCGACCACGGACCCGCGCGGCGTCCATCGAATGGGACGCGCCTCCGCGTGAGAGACCGCCCTGTTCTCGGGTGGGGTTCCCGGGGCGCGATGCAGAATCACGCGCACGTCGCCGAGTGAAACCGGACGACGCCAGGTGGAGGCCTGCGCGTCGGTGATGATCACGATCTCGCGAACGTGCATCCATCGAGCGGACGCTGGCCCTTGCCGCACGAGCGCGGCCGCGCGCGCGACGGCACGCTCGAGATCGCCCGCCCCGGCGAGCGGCTCGACGTGGTCGATCGCGTCGAGCATTGCGCCGCGGCCGCCACCGCGGGACACCGCGTCCGCGGTCACGAGAAAGAGCCGGTCTTCACCGCTGGCTCGAGCGACGACCTCCCGGGCGCGCGCGCGCAGCTCGTCGAGGACCGGACGGCCATTCTGAATCGCCGACGAGCTGAGCGAATTGTCGAGCACGATCGCCAGGCTCGTCGGCGCGTGCCCTCCACCGGCGAGGCGCGCGATCGGACGCGCGGCGGCGGCCGTGAGGACGAGAACCGCCGCGACACGCAGCAGCATGAGGAGCAGGTTGCGCATACGCAGCTTGCGGCTGTGCTCGCGCTCCGCGCGCGCGAGATACCGGACGGCCGGGAAGTCGATGCGCGTCCCGATGCGACGCCGCATGAGGTGGAGCAGCAGCGGGACGGCGATCGCGGCCGCCGCCGCGAGCCAGGCGGGAGCGAGAAATTCCATTACGGCAACCGCTGGCGGATCGCGAACGCCCGGCGCAGCGGGATGCCAAACGGCTCGTTGGTCATGACGACCTCGTACGAAGCGCCGACCGCCGCCAGCGCGGCGCGCCATTCCATGATCGCCGCCTGTACGGTCGCTCGATAGGCAGGGCGCACGTCGGCCACGGTCGCGGTGACCTCGCTGCCGGACTCCGGATCCACGAAGATCGCATCGCTCGCGAATGGCAGCTCCCGCTCTGCGGGATCCATGACGTGCAGGACGGTGACGTGATGGCCGGCGGCTCGAAGTGAGCGGACGGAGCGCACCACTTCGTCACCCTCCACGAGCAGATCGGAAACGAGCAGGATCATCCCGCGACGCGGAACGACGCGGGCCGCGCGCTCGAGCGCGCCGGCCGCGTAGGATGCCTTTCCAGCTCCCGGGTCATCGAGCGCGGCGACAATGCGACGCCACTGCCCGGAGCGCATACGCGGTGGGACCACGGTCCGAAGCCTGTCGTCAAAGCGCACCAGCCCTACCGAGTCCCGCTGACGCAGGAGGAGCAGCGCGACCGCCGCGACCAGCCGCTCGGCGTACGCGAGCTTCGTGAGGCGGGCCGGATCGCCGCTCCACGCCATCGACGCGCTCACATCCAGCACCAGCGTGGCGCGCAGGTTGGTTTCCTCCTCGTACTGCTTCACGACCCACCGGTCGATGCGGGCGGCGATTCGCCAGTCGACATACCGGAGGTCGTCGCCCGGCTGATACGGCCGATGCTCGGCGAACTCCACCGAGAACCCTTTGCGCGGTGACCGGTGAAGTCCGGAGATGAACCCGTCGACCACCCAGCGAGCGATCAGCTCGATCCGCCCGAGCGCGGCGAGCATGGCCGGGTCGAGAAGATCGGCGCGGGCGTGGGCGGTGGTGGGCATGGGTGACATGAACGCTAACCGTTCGGTCGCGGGGATCGAAGGGACCGGCGAAAACGCTTGCATCGAATCGTCTTCGGTCCCTTCGGTCGTGTTCGGCGGTGTCCCCGCGCGGCTTGTGTCGGGCGTCTCTCCAATGTGACAGTTGTCGAAGGTGGTGGGCGCGCCCTGAGGTAACTCGTTTTATATTATCGCGTTAACGAACGATGCCGCGGGGCATGGCGCGTGCCCATGTCGTCGAGTGCAGGCGTACATGTCAGAGCGTCGGTCGTTCACTTTCAGGGGAACTCCATGCTGAGCTCCTTCGCCAATGTGCTGGCCTTCGTGGCCACGCTCGCTTCCGGGTCCACGGTCACGGATCTCGCGGGCGCCGCTTCCGTCATCGAGCGCTCGGGTCAGCCGCGCATCTTTCGCAGGGGATACGACGCGCCCGACGTCGAGCTCTGGGTCAGCGGTGACAATCTGTTCCGTCGCGGCGATCGCGCACGCGTCTACTTCCGCACCGATGAGGACGCGTTCGTGACCGTCGTTCGCATCGACACCGATGGCCGTCTCGAGATTCTGTTCCCCGAAGATCCGTACGACGCCGGCGAAGTCCGTGGCGGTCACACGTATCGCGTGTACGGACACGGGCACGAGTCGTTCGTCATCAACGACTACCCGGGGCTCGGCTACATTTTCGCGATCTCGTCGTGGGAGCCGTTCGACTACGACCGCGTGTCCCGCGGCCGCCACTGGGACTATCGTTATGCGGGCGGGCGCGTGCACGGGGATCCGTACGTGGCCGCGCGCGAGTTCGCCGATCTGCTGCTCGATCCACGCGCGTCGTACACGTTCGACGTGGCCGAGTATCACGTGGAGCGCCGCGCCAGCTATCCGCGCTTCCTGTGCTACGACTGTCACTCGTATCGCCCGTATCCGGTGTGGGATCCGTACTCGCACGCCTGCATCAAATTTCGCATTGTCGTCTGGGATGATCCGTACTACTACCCGTATCGCCGGTACGGCGGGCGGCGCGTCGTGTACGTGCGCGACCGCGTGCGCGAGCCGCGCTACGAGTTCAAGGAGCTTCCGCGCGGGTCGCGTCCGTCCAATGTCACGCAGATCGAGCATCGCCGGCGGCCGAGCGCCGTCGATCAGCGTCGTCCCGGATCGCAGATCGAGGACGACAACATCGGTCGTCGTGGCGTGGGAGACGCCGCGTCACGCGGCGGCAGCGGTGCGACTCGACCCGGCGACGACATCCGCGACGATCGCGGCACGAGCGGACGGCGGCGTCCGACCGAGCTGGATCGGGACACGGAAGCCGACCGTCAGGGTGTGATTCGCGCGCCCCGCCGCGATGAGGCATCGCAGGATCAAGGCGGAGAGGAAGGACTCGGGCGTGGGGTGCGCGCGCCGCGACGGGACGACGTGGAGCCGTCTCGCGCCGAGCGTCCCGATGATCGGGTCATCATCGAAGACCGCGGCCGTCGCGAGCCGCGAAGCGAACCGCGAAGCGAGCCACGCGAGAGCGAGCCGAGGAGCGAACCGCGGCGGGCGGAGCCGCAGCGTGAGGCACCGCGGGCCGAGCCGCGACGGGAGTCGCCTCGCTCGGAGCCGAGAAGCGAGCCGCGTCGCGAGGCACCGGCGCCGCGATCGGAGCCGAAGAGCGAGCCGAAACGGGAGAAACCGTCGAACCCCGGCGGACGACGGACGTGAACTGCTGAGGGAAGAGTTCCGAGGGAACAGATTGAGGGAAGAGTTAACGAGGTAGGAGGGACTCAAAGGGAAGTGGGAAGCGGGAAGGGGGAAGAGGGAGCGGCAACCCAGGGCTGCCTGGGTACACCCCCTTCCCCCTTCCCGCTTCCCACTTCCCGTTGAGTCCCTCTCACCTCGATGACTCTCCCCTCGATCTCCTTCCCTCTTCCCTCGATGGCAGAGAGCGCGACGGCCTTATATTCCACTTGCTCTTCCCTCTTCCCTCTTCCCTCAAGGCGTTGAATCTCGAGCAGATCAGGAATTTCTGTATCGTCGCCCACATCGATCACGGGAAATCCACGCTCGCCGATCGCCTCATTGAGGCGACCGGCGCGCTCGATGCGAGGGACATGAAAGAGCAGGTGCTCGACACCCTCGATCTCGAACGCGAGCGCGGCATCACGATCAAGCTGAACGCCGTCCGGATGACGTACACGGCGCGCGACGGCGCCGCGTACGAGCTCAACCTGATCGACACACCGGGACACGTGGACTTCACCTACGAGGTCTCGCGCTCGCTCGCGGCGTGCGAGGGCGCGATTCTCGTGGTCGATGCCTCGCAGGGTATCCAGGCGCAGACGCTCTCGAATCTCTTTCTCGCGCTCGACGCCGGACTCGAGATCATCCCCGTCCTCAACAAGATCGATCTCCCGGGGGCGGAGCCGGATCGCCGTGCGCAGGAGATTCACGATCTGATCGGAACGACGCTCGACGAGATTCTCCACGTGAGCGCGAAGGAAGGCATCGGCATCGATGCGTTGCTCGAGCGCATCGTCGCGAAGGTTCCGCACCCCGTCGGCGATCCCGATGGACCGCTGCGCGCACTCATCTTCGACTCGTACTACGATCGCTACCGCGGGGCGATTCCGAGCATTCGGGTCGTCGATGGAGTGATCAAGCCGGGGATGAAGATCGCGTTCGGCGCGAGCGACTCGACGTACGAGGTGATCGAGGTCGGGTACCGTCAGCTGAACCCGGTGCAGGCGGACGAGCTGGGACCGGGAGAGGTCGGCTACGTCGTGGCCAACGTGCGCGCGGTGCGGGAGACGCGCGTGGGCGACACGATCTTCGATGCCGACAATCGTGCGGCCGAGCCGCTTCCGGGATACAAGGACATCAAGTCGATGGTGTTCGCCGGGCTCTACCCGACGGACGCGAATCGATACGAGGATCTCCGTGACGCGCTCGAGCGCCTTCAGCTCAACGATGCGTCGCTGCATTACGAGCCGGAGACCTCGACGGCGCTCGGTTTCGGGTTTCGATGCGGCTTCCTCGGCCTCCTGCACATGGAAATCGTGCAGGAGCGGCTCGAGCGCGAGTTCGATCTCGATCTCGTCACCACCGTCCCGAACGTGGAGTATCACGTGTACAAGAACGACGGGACGATGATGCTCCTCGAGAACCCGTCGGCCATGCCGCACGGCTCCGTGATCGATCACGTGGAGGAGCCGTTCGTGAAAGCCCGCATCGTCGCGCCCGCCGACTACATCGGCGCGATCATGCAGCTCGGCACCGACCGCCGTGGCGTCTACAAGAACATGCACTACGTCGATTCCACCCGGGTGGAGTTCGACTGGGAGTTCCCGCTCGCCGAGATCATTCTCGATTTCTACGACAAGCTGAAGACGATCAGCCGCGGCTACGCGAGTCTCGACTACGAGATGCTCGACTATCGGGAAAGCGATCTCGTCAAGCTCGACATGCTCATCAACGGGGATCCGGTGGATGCGTTCTCCGTCATCATTCACCGGGACAAGGCGTACGAGTGGGGACGCAAGATCGCCGACAAGCTGAAGGAGCTCATCCCGCGCCAGCTGTTCGAGGTCGTGATCCAGGCCGCGATTGGAACGAAGGTGATCGCACGAACCACCGTGAAAGCGCTGCGCAAGAACGTGCTCGCCAAGTGCTACGGCGGCGACATCACGCGAAAGCGGAAGCTCCTCGAGAAGCAGAAGGAAGGAAAGCGACGCATGAAGCAGGTGGGCTCGGTGGAGATCCCGCAGGAGGCGTTTCTCGCCGTGCTGCAGGTCGATTGATGGCGCTTCCCGCGCCCGCCGAGCCCTTCCCCGCGGCGGAGCGGGGAGCCCGGCCACGCGATCGCTCCATTCAGTATTCGCTCGTCATCCAGACCGCGTTCATCGGCGACACGATTCTGACGACCCCGTTGATCGACGAGCTGGCGTCGCGAGGTCCGGTGGATGTCGTCGCCACGCCGGTTTCCGCCGGTCTGCTCCAGAACAATCCCTCCGTGCGCCGCGTGTTCGTTTTCGACAAGCGCGGCGCGCAGCGCGGTGTGGGAGGACTGTGGGCAATGGCCCGCACGATTCGGCGACACCGGGCGCAGCACGGCGCCGACGTGGATCGGGCGGTGGCGTATCTCGCGCAGAGCTCGACGCGCAGCGCCGCGCTGGCGGTGCTGGCGGGGGTGCACGAACGGATCGGGTTTGCGACGTCTCCGGCCCGCTCGATGTACACGAAGCGCGTCCCGTACATCGAGAATCAGCACCACGCGGCACGGCTGTGGAGCCTCGCGTTCCCCACCGAAGCGCGTGGCGAGCCTCGTCCCGATAGACTTCGGCCTCGCCTCTACCCGGGTGCTGCGGAAAAGGGCGCGGTGAACGATCTTCTCCGCGAGCACGGCGTTTCTGGTCCCTTCGTCGCGCTCGCGCCCGGAAGCGTGTGGGCGACGAAGCGATGGCCCTACTACCCTGAGCTCGCGCAACGTGTGACCCGACGCGTTCCCGTAGTCGTGATCGGCGGGAAGGACGACCAGCCGCAGGCCGATGCGATCGCCGAGGTCGTCGCGCCCGACCGATTCGTGAGCGCTGTCGGACGGCTCTCGCTGCTCGCGTCGGCCGAGCTGATCGGTCGCGCCCGCGCGCTCGTGAGCAACGATTCGTCGCCGACGCACATGGCGTCGGCCATGGGAACGCCGACGATCACGATATTCGGTCCCACGGTTCCGGATTTTGGCTTTGGCCCGCTCGCGCCCCGTTCGGTCGTCGTCGGCCACGCGACGCTCGACTGCCGGCCGTGCGATCGTCACGGGCCGCGCCGCTGTCCACTGGGGCACTGGCGATGCATGCGGGAGCTCGGCGCCGACGACGTCGAGCGGCTCCTGACCTCGATCCTCAACTGACCATGCCGCGAACGAAACGCGAGAAGTTCATCATTGGGGTCGACCTCGGCGGGACCAACATCGTCGTCGGGGCGATGCCGGTGGACGGGAGCCGCGAGATCGGCATGCGCTCGGAGCCGACGCACTCGGAGCGCGGGCCGGAGGCGGTCGTCGATCGCATCATCGCGATGCTCGAGCAGACGATCGCCGAAACGATGGAGCAGTCGCGTGCGACGCGCCGGGACTTCCTCGGCGTCGGGATCGGTGCGCCGGGGCCGCTCGATCGCGATCGTGGCATGGTGATCGTGGCACCCAACCTGGGGTGGTACGACTTTCCGCTGCGCGATGTGATCGGTGAGCGCGTGCGCCTCGACGCGACGCTCGACAACGATGCGAACTGCGCGACCGTCGGTGAATGGTGGCGTGGCGCGGCCCGCGGCGGGCGGAACGTCGTCGGCCTAACGATCGGCACCGGGATTGGCGGTGGGCTCATCCTCAATGGGCAGCTCTACCACGGATCGTCCGACGTCGCCGGGGAGATCGGCCACACCACCATCGATTCGACGGGGCGCCACTGCAAGTGCGGTAACTACGGATGTCTGGAGGCGTACGCCTCGGGGCCCGCGATCGCGATGCGCGCCCGCGAGGCGCTCGAGCGCGATGAGGTGTCCGTCCTGCGCAAGATGGTGCAGGACGATGTGGACGCGATCACGGCGGCGACGGTGTACGACGCGGCCAATCGCGGGGACGCGCTCGCCCTCGAGGTGGTGCGCGACACGGCCCGCTTCCTCGGCACCGGTGTCGCGAACCTGCTCAACGTCTTCAACCCCGACGTCGTGGTCATCGCCGGGGGCGTGACGAAGGCCGGGGACAAGCTCTTCGAGCCGTTGCGCGCGGAGGTGAAGCGACGCGCGTTCCGGCCGGCGGTGGAAGCGTGCCGCATCGTGCCCGGCGTTCTGCCGGGAACGGCGGGCGTCGTCGGCGCCATCGCGACCTTCAAGGCGCAGAAGCTGGGAGAGGTATGAGCCGAATGCGGAATACGGAATCCGGAACGAAGAGCGGAGCAACGGAAAACACTGTCAATCCGCATTCCGAATTCCGCATTCGCCGTCTCGGCGTCATCGGCACCTTCGTGTGGGACACGATCCACGGGCGCGATGCGCGCGCGGTGCCGGTCGAGGAATGGGGCGGGATTACCTATGCGCTGGGCGCGCTCGACGCGGCGCTCCCCGAGGATTGGCAGATCGTCCCGGTGATGAAGGTGGGCTTCGATCTCGCGTCACGCGCCCGCGAGTTCATCGGCGGCCTTCGTCGACTCGCGCCGGACGCCGCGCTGGTCGAGGTGCCGTATCCCAACAATCGCGTGGAGCTCCGCTACGAAACGATGGACCGGCGCACGGAGCACCTGACGGGAGGCGTGCCGCCGTGGACGTGGCTCGGGCTCAAGCCGCTCCTCATCAACCTCGACGCGCTGTACGTCAACTTCATCAGCGGATTCGAGATGGATCTGGAGACGGCGACGCTGATGCGGCAGCACTTTCGCGGGCCGATCTACGCCGATCTGCATTCACTCGTGCTCGCGGTCCAGGCGGATGGCCTGCGCACGCTGCGACCGCTCCCCGACGTCGCCGCGTGGTGCCGCTGCTTCGACCTCATTCAGGTGAACGAGAACGAGATGTCGATGATGGCGCCCGATCCCATGGCGCTCGCGGCGACGGCGCTCGCCAACAACGTGCGCTGCCTGAACGTGACGCTCGCCGGCAAAGGCGCGGTGTTCTTCGCGGCCCCCGGCTTCGACCGCCTCGCCGACCTCGACGCGCGCCCGCCGCTCGGCGCTGCGCTCGGACCGATTCGCACGGCGCTCGTGCCCACGTCGGCGTCGCTCGCGTCCGGCGATCCGACCGGCTGCGGTGACGTCTGGGGTGCGACGTATTTCTCGCGGCTCGTCGCCGGTGATAACTTGATGACCGCGATGCGAGCCGCACACGACGCGGCGGCGCGCAACGTCGAACATCGGGGAGCCACCGGGCTCTCCAGCCACCTGCGCGGAGAGCTCAGCTCGCGATGACGACCGTCATCAACGTTCCCCCATCGCTCGACGACCGCACCTTCGAGACGATTCTCCAGCAGCTCGCGCCGCTCTCGCCCGACGAGAAGGTGCTGCTCGACGCCCGGCACGCGCGGTGGGCGTCGCCGTACGGACTGACCGCCATGCTCGTCCTCGCGCAGACGCGCGCCGAGCGGCCGGCCTTTTACGCGCCCGAGGCGGAGGAAACGGCATCGTATTGGGCGCGCGCGCAGTTCTTTCGCTATGCGGAAGGGTTGTTCGAGATGCACGGCTCGGTGCCGCGCCCTCGCGCGGCCACGGAGTCGGACGTCCTGCTCGAGATTACACCGGTCTCGAAGAGTGAGGACGTTCACGAGGTCGTCGGGCGGATCCAGTCGAAAGCGCAGGCGATTCTCGCCAAGGAGCTGAATCTCGATCCTCGCGCGACGATGGGCTTCGCGATGACCCTCTCGGAGGCGTGCCAGAACATCGTCGAGCACGCGGGACGCGGCGGATGGGTCGCGGTGCAGACGTATCGCTGGCAGAAGCGCCTCGGACGGCGCGTGGTGCAGATCGCGGTCTGCGATGCGGGCGTCGGCTTTCGGCAGTCGCTCGAGAGCGCGCAGGGGCGGCGAGGCGGCGAGCGCTGGGATGATGCGATGGCGCTGGAAGATGCGGTGATTCGTTCGGTGTCAAGGTTTCGCGATGCGGGGCGCGGCCAGGGACTTGCGGGGATCCGCCGATACGTCGGTCGGTGGGATGGGAAGTTGTCGATTCGAAGCGGAACCGCTAGAATCGCGATCGTTCCGAGTTGGGACGAGGATGTTCCCCTCGAAGAGCAGCTTCCCCCGTTTCCTGGAGCGCAGGTGCTGATCACGATTCCAGAACGGTCCACTCCGCGGTGATCAACCACATCGATCTCGGGACGGTGCTTCGCAAGACCGTCTGCGACCTCTACTCCGATCTCGTGACGCGCCCCACCGGCGCGGCGGTGCGAACCGGCATCGAGCAGCAACTCGCCGAAGCACAGGACCGAACGCTCACGGTGATCGACTTCACGCACGTCGGGCTCCTCGACTTCTCCTGCGCCGACGAGATCGTCGCCAAGCTGTTGGTGAGCTACTGCGAGCCGGCCGGTGACCGCCCGGGCTCCGGACGGGTGGCGCCTCCCCGGGACTGCTATTTCCTCTTCAAGGGAGTGAGCGACTCGCACCTCGACGCCATCGATGCCGTGCTGCAGCGGCGCGGGCTGGCCCTGGTCGCGAAAGGCGACGATGAGCGCCTCCTGCTCATCGGGACGGTCGACGAAGGTGAGCGGCGCGCGTGGGAGGCGGTCACGCGGCTCGGCCGCGCGGTGCCGGCCGATATCGCGACGGAAGTCGGCGTCGAGGAACCGCAGGCGGAGTCATTGCTCGCTACGCTCTCGCGTCGCCGGCTGATCATGCGATTCGACGAGGGTTACGTCGCGGTCGGCGCGGGGCCGTGATGCGGTACGAGCGCTACAACCCACCGCTGTCCGTGGTCGGGTTCGTGGCGACGCGCGCGACCGAGACCGAGCGCGGGCCGCTGATCCGGATGCGCGGCGAGGATGCGCGGATGCGTCTGCTCCAGGATGGCGAGCTCGTGTGGCTTTACGGGCCGCGCCGCCACGAGCTCGCGACGGTGCGCGTCGATGATTCCCTTCCTCGCGGCAGCGTGATCGTTCGCGACGTGGCCGGCATCGCGCCCGCCGACGTCGTGCGCGTCATCAAGGTCGATCCCGACATTCCGCGTGAGATTGGTCTGGCGTAGGGCCCCCCGCCATGGCCCGGAAACCGCAGAAGGCCGCAGCACTGCCTTGAAAGGCCGCAGAATACGCAGCTTGGTTCCGTCGGCTCGACAGCTCCATGGGGAGATGACGTTTCCAAAGTTCCTTGTTGACAGCTACGTGTAGCGAGTCCCGTCGCCGCAGGCATCGGCGTATTCTGCGTTCATCTGCGGCTGAACAACGGCAGTTCTGCGGCGTGCTGCGGCCTTCTGCGGTTCCGCCGTTGGCCAACGTGCAACCCCGAGCTCGAGCCGAATGACGAGAAAGACCCGACCGCAGGGCGCTTCCACGATCGCCGTCCACGGAGGGAGCGCGAAGGGCGACGCCGACACGCCCGTCGTGACGCCGCTCTACCAGAGTGTCAACTTCGTGCAGGAGTTCGGCACCGCCGAAGGCCTCCGGTACCCCCGCTACGGCAACGCGCCTAACGCGGAAGTCGTGCAGCGGCGCATCGCGATGCTCGAGGGGGCGGAGGCCGCCCTCGTGCTCGCGAGCGGGATGGGGGCCACCGCGTGCGCGCTCCTCGCCCTGCTGCGCCCCGGCGATCACCTCCTGGCAAGCTCGTGGGTCTACGGCGGGACGCACCGCCTGCTCACGCAGGAATTCGAGGCGATGGGCATCGGCGTGACACTCGTGGACCCGACGGAGTCGCGCGGCTGGCGCCGCCGCCTCCGCAAGGAGACGCGGGCCATCTTCGTCGAGACGCCGGTGAACCCAACGTGCCGCGTGCTCGACCTGCGCGGCGCGAGCCACCTCACGAAGGAGAACGGGCTGGCGCTCGTCGTCGATTCCACGTTCGCGAGCCCGGTGAACTTCCGTCCCATGGAGCACGGCGCGGACGTCGTCATTCACTCGGCCACGAAATACCTCAACGGGCACCACGATGTGCTCTCCGGCGTGGTCGCGGGCACCGCGCCGTACGTGGAGGAGGTTCGACAGAAGATGATGGTGTGGGGGCAGGCGCCCGATCCCTTCGCGGTGTGGCTGCTCGACCGAGGGCTCAAGACACTGGATGTCCGCGTGCGCCGGCAGAACGAGAACGCCGCGCGCATCGCCGGCTGGGCGGAGGGTCGCAAGGAGATCCGCAGGGTGCATTACGCGGGACTTCCCGACCACCCCGATCACGAGGTCGCGCGCACAACGCTCGACGGCTTCGGCGGGATGATGGCGCTCGAGCTGCTCGGTGGCGCCAAGGCCGCCGACCGGTTCGTCAGGCGGCTCAAGGTGTGGACGCACGCACCGAGCCTCGGCGGCGTCGAGTCCCTCGTGAGCGAGCCACGCTTCACGTCGCACGCGCACCTCACCGCCGACCAGCGCGCGAAGGTCGGCATCCCCGACGGGTTCGTCCGCTTGAGCGTCGGCATCGAGGATGCCGACGATCTGCTCGCGGATCTCGAGCAGGCACTGCGGTGACGGATCGGTCGGCAGAAGGCCCGGGCGATCGCCGCCGCGTCGAACGGCGCGTGAGTCAGCGCGTCGCCGACCTCACGCTGCCGGAGTTTCGCCGAATCATTCTGACATCGCTGCTGTTCGCGGTGGTGCTCTCGCTGTTCCTGTGGATGGTGCGCGTCGTCGTCATCGCCGCGATTCTGGCGGTGATCGTCGGCGCGTATGTGCGGCCGCTCTACCTCTGGTTTCTCGAGCGCGTGAAGCGCCCTGTGGTCGCGGCCCTCATCACGATTCTGATCGTCGTCGTCCCGGTGCTGGCGGCGATCGCGTACAGCTACGCGGAGCTCAGCAGCGCCGCGAGCTACATCGCCGACCACGAGGCGGAGATCGTCGCGCGCATCGACGCCGCCATCCGGCGGCTGCCATTCTTCCGAGGCGAGACATTCACCGAGCAGATCCGGGACTTCGTCTCGAGCACCTCGCTGTACGGCGCTCGCATCGTCGACACCCTCCAGGAAACCATCGTCGAGGTCACGGTCTCGGCGGCGATCTTCCTGTTCACGCTCGGATACATCCTCACCGATGCCGAGACGGTCGTGGCGTACATTCGCAGCAAGCTTCCGCCGCGATACTCCGAGCTCGTCACCGCCCTGGAACACAACGTCGAGGGTGTGCTGTACGGCGCGATCTACGCCACGCTGGTGACACAGACGATCAAGTCGCTCGTCATCTTCGCGATGAACGTCGCGTTCGCCGTCCCGCTCGCGGCCGTGCTGGCGCTGCTCTCGTTCGTCATTGGGTTTTTCCCGATCGTCGGATCGTGGAGCGTGTACGTCCCGGTGGCCATCTGGCTCGCTATCTTCCGCGAAGCCTACCTGTCCTCCGTGCTCGTCCTCGTGATCGGCTTCCTCGGGAACACCCTCTTCATCTCGATGTATCTACGACCAAAGCTCGCGGCGGAGAAATCCCGAGTCCTGAACTTCTACTGGATGTTCATCGGTCTGGTGACGGGTGTGTATACGTTCGGCATCGTCGGTATCCTGCTCGGCCCCATCGTCATTGGCTTGCTCAAGGCCGTGTTCGATACGGTGACCGCGCAGACGAGCTGGCGCCTGCTCGATGCCGATGGCGGCACGGCATCGGCGACCTCGGACGTCCTCCCCGCCGCCAGCGACGTGACATGATTCGGTTCACCCACGTGAGCAAGGAGTACGCACGCGGAGGCCTGGCGCTCGATGACATCTCCTTTCACGTCGGGAAGGGCGAGTTCGCCTTCCTCACCGGACCGAGCGGCGCTGGCAAGTCCACCATTCTGAAGCTGGTGTACATGGAGGAGTTTCCGACGGAGGGCGACGTTCGCGTCGCCGGCGTGCATTCAGGGTCGGTACGCCGAGCCGAGATCGCGCAGCTCCGGCGGAAGCTGGGCGTGGTCTTTCAGGACTTTCGTCTCCTCGAGGAGCGGACGGCCGAACAGAACATCGCTTTCGCCCTCGAGGTGACCGGCGCACCGCGCTCGACCATTGCCACGAAGGTGTCCCGTCTGCTGACCCAGGTCGGGCTCAGCTCGAAGGCCAACGCCCTCCCGCGAGAGCTGTCCGGCGGAGAGCAGCAGCGCGTCGCGATCGCTCGCGCGCTCGTCAACGATCCCTTCGTGCTCATCGCCGACGAGCCGACGGGGAACCTCGATGATCGCGCCACTCGCGGTGTTTTTCAGCTGCTGCGCGACATCAACGCCGCCGGCACCGCCGTGCTGATGGCGACGCACAATCTGGATCTCGTCAGGCGGTCGGATTATCGCGTGATCGAGATGAATCGGGGGCAGATCGTGTACGATTCGGCTGACGCGGCCGCGGACTCCGCCGATGGCCGCCCGACTCCTGCCTGATGGGTCTGACTCTTCGCGAAACGCTGCTCGCCTTCCGCCGCGCGCCCCTGCTCAGCGCGCTGAGCGTGATGACGATCGCGTTCAGCCTCTTCTCGCTCGGCCTGTTCGTGCTGGTCGCGGTGAACATCCGCGATGCGCTGCAACAGGTGGAAGAGCGCGTCGAGATTCGCGCCTACATCGCCGATGGCACGCCGATCGAGGCGATCGCGGCCGCGCTCGGCGACATCGGGTCATTCCCGGAGGTGGCGCGCGCCGAGGGGATATCGCAGGAAGAGGCGCTCGAGCGGGCGCGGTCGGAGCTGGGCGAGTTCCGCGACGTGTTCGATGCCGCGTTTCTTCCCGCGTCGATCGAGGTGCGACTGAAGCCGGGCTTCCGCGACCCGGCGACGGTGAGCGCGGTCGCCGCTCGAATTCGCACGTATCCGTTCGTGGACGACGTGCGCTTCGGCGAGGAATGGGTCCGCAAGCTCTACAACATTCGCAACATCGCGACGGCCGCGGGAATCATCCTCGGCGTGGCGTTCGCGGCGGTGGCGATCATCATCATCGGCGCGACGATCCGCATGGCCGTGCTGGCCCGCGGACGTGAGATCTCGATCATGCGACTGGTCGGGGCCACGGACGGATTCATTCGCCGGCCGTTCCTCCTCGAGGGGCTCGCGAAGGGAATCCTCGGCGGGCTGCTCGCGCTCGGGCTCACGTATCTCGCACATTCGCTGATCTCGCGCACGCTCGTCGAGACGCGGTTCTTCGATGAGCGGATCATCCTGGCGGGGATCGCGTTTGGGGCGTTGATCGGATTCCTCGGGAGCGCGGTCTCTGTGGGGCGGCACTTGCGGCGTGTGTAGGCAGACCGTGGAACCGCAGAAGGCCGCAGACGGCCGCAGGCAGGCGAACAAGCGGCCGCAAATGAACGCAGATGCACGCAGGCTTCGGAGCGGCGATGGCTTGAGAGGGCTGCGCGTGCCGTTTCTGCGCACATCTGCGTTCATCTGCGGCCACCGTTTCGCCCTGCTGCGGCTTTCTGCGGCCGCCTGCGGTTCCATGCTTCTCCTCGCCATCGTGAGCGCCCCCGCTATCGCCCAGCAGCAATCTCCTGAAGCGCGGCTTCGCGCCGAGCGTGACCGACTCGAGCAGCTGAGGCGCGAGCGCGAGGAGCTCGAGCGGCGCATGCGTCAGCTGCGCGGTACGGTGCACGATCTGTCAGCCGAAGTCGCGAATCTCGATCGTCAGGCGGACATGACAGCGCGGGCCGTTCGCTCGCTGGAATCGCAGCTGGCGTCGATCGGGGAGGCGGTCGATTCGGCCACGGGGGATCTCGTTCGCGCCGAAGATGAGCTCGTCGTGAAGCGCGCCATGCTTCGGCGGCGCCTCATCGACATCTACAAGCGCGGTCCGCTCCATACCTTCGAAGCGCTGCTCGCGGCGCAGTCATTCGGCGAGCTGGTGTCGCGATACAAGTATCTCCACCTCCTCGCCCTGCGCGATCGGGCGCTCGTCGAGCGGGTCGAGCAGCTGCGCGACCGCGTTCGTCGACAGCGTGGGAACCTCGTGCGCTATCAGAGCGACATCGAGCGAACGCGCGAGGAGCGGGCGCAGGAGGAACGGCGTTTGCGCGAGCTCGAGCGGGAGCGCGCGCGGAGTCTGGCCGCCACCCGGCGGCGCGCCCGTGATACCGAGGCGCGACTGCGTCGCATCGCCCGCGACGAGCAACGGCTCACGAACGTGATCGCCGATCTGGAGGCAGCGCGACGTCGCGCCGAGCGTGCCCGTCCCGGCGCGCGCGCCAGCAGTACGATCCGGACGAGCGATCTCGGGCAGCTCGACTGGCCGGTGGATGGCGAGATCATCTATAACTTCGGGCGCGTGGTGAACCCGAACAACACGACGACACGGTGGAACGGCATCGGTATTGCCGCATCGGAGGGAACGCCGGTGAAGGCAGTGGCGGCCGGGAGCGTCGTCGTCGCGGAGATGTTCGGCACATACGGGCTGACGGTGATCGTGCAGCACGGTGGAGGCGACTACTCCGTGTACGGCTCGCTCAGTCGCATCGGCGTTCGGAAGGGCGCCGTCGTCAGCAAGGGTCAGGTGCTTGGCGACGTCGGTGTCGCCGACCCGGAGCTGCCGCCGCACCTGCATTTCGAGATGCGCCCCCAAGGGCGGGCCGTGGATCCGTTGGAATGGTTACGCGGAAGAAGGTGATGGCGCGAGGCAGTCGAGGTCGTCAAGGTCGTCGAGGTGATCCAGGAAAAAACGTCGACAACCTTGACGACCTCGACGACCTTGGCCACCTGCTCCTCGGCGCTCACGTCTCCACCGCCGGCGGAACGCCTAACGCGCCGGGACGGGCGAAGGCCATTGGCGCCACCGCCATGCAGATGTTCTCGAAGCAGGCGAGTCGATGGGCCGAGCGGGAGTGCGAGGAGGAGGAGTGCCGCGCGTTCGTCACGGCGCTGTCCGACACCAGCGTGCGCGCCACGGCGGCGCACGATAGCTACCTCATCAATCTCGCATCGCCCGATCCGGTGCTTCGCGCGCGGTCGCTGGCGTCGTTCGAGGCAGAGCTGCGGCGATGCGAGGCGCTCGGCATCGGGTACCTCGTGTCGCACCCCGGAAACTTCATGGACGATCGCGCGAGCGGCCTGGCGCGCAACGCCGAGGCGATCGGGATGGCGCTCGAGCGGGTTCCCGGACGCGTCGTGGTGTTGATGGAGATGACCGCCGGCAGCGGAACAGCGCTCGGAGCGACGTTCGAGGAAATGGCGTCGCTGATCGGGGCGGTTCCCATGCCACATCGCGAGCGAGTCGCCGTGTGCGTCGACACCGCTCACATCTTCGCCGCCGGTTACGACCTCGTGGACGACTACGAGGGCGTGTGGGCCCGGTTCTCCGATACGCTCGGGATGGACCGCCTCGGCTTCCTCCATCTCAACGACTCGAAGGCGCCGCGCGGCTCGCATCGCGATCGTCATGAGCTGATCGGCGAAGGAGCGATCGGGGAGCGGCCGTTCCGGAGCATCATGACCGATGAGCGGCTGGTGGCAATTCCCAAGGTGATCGAGACGCCAAAGCTGGACGATGCCGAGACCACCGACCGGCGGATGCTCGAGCGATTGCGGAGCTATGCCGTCTGACCGGAGTCTGGCGGCGGTGGGCCATTCCACGTTATTCTCGCGCCGCATGAGAATTCCTGGCGGGCTGTCCGATCGTTTGGGGACCGCGGGGCGCGTCATCGCCGCGCTGCTCGCGGTCATGCACGCGCTGGTCGTGGTGGCCCCGCTCGCGGACCGCGCCGACAGCACGGTAGCGGCGGTTCACGTCGAGCAGGCGGGGACCAGCGCTCACCACGCGCACGGCGAGCTGTGCGCGCTCTGCGCCGCTTCGCATCTGGCCGCTCCGCCCGCACGCGCGTCGGAGTGCGTCGCCCTTCGGGATGCCGGTATCTCGCTACCGGTCGATCGCGCCGATCCCTGGGGAACAGCCGGACGACTCGTTTCACGCTCGCGCGCACCGCCGGTCTGACGCATCGCGCCTGTTCAGGCGCACTCCTGGAATAGATGCGTGATCACCGCCTCGCCAACTGCATCGCGCCGTGGCGAGGCCCTGCACGGGAGCCTGATGCGGACGATCATTTTATGTGGAGCGCTCTTCGCGCTCATCGGAACGAACGCGGTCGCGCAGCAGCGGGACACGACCGCTCGTCGGGATTCCATCGCCCGAGCGGATAGCATCGCGCGCGCGGACTCACTCCGCCTCGTGCGCGAGCTGGAGCGCATTCGCGGCGAAGCGCGTCCCGTCGACCCCATCGGCGGGCAGGCTCCGGCGCCTCCCACACAGCCCAGCACCGCGCTGAACCCGAACATCAGCGTCATTGGGGACATCGTCGTCGACGCGAGCCCCGACGGCAGCACGCTCGAGACCGGACGCCGCTTCGACGTTCGCGAGGTCGAGCTCGCACTCGGCGCCAGCGTCGATCCGTATTTCCGGGGTGACTTCATCCTCGGGCTCAGCGATGAGGAAGGCATCGCCATCGAGGAGGCCTACGTCACCACCACCTCACTTCCGTGGCAGCTCCAGGTACGCGCGGGACGCTTTCATCTGCCATTCGGCAAACAGAACACAACGCACCGCGCCGAGCTGCACACGATCGAGTACCCACACGTGATCCAGCAGCTTCTCGGACCGGAGGGTGGCAAGGGCACCGGTCTCGTGCTGAGCAAGATTCTCTCGCCGCTCGGCTTCTATCAGGAGCTCCAGCTCTCGGCAATGGAGAGTTTCCCCGAGGAGCACGGGCACGGACACGAGGAAACGGACTTCGAGGCCGAGCCAGCCGAGGCGCCTAACAAGAACCTGCGCGGGCTCGGGTATGGCGGGCGCGTTCGCAACTACTGGGACATCGACGAAGCGACGAATCTCGAAGTGTCGTTCAGCGCGGGGACGGGGCGCCGCGCGGAGCCGTTCGCGTGCGAGATCTCTCCCGGGACATTTGTCGCCTGCCCCGGACCCTCCGGTGAAACGGCCGTGCTCGCGCGGCAATCGCTCGTCGGCGCCGACATCACGTTTCGGTGGCGCCCCCTTCGGGAGGGGTTGTACCGCTCGTTCATCTTCCAGACGGAGGTGATGCGGCAGCACAACGATCAGCCCGGGCTTCCATCGGGGGTCCCGCTCGGAGCCGCGTATCTCGGGCCGACCGACGAGCGCACGGGGCTGTACGCGTTCGGGCGCTGGCAACTCTCGCGACGACTTTTTCTGGGCGCACGGTACGACTGGCTGGATGCGACGACGGGGGGAGAGCGGGACATCTCGGCGATTTCGGGGTATTTACAGTTCTTCCCCAGCGAGTTCTCGAAGGTGGTGCTGGGGTACGAGAATCTGAGGCCGGACGTCGGCGACCGGGTGAACCGTCTGCTCATGCAAATGACGATCGCCATTGGGCCGCACCGGCCGCACCCATTTTGACGGATGGACCCAATGAATCGCCTCGTCATTGTTGGCGCGGCCGTGGCGGCGCTCGCCGCTCCGCTGCCCGCGCAGAAGCTACGGATCGTCACGAGTACCACCGACCTGCACGACATCGCGCATGCCGTCGGCGACAAGCGCATCAGCGCGATGAACATCGCGGCCGGCTATCAGGATCCGCATTTCGTCGAAGCGAAGCCGAGCTTCGCCCTGCAGCTCGGGAAGGCGGACGTGTTCGCCTACGTCGGTCTCGATCTCGAGGTCGGCTGGATGCCGACATTGCTCGACGCGGCGCGTAACTCGCGCATCAACCGCGGGGGTCGTGGCGACGTGGACGTCTCGCGTGTGATTCCCGTGCTCGATGTGAAACCGGGTGCCGACCGATCGATGGGTGACGTGCATCCGCGCGGGAATCCGCACTACTGGCTGCATCCGGAAAACGGCAAGCGCATCGCGCGCCTTTTTCGCGACAAGTTCATCGAGCTCGACGCCGAAGGCGCCGCGACCTATCGGGCGAACACCGCGCGCTTCGAGGCACGCATCGACTCGTTGACGCGGGCGCTTGCGCCTCAGCTGGCGGCAATTCGCGGAAAGCCCGTCGTCGCCTATCACACGAGCTGGCGCTACTTCCAGGAATTCACGGGGATGAACATCGTGGGGTTCATCGAGCCCAAGCCGGGCGTGCCGCCATCGCCTTCGCATCTCGCCGGACTGATCCAGCAGATGAAGCGGACCGGGGCGAAGGTAATCATCATGGAGCCCTTCTACGACAGGAAGATGCCCGACTTCGTGGCGCGGAACACCGGTGCCAGGGTGCTGGTGTTGCCGTCGTCGGTGCAGGGAGTCAAAGGCGTCGACGACTATCTGGAGCTGATCGACTACGACGTCCGGCGCCTCGCCGAGGCGCTGCGGTGAGTGCGCTCATCACGTTCGACCACGCGACGCTCGGCTACGGGCGTCGCGTGGTGCTTTCGGACCTCACCTTCGAGATTCCCGAAGGCGACTTTCTCGGCGTGGTCGGGCCTAACGGCTCCGGCAAGACGACAATCGTTCGCGCCATCCTTGGCACGTTGAAGCCGATCGCGGGAGGGGTGACGCGCATCCCGCAGCTGCGCTTCGGCTACGTCCCGCAGCGCGATCAGGTGGACTACAGCTTCCCGCTCCGCGTGGTCGACGTGGTGATGATGGGGCGCTACGACCGGATCGGTGTCGGCCGCAGGCCCCGCCCCGAGGACCGCGAGCGGGC
>Ga0075431_100000793_pt1 | contig 27547 bp, 27 predicted proteins | sample RhiMetdeltSRZDD5_FD_75297 | JGI IMG/M metagenome (GOLD analysis project Ga0075431, IMG submission 75297) | Populus rhizosphere microbial communities from Tennessee, USA - Rhizosphere MetaG P. deltoides SRZDD5 | ecosystem: Host-associated > Plants > Roots > Rhizosphere > Soil | place: USA... | reverse complement strand
TTCACGCACGCCTACAACGCGTTCGTCAACACGATGCAGGGTGTCAGCCTCGTCGCCGCACGCAGAGGCTTTCTCGAAGCCGGCGTCAAAGACAACGAAATCCTCATCTTCTCTGAGCTGATGGATGCCAAGTCGCTGTTCCTCACCGCCAATGCCGACACCGTGTACTTCCTGGGTTTTATCGATGTCTCCAAAGGCCCCATGGTGTTCGAGGTGCCGCCCAAGGTGCTGGGCACGCTGGACGACATCTGGTTCCGCTGGGTCACGGACTTCGGCCTGCCGGGCCCGGATCGCGGCACGGGTGGCAAGTATCTCATCCTCCCACCCGGCTATGACGGTCCTGTGCCGGAGGGCGGCTACTTCATCGCCCGTTCACGGACCACCCGGGTGCTGATCTTGGGCCGCGCGTTCCTTGAGAACAAGAACGATCCGAAGCCCGCGGCCGAGTCGATCCGCAAGTTCACCAAGATCTACCCCTACGAGGCTGGCGGCGTCGGCACACCCATCGCCGAGTTCCTTTCCGGCAAGGCCAGACTCGGCAAGATCACCGACCCTCCGGCCACCGTGTTCCACAACGTCAGCGGCAAGGCGTTCAACACCGTTCCGCCCAACGACTGGACCTTTTACGAGATGCTCAACGAGATCGTGCAGCAGGAGCCGGCCACGTCGTTGAACGCCGAACAGATGGGATCGGTCGCTGCCATCGGCATTGTCAAGGGCAAGCCGTTTGCGCCCGACGCGCGGATGAAGAAGATCATGACCGAAGCGCTGGCGGTCGCCAATGCTACGTCGCGCAGCGTATTCATGAATCCCCGCGATCCGTCGTGGTACTACTATCCCAACTCGGCATGGTGGAACTACCTGTTTGTCACCGGCTACGAGTGCGAGACGCCCATCCCCACGATCGAGGGGCCGGTCCGCGGAGGAGAGCGCATTCCGGAAGCGGCCAAGCCCTTCCCGCCCACCGGATACCGCACGCTTGATGCGCGCACGAACTTCTTCTACGGCGTCACCGGCATCACGCCGGCCATGGCCATGTGCATGACCGGCATCGGCTCGCAATATCTCCTCGCCACGCTTGATTCCAACAAGCAATATTTCGACGGCGGCAAGACCTATAGGGTGACGCTGCCCAAGGGGATTCCGGAGGACAACTTCTGGTCGTTGACGCTCTACGACAACCAGACACGCTCGATGCTCGACACCCCCCAACGCTATCCGCGCGCGGGCAGCCAGAGCTATCCGTCACCCGCCGCCCAGGCCAGCGCCGACGGCTCGACAACGATCTACTTCGGCCCCACGCAACCGCAAGGCATCGCGCGCGGCAACTGGATTCAGACCGACCCGAAGAAGGGATGGTTCATCATCCTGCGCCTCTACAGCCCGCTCGAACCCTTCTTCGATAAAAGTTGGCGGCCTGGAGAAATCGAGGAGGTCGGTGTCGGGGGACGCGCGCTGCGGTAATTGGCGACGTCTGGTAGCCGTCTACTTTGGTCTGAATCGGGTCATTCCAGACGTGGGTAACAATCGACCGTCACACTTCAGGCCCCCCTCATAGAGGGTGGCGACGCTGGACATTGCCGATACAATGCGGCGCGACGATGTAAAGTATGAATGGGGGGAGACCATGCTTCTGAAACCGTTTGTGGCGGTCGCCGCCGTCCTCGTCTGCGCGCAAGCCGCGTTCGCGCAGAATCCGGTAATCACCCAGCGCCACGCTTACGAAGGCAAGGAGCGCCCGACAGCGCAGCTCGCCACCGTCTTCAGCAAGATCCTGGCCCCGCTGGCCAACCAATGGACCTTCATCCAGAAAGTCGACGGCAAGAGCGTGCGCGGGCTGTTCGAATCCGGGTGTTGCGACGTAGTCTATGTGCTGCCCGGCCGACATCAGATTTTTGTCCAATTCGGGATAACGGGGCGCCTCGCCTCTGCTACGTTGACGGGAAATCTCGCCGCCGGTCGCGTCTACGAGGCCGAGGCCATCGTTGTGAGCGGAGACAAGGTGGCGTTCCGCCTGCGGGAAAGGCCGCCAGGATACGTGCTCACCTACAAGGATTTGCGGCCCAACTTGTATCCCCCCACGGCTCGTGGGTGAATTCGCGTGTCGTCCCGAAGACTGAGTGATGCTTCGGCGCCTCCTCGCCATCCTCAAGCAGAATGTCTCGCACCTGTACATCTCCGGGGCTGGTCGGCATCTCGCACTGGCTGATTTCGAAGGCGTGAGGAGGACCAAGGGTAGGCCCCGAGGTCGGCTTCGGGTCAAAGGCGGTAAGACTCGGGCTGAGAGAACATTCCCGTTGCACACCCAGCAACAGACATCGGCGTGCCGGCGGCTAGTGCTCATGAGTATACGCTCTAACCCTGTGCGCCCTGCATCTCGCCTGGCTCGCGCAAGTCGACGATCTCGACGTGGTGGGCCAAAGGCGCGGCGCCGGGCTGGGCGGGCCAGTCGGTGGCGTTGCGCATCTCACCGGAGGCTTTGACCTTGCGCAGGCGGGCGAGGTCCACGCGGGCGTAGACCCACTGCGGGCGGTTCAAGGTGCCCTCGGCCAGCACGCCGGTCTCCGAGAAGCTGTGATCGGCGGGGACGAACACGCTGGCGGCCCCCGCATTGCGGTCGATCGCCGGCGACCAGGGCGCGTCGCCGACCGTCGGCGACAGGACCGTGACGCAGGTATTCTCCAGGGCGCGCGCCATGGCCGCCGCGCGCACCCGGTGCCAGCCGGAGACGAACTCCGTGCACGAGGGCACGAGCACGATCTCGGCGCCCGCCTCGCCCTGGGCCCGCACGATCAGCGGGAACTCGGCGTCGTAGCAGATGGCGACGCCGATGCGCCCGAGCGCGGTGTGGAATACGCGGAGCGGCGCCCCGCCCGCGATGCCCCAGTCGCGCTCGAACGGCGTCATCATCAGCTTCTCCTGCACGCCGGCCTTGCCCGCCGGGGTGAACAGGCGCGCCGCATTGACGATGCGGCCGTCCGCACGCGCGCTGGGCCCGCTGCCGGCGAGGATGTGCACCCCATGCCGCCGCGCGAGCTCGGCGTGCGCCTCGTCCATGGGCGCCAGCGCATCGGAGACCGCGGCCAGCGAGGCCGCCAGATCGCCCGCGACCGGCGCACCGGCAGGTGCGGCATATTCCATCGCCGCGTACTCCGGGAACACCAGGAGCTCGGCGCCCTCGCCGGCGGCCTCGGCCACCCAGTGCCCGAGCTTGTCGCGGCAGGCGCCGAGCGTGCGCAGGGGCTCGATGTGGTACTGCGCCGCGGCGATCCTGACGCCTGTCACTGGAGCGCCCTCATCCAGAACTGCATGGGCTTCTCCGTCTCGGTGGGCTCGTCCACGTCCTTCCAGGCGAAGCGGGCCACGAAGCCCTCGGCCCTGGCGTAGCCGCGCGTCTCCCAGAACGCGTCGAGCGGGGTGTAGTCCTTCGGCCGCAGCGGGTGATCCTCGGGGCGCACCACGGCACAGAACGCGCTGTGCGTGAAGCCGCCTAGTGCCTGCGCGTGCATCTCGCGGTGGTCGAAGAAGGCGTGCCCGAGGCCGCGTCCGCGCCAGGCCGGCAGCAGCACGGACTCGCCGCAATAGAAGATGCGCCGGATGTCGAGCCCGCGCGCCAGGAACGGCGCGGCAAGCTCTTCCTCGACCGCGGCCAGCGGCGCCGCGGTGGCGCAGCCGACGATGTCGCCGCCGTCGCTGGCCGCGACGATGACGGCGCCCTCGGCGGCGGCCAGCTTGGCGAGGTATCTCTCCTCGTAGGCGAGCGACCCGTCGTAGAGATAGGGCCAGTCGCGGAACACCGCGATCCGGAGGCGCGCCACAGCCGGCAGCGCCGCGGCCAGCGCGCTGCCCGTCAACGCCCGTACGCCGGCGGTCACGTGCCCGGCTCCTCCGGCGCGGCGGGCTGGGCCTGGCTCGCGATCTGCCGCAGCCACTCCGTCAGGTTGTAGTAGGTGGTGACGCGCGCGACGAGCCCGCCCTCGACCTCGAAGAAGGCGCCCGCCGCCAGCCGGTAGGTCTGGCCGCTGGCCGGCGGCAGGCCCTGGTCGGTCTCGATGTAGGTGCCGAGCACGTCGAACTCCGCCGCCGCCCGCGACCCGTCCGGCGTCGCCATCACGGTGACGTTCTCGAGTTGCTCGACGAAGCAGCGGTCCATGTGCGCGGCAAAGTCGCTGAACGCCGCCTTGCCTGTGCGCCGGCTGCCCTGGTTCACGTCGTGGACGACGGTCTCGGCGAGGCACTCGAGCAGGCCGGCCATGTCCCCGGCATTGAAGGCGCGATAGTAGCGCTCGATGAGCGCGATGGTCTCGGCGGCGGCCATGGCTCTCCTCCGGGCGATCCCACGAAAAGCTCGCGATCCTTTAGCAGGCAAAAGCGCGCCGTTCCAGGCATGTGGCGCCGCTTGCTTTCCGTGCTTGCGCTGTCCTGCGCATGGCTCCTGCGACGACGGAGGCCGTGCGCCGGGCGGCGCAGGCCACTAGGTTGCAGCGGCTCGTCGCCATTCCTCCGCAGCTGAGGCCGCCGATGTCCTTCATGGCCCGCGTGTTCTACGGCTGGTACATTGTCGCCGCGGTGTTCGCGATCACCACCGTCACATCGGGGCTCGTATTCTACAACCTGGCGATCCTGCTCGCGGCGTTCGTGGCCGAGCGCGGCTTCCCGGTCGGCCTCGTCAGCACGGCCACCGCCACCTTCTTCATCGCCGGCGGCCTCGGCGGCCTCGTTGCCGGACGCCTGGCTGAGCGCATCGATGTGAGGCTCGTGATCTGCATGGGCGCCGCCGTCGCGGCCCTGTGCCTCGCATCGGTCGGCCTGCTCGGCGAGGTCTGGCAGCTGTTCGCGTTCCATGTCCTGTTCGGGTTCGCCTACGGGACGGCGGGGCTCGTGCCGGTGACGACCCTGATCGCGCGCTGGTTCAACGTGCGCCGCTCGCTGGCGTTCTCGATCGGCTCCACCGGTCTGTCGTTCGGCGGCATCGTGGTGGCGCCGGTCGTGGCGCTGGCGGTCGAGCGCCACGGCCTGGGTGGCGCCGCCCCCTGGATGGCGCTGGCCATGGTGCTGGGCATCGTGCCGGTCGCGCTCCTGGTGCTGCGGCCGAGCCCGCAATCCATGGGGCTGGAACCCGACGGCCTCACCCGGGCGGAGACCGCTGCCGCACCACGACAGGCCTCCGCCACCTTCGCGCAAGCCGTGCGCAGCCCCTACTTCCATGTCGTCTCGGCCGCCTACTTCTTCCTGCTCGGTACCCAGGTCGGCGCCATCATGCACATCTTCCGCCTCGCGAGCACCCGCGCCGGCAGCGAGGCCGCGGCCATGGCGCTCGCCGTGATGGCCGCCTCCAGTACGGTCGGCCGGCTCGTCGGCGGCGCCGTGCTGCTCAAGGTGCCGGCACGCGCCTTTGCCGTCGCCATGATGGCGCTGCAGGCGCTGAGCCTCGCCATCCTGGCGCTGGCGCACGACCGCGCCACCATTCTCGCCGCGACCCTGGTGTTCGGCACGACGATGGGCAACTCGCTGATGCTGCATCCGCTGCTGCTGGCCGAGCGCTTCGGGGTACGCGACTATGGCCGCATCTACTCGGCGAGCCAGATGGTGACGGTGATGGGACTTGCCACTTGCCCGGCGCTGGTGGGCTTCCTCTACGAGGCGAGCGGCGGCTACGACGTGCCGTTCCTCGCCATTGCCATGCTGACGCTCATCGGCCTCGCCATCCTCGCAACCTTCGGCCGCACCGCGCCCTCCGGCCGGATCGGGCTGCAGCCGCCCGCCCGCACATAGCGGCGGAGCCAGCCGCCGGGTTGCAGCGGCACGGGCAGGCTCAGGCCGCCGGAGCCTTCGAGATCGGGCCCGAGATGGCATCGCCGCAGTCGCCCCGGGGCGGCGGCGGCCCGTCGGGCCAGCGCCCGAGCTTGACCTCTACCGTGTGCCGGCTGTCGGCGCCTCGGCTGCCGGGGCCCCGGCGCATCACGGCGATGTTGACGATGTCGCCGGGCTTGCGGCGCTGCAGAAGGCACGTGAGCTCCCGGATGTTGCGGACAATCTCCGCGTCGACCGCGACGATCACGTCTCCCCCGCGGATCGCGGCCTCCGCCGCCGGCCCATGCGCATCGACGCGGGCCACGAACGCTCCCTCGGCATGGGTCAGGTTGGTGACCCACACGCCGAGCCAGGACCTGCGCTCGCTCTGCGCCGTTGCCTGCCAGGCCAGGGCCGACAGAAGCACCGTCGCTACGAGCAGCACTCCCCCGATGCGCAAAGGTCCCATGACTTGCTCGCATGTCGCTTTGGTGACGACCCCTGGGCCACGGCGGCGGCGCCGGGCGCAACGTGCGGCTTCGATTGTCCTACCTTGCGGGCCTTTTTGCGGCGCGGGGCGGCCGCGGGCCCGCCGGCGGCGCGCGGGCTCAGGCCGCGGCCAGGCGCAGTCGGTTGCGCCGCAGGAGCAGGAACAGGGCAATCGCCCCGTTGAGGACGTTCCAGGCGAGCCCGTGCGCGAAAGCGAGGGTGTAGCCCCCCGTGGAATCGAAGATCACCCCCGACAGCCAGCCGCCCAGCGCCATGCCGGCGATGGTGGACATGATGACGAGCCCAACCAGGGTGCCCGCCATCTTCGGCGGGAAGTACTCGCGCACGATCACCGCATACATCGGCACGATGCCGCCCTGGAACAGCCCGAACAGCGCGGAAATCACGTAGAGCGAGGCGAGGCCGTCGAACAGGAGGTAGAGGAAGAGCGCCACGCCCTGCAGCACCGAGCCGATCAGCAGGGTGGCGACCCCACCGATGCGGTCGGCGACGAAGCCCGAGGCGATACGGCTGACGATGCCGAAGCCCAGCATCAGGGAGAGCATCTCCGCGCCGCGCGCGACGCCATAGCCGAGGTCGCCGCAGTAGGCGACGATGTGCACCTGCGGCATCGCCATGGCCACGCAGCACGCCACGCCCGCCACGCACAGGAGGGCGAACAGGGCATAGGGGTGGAGGCCGAGGGAGGCCCGGGAGCCGCCTGCCATCGTCGCCGCCGCCTCGGTCTGGTGCGTCGCGAGACGGCGCCGCAGCACCGCCGTCAGCGGCAGCATGGCGGCGATGCAGGCGACGCCAATCACCACCTGAGTTTGACGCCAGCCGGCGGCGCTCCACCCCCACGCTGCCAGTGCGCTGCGCGCCTCGGCGGGCCAGATGTTGCCGTCGAGCATGCCCTGCACGATAGGGGGCCAGACGGCGCCGCCCAGGTAGTTGCCCGCGGCGCAGATGGCCACGGCAATGCCGAGCCGGCGTGTGAACCAGTGCGAGATGTCGGCCACCAGCGGCGCGAACGTCGCCGAGCAGCCGAAGCCGATCACCAGGTTGGCGACGGCGAACGTCGTCATGTTGGGCGCCGCGGCAGAGGCCATGAACGCGAGCCCCAGCACGAGGGTGGCCCAGACCACCGGCAGCACGATGCCGAAGCGATCGACCAGCCGGCCGATGACCACGCCGCCCAGGCCGAAGCCGACCATCGCCAGCGTGTAGGGCAGCGAGGCATCGGCGCGGGCCACCTTGAAATCCGCCTGCACCGCCGGCAGCGTCACTACCACCGCCCAGAACCCGATGCTGCCGATGGCGCCAAGCAGCAGCGACGCCATGAGCCGCACCCACGCGTAGGCCGATTCTGCCTCGCCAGTGGCCGCCGTGCTCGTTGCATGCGCAGATCCGTCCATGGGGCCGGGACAATCTGCGCCTCCTGCCGCCGGGTCAAGCGAAACAGCGAGGTCATGAGATATGGGATCGGGAGATTCTCGTTGCTGCCCGCCCGTGAGCACCCGTCATCCCGGAAGCCGAGCCGCCGGCGAGGCTGTCCGGGACCTCGGCGAGCGAGTCGACACCTCGCCTCACAAGGTCCCGGATCGGAGCGTTGCTCGCGTTCCGCGCGCATCGCTCCGTCCGGGATGACGGGTGGTTACGCCTCGCCGTCGCCGTTGCCGTTGTCCGCGCCGCCGTTGCCGTCCTCGGGGATGCGCTCGACCGAGACGACCTTCTCGTCCTCCTCGGTCTTCAGGATGCGCACGCCCTGCACGTTGCGCCCGGTGATGCGGATGTCGTCCACGGGGCAGCGGATCAGCTTGCCGCCGTCGGTGACCAGCATGACCTGATCGCTCTCCTCGACCGGGAAGGACGCCACCAGCGGGCCGTTGCGCTCGTTCACCGTCATGGCGGTGATGCCCTTGCCCCCGCGCCCCGAGATGCGGAAGGCATAGGACGAGGTGCGCTTGCCGTAGCCCGTCTCCGAGACGGTGAGCACGAACTGCTCGTGCGCGGCAAGCTCCGCATAGCGCGCCGGACTCAGGCTGGCCCCCGCGGCGGTACCCGCCTCGGCATCGGCATCCGCCTCCGCCTCGCCGGCGTCGGCGCTCTCGCCGGCCTGGGCGCGGCGCATCGCCAGCGCCTGGCTCAGGTAGACGTCGCGCTCGCCGGTCTCCACTTCCATGTGGCGCAGGATCGCCATCGAGATCGCCTTGTCGCCCGCCGCGAGCCGGATGCCGCGCACGCCGTCGGACTCGCGGCCCTTGAAGAGGCGCACGCCCTCCTTGATCTGGAAGCGGATGCACTGGCCCTGCGCCGTGGTGAGCACCACGTCCTCCTCGGGCGAGGCGACGGCGACGCCGATAATGCTGTCGCCCTCGTCGAGGCGCATGGCCTTCTTGCCGGAACGCATGATGCTCCTGAAGTCGGCGAGGCTGTTGCGGCGTACGTTGCCCGAGCGCGTGGCGAACATCAGCTCCAGCTGCCCCCAGCTGGTCTCGTCCTCGGGCAGCGGCAGGATCGAGGTGATGGTCTCGCCCTCGGCGAGCGGCAGCAGGTTGACGAGTGCCTTGCCGAGCGACTGCGGGGTCGCCGCGGGCAGTCGCCACACCTTCATGCGGTAGACCATGCCGCGCGAGGAGAAGAACAGGACCGGCGTGTGCGTGGAGGCGATGAAGATCTGGGTGACCACATCCTCCTCGCGCGTCGACATGCCGGAGCGGCCCTTGCCGCCGCGCCGCTGCGCCCGGTAGGTGGAGAGCGGCACCCGCTTGATGTAGCCGCGGTGCGAGACCGTCACCACCATGTCCTCGCGCGCGATGAGATCCTCGTCCTCGACCTCGCCCTCCATCTCCACGATCTCGGTGAGGCGCGGCGTGCCGAACTCGGCCTTGATGTCGGAAAGCTCCGTCTTGATGATGTCGACGATGCGCAGGCGCGAGGCGAGGATGGCGAGATAATCCGTGATCTCCTCGCCGATCTTCTTGAGCTCGTCGCCGATCTCGTCGCGGCCGAGCGCGGTGAGGCGCTGCAGCCTGAGATCGAGGATGGCGCGCGCCTGCTCCTCCGACAGGCGCACGGTGCCGTCGTCCTCGAGCCTGTGGCGCGGGTCGGCGATGAGGTCAACCAGCGGGCCGATGTCCCTGGCGGGCCAGGCGCGCGCCATCATCTGCTCGCGCGCCGCCGCAGGGCTCGCCGCGCTGCGGATGAGCCGGATCATCTCGTCGATGTTGGCCACCGCGACGGCGAGGCCGACCAGGACGTGGGCGCGGTCGCGCGACTTGGCGAGCAGGTGCTTGGTGCGCCGCGACACCACCTCCTCGCGGAAGGCGACGAACGCGGCGACGATGTCCTTCAGGTTCAGCTGCTCGGGACGGCCGCCGTTGATGGCGAGCATGTTGGCGCCGAAGTTGGTCTGCATGTCGGAGTGGCGCCACAGCTGGTTCAGCACCACGTCGGCGATCGCATCGCGCTTCAGCTCGATGACGATGCGCATGCCTTCGCGGTTGGTCTCGTCCCAGATGTCCGAGATGCCCTCGATCTTCTTCTCGCGCACCTGCGCAGCGATCTTCTCGATCAGCGTCTTCTTGATGACCTGATAGGGAATGGCCGTGACGATGATCGCCTGGCGGTCCTTGCGGGTCGTCTCGACGTGCACCTTGGCGCGCATGACGATGGAGCCGCGGCCCTTGTGGTAGGCGGCGGCGATGCCGGCGCGGCCGAGGATCATGCCCCCGGTCGGGAAATCCGGACCCGGTACGATCTGGTTCAACTCGTCGATGCCGATCTCGGGATCGTCGAGGTAGGCGATGCAGGCATCCACCACCTCGCCCAGGTTGTGCGGGGGAATGTTGGTGGCCATGCCGACGGCGATGCCGCCCGAGCCGTTGACGAGCAGGTTGGGGAAGGCCGCCGGCAGCACCGTCGGCTCCCGCTCGGAGCCATCGTAGTTGAGCCGGAAATCGACGGTGTTCTTGTCGATGTCGTCGAGGAGCCGATGCGCGATCTTGGCCAGCCGGCATTCCGTGTAGCGCATCGCCGCGGGCGGATCGTCGTCGATGGAGCCGAAGTTGCCCTGACCGTCGACCAGCGGGAGGCGCATGGAGAAGTCCTGCGCCATGCGCACCAGCGCATCGTACACCGCGCCTTCGCCATGCGGATGATACTTGCCGATCACGTCGCCGCAGACACGGGCCGCTTTCTTGTAGGCCTTGTTCCAGTCGAGCCCCAGCTCGCGCATGCCGAAGAGGATGCGCCGATGCACGGGCTTGAGGCCGTCGCGCAGGTCGGGCAGCGCGCGGCTCACGATCACGCTCATGGCGTAGTCGCGGTACGAGCGCTTCATCTCCTCGGTGATGGTGATCGGCCGGATGTCGGCCGGACCCTTGGCGCCGGCGCCTTCGCCGCCCGGGGGAGTATCGTTGTCCGCCACTGGATGGGTTGCCTATGGTTGCCTGCAGATGGGGGAGCCCGGCCGATGGAGCAGCTGGAGCAGCCGAAAGTTCACGCCGGGACGCTGGATGGAAAAGCCTCGCCGGGTTGATAGCCGAGCGGTCCGGCGAGAGCAATGGCAGGGCCCCCCGGAGCACACAGAAAGATAGGCATTTTCGCGTCTTTTTTCAACAGTCTGGGCCAGGATGGGAAGGCCCTTTCCCAAGTCCCCGGGTTGCACTTTCCCCAGCCGGCGCAGCCCCATACGCTCGTGGCGCGATGCGGCCCCGAGGAGGTGAGGATGGCTGCCGAAGGCTCGAACAGGGTGGTGCTCGCGGCACTCGCCTGCAACGGCCTGATTGCCGTCTCAAAATTCGCGGCATCGACCATCACCGGGTCGGCGGCGATGCTGTCGGAGGCCCTGCATTCGGTGGCCGACACCGCCAACCAGGGGCTCCTGCTGCTGGGGCTGCGGCGCGCCAGGCGCCCGGCGGACCGTCGCCACCCGTTCGGCTACAGCAAGGAGCTCTACTTCTGGAGCTTCGTGGTCGCCATCCTCCTGTTCTCCATGGGGGCCGGCGTCTCGCTCTACGAGGGCGTGCAGAAGCTGTTGCACCCGCACCCCATCGAGCACGTGTTCGTCAACTACATCGTGCTCGGCGTGGCCATTCTGTTCGAGCTGGCCTCCACCTGGGTGGCGGTCGCCGAGTTCAACGCCCGGCGCGGCCGCATGGGGCCCTTGCTGGCGCTCAGAACCTCCAAGGACCCGGCGCTGTTCACGGTGGTGCTGGAGGACATCGCGGCCCTCGTCGGCCTCGTCATTGCGCTGATCGGCAACTTGGTGGCCGACCTGCTGGGCTGGCTGCCGGCCGACGCGCTCGCCTCGATCGCCATCGGCTGCGTTCTGGCGGGCGTAGCGGCGTTCATGAGCCTGGAGACCAAGAGCCTGCTCATCGGCGAGGCGGCGAGCGCCGAGGTGGTGTCCGGCGTGCGCGAGCTGATCGAGAAGGAGGCGGCCGCCACCGGCGCCATCAGGCGGGTGCACGCCATCCGCACCATGCACCTCGGGCCGCAGGACGTGCTGCTGACGGCGCGCATCGATTTCGACGACGCGGTCAGCGCCGCGCGGGTGGAGGGGATCGTGGCGGAGCTGGAGCGCGCCATCAAGGCCCGCTTCCCCGAGGTGCGCCAGCTGTTCCTGACCGCCCAGGGCGACTGACACGCTTCAACCGGTCATCCCGGAAGCTGCGGCCCCGGCCACCGAGCCGGGCCCGAAGCTCTCCGGGATCTCGTCGAAGGAGTCGAACCTCGGTTCCCGAGGTCCCGGTTCGGGGCGCTGCTCGTCTGCGCCTCGCACCGCACCGACCGGGATGAGGGGTGGTATCAGCCGCCGAGCAGCACGCGATGCATGATGCGGCCGGGCATGAAGGTGAAGAGGCCGGCGATCACGAGGGCGCCGGCGAACAGCCCGAGCATGGTGAGCTTGTGCCCGGTGATCATGCCGCGGCGCACGTACCAGATGGCGAGCGGCAGCATCACCAGCGCCACGATGGAGAGCAGATGGATCGGGCTCCACGGGCCCCAGATGCGCAGGTCGTGGATGAAGAACGAGCTGCTGGCGACGACGAGCATCAGCCCCACCCAGACCCAGCCGAGCGCGCGATGGCTCCCGGTCCCCTTGACCCTGGCGAGCTGCGCGATGCCCAGCAGGAAGGCTGCGAGCGCGGCCCAGGCATGGATCTGGATCGCCAGCGGCGCATTGAGCAACGGCGCGAGCGTCATGGCTTCGGCTCCCCAATGTTAATCCTTTTAACATAGCCTGATGCAGCGCCCGGTGCAAGGCGCGGCCGCGGTCGCGACGCTGGTGGCAGCTCACCCATCTCCGGCAAGCTGCGCCACGCAATGCCGCGGGTTTGACAAGCTCCGATGGCAGGGTTGGCCCTCTGAAGGTGCAACCACGGAGGACGCCCATGACGAGACCCAAGCTTGCCGCATCGACCGTCGTGATCGGCCTGCTTCTGACACGCGCAGCAATGGCCGAGCCGCTGCCCACGGCCGCACCGGAAAGCGTCGGCCTCTCGTCGGAGCGCCTCGGGCGCATCACCGAGCACCTGCGCAAGGACATCGCCAAGGGCACGATCCCCGGCGCCGTGCTGCTCATCTCGCGCCGCGGCAAGGTCGCCTACTACGAGGCCGTCGGCCGCCTCGATCCGCAGCACAATGCCCTGATGCCCAGGGAGGCGATCTTCCGCATCTACTCCATGACGAAGCCCATCGTCACCGCCTGCGCCATGATGCTGGTGGAGCAGGGGCTGCTGGCACTCGAAGCGCCGGTGGCCCGGTACCTGCCCGAGTTCAAGGACGTGAAGGTGGGCGAGGAGAGGCGCGGCGCCGACGGCAAGGTGGCCTTGGAGCTGGTGGCGCCCGCGCGGCCGATGACGGTCCAGGATCTCATGCGCCACACCTCGGGCCTCACCTACGGCTTCTTCGGCACGGGCGCCGTGAAAAAGGCATACCTCGATGCCGACCTCGGCGCCGGCGACCCCACGACGGGCGAGTTCGTCGAACGGCTCGCCAAGCTGCCCCTGGTCTATCAGCCCGGCTCCACCTGGGAGTACAGCCAGTCGACGGATGTGCTGGGGCGGGTGATCGAGGCCGTCACCGGCAAGTCGCTGTATCAGGCGATCAGGGAGATGCTGCTCGATCCGCTCGGCATGGTGGACACGAGCTTCTACGTCACCGATCCCGCGAAACAGAAGCGCATCGCAGAGCCCTTCGGCAACGACCGCACCATCGGCGCGGGCGCGACGGTCGGCGATCCACGCGTCGTGCGCAAGTTCGAGTCGGGCGGCGGCGGCCTGGTCGGCACCGCGGAGGACTACGCCCGCTTCCTGCAGATGCTGGCGAACGGCGGCGCGCTCGACGGCAAGCGCTACCTGAGCCCGAAGACCATCGCCTACATGACCTCCGATCACATGGGCGACGTTGTCCGCCGCGGCCCTTACGACCTGATGGGTCCGGGCTACCGCTTCGGTCTCGGCTTCGGCGTGCGCACCGATGCCGGCGTGTCACCGATGGCGGGGTCGGCCGGCGACTACTACTGGGGCGGTGCGGGCGGCACCTACTTCTGGGTCGATCCCCGGGAGAAGCTGTTCGTCGTGTTCATGATGCAGTCGCCCAGCAAGCGCGCGCCGTACCGCCCCATCATCCGCAACATGGTCTACGCGGCCATCGTCGAGTGAGCCGACAGGGGTCAGACCCCTTGCGCAGACCTACGTGCTTCACAGCGGCGGTCGAGGCAAGGGGTCTGACCCCTTTTCACGAAACCTGAAACCTCAATCCTTGGGGAAATCGAGGCCGAGGTCGCGGTAGCGCGCGGGGTCGTCGCCCCAGCCCTCGCGCACCTTGACGAACAGGAAGAGGTGCACCGGCCGCTCCAGGAGGCGGCCGAGCTCCTTGCGCGCAGCCATCGACACCTGCTTGATCATGCTGCCGTCCTTGCCGAGCACGATGCGCTTCTGGCTGTCGCGCTCGACGAAGATCGTCTGCTCGATGCGTATGCCGTTTTGCTTCTCCTGCCACGACGTGGTCTCGACCGCGGCCTGGTACGGCAGCTCGTCGTGCAGGCGGTCGTAGATCTTCTCGCGCGTGATCTCGGCTGCGAGCACCCTCAACGGGGCGTCGGAGACCTCGTCGGACGGGTAGTGCCAGGGCCCCGGCGGTACGGCCCCCGCGAGGTACGTCTTGAGATCTGCGATGCCGTCGCCCGCGAGCGCGGAGATCATGAAGGTGGCGGCGAAGGGCAGGCGCGCGTTGAGATCGGCCGCCAGCTCCAGGAGGCGCTCCTTCTTCACGCGATCGACCTTGTTGAGCGCCAGGAGCAGGGGCGCCTTGACCTGCTTCAGCCCGGCGAGGATGCGCTCCACGTCCTCGTCCACGCCTTTGGCGGCGTCGACCAGCAGGAGCGTCTCGTCGGCGTCACCGGCGCCGCCCCAGGCCGCCTTGACCATAGCCCGATCGAGGCGGCGGCGCGGCTCGAAGATACCGGGCGTGTCGATGAGGACGAGCTGGCTCGCCCCTTCGACGGCAATGCCGCGCAACGTGCTGCGCGTGGTCTGCACCTTGCGGCTGACGATCGCGACCTTGGTGCCGACGAGGGCGTTGACGAGGGTCGACTTGCCCGCGTTGGTCGCCCCGATCACCGCGATGAAGCCGCAACGGGTCTCGGACCCGGGCGCTGCTGCGGCCGCCGCTGCGGTCCCCGGCTCAGTCCCCGGCTCTGGCCCTGGCTCTGGCCCTGGCTCTGGCCCGGCGTCAGCCATCGGTCCGGCCCTTCAGGACGCCTTCGCGGGCGAGCATCGCGCTCGCCGCGGCCTGCTCGGCCGCGCGCTTGCTTGCGCCTTCGCCGCGCGCCGGCTTCCTGCCTCTGATGCGGACCTCCGCCGTGAAACGGGGCGCGTGGTCCGGCCCCTGACGCTCCACCTCCACGTAGGCCGGCAGGTCGAGGCCCTGACCCTGCGCCCACTCCTGCAGGAGCGACTTGGCATCGGTGGACTCCGCGGCGGAGGCCCCGATGCGCGGACTCCACAAGGTGCGCACCACCTGCCGCGCCGCATCGTAGCCGGCCTCGAGGAAGATCGCGCCCAGCAGCGCCTCGCAGGCGTCCGCCAGGATCGTCTCCTTGCTGCGTCCGCCGCTGTCGGCCTCCGCCTCGCTCAGCACCAGCAGCGGCCCCAGATCGAGCTCGCGCGCAACGGCGGCGCAGGTGCGCCCGCGCACCAGGCGGTTGTAGTGCCGCGCCAGCTCGCCCTCGTCCGCGTTCGGATAGACTTCCCACAGGAGCTCGGCGATGGCGAGGCCCAGCACGCGATCGCCGAGGAACTCGAGGCGCTCGTTGTCGCGGCGCTTGCCGGGCGCCTGGCGCACGCTGGCATGCGTCAGCGCCTTCTTGAGGAGATCGCGGCTGCTGAACTGGTAGCCCAGGCGGGCGTCGAGGTCCTTGTATTTGCGAACCGGCGCCACGGCAGTCTCACCGCACCAGGCCGAAGAAGCGCTGCCAGCGGAAGCCGAATGGCCAGGTCCACGGCCGTGTGAGGTGGACATCGGGATCGTCCGCCGCCACGGACATGAAGACCACCTCGGCGCGGCCCACCAGATTCTCGTAAGGCACGAAGCCCACGCCCCTGCGCGGCGACTGGTCGCGGCTGTCGACCGAGTTGTCGCGGTTGTCGCCCATCACGAAGTAGTGGCCGGGCGGCACGATGTATTTCTCCGTGTTGTCGAAGTAGCCGTTGGGCTCGGCATCGAGCACGTAGTAGGACACGCCGTTGGGCAACGTCTCGCGGTAGCGCGGGATCGGCCCGACCTCCTCCGGCCCGACGTAGCTACCGTCGCGCACCTTGGTCACGGGCACGCCGTTGATATGCACGACCCCGCCCTTCACGAAGATCACGTCGCCCGGCAGGCCGATGATGCGCTTGATGAAGTCCTTGTCCGTCTCGCGCGGCAGCTTGAACACCACCACGTCGCCCCGCTTGGGCTCGGCCCCGAACACGCGCCCCCTGAAGGGCACGATGGGGATGCCGGTGAAGGGAATGGTGAAGGAGTAGCGGCTGTAGCCGTAGGACAGCTTGGAGACGAGCAGGTAGTCGCCGACCAGCAGCGTATCCTTCATGGAGCCGGACGGAATGTTGAACGGCTGAAAGAAGAAGGTCCGCACGAGCGCCACCACGACCAGCACCTGCACGAAAAGCCTGGCGGTCTCGCGCCAGCCGTTGTCGCCGGCCTTGGCCGCGTCGGAATTCACGCTCATGCTCTTTGTTCCCACTGCATGGCCGAAAACGGAGGTCGCGTGCACCGAGCCTGGGGCACCCGTATAGCGGGTCATGCGTTGCCTCGCAAATTCGGCGCCGGAAGCTCAGGGGGACCCTACGCCGCAGCCCTGGCAACCGCAGGTGCTTGCAGCCTGAGGTCAAAGGGTTTCTCGAGGATTTGGCAGATCCTCGGTGCCGGCTGGGCCCGCCGATGCGCAGGCTCTCACATGCGTTCGCCGGGCAAGAGGCTCGCCTGCTTCACCCATGCGACGAACTGCGCCTCGTCGAGCCCGTCCTCGTAGATGTCGACATAACGCACGTCCTTGTGCTTGGACTCGCCGGGCGGGACAGGACGCAGCGAGGCGCCGCGGAAAAAAGCCACCTTCACGTACTTCGCAAAGCAATGAAAGCTGAGGAACCACCCCTGACCCTCGATGCCATAGAACGGCGAATTCCATTTGACCACCTTGTGCACACCGGGGACGGCGCGCACGATGAGCGCGTCGAGGCGGCGCCCGACGTCGCGCTTCCAGCCCGGCATGGCCCCGATATAAGCCTGCACAGGTGCGTCGCCGTAACCCTTCGCGATCTGAGGGTTGCCACCTGAAAGGAGCGCCGGCTTCGCAGCAGCCCGCTTGGCAGCGACCTTTCCCGCAACCCTTGCCGGCCTCCTGGATGTGCCCTTGCCGAGGCCGGAGCGCGTTTCGGCGGGTCTCTTGGTCATCGACTTGCCCGGAGCCCCTTGCCGTGCGGGCCGACGCTTCGGCAGTCTCACCGCACCAGGTTGAAGAACCTCTGCCAGCGGATACAGAACGGCCAAGTCCAGGGCCGCAACAGCCCGCAGTCTGGATCGTCGACGGCGGCGGAGAAGAAGATGACCTCGGCGCGGCCCACCAGGTTCTCGTGGGGCACGAAGCCGACCCCCATGCGCGGGGACTGGTCGCGGCTGTCGATCGAGTTGTCGCGGTTGTCGCCCATCATGAAATAATGGCCGGGCGGAACCACGAAGGTCTGGGTGTTGTCGTAGAGGCCGTTGGGCTCGGAATCGAGCACGTAGTAGGATACGCCGTTGGGCAGCGTCTCGCGATAGCGCGGGATCGGCCTGGGCTGGCCTTCCGGCCCCACCTCCTCCGGTCCGACGTAGCTGCCGGCGCGCACCTTGGTTACTGGCACGCCGTTGATGTGCACGACCCCGCCTTTCACGAAGATCTCGTCGCCCGGCAGGCCGATGATGCGCTTGATGTAGTCCTTATCGGTCTCGCGGGGCAGCTTGAACACCACGACGTCGCCGCGCTTGGGCTGGGCGCTGAAGATGCGACCCTTGAAGGGAAGGATCACGATGTTGGTGAGGGGGACGGTGAAGGAGAAGCGGCTGTAGCCGTAGGAGAGCTTGGAGACGAACAGATAGTCGCCGACCAGCAGCGTCTCCTTCATGGAGCCGGACGGGATGTTGAAGGGCTGATAGAAGAAGATGCGGACGATGAACGCCAGGATCAGGGCGTGCATGACGATCTTGATGTTGTCACGCCAATTGCTCTCGCCAATCTTGGCTGCGCCGGAATCCACGCTCATGCTCCTGGTTCGCACTCCTCGCAGCCGCCACAGCAATTGGTGCACGTGCCCGCCAGTGCTCCCTATAGCGGGTCAGGGATGGCACGGCAATTCACGCGACCTTGCCATCAAACGCTAGCTGCGGCCACACGGAGATGACAACCACCGCCTGCGCGATAGGAAAATCATCGGTCAACGTGAGGTGCACGTGCGGCACATACCCCTCCGGGGTCAAACGCTGCAGCTGGCGCGCAGCTCCGCCCGTCAGCAGCAGCGTCGGCCGCCCCGACGGCTCGTTGACGACGCCCATGTCGCGCCAGAAGACGCCCTTGCGCAATCCCGTGCCGAGCGCCTTCGCACACGCCTCCTTGGCAGCGAAGCGCTTGGCGTAGGACGCTGCGCGGCCCGCCTTTCGGTCCGATCTGGCACGCTCTGGGGGCGTGAAAATCCGGTCGAGGAAGCGGTCGCCGTAGCGCTCGATGGCCCTCTCGATGCGGCGGATGTCGATGACGTCGTTGCCAATCCCGAGGATCATGGCTCGACCGGCGCGGGCATGCGCGCCTCGTCCATCAGGGCGCGCATGCGCCCAATGGCGGGGCCGAGCCCGATGAAGATCGCCTCCCCGACCAGGAAGTGGCCGATGTTGAGCTCGACGATGTCCGGTATGCGCGCAACGGCACCCGCCGTGTTGTAGGTGAGGCCGTGGCCGGCGTGCACCTCGAGCCCGGCGGCGGCTGCCGCCTGTGCGGCCGTCACGATCCGCCCGAGCTCGCGCGCGAGGCCTGCCGCATCGTCGGCGAGCGCGCGCTCGCAGTAGGCACCGGTGTGCAGCTCGACGACCTGGGCGCCGAGCCGCGCGGCGGCCTCGATCGCCTTGCGGTCCGGCTCGATGAACAGCGACACGCGGATGCCGGCGCTCTTCAGCGCCTCCACGGTGTGGCGCAGCTGGTTCTCGGAGCGCACCACGTCGAGGCCGCCTTCCGTGGTGCGCTCCTCGCGCTTCTCGGGCACCAGACAGCAGGCGTGCGGTACGTGGCGCAGCGCGATTGCCAGCATCTCCTCGGTCGCGGCCATCTCGAGGTTGAGCGGCCTCGTCAGCTCGGTCTTGAGACGCGCGATATCGGTATCCGAGATGTGCCGACGGTCCTCGCGCAGATGCGCTGTGATGCCATCGGCGCCTGCCGCGACGGCGAGGTGCGCCGCCCGCAGCGGGTCTGGGTGGCGCCCGCCGCGCGCGTTGCGGATGGTGGCCACGTGATCGATGTTGACGCCGAGGCGCAGATGCGCGTGCCGGTCGGCGGCCGCTGCGTTGGGGCTCGTCACTTGAACACCCGCTCCACCTTGTTGACGACGGGCTTGCGTCTGAGCCCGCTGATGATGCGCGTCAGGTGCTCGAGGTCGCGCACCTCCACCTCGATCGCCATCTCGGTGAAATCGCCGCCACGGCGCACCATGCGCACGTTGTCGATGTTGCCGTCCGCCTCGCCGATCAGCTGCGCGATCTGCGCGAGCGTACCCGGCTCGTTGAGCGCGGTGACGGCGAGCTTGGCGGGGAAACGCTCGAGATCGTAGGGGTCGATGTCCCAGGTCACGTCGATCCAGCGCTCGTGCTCGTAGTCCTTGAGCCTGGGCGAATGGATCTGGAAGATGCGGATGCCCTCGCCCTCGGTCAGCACGCCGACGATGCGGTCGCCGGGGACGGCGCCTCCCTCCTCGAACGCGACCGGGACATCGTTGCGCAAGCCACGTATCGGCAGACCCTGCTGCATCTGCTTGTCTTTTGCCGCCCCGCTGCCGGGCCAGCGGAACTTGAGGCCGATCACCTTGGCGATGTTGAACCAGCCGTCCTCGCCGTGGCCGCGCTGACGCCCGGGTGTGCGGCGCGGCGCTGCCTGCCCACCGAAATCGGCGTCCGGGACCGCAGCACGCACTACGTCGTTGGCAGGCAGCTCGCCGCGGCCCACCGCCGCGAGCACGTCCTCGATCGACTTCTGCGTCAGGCGGTTCAACCCTTTCCTGACCTTGTCGTCGGAATAGTCGTTCCCGACGCGGGCGAATGCCGACTCGAGCAGGCGGCGGCCGAGCTCGGAATACTGCCTCCTCAGCGCGTCGCGGGCGGCGCGCCGGATCGCGGAGCGGGCCTTGCCTGTTACGGCAATGCGCTCCCAGGCCGCCGGCGGCGTCTGGCCCTTGGCGGTGAGGATCTCCACCTCGTCGCCGTTTCTGAGCTGCGTGGTGAGCGGCATCTGCCGCCCGTTGATCAGCACGCCGGAGCACGAGTTGCCGATGTCGGTGTGCACCGCATAGGCGAAATCGATGGGCGTGGCACCTTGCGGCAGGGCGATCAGCCGGCCCTTCGGGCTGAAGCAGAACACCTGGTCCTGAAACAGCTCGAGCTTGGTGTGCTCGAGGAATTCCTCGGAGTTGTCGCCCTCGAGCAGCGTGTCGACCAGGCGCCGCAGCCACATGTAGGGGTTCTCTTCCGCGGCGCCGTTGAGGCCCGCCCCGTTCATGCTCGCGCTGTCCTTGTAGAGCGCGTGCGCGGCCACCCCGTACTCGGCGATCTTGTGCATCTCGCCGGTGCGAATCTGCAATTCCACGCGCTGATGGCGGGGGCCGACGATGGTGGTGTGGATCGACTGGTAGTTGTTCTGCTTGGGCGTCGAGATGTAGTCCTTGAAGCGCCCAGGCACTGCCCGCCATGTCGAATGCACCACGCCGAGGACGCGGTAGCACGCATCGACGCTGCCCACGATGACGCGGAAGCCGTAGATGTCGGAGAGCTGTTCGAGCGAGATCTGCCGGTTCTCCATCTTGCGCCAGATCGAGAAGGGCTTCTTCTCCCGTCCTTGCACCTGCGCCTCGATCCCGGCCTCGGCGAGCCTTGCTTTGATCGCTGTCTCGATCTCCTCGATCAGCCCGGCGTTGCGCCCGTGGATGTCGGCGAGCTTCTGCACCACCGCCTGGTAGGCTTCCGGATAGCCCCACTTGAAGGCCAGTCCCTCGAGCTCCTCGCGCATGCCCTGCATGCCCATGCGGCCGGCCAGCGGGGCGTAGATGTCCAGCGTCTCGTCCGAGGTGCGCCGGCGGCTCTCTGGCCGCTTGTGCTCGAGCGTACGCATGTTGTGCAAGCGGTCCGCCAGCTTGATCAGGAGCACCCGGATGTCGCTCGAGATGGCGACCAGGAGCTTGCGGAAGTTCTCCGCCTGCTCGGCCTTCTTGGTGACGAGGTCGAGCTTTTTGAGCTTGGTCAGGCCTTCGACGAGGGCGCCGATCTCCTCGCCGAAAAGCTGGTCGATCTCGCCCCGCGTGACGTCGGTGTCCTCGATCACGTCGTGCAGCAGTGCCGCGACGATGGTGGCGTCGTCGAGCTTCAGCTCGGTCAGGATCGCCGCCACCTCGAGGGGATGGGAGAAGTAGAGGTCGCCCGAGGCGCGCTGCTGGTTGCCGTGCGCCTTCATGGCGTAGACGTAGGCGCGGTTGAGCAGGGCCTCGTTCGCCCCCGGCTCGTAAGCGAGGACACGCTCGACAAGCTCGTACTGGCGCATCATGCCACGCCTCACGCGTCCGCTGGCGGCGAAACGCCCGTCACAATCGGCGCAACGCCCTCTCGGGGAAGGAGCTGCCGCGCGCGGTCAGCCCCTCCCGAGCAAAACACCGTATGTCCAGCCGACCGTCTTGGCGAGTGGCACGACCGTCGCGCTCCCGCGAGGGTCCGACGCCTGTGCCTCGCCTCACCCCCGCCCGGAACCGGAGCCGCCACCGTTGCCGGAAGGCTCGGTGGGCGTCAGGCTTTCCATTCCCCGCAACATCTGCTCTTCGGTTATCACGTCGATCTGGGTATCGCTGGCCTGGTCGTCGCGCGCGAGCACCGGACGGCGCTCCTGTGGCAGTTGCGGCGCAGCCGCCTTCTCCGGCTCGTCGACCTCGACGTTCTTCTGGATGGAATGGATCAGCCCCTCGCGCAGGTCCTCTGGCGGAATGGTCTTGTCGGCGATCTCACGTAGCGCAATCACCGGGTTCTTGTCGTTGTCGGGTTCCACGGTGATATGCGAGCCGCTGGCGATCGACCGCGCCCTGTGGGCGGCCAGCAACACCAGCTCGAACCTGTTGGGAACCTTGTCGACGCAATCCTCGACGGTCACGCGCGCCATGCGACGATCCCTCTTGTTACCTTGAATGCCTTTGACATTGAGCGCCACACTTTCCATGCGCCCCGGAACGCTGGCTCCGGGCGCGGCAGTCGCGGCGCCGCCTTGTTGCATGCGTAGCCCGGAAAATCAAGGGCTTGGCGTACGCCGGTGCGGGACTTGGGGACAAGTTGCGCCAGCATTGCTTTTGGTCGCCGGCCGAAGACCGCGTGGCGCCAATTTGGGGCGATCTCCGCGAGCGGCACCAGAACGAACGTGCGCAGGTGCAACAGCGGGTGCGGCAGGATGAGACGGCCGCGCTCCCGCCTCAGGAGCGGCCACCCGATGCGCCGGCCACCGTAGTCGAGGATGTCGATATCGAGAGGCCGGGGCCCGTTCAGCGGCCCGAGGCGCCTCCCGGCGCGGCGCTCGATCCGCTTCAGGAGGCGCAAAAGGCTGCCAGGCGCCAGCCCTCCCGAAAGCATGAGCACCGCGTTGAGATAGGCCGGCTGCCGTCCTCCGCCGGCCGGCTCGGTCAGATAGAGGCTCGACGCCCGAACAAGCCTGATGCCCGCCGCCTCCAGCTCGCGGCTGGCCCGCTCCATGCTCTCCGCCGGCCCACCCCACGGCCCGCGCCTGTTGCCGCCAAGGGCCAGCAGGAGGGTCCCGACCTGCGTGGCCGCTGGGGCTCTTCCTGGAGCATCGGTGTGCATCTGCACTCCTGCGGGGGGAACGATGCTGCGCAACTGACAAGGCGTGACGGTGGGGCGGAGGGCAATGCGACACCGTCACCCCAGTTCCCGCCAGATCGGGCCATTCCTACCGGATGGCGGAAAGTGCAGCCGATCAAGATGCGCCGACGCCATCGGTGCGAGCCCATCGCTCTGCGCTTATCTCCAAGACCGTGGCGTGGGCCAGGATCACGCCGCGCAATCCGGGGTTGTGGCAAGTAGAAGGGCCCCCGCGCATTGCCCAACGCGTCCTTTCCGAGCAGTAGTGCGGATTTGCGCAATCCTCGGCAGATCTGTGCTCGAAGAGTCCTCTAGCTGACTTGTGCTTAAGGGAGCAGTAACAGCAGCAGCAACTGCCAGTAAACGGTTTGTGCTTCGCGAGCTGTTCAGGGCAGACCGTTTCTGCTTGCATTTTCAGCACGAAGCGACTACTTGAGTGTGGACACCCAGAAACCCACCGGCTGGAGGTTCGTGCGGGGCCCCCTACCCTTTTGCTATTACGAGGCACCCGATGCATTTTTATCCGACCGAGCGGATTGCCCTTTTCATAGATGGCGCCAACCTGTACGCCACGGCCAAAGCCCTCGGCTTCGACATCGACTACAAGCGCCTGCTCGCGCTGTTCCGCGGCATGGGGCAACTCGTACGAGCCCAGTACTACACGGCGCTGGCTGAAGACCAGGAGTATTCGTCGATCAGGCCCTTGGTCGACTGGCTCGACTACAACGGCTACACCATGGTGACCAAGCCCACCAAGGAGTTCACTGACTCCTTCGGCCGGCGCAAGATCAAAGGCAACATGGACATCGAGCTCACGGTCGATGCCATGCGCCTCGTCGAGCATCTGGACCATGTGGTCCTGTTCACCGGCGACGGAGACTTTCGCGCACTCGTTGCCGCCCTGCAGCTGCGCGGGCGGCGCGTCAGCATCGTCTCGACCCTGCAGACGCAACCGCCGATGGTAGCGGACGAGCTGCGCCGACAGGCGGACCAGTTCGTCGACCTTGCGGAGCTCGAGGAGCAGATCTGCCGCGACCCGGCATCGCGCCCCATCCGTGATCGTGAGTCTGCCCCGCGCCAGGTCGAGCGGCGGCGCCATGCGGCTGCTGCAGCAGCATCGTCCTCGACACTGACATACCCCGACGAGGACGACGAGAACCACGGCAACCACGGCAACCACAGCGGACGCTGACCGCCCTTTCGATCCGCTCCAGGCGAAGCGTCGCACCATGGGGGAGCTTGCCGCCGATGCGCCTCGCGATTGCGTGCTCTGCCCCCGCCTCGTCTCGTTCCGGGCTGCCAACCGCGACAGCGAGCCGGCTTGGCACAACGCACCGGTGCCCTCCTTCACGCCGCACAACGCCGCTGAGGCTCGCCTCCTGATCGTCGGGCTTGCGCCGGGCCTCAAGGGCGCCAACCGAACCGGCCGGCCGTTCACTGGGGACTACGCGGGCGACCTGCTCTACGACACCCTGCTGGCACACGGCTTTGCGCGCGGCAGCTACGGCGCCAGCCCGGACGACGGTCTTGCCCTCGTCGATTGCGTGATCACCAACGCGGTGCGCTGCGTGCCACCCGAGAACAAGCCGACCCCCGCCGAGATCGCCACCTGCCGGCGCTTTCTCGTGCAGTGCCTCGCCTCCCTGCCGCGGCTCAGGGCCATGGTCGCGCTGGGCCGCATCGCCCACGACAGTTCGCTCGCCGCGCTCGGCGCCCGCAAGGCAGCCTTCCCGTTCGCGCACGGCGCGCGCCACGAGGTCCGAGCCGGGTTGGTGCTGTTCGACAGCTTCCACTGCTCGCGCTACAACACCAACACCGGCAAGCTGACCCCGGCAATGTTCGGCTCCGTGTTTGCCGCGGTGCGCTGGCACCTGGCGGAAGCGTAGGGCGCAGCAGGCGTCTGCCGCATTGCCGGTCGCCAGCTGATCGTCGCCCGCCATGCGGCAAGTCCTTCACGCCGATTGGGCCCTTTCGGTGCGACGGGCGCTCGCCAGCAGGCGGCGCCTGGCAGCGCGCCTGCGGCGGCGCACGAACACCGCGATATTGAGCGACGCCGAGACGATGCCGACGCCGCAGGCAACGATCTGGGAGGTGACGAGGAGCGTGTTCATGGGCTGCATCCTTCGCTTCGGCATCGTCCATCGTGCGGGGCACCGGGCCTGACGGGCGTTCCGTTCCCCCGACATCTGCCTGCACGACGAACGACGGGCCGGCCGATCGACACGCCGACACACTTTTTCTCGGCGCCCGCCAACCGGCAGGAGAGAGCACCTCCGCCGGCCGCCGCAGCCGTGGGCCGTGGGGGTGCTGTCCCGCGCGAGGGCGGGTGGGCCTCACTCGCCGATCCAGCCGCCCGTGCGCAGTGCGTGCTTGTGGGCCGCGTTACGGAACGCATCGGCCAGACCGGGGTCGTCGACGCCCCGCGCCAGCACCATGCCGCCCACGCACAGGGCGAGCAGGGCGAGGGCACGCTCCCGCCCTTCGGGATCGTCGAAGTGCGCCTCCAAGATGCTCACCGCCTTCTCCGCAACCTCGCGGTAGGCCGCCTTCACGGCCGCGCCGCTGCGCGCCACGTCCGAGGCGTTGGCGAGCAGCGGGCAGCACGTCTCCCGGTCGTCGAAATGATCGCGCGAGAAATAGGCATCCACCATTCTGTGCGCGCGCGGCTTGTCCACCGCGGCCGGCTTGCCCTGCCAGCGCTCGGGCTCCCGCCTGCAGATGAAATGCCGCACGGCCTCCGCGCAGAGCTCGTCCTTGCTGGTGAAATGGCGGTAGAAGCCGCCGTGCGTGAGCCCAGCCTGCGCCATGACCTCCTCGATCGACACCTCGGCGTAGCCCTTGCCGTTGAAGAGGCGTCTCGCGCTTTCGAGAATCCGCTCGCGAGTCCCTTGCTTGTGCTGCGGGGCGTAGCGCATCCGATCCTCCATCGCGCGCCGCCATCGGGGCGTGGCGTGCACGCAACGAGACTTACGCTCCGCGACGCGTGGGATTCAAGCGCCGGCGCTCCGTGGCGGGCGGCAGGCCCCGCAACGGGCCCTTGCAGCCGGCGGCATCCTGGCCGCGCAAAAGATGATCTTGAACATCTCCTGCCGATCCCGAGAGTCCGCCGGCGGAGCGGATGCAGCCGCCACGAAAGGGCGCAGGCCATGAACCTCCTGACCGTCAATCTCGTGATGAGCACGCTGGTGTTCTGGATCGCAGCGCGGCTCTATCTCATTCCCAGGCTCGACGCGTGCGAGCCCAGGGCGGTGCTGCTGCCGATCCTGCTGCTGCACGCCACCCGGCACCTCGGCTTGATGTTCCTGGCGCCCGGTGCCCACTATCCGGGCATCCCACCGCAATTCGCCTACCCCGCCGCTCTCGGCGATTTTCTCGCCGCCGCGCTGGCGCTGCTCGCCATTCCGGCCGTGACCACCGGAGCGCGCAGCGCCAAGGCGCTCGTGTGGCTGTTCAACGTCGTGGGCACGGTCGACCTTCTTGCCGCGATCGCGCTTGCCACCCTGTACGAAGCGGCGCCTTTCATGGGGCCCGCCTACTGGATACCGGCGCTCTGGGTTCCCGCCCTGCTGGTGACGCACTATATTGCGTTCCGCGTGCTCGTCAGACCCTGGGCCGTCCCGGCGCAATGAGCCGACGGCTGCCCGCGGGGTGGCTGGGGCGAGCACATCTCCGAAGGCCAGCTTCAGGAGCCCGCAATGAGCACGCCCGTCATCACCCGCGAGGATGGCCCGGCTCGAGGCCGCTACGTCGCCCGCGTCGAGGGCATCGATGCGGAGGCCGAGATCGTCTACAGCCACGCCGGGCCGAACCTCATCAGCGCCGACCACACCATCGTCCCCGACGTGTTCCGCGGCCAGGGGCTCGGCCGGCTGCTCGCCGCCTACATGGTCGAGGACGCGCGCAAGCAGGGCTTCAAGATCATCCCGCGCTGCCCGTTCGTGAACGCCGAGCGCAAGAAGCACGCCGACTGGGCCGATGTGTTCCAGGAGTGAGGGCAGTGGTGTCAGACCCCGGAGGGTCTGACACCTATGCGTTTGCCTCACCTCGCAGGCGGTAGAGGTTCTGGAGCAGGGCATCGAAGCCGCCGACAGCGTTACCCGTGTGCACGTCGATGCGGCCCACCTTCTCCACCAGCTTCTCCAGCGCCTCCAGCTCCTTCAAGCGCAGCAGCAGCGGGTTGTCCTCCATCAGCCGCGCCGTGTTGAGGAGCGAGCGGGTGGCCGCCGTCTCCTCCTGGCGCCGGATCAGGTTGGCCTTCGCCGTGCGCTCCGCCTCTACCACCTTGTTGAGCAGCTCGCGCACGTCGCCCGGCAGGATCACGTCCTTGACGCCGATCTCGCCGATCTCCACGCCGAGGTCCGCCACCCGCTGGGTGACGAACGCCCGCACCTCGCGGTCGATGGTGTCCCGCGCCGCCAGGATCTCGTCCAGGGTGCGCGTCGCCACCGCCTCGCGGATCGCGAACTGCACGAGCCGGTAGACCGTGTTGGCCACGTCGCCCGCCGCCAGCGCCGCCTTCTCCGGGTCCACCACGCGGGTGAACGCGGTGAGCGTCACGCGGATGCCGACGCGATCCTTGGTCAGGATCTCCTGCGCCGTCACCTCGAGCGGG
>Ga0075431_100000792_pt1 | contig 27592 bp, 18 predicted proteins | sample RhiMetdeltSRZDD5_FD_75297 | JGI IMG/M metagenome (GOLD analysis project Ga0075431, IMG submission 75297) | Populus rhizosphere microbial communities from Tennessee, USA - Rhizosphere MetaG P. deltoides SRZDD5 | ecosystem: Host-associated > Plants > Roots > Rhizosphere > Soil | place: USA... | reverse complement strand
ACCAGCGCCTGAAAGTGACGCAGTGTCTCTGCCTCCGCCGCCGCCCAATCGAGCGATGTGGGCGACTGTGCAGCAGGTTTCGTAGTCGCAGCGCACACGATGAGGAGCCCGAGCAACCATCGATTCATGGCGCCGATCCTAACAGCTAATGCCTATAATCCCTTCGCCCGTCGGGCTGGAAAGGAACTCGTCATGAGCCGTTTCCTCGTGTTCCTGCTGCTCGCCACCGTTGCTCTGTCAGGCGCCGACTCACCCCCGCTCCTCGTCGCGATTCGCAGCGGCGATCACGCGACGGTACAGAAGCTTCTTGCTTCGGGGGCCGACCCGAACACGACTGACGCCGACGGCACTACGGCGCTGATGCACGCGACGATCGAATCCGACGCGCGGATGATGACGCTGCTGCTCGACAGGGGCGCCGGCATCAACGCGAAGAACGCGCTCGAATCCACCGTGCTGCTGTATGCGGCCATCGACCTGGCGAAAACGCGGCTTCTTCTCGATCGGGGCGCCGATGTGAACGTCAGGAACAAACGCGGCGCCACGCCGATGAGCGTCGCCGTGACGACGTTTGGATCGACGCCGGTACTGAAGCTGCTGACCGCGAAAGGCGCTCCGCCTGAGGATCGGCTGATGGCGCCGGCGGCCGCCAAAGGTGATCTCGAGGCGATCCAGTTTCTCCTCGGCATCGGCGTCAGGGCGGGCGACGAGACCGGCGCCTCACTCTCGGCGGCGATCACGGCGCGGTGCGATGCGTGCGTTCGCTTGCTCGTCGAAAAGGGTGCTCCCGCCAACGCCGTCCGCCCCAACGGCGGCAGCGTGCTGAACGACACGGCGAAGCGAGCGATGCCGGAGCTGTCGCAGTTCCTGGCAGACCACGGAGCGTCGCTCCAGTCGAAGGACCGCGAGGGCTTCACGCTGCTGATGCAGGCCGTGCTCTCGATGGAGCCGGGCCCCAATCGCGATCGCATGGTGGCGTGGCTGCTCTCCAAGGGCGCGGATCCGAACGCCAAGAACGACCGTGGCGACACGGCCTATCTGCTGGCGGCACGCGTGCGGATTCCTTCCACGCTGGAGCTGCTGAAAAAGGCGGGCGCGCAGGAGACGACGGAAGTCTGGCCGACACCCGACGGCGGCGCGACCTCTGTGGAAGCGGCGGTGAGAAAGATCCTCCCGCTGCTCGAAACCAGCGGCGAGCCGGTCTTCAAGAGCCGTTCGTGCGTGTCATGTCACAACAACTCCCTCGAGGCGATGACCGTCGCGTTGGCGCGGAAGAAGGGATTCGCCGTCAACGAAGAACAGGCTAAGAAAGAGCTGGGATTCGCAGTGGCCACCGACATGCCATTTCTCGAGCCGATGCGAACAGGCTCGACGATCGGCGGAGGCTCGGACACGCTCGGGTACACGCTGATGGGGATGGCCGCGGCCGGCTACCCCGCCGATGCGCTGACCGACGCGCATATTCACTATTTGTCGATCTATCAATTCCCGGATGGCGCCTGGCGGACGACATCCTACCGGCCTCCCGAGGAATACGGTCCGTTCACCACGACGGCCGTGGCGTTGCGCGCGATCAGGCAGTACCCCATTCCCGGCCGGCGCGCGGAATTCGAGGAGCGTTTTAGCCGCGCCAAGCGCTGGCTCCTGGCCGCGAAGGCCTACTCCAGCGAAGAGCGCGCCATGCAGTTGAATGGTCTGGCCGATGCCGGCGCGAGTCCGTCCGAGCGCGCACCGTTCGTGAACGCGCTGAAGGCCGCCCAGGCCGAGGACGGCAGTTGGAACGTGCTGCCTGGCATCCCGGGTGAGGCCTACGCCACTGGACAGATTCTGTACGCGCTCCACGTCTCTGGAAATGTGCCGACGGCCGACCCTGTGTACCAGAAGGGCGTCCGCTGGCTGTTGCGCAACCAGCTTGCCGATGGATCGTGGTTCATGCCCGCGCGCGCCGTTCCCGTGCAGCCGCACACGTTCGAGAGCGGATTCCCGCATGGCTGGCATCAGTTCGCCTCGGCTGGCGCGTCGAGCTGGGCGACCATGGCGTTGCTGTTCACGCTTCCAGATCGCCAGGAGTGATCTGCCGCGCGCTGAGGCGCAGCGGAGGGCTTCGCCGCTGCGTGCCCATTTCGAAATGAATCGGCAACGACCACCAGAAACGAAGGACCCACGCACACTTTCGCACGCCAGCGCACAGTCGCACGAGGACTCGACTGTTCGACTGAGTGCTTCGAGCCGTTAATAGATTCAGCACTGTTAGACGGCTGCCCCTCCTTCCCCGTGCGGTCACCGTTCTCCGGAGGTATCGAGATGAAACGCCTGATTGCCCTCGTCGGCCTGTTGTTGGTGACCTCGTTCGGAATTGTGCGGGCGCAAGGTCCCGAGGGTCCTCGGGGCACCCGTGAAGAATTCGAGGCGAAGCTTGGGTACCAGACCGGCACCGTGACGATCAAGGATGGCCTCGCCACGATCCGAATGCCGGCCTCCTTCCGGTATCTTGGCCCTGAGGGAAGCCGCCGACTTTTGATCGATGCGTGGGGCAATCCTCCCGGCGCCGCCGACGAGGTGCTCGGCATGTTGATCCCGACAGGAGCCAGTCCGCTTTCCGACGACGGCTGGGGAATCGTTATTACCTACGACGAAGACGGATACGTGAACGACGATGATGCAGCCGGCATCAACTACGACAAGCTGCTCGAGCAGATGCAGGAGGACACGGCGGCCGCCAATCAGGCGCGATCAGAAGACGGCTTCGAAGCCGTGAAACTGGTGGGGTGGGCGGAACCTCCTTCCTACGACGCCGCGTCGCACAAGTTGTACTGGGCGAAGGATCTCGTGTTCGGCTCGAACAGCGACCACACGCTCAACTACAACATCAGGATTCTCGGTCGTCGCGGCGTCCTCGTGCTCAATGCGGTCGCGGACATGAAACAGCTCGCCGCCATCAAGAGCGAGACGAAGAACGTGTTGTCGGCTGTCGAATTCAATGAGGGGCACCGCTACGCCGACTTCCTTCCCGGAAAAGACAAGGCTGCCGCTTACGGTCTCGCCGGCCTGATCGTCGGTGCCACGGCCGCGAAGGCCGGCTTCTTCAAAGTGCTCTGGGTCGGCATCCTCGCGTTCAAGAAGGTGATCTTCGTCGGGCTGGTGGCCCTGGCCGCCGCTCTTAAGCGTTTTTTCGTCAGAAAACCGCAGGAGCCGATCTCTGCGGAGACAACTCAGTAACTACCGCATCAACCCTGTTATCGGCGCCTCACGGCATCGTGAGCGCCGACCTTCGGCAGCATGTAAAGCGCCGCCAGGCCAACGATGATGGCCAAACTGAGTCCGACATGGATGAAGGCCAGTAACGTTGCCGTCAAGTAGAGAAATGATCCTGGAACGTAAGCTCGCGTGATGGCTCGAACCGCTTCGTCTGACACGTGGCTGGCGATCAGGCGACGGTTGCGGGCTGCATGCCACCACATCAGGAAGTAGAAGACCGCCGTCACCGTGAAGCAGCCGCAATAGAACGCGACCGCGACGGCCCGCTCATGCGCGTCCGGATCGGCGAGATGCTCCGCCATCACCGCGGTCGGAAACGGCAGGAACGCGACGCACAACAACAGGAGCAGCGTGAGCGTGATGAATCCGTGATCGACACGGTCGACGAGCTTCATCAGGTTGTGATGATTGGCCCACATGATGCCGATGACGATGAAGCTGATGGCGTAGCCGACGTAGGACGGCCAGAGCTGCAGAAGCGCCGGCCCGACGCCGCCGATGCGCAGGACCTCCTCGTGCGGAGGCAGACGTATCTCGATCACCAGCAGGGTGATGGCTATGGCGAAGACGGCATCGGCGAAGGCTTCGAGGCGGAATGTTTCGGACGGAGTCGCAGACATGCCATGACCTTAGTCTGGCTGGCAAAGGCTGACAACCGCCAAACGGGTGGGCTACTTCACCTTGATGACCACCACGCTCGCATCGTCGATCGGCTCGGCAAAGGCGACGAGGTCGTTGATGATCGCGTCGTAGATCTGGCGCGCGCCAAGATGTTTCACGTCGCGGAGTTTCTGCTCGAGGCGGGCGGGGAAATAGCGATCGTGCGGTCCCTCGTGCTCCGTCAGGCCGTCGGTGTGCATCAGGAGGATGTCACCGCGTCCCATGAGCGTCCACTCGTTCATCTCGTAACGTTCCTTGAAGCCGAGCAGGCTGGGCGTGGTGTTGCGATCGATGACGTTGAACGATGGCAGCATCCCGAGTGGAGGAAACGAGAGGCAGAGATGCGGACTCACTTCCATGAACCGGTTGTGCTGACTCGAGAAGATGGACGGATACGGTTGCCCCGCCGACAGGAACCGGAACTTGGCGTCGTCTGAAATCTCGCCGTAGATCAGCGACACGAACTTGTTCGTCCCTGAGGATTGATAGAAGCGCGTGTTGAGGTTCTCGAACAGTCGTCGCGTGATCTGTCCGTAGCGATCCAGCTCGTAGATGGCGCCAAGCAGGAATGCCTGATGCAGCATCGCCGCCAGCAGGGCATCGGTCATGCGATGTCCGGCGACGTCGATCAGGGCGACGCCGCCCTTGTGCTGACAACGTTCGAGGTTTTCAACGACATCGAATCGCCGCTCCGCACGGGCGCGCTCGATACGCGCTTTCAAATCGAAGCGTGTTTTGAAGTCGATGTAGGTGATGTGATCGCCGCCGACGGTGCCGCTGACCTGGAGTGAGCCACCCCAGATGTCGAACCCGTCGAGCGTTGGCACCTCACCTGGAAGTGGGACCAATTGCTGCGCAATGTCCTGGAAATTCTCCAGCTCACGCGTGAGCCGCTGAAGTTCGTCAGCAGCCTCCGATTCGTCTATGAACATCTTGGATGTTCCATGATAGCCGGTCGGGGTGGACAGACGTGGTCACTGGCTGGTGACGCACGATCGGTCTATACTCGCCACGCATTCGTTACGTGAAAGGAGCTGCAATGTCACAGCGATCGATTGCCTTCGCTGGAGTCCTGACCGCGGCCCTTGTTCTTACCGCACTCATTCAGACTCCGTTACGTGCCCAATCCGGCTCGTCGACTTACGTGGGGCCGCGCACTCCGTGGGGGGACCCTGATCTTCAGGGCAACTACACGAATCTGTGGGAAGCGGGGACGCCGTTCGAGCGTCCCGACCAGTTCGCGGGCCGCACACTCGAGGACATCAAGGGCGAGGAACTCGCGGCGATCAGGCGCGGCATCCAGGAGCGCACGCGCAGCGAGCAGCTTGCCGGCGACATCGGCGGCACACGCTGGATTTGGCTGGACAGCCACAATCACGCGAAGGGCAGCGTGGCGTGGTTTGTGGTCGATCCACCCGACGGAAAGATCCCGCCGATGACGCCAGACGGGCGGGCGCGTCAAGCCGCGCGGGCCGAGGCGCGCAAGCGCAGTGGACGCGGGCCGGCCGACTCATACACCGATCGAAGTCTCTACGACCGCTGCATCTCGCGCGGCGTACCCGGTTCGATGATGCCCGCCATCTACGGCAATTCCTACGACATCGTCCAGGCGCCCGGCTTCGTCGTCATTCGTTACGAGATGGTGCATGAGGCCCGGGTGATCCCGCTCGATGGCCGTCCGCATCTGCCGGCAGGCATGCGCAGCTACATGGGCGATGCGCGCGGCCATTGGGAAGGCGACACGCTCGTGGTCGAGACGACCAATGTCCGCGACGAGATTGCCTATCGCGGATCGAACGCGGCGACATTGAAAATCGTCGAGCGCTTTACCCGCGTCGCGCCAGACAAGGTCCGCTGGGCGGTGACGATTGATGACCCGTCGACGTGGACGCGGCCCTGGACGTTCGCGATGCCCTTGACGCAGGACGAGAACGAGCAGCTGGTTCCGTACGAGTGTCACGAAGGCAACTACGCGATGGCGAACATCCTCAGCGCGGCGCGGGCGGAAGACGCCGCCGCCGCCGAGGATGCGAAGAAGGGAATCGTTCGGCCGCGCCCGAACGCTGGCGCCGAAACCGAGCAGGAGCGATAGCGCGCGTTACTTCGTTGAGGCGGTTCGCGGCACTGCGGCGGCGAAGACATCGACCTGGGCGACGTCGGACCAGCCGCCAGGCCCATGGCCGCTGCCGGGCATCAGATCGACGAAGCCGATCTCGTCGACCTTGGTCAGATCGGGGCGCTCGACGATGTTGCCGGTCGTGACGATGCGCTCGATGTCGAGCTTGAGCCAGTGAACGTCGGCCACGTTGAACTCGGTGATGAGCCAATCTCGCGTGCTGCCGTCCGTGCGATCACCCACGAGCCACGTTCCGTCGGCCAGCTTGACGATCGGGCGAATCTCGTGGAACCCCGACGTCTTCGTGTTCCAGCGGATGCGCGCGAGACCGGTGAGGTCGGCGTAGTTCGTCTTGTGTTTGAAGGCGAGCGCGCACGGACTTGAACACATGCCGGTCCACACGTGAGTCGGGTTGTTCTCGTTATTGGCGGCACCCGTCAACTGAATTTCCTTGGCGGTGCTGCCGTAAAGTTTGAGCTCGAGTGACGGGTTCGCGACCGATTGCTGGGTCACAGGGTGCTCGTCGTTGGCCGGAGTCTGCCGCCATTCTTCGCTGAAGAAGAGGGGTGGCCGTGTCACGCGGGCGGCGGCGCCTCGGCCAGCCTGAGGCGCTGGGGTCTGAGGCTGTTGGGCGTTCACGCTGCAGATAATGGCAGCGACGATCGCCAGGCTGACGTAAAGTCGTCGTGACATTCGAATCCTCCCAAGCCAGTAAGCATATGACATCTCCAGAGTCACGGAGACAGGAGGCGTGATGCCCCAGACACGGCTGATCGTGCTGCTCGCGTTGACGGCGACGGCCCTGACCTCCATCCTTGTTGCGGCCGTTCAGCAACCGAGCGGGGATCCATTCTCGACAGAAATCCGGAAGGTCAAAGAGGGTCTCTACGTCATCCCGGGCTATGACGGGGCAGTCACTGGCGGCAACGTGGCGGTTCGCGTCACCAATGAGGGCACGATCATCGTCGACGATCGTCTGCCGCCGTCGTCCGCGGAGATTGCAGGCAAGGTCAAGTCCGTCACGTCGCAGCCAATCAAGTACGTGCTCAGCACGCATGGCCACGGCGATCACACCGGCGGCCATCCAGAGTTCATCAAGGTCGCCGAGATCATCGCGCATCGCAACAACCGCGCGAACATGATTCGAAGCAAGCTGGCCGCACCGCCGCGCGTCGTCTTCAGCGATCAGGCGGCGGTGTTCCTCGGTGGCGTCGAGGCGCAGGCCGTCCATTTCGGGCGTGGCCACACCAACGGCGATGCGGTGATCTATTTCCCCGATCTCAGGACGGTCCATACTGGCGACCTCGTGGTGTGGGGCAAGCGGACCGACGGGACCATCCTGACACCGTTTGTCGATCGCGCGAGCGGCGGCAGTCTGACGGAATGGATCACGACGCTCGATGGCGCGCTGAAGCTGGACTTCGACACGGCGATTCCGGGGCATGGCCCGGTGCTCACCAAGGACAACGTGCGAACCTTTCACCGGAATCTGGTCACGCTCCGGCAGCGCATCACGGACGTCGTCAAGGCCGGAGTCAAGCCGGAGGAATTCGGGGCGAAACTCAAGACCGACGATCTGGGTTGGCCGTTCCCGCCCGAACGCCTGAAAGAGTTGTGGGACGAGTTCGGCGGCCGCTAGCCCTATAATCGCGCTGGCTTTTTCGAGGACAGCGATCCTCGCAGGGAGGTCTCATGTATCGGCTACTCACGATATCGACCGTCTCGTTGATGGTGATTGGCTGTGGCTCTGGGAATACACCAGCTCCGGCGCCTGCGTCGACGGAGGCCGCACCCAGCAGCCGTAACAGTCACCAGGACTGGCCGACCGGCGACTACAAGGTCGCCGAGGGCTGGCCGAAGCCGTTGCCCGACACTGACCATCCTCACGCCGGCTGGACCTGGGGCTCGTTTGGCGGAGTCTACGCCGAGAACCCGGATCGAGTCTGGGTCGCGATGCGCGGAGAGTTGCCGCTGCCTGAGGGCGCGAAGCCGTGGACACCCTATGTCGCCCTTCAACCGCCGCGCGGTAATTCCACCGGCAACGGAGACGGCATAACGGCGACATGCCAGCCCGAGCCGAAGCGTGGCTGGGAGCGCCGCTTCATGCATTCGATCCTGGTGTTCAACGCCGCCGGCGACCTCGTCGATCAGTGGCCGCACCTCGACAAGCTGTTTGCGCAGCTGCCCTGCGGTCGTGGCCCGCACCAGATCAAGATCAGTCCCTACGACAAGGAGAAGCACATCTGGATCATCGACGACCAGTTGCACGTGATTTACCGCTTCACCTACGACGGGAAACTGGTGCACACACTCGGCGAGCTCGGAAAGAGAGGGCGCGGTCCGAATACCTTCGATCGGCCCACCGACATTGCGTGGCTGCCTGACGGGACGTACTTCATCAGCGATGGCTACGGCGGCACGCGCGTCGCGAAGTTCGGCCCCGACGACAAATTCATCATGGATTGGGGACAGCCGCCCGCCGATCCGAAGAACCCGGGTCCCAACGAGTGGAACACCGTCCACAGCATCGCCATCAGCAACGATCGCAAGCTCTTCGTCGTCGACCGTGGACACGCGCGAATGCAGGTGTTCGACGAGAACGGCAAGTTCCTCGACATGTGGCCGCTGCGTTCGCCCGACTGGCCGGCCAGTCAGAACACGCTGATGGTCAACCACTTCATCGACGACAAGGGATTCATCTGGGTGGGCGATGCGCCGACGGCTCGAATCCTCAAGTTCGATCAGAAGGGCAACTTCCTCTACAGCTGGGGCGCGCCAGGCCCGCAACCGGGACGCCTCGGGTGCTCGCACGGCATGACGACCGATCAGCTCGGCAACCTGTACTTGGCCGATTGCTTCAATGGACGGGTGCAGAAGTTCGAGCCGATAGCGAATGCCAATCCAGACAGGATCGCCGGACAGATCCTGAGGACGTGGGATACCTGGAAGAAGAGCACTGAATAGCCGGGTCTGAAGAACGAGACCCGGCTTAGGCTGTCGTAGGGCGGGTCCTGCTTTTTAGACCCGCCAGCTATCGCGGGGTTGATCGCATGACTACCGTGATGACTCGGGTGACGCTGGCGGCGCTGCTGATGGCGTCGCCCGCTCTGGCGCAGACGACCGACGATCCTTTTTCGGCGCCGCTTGCCGCGGTCGAAGACCCAATTCGCGTCAACATCGCGGAGTTTGCGTCGCTCCCGGACGTCGATGGACAGCCCGCGCGCATGATGCTGCTCGTCGACGAGCCGGGCACGCGCCGGTTGTTCGTCAACGACATGCGCGGATTGCTCTATAGCGTCAGTTACGACGGGCGATCGGTCACGAAGTATCTCGACATCAACAGCCCGCCGTGGAACACGCCCGTGCAATCGATGGGCAACGAGCGCGGGTTCCAGAGCTTCGCGTTTCACCCGCAGTTCAATCAGGCGGGTGCGCGCGGCTTCGGCAAGTTCTACACGTATCTCGATACGACTAACATGATGCCGGTGCCCGACTTCACCACGCCGGGCGAGAAGCCGACCCACGATACGGTGTTGCTCGAGTGGACCGCCACTAACCCGGGCGCGGCGGCGTACGATGGCGGACCGCCCCGCGAGGTGATGCGGCTCAGGCAACCGTTTGCCAATCACAACGCCGGACATCTCAGCTTCAATCCGCTGGCTGCGCCAGGCGCCGTCGACTACGGGTTGCTCTACATGGGAGTTGCCGACGGTGGCAGCGGGGGCGACCCGATGCGGCTCGCGCAGAATCTCGGCTCCGCGTTCGGCAAGATCTTTCGCATCGATCCGCTGGGTTCCGGCAGCAGCAACGGCAGGTATGGAATTCCCGCCGGCAACCCATTCGTCAGCGACGGAAACGCGGCGACGCTCGGCGAGATCTACGCCTACGGGGTGCGCAATCCTCAGCGCTTCGCTTGGGACTCGCGTAACGGCAATCTGTTCCTCGCCGACATCGGCCAGAACATCGTCGAAGAAGTGAGTCTCGTCACCGCGGGCGCGAACCTTGGCTGGAACGAGTGGGAAGGGAGCTACAAGTTCATCAGCCGGCAGGAAGTGAGCGTTGCCAATCCGCGTAGCGATACCAAGGTCACCTACCCTGTGGTGGAGTACGGGCAACCGGATCGGCTGCTCCAGCCCAGTTCCGCCGTGACCGGCGTCATCGTCTATCGAGCGAGCGCGATCAAGCCGCTCAGCAACCTGGTGATCTTCGGCGACAACCCGAGTGGAGAGGTCTTCTACTTCAGCGCCGACAAGCTGCCGCGCGGCGGCCAGGATTCGATCCGTCGCATTCTCTTCATGCACAACGGCGCGGCAAAGACACTCCTCGAGATCATCAAGGAGAAGAACGCGGCCCAGGGCAAACCGCCGGCGACGCGCGCCGATCTGCGCTTTGGTACTGGACCGAACAGTCAGATTTTTCTGCTCAACAAACGCGACGGCACGATTCGAACGATCGTGCCGTGACCCGACGGCGGGTCCTGATTTTTGCCCTTCGACTAGCGCTCAGGGCACCCCGAGCAACGTCGAGGGGTGGACCCGCCGGGTCTAACGAACTAGACCCGGCCAACGGTGTCTACGGCAGCGCGAACACGAACACGTTCGCCGCGTTGCTCGGCTTCAGCTCCGATGCGACACGGTTGTCCGATCCCGCCACGAGCGATGGTCCCGTGGTGACGGCGACATACTGCTTTCCGTCGACGGCAAAGGTCACCGGGAATCCGCTGACCGGTGAACCGAGATTGACTTCCCACAACACCTTGCCATTGCGATCGTCGAACGCTCGGAAGCGTCCATTCGAGTCGCCGCCGAACACCAACCCGCCGCCGGTCGCCACCAGCGACAGCGCGCCGGCGCGCTGCTCGTGCTTCCACAGTGTCTTGCCGGTCTCAGCCGAGATCGCCCACACGCTTCCCACATTGGTGGCGCCTGGCGCGATGACGCCCGGCATCTCAAGCCCGTACACCTTCGACGGATCGCGTGTATCCACCGTCGTCGTGGCATTCATGCACAGGTTCTGCAGCGGGTAGTACATCGTGTTGGTCGTCGGGTTGTAGGCGCCCGCTGGCCAGTTCTTGCCGCCGTTGCTGCCCGGGCAAATGAGCTTCGTCTCTCCCTTCGCGGTCCAGAGCTTCTCGGGATTGACGGTGACTTTGCCGGTTGCCCCGTCGATCGTCTGCACGACGTTCTGCATTACCGTCGGGCGCGCCCACAGGAATTCACCCGTTCGACGGTCGAGCGTGTAGACGATGCCGGTCTTTCCCGGAATGCCGGTGATGACCTTGCGTCGTTCGCCCGGCTTGATCTTCGGATTGATCCACGCCACTTCCTTCGCGTCAGGCGTGATCGCCGTCTCGACGAGCAGCCGCTCGAAGGGGTGATCGAGATCCCAGTGATCGACGATGTGCTGGTAGTACCAGACGATCTTGCCGGTGTCGGCATCGAGAGCGAGCGTCGAGTTGTGATAGAGGTGCTGCTTGTCGTTCCCACCGAGCGTGAACTTCGGCGCCGGGATCGTCACCGACGTGCCGACGTAGATCATGTTCGTCTCGGGGTCGTAGCTCGGCACCATCCACGTGCCCACGTGCCAGCGCTGTTCGAGCGGCACGTCGCCCCAGGTCTCGGAGCCCGGCTCGCCAGGTCGCGGGATCGTGCGGGTACGCCAGACTTCCTTGCCCGTTTGCGCGTCGTGCGCCGTGATGATGCAGGAATCGCTGGTTGCATCCGGTTGGCACTGACGCCCGGTGATGACCTTGCCATTGGCGATGATCGGTCCCGAGCTCGCATTGGCGCGCAGACCGGCTTTGAGGACCTGCGTTTCCCAGGCGAGGTTGCCGGTGCGCGCATCGACCGCGTAGATCGTGTTGTCCGCACCCGCGTCGATCAGCGTCGTGCCCCAGATCGCCATGTTCCGATTGGTGCCGCCGTTGATGCCCTCGGGGTACTTGCGGCGGTACTCCCATTTGAGATCGCCGGTCTTGGCGTCCATGGCCATGATCACGTCGCCCGGATTCGGGATGAACATGGTCCCGTTGTAGACGAGGGGCGTCGCTTCCTGGGTCCGTCCCGTTCCGATGCCGCGCGTCCACGTCATCTTCAACCGCGTCACGTTGTTGCGATCGATTTCCTTGAGCGGACTGTAGCCCCAGCTGTCGAGCGTCCGGCGCCACATCAGCCAGTTGGCCGGGTCCGGCTTCCACAGCATTTCGTCGGTGACGGGAACGAAAGGCGGCTGCTGATTCTGCGCGGTCACGGTGAGGCCGGCAGTGATGATCACGAGAAACGCAAACAGGATGTAGAAACGCTTCATGGGGTTTCCTCGCGGCCTGAGTGTATTACGAATCGCGGGTCAACGGAGGATTACGGGGTAACGGATCGACACGGAGCAACGGAGAAGCGGAGCACGAACGGAAGCGCTCGCTCCGTTGAGATCGCCGTTGCGCCGTTCCTCCGCGGTGAGCCGTTTCCTCCACCCTTTCCGTTAACGGGGGGATCACGGCAGCGCAAAAACGAACATCTGGCTCCCGCTCCCGGGTTTCAGCTCGGGGGTCAACGCCATCACGGCTCCGGCGACCAGTGACGGGCCGGTGCTGACGGCGACGTACTGTTTGCCGTTGACCGCGTACGTGATCGGATAGCCGCTCACCGATGTGCCGAGGTTCACCTCCCAGAGCACGTTGCCGGTCTTGTCGTCGAGCGCCCGGAAGTAGCCCTCCGCGTCGCCGACGAACACGAGACCACCGGCCGTGGCGATAAGAGACAGCGTGCCAGCGCGTTGTTCGTGCTTCCACATCGTCTGACCCGTCTCGGCAGAAATCGCGTGCACCACACCCACTTTGTCAGTCCCGTCGGCGAGCCGTGCTTTGTTGCTGATGCCATAGAGCGGTCCATTGACATCCTGCTTGTCGGTGATCACAACGGTCGTCATGCACAGGTTCTGCAGCGGCATGTACATCGTGTTGGTCAACGGGCTGTAGGCGCCGGCGGGCCAGTCCTTGCCGCCGTTGAGGCTGGGGCAGATCAGCCGCTCGTCTCCCTGCGCGTGGTAGACGGTCTCCGGATTTACCGTGACTTCTCCCGTGGCGCCATCGATTTTCGACACGACGTTTTGCGACACGGTCGGCCGCGCCCAGAGGAACTCTCCGGTCTGCCGATCCAGCGTGTAGACGATCCCGGTCTTGCCTGGAATGCCGGTCAGCACTTTTCGCTTCTCGCCGGGCTTGAGCCGGGGATTGATCCACGTCACCTCTTTTGCGCTGGGGGCGACGACGGTATCGACGACCAGGCGCTCAAAGGGATGATCGAGGTCCCAGTGATCGACGATGTGCTGGTAGTACCAGACGATCTTGCCGGTGTCTGCATTCAGTGCCAGCGTGGAGTTGTGGTACAGGTGCTTCTTGTCGTTGCCGCCGAGGAGGAACTTGGGCGCCGGTGAGCTCACCGACGTTCCGATATAAATCAGATTGAGCTCAGGGTCGTAGCTGGGCACCATCCACGTGCCGACGTGGTATCGACGCTCGAACGGCACGCCCCCCCACGTTTCGTCGCCCGGTTCACCCGGTGCCGGGATCGTTCGCGTGCGCCAAAGCTCCTTGCCCGTTCGCGCGTCGTGCGCCGTGATCACGCACGCGTCCGGACCTCCTTCCGGTTCGCACCCGCGGCCGGAGATCACTTTGCCCCTGGCGATGATGGGTCCCGAGCTCTGTTGCGCTCCCTTGTGGTAGTCGAGGATCTTCGTCTCCCAGGCGAGCCTGCCGGTCTGGGCGTCGAGGGCGAAGACGAAATCGTCCGCGCTGGTGTCGATGATGGTGTTGCCGTAGATCGCCAGGTTGCGATTGATGACGAAGAAGGGCAGGTACTTTCCGAGATCATCCGGCAGCGAACGACGATACTCCCAGAGCAGCCGGCCGGTGTCCGCCTCGAACGCGGTGATGTAGTCGGTGGGATTGGGCACATACATCACGCCGTTGTAGACGAGGGGCGTGGCTTCCTGCACGTTGCCGGCGCCCATCGCACGCGACCAGACCATCCGCAACTGGTTCACATTCGATCGATTCACCTGATCGAGCGGGCTGAATCCCCAGCTGTCGAGCGTGCGCCGCCACATCGGCCAGTTGGCCGCGTCGGGTTTTTCCAGCATCGCATCGGTCACCGGCTGGAACGGCGCACGCTGATCCTGCGCGACCATGGTCATCGGCACGGCGCTTGCGGCGATGAACATCACAACGGCGATGCGCTTCATAGTGGCTCCCCCCTTAACGTTCTCGACCCAAACGCCGCGCGTGCGGTGACCGGCTCGATCAACATGAAGGCGACGACGGCACCGATTGCCACGGACGGCAGCAGGATCGTCAGCGGCGACCGTTCGTCGCTGATGAGCAGCCCTCCGGCGATCAAAGTGGCCGCAAACACCCAGTCAGCGACCCTGATCCAGCGACCCGATCGATCGTGCACCGAGGTCAGTTCGCTCTCGTAAAAACGCGATGTGAACCAGAGGTGCAGTCGCAGGTTGGCGGCGACGATCACCGACGCGAGCAGCGTGATGAAGAATGCGCGCCCCACGGTTCCGCCGATGTGCCCGCGCGCGTACCACGCGGGAATCACCATCAACCAGTAAATCAGCGCCGCCATGCCCTGGTGGAACTCCCACCACCACCGTGACGGCGTCGTACCCTCTGCGACCTCTGCGCCTGAGTGCAAATGCGGGAAGGGCTCCGACCCCAAAGCAGTTACGAGCTCGCGGGCGTTCGGGCGCGCGGTCGGGTCGGGCTGCAGGCATCGGTTGATGATCGTCGTCCATGGGCGCGCGATCTGTTTCGTCGGTGTGGCCGTCGTCGCCCGGTCCAGCGGATGGTGACCCTGGAGCATTTCGCTCAGCACGACGCCCCACGCGTAGACGTCGGCGCGCGGATCGATGGTTCCGCCAAGCAGTTGCTCGGGCGCCATGTACGCCGGTGTGCCGAGCGCGAAACCAGTGCGTGTGAGGCGCGAGACATCGGGACCCTCGACATGCGCGATCCCGAAGTCGACGACCTTGACGCTTCCGTCCGACTTGATCAGCACGTTCTCGGGCTTGAGGTCGCGATGGATGACGCCGGCCTGGTGCGCCGCCGACAGCGCTCCAGCAATATCGATAGCAATGCTGCGCGCGCGTTCGGGCGGGAGCGGGCCCTGCGCGATGACGCTCCGTAACGTATGGCCCTGGACGTACTCGGACGCCATGAAGAGTTGATCGCCGGCCTCTTCGAGTGCATAAACCACGGCGACGGCCGGATGCGAGATCGTGGCGGCCGCACGGGCTTCACGCCTGAGGCGTTCGCGTAAGTCCTGCTGCATCGCCACGCTGGCTGGAAGCGCCTTGAGCGCGACGCGCCGGCCGAGGCGAACATCGTCGGCCAGATACACGACGCCCATACCACCGCGTCCGATTTCCTCGCGGATCTGATACGAGCCGATGCGGGTTCCCGGCGGCAGCGTATCGAGATCGCCTGGATCTACTTGCGCGGGCTCTTCGAGGAAATCCCCAGCCGTGTCGAAGGTACGGAGGAGCGATTCAGCCTCACGCAGGAGCGCGGTGTCGCCGCCGCATTCCTCGCGCAGCCACGCCCGCCGAACCTCGATGGGCTGGTCGAGCGCCTCCTGGAACACGATCTTGAGTCGTGCAAACTGTTCGGGTGTCACGGGACGCTGTCGTCCAGGCCTTCTGCTCGCTCGCCCTCGAGCGCTCGTTTGAGCCAGACCCGGGCGAGCGTCCACTGCCTCTTGACCGTTGCGGGTGAGACGCCGATGACTTCTGCCGTTTCCTCGACGGTAAGTCCTCCGAAATATCGCAATTCCACGATCCGTGCGAGCCCTTCATCGAGCGCCGCCAGCCTGTGGAGTGCTTCGTCCAACGCCAGGACGTCGATATCTCTGTGACGATCCTGGTCGGACGGGACGAATCCAGCCTGGATGTTGTCGGGCGCCACGCGCTCGTCGTTGAGCGTCACTCGAGCCGGGGCGCCGCCGCGCTTGAGCGCACGTCGCGCGCGTGCGCGCTGAATCAGGATCTGGCGCATCGACAAGGCCGCGATGGCCAGAAAATGAGTGCGTCCATTGAAGTGGCGCGTGCGCTCGGCAGCCATGCGCACGAAGGCCTCGTTCACGAGCGCCGTCGCTTGCAGCGTCTGTCCGGCGCGCTCGCCCCTGACGTAGCTTGCCGCGATGCGCCGCAACTCGTCGTAGACGAGCGGCATCAGTTCGGCAGGATCTGAACCCATGTCAAGTGCCAGCCCGCAACCTCCAATTGCCACCTCCCAAAACGCTTTGCTAGCGCGTTGTGCGGGCCCAAACGCGAATCGTGTTCTCGTTGCTACTACCGCACGATGGGCCGGCGCGCAACGCGCGCCAAAGAGACGCTGGGAGTTTACCGCCTCTCTATCTTGACCGTCTGAATGACGACGTCTTTGACCGGTCGGTCGCGCGGCCCGGTCTGCGTGCTGCCGATCTTGCGGACGATGTCCATGCCGTTTTCGACGACGCCGAACACCGAGTGCTTGTTGTCGAGATGCGGAGTCGGTCCAAGGGTGATGAAGAACTGACCGCCATTGGTGTTTGGCCCGGCATTCGCCATCGACAGGACGCCTGGTTTGTCATGACGCAGGCTGGGATGGAACTCGTCGGCGAACTGATAGCCCGGCCCGCCGTAGCCCTGCCCGAGGGGGTCGCCGCTCTGAATCATGAAGCCGTCGATGACGCGGTGAAAGATGATGCCGTCGTAATACGGCTCCTTGACCTTCTTATTCGTGCGGGGATCGGTCCACTCCTTTGTCCCCTCGGCCAGGCCAACAAAGTTGGCGACGGTGTTTGGCGCTTCCTTGTCGAAGAGACGGATGGTGAAGTTTCCCTCGCTCGTCACGAACTCAGCATAAACAGCCAATGTGGGCTCCTTCGAAATCAACTCTCAATCTCCAACTCCCAAGTGCTCAACCCCCTCTTCGAACCGGGAAGAGTTGGAGTTGGGGCGTTGGGTGTCGGCAGCTGATTCGTATCGAAGGATACCACCGGCCCCGGGATACAATTTTTTCGTGGCCCGCACGATTCACACAGCCGAGGATCGAGCCGTCGCCGAGGTCGCGCTCGGCACGAGCGGCGATCCGTTCGCAGTCCTTGGCCGCCATCTCGTCACCATCGACCAGCGGCCGGCCGTGGTCGTGCGGACGATGCAGCCGATGGCTTCTGCAGTGGATTTGATTACCGACGACCAGGTTACACCCATGCCCCGTCGTCATCCCGACGGGTTGTTCGAGGCTCGGCTGCCGCTGGATGGTCGCGATCCCGACTTTGCCTATCGGTTTCGTGTCCAGGACGACGGTGGGACGCACGAGATCACCGACCCGTACCAGTTTGGTCAAGTGCTGTCGGACTATGACCTGCATCTCTTCAGCGAAGGCACGCACCTTCGCGCGTGGGAGAAGTTCGGCGCTCATCTGATGACCATCGGCGGCATCGCCGGCGTGCACTTCGCCGTGTGGGCTCCCAACGCGCAGCGCGTGAGCGTCGTCGGTGACTTCAACCGGTGGGATGGGCGTGTCCTCCCGATGCGTCGCCTCATGCCCTCCGGGGTGTGGGAGCTGTTTGTCCCGAACCTGCCTGTCGGGACTTGTTACAAGTACGAGGTCCGCACGTCAGAAGGCTATCTCCTCGAGAAGGCCGATCCATACGCGCAATATTTCGAGGTGCCGCCCAAGAGCGCGTCGATCATCTGGGACGAGAGCGAGTACGAATGGCGCGACCATGCGTGGATGGACAATCGCGCCGTGCTCGGTGGCTGGCATGACCGGCCGATGTCGGTTTACGAGGTGCACCTTGGATCGTGGCGACGGGTGCCGGAGGAAGGCTACCGCTACCTGACGTACAGGGAACTCGCCCGCGACCTCATTCCGTACGTGCGCGACTTGGGCTACACACACATCGAGCTCATGCCGGTGATGGAGCATCCCTATTCGGGCTCATGGGGATATCAGGTCATCGGCTTCTTCGCGCCAACCAGTCGATTCGGGGCGCCCGACGACTTCCGGTACTTCATCGACGAATGCCATCGCAACGGGCTCGGCGTGATCCTCGATTGGGTGCCCGGTCACTTCCCAAAGGATCAGCACGGGCTGGCCCGCTTCGACGGGACGGCGCTCTACGAGCACGACGACCCTCGTCAGGGTGAGCACAGGGATTGGGGCACGCTCATCTTCAACTACGGGCGGACGGAGGTGCGATCGTTCCTGTTGAGCAGCGCACTCTACTGGCTGCAGGAATTTCACCTCGACGGCCTGCGCGTGGACGCCGTGGCCTCGATGCTCTATCTCGACTACTCGAGAAGTCACGGGGAATGGATCCCGAACCAGTACGGAGGGCGCGAGAACCTCGAGGCCGTCGACTTTCTGCAACGGCTCAATACCGTGACGCACGGCAGGATGCCCGGCACGATCACGGTCGCCGAAGAATCAACGGCGTGGCCGGCGGTCAGTCGCCCGACCTACGTGGGCGGGTTGGGATTCACCTTCAAGTGGAACATGGGCTGGATGCACGACATGCTGGAATACGTCCGGCAGGATCCCGTCCATCGAAGATGGCACCACAACCAGATCACGTTCTCGATGCTGTATTCCTTCACCGAGAACTTCGTGCTGCCGTTCTCGCACGACGAAGTTGTGCACGGCAAGCGCGCGATGCTGGACAAGATGCCGGGCGATGTCTGGCAGAAGCACGCGACGCTGCGCGCGCTGTACGGTTACATGTTCGGCCACCCGGGCAAGAAGCTCATGTTCATGGGGTCGGAATTCGGCCAGTGGCGCGAATGGGACCACGACTCGAGCCTCGATTGGCACCTGGTCGCGGAGCCGCTGCACGCCGGGCTGCGGACGTGGGTGCAAGACTTGAACGCCCTGTATCAGCGCGAGCGATCGCTGCACGAAGTCGACTTCGAAGGCCAGGGATTCAGTTGGATCGACTGCCAGGACAACGAGAACAGCGTGATCTCGATGATTCGCCGCGCCCGCGATCCGCACGACTTCACCGTGATGGTGGTGAACTTCACGCCGGTTCCGCGACCCGCGTATCGCGTCGGTGTACCCGAGGGCGGCTGGTATCGCGAGCTGCTGAACAGCGATGCCAGGCTGTACGGCGGGAGCAACATGGGCAACGCCGGTGGCATTCACTCCGAGCCCGTGCCCACGCACGGCCACGAGCAGTCGCTCAGTCTCATCGTCCCGCCCTTGGGTTTTGTGCTTCTGAAGAAATAGGTCTGATCCTGTCGATTGTTGATCTTTGATCTCTGAATCGTTGTTGACTGCTGATTTCGGATTGTTGATCTCTTGCGGATTGGGCTCTCGATGAGCCCGCCAAATCTCCGATCAATCAGCATTCAACAATCACCATTCAACAACCAATCAACAATCAAAGATCGCAAAATCAACAATGATTTGCCGATTCACTTGACAGGCAAGTAGAGAGCATGAGAGGCTCCAGACCCACTTCACTTGGATGGGTAGTGAAATGTCTGAACGCGTCGAATTGCTCCAGGGCACCCTCGACTTGATCGTCTTGCGGGCGCTCTCCACCATGGGCCCGCAGCATGCCTACGGGCTCGCCTCGCGCCTCGAGCAGGTAGCCGAGCACCCGCTGATGCTCAACCAGGGCACCTTGTATCCCGCGCTCGTTCGCCTCGAGCAGAAGGGCTGGATCAAAGGCACGTGGCAGCGGACCGAGAGCAATCGTGAGGCGAAGTACTACGCCATCACGAAGGCGGGCACGCGCGCGCTCGACAAACAGGCCGAACGCTGGCGTCGGCTCGCCGGCCTGGTCGACAAGCTCTTACTCGGAGACGCGTAGGGCGGGTCGTCCCGTGTGGACCCGCCGGGTCTGACGAACAAGACCCGGCCTACGAATGCGCCCGGTACTGTCAATGAACACGATGCGACGTTTCCTGCTTCGTTTGCTGAACGCATTTCGGCCTGAGGTCGCCGAGGATGATCTCGCGCGAGAGATCAACGCTCATCTCGCGTTGCTCGAAGACGAATACCGGCGCCGCGGCTTGAGCCCTGAGCAAGCGACGCTGGCCGCGCGACGCGCAATCGGCAGCGTCGCGCTGGCGAAGGATCGCCACCGCGACACGCGCTCGATCGCGTGGCTCGACGACCTGCGGCGCGATGTGCGGCTTGCCGCGCGAGTGCTCGCCCGGTCTCCCGGCTTTACGTCGGTCGCCTTGCTCACCCTCGCGTTGGGCATCGGCGCGACCACCGCCGTTTTCAGTGTGGTCGAAGGCGTGTTGTTGCGGCCGTTGCCATACCCGGAACCAGACCGCCTGGTCAGGGTCTTTGGTCCTCCACCGACGTTGGCAGGCATTGACGGCCTTCCGTCGCGAATGATCGATCTTCCCTCGCAGACGTTCGAAACGCTGCGACTGGCCGACCGCGCGTTCTCTCACGTCACCGGCTACATGCCGACGACGATGACGCTGACCGGTCGGGGAGATGCCGTGCGCCTGGTTGGTTCGCACGTGTCGGCGGCAGCGTTTCCGATGTTCGGCGTTCCACCGTTGATCGGCCGCGGCTTCGAACCGAAGGAGGAAGCTGCCGGCGCCGATGCCGTCGTCATCCTCAGCGAAGCGGCCTGGCGGCGGTACTTCAATGCCGATGCGTCACTGATCGGCCAACTCATCGTCCTCGACGGGCGCGGACGAGTCGTCGTCGGCGTGATGCCGAGCCGCTTCTCGCAGATCGGCATGCACTTTCCCGATCCTCAGGCGCAGTTCTGGGTGCCGTACGTCGCGCCCGCGCCCGACAGTCGCAACCGGCTGAACGTTGCCGTGATGGCTCGGCTGGCCCGGGGAGAGTCGTTGGCTGCGGCCGAGGACGTTGTGAACAACGCGGTCGGTCAGCCCGGCCAGGGGCGCTACGAGGTGTCGCGCGTCCACGACGAGATCGTGAGGCCCGTCAAGCCTGCGCTGTTGATGCTCTCTGGCGCGGTGGTGCTGGTGCTGCTCATTGCCTGCGTCAACGTCGCCAACCTTCTGCTCGCTCGCACCGCGAGCCGCGAGCGTGAACTGGCGGTCCGTCGTGCGGTCGGTGCGGCTCGCGGCCGCCTGATCCGGCAGTTGCTGACCGAGAGTGTCCTGCTGTCGCTCCTCGGCGGCGTAGTCGGCTCAGTGGTCGCTTTTGGTGGAGTCGCCCTGCTGCGCGTGCTTGCCGCCAGCCTCAATAGACGCGATCTGATACGCGGCGCGAACCTGCCGCGTCTCGATCAGATCGGGATCGACGGCTCGGTCCTGGCGTTTACCGTGGGAGTCGCGCTCGTCGCCGGCGTACTATTCGGGCTTATTCCGGCGATCCAGCAGTCACGCCAACGCGAAACGGACGTGCTCCGCGAAAAGCACGCGAGCCATCGCATTCGCGGCACGCTCGTCGTTGCCGAGATTGCGATGGCCATCATGCTGCTCGTTGGTGGCGCGCTGTTGATTCATAGCTTCCTGCGGCTCTCGAGCGTCGAACGCGGATACAACCCGACGAACGTGCTGACCTTCCAGGCAGCGCCATCGGGGCCATCCCGCGCGGAGAACATGGCGTTTGCCGATCGCCTCGTCGAAAGATTGAAGTCGTTGCCGGGGGTGGTGGCGGCTGGATATTCGAACAACCTGCCGCTGGTTCAGCAGGGCTTCAGCCGGGATGTGAGCGCGCGGCCAATGGCGCCCGGCGAAAGAGCCCCGCGACCGTATCCCAGCCTGCACGCGATCAGCCCGGGTTTCGCGGACGCCATCGGGTTGCGGATCGTGCAAGGGCGCACGTTCAGCGCAGGCGAGCCTGCTCGTCGTGAGGCTCTTGTCAGCCAGACGTTCGCCAACAGCGGCTTCTTCGATGGTCCCGCCCTGGGACGCCAGATCTATCAAGGGAAGAACACGTACGACGTTGTTGGCATCGTCGAAGACGTCCGGCAGTTCAACCTCGACCAGCCGCCCGGCTCGGAGATGTTCATCATCGACTTCATTACCGCGCCACCCGGCTTTGGTGGAACGTACTTCGCCGTGCGGACGCAGGATTCGCCGCTGGCGATCAGTTCCGAGGTTCGGACGATCGTCCGCCAGCTCGATGCTGCCGCAACGATCGACAACGTCGCGACGATGGAGCAGATCGTGTCGAACGCGGTTTCGGGCCCGCGCCTCTATGCCGTGTTGCTGGGTGGGTTCGCGGCCGTGGCCGTGACATTGGCCAGTATCGGTATCTACGGGATCCTGGCGTTCATCGTCACACACCGCACTCGCGAGATCGGCATACGCCTGGCGCTTGGAGCGCCGCCAGCCGCAGTGGTGTCCCTGGTGGTCCGCCAGAGCGCGGTTCAGGTCCTCCTCGGCGTTCTGCTCGGCATCGGCGGTACCGCATTGCTGTCGCGCTACCTGGAAGGACTGCTGTTTGGTGTGACACCTCTCGACCCTCCTACGTTCGTGGTGGCTGGAGTTGGTTTCACGCTGGTGGCGCTCCTGGCGGCTTATCGTCCCGCGCGCCGCGCGACACGGGTGGATCCGTTGGTCGCGTTACGGACGGAGTGACAGCGTAGGGCGGGTCCTGGTTTGTGCCCTTCGACTATCGCTCAGGGCACCCCGAGCAACGTCGAGGGGTGGACCCGCCACGTGATTGCCGGGTCTCAAGAACAAGACCCGGGCTACGGGTGAAGGGATGCGACGATTCATCCATCGATTGCTCAACGTCATCCGCTCGCGCCGCGGTGACGAGGAACTCACTCGTGAGGTCACGTCTCACCTCGCGTTGATCGAAGACGAGTATCGCCGCCGTGGCATGTCTGGCGATGAGGCCAGGCTCGCCGCCCGGCGTGCGATCGGGAGTGTTGCGCTTGTGCAGGATCTGCACCGTGACGCGCGGTCGTTCGCCTGGGTGGATGACCTGCGTCGCGACATCCGGCACGCGCTGCGGCGACTTCGCCAAGCCCCTGGTTTTGCCGCCGCCGCGATTCTGACCCTGGGCCTCGGCATCGCCGTCAACAACACGTTTTTCACGCTGGTCAACGCGATCTGCCTGAGAGGGATTCCGATTGAAGCACCGGAACGCGTGTTGTCCATTGTGACGAATGACTCGCAAGGGCGCCCTGGCAACCTGTCGTATGCGGAGTTCGACACGCTGCGAGCTGCGCAGAGGAGCTTCGGCGGTGTCGCGGCGTTCATCAATGCGCCGGTGACGCTCGCCGACGAGGACCGCGCAGCCGATCGCGTGATGGGCGCGCATATTTCGGCCGCGGGATTCGAGCAGTTTCGCGAGCTTCCGATTCTTGGCCGCACCTTCCAGGCCGCTGATGACCGGCCTGGCGCTCCCGCCGTGGTCGTGCTCGGAGGCGGTGTGTGGCGGACCCGCTACGGCGCCGATCCCGCCATCATCGGCCGCACCATCGTCGTGAACGGCACTCCCTCGAATGTGATCGGGGTGATGGCGGATGCATTCCGGTTTCCGCAGAACACAGAGGTCTGGCAGCCGCTCGGACCGATGCCCGGCCTGCCCAGCCAGCGGCGTGAGGTGCGGACGCTGTTCGTTTTCGGCCGCCTGGCCCCCGACGCGAGCGCCGATCAAGCACGTGCGGAAGTGGAGGCCTTCGGGGACGTCTGGGCCAGAGAGTTCCCCGAGAGCAATCGTGGAATCCGTGCGACAACCGTTCCGATCAACGAACGGATGAACGGCCGCATCACCGAACGCACCTGGATTGCCTTTATCACGGCGGGCGCCCTGGTCCTGCTCATTGCTTGTGCGAATGTGGCGAACTTGCTCTTGATGCGTGGGGCAGTCCGTGGGCGCGAGATGGCAATCCGCTCGTCGATAGGGGCGACTCGCGCGCGGCTGGTGCGACAACTGCTCATCGAAAGCACGGTGCTGGCCACGATCGGAGCGTTGGCAGGCGTGGGACTGTCGCTGACGGGTCTCCGGTTGCTTTCGAGCATTGTCCCCGCCGAGGGACTTCAATACTGGATGACGTTCACGATGGATGGCCGCGTGCTCGCGGTGCTCATCGCGGTGACGGCTGCAAGCGTGTTCGTATTTGGGCTGGCACCCGCGCTCCATCTGCTGCGGATCGACGTGAACCAGACGATCAAGGACGCCGGGCGCATGGGCATCTCCGGCGTTCCTGCCCGTCGCTGGACGACCGCATTTCTCGCCATCGAGTTTGCGTTGACACTCGTGTTGCTCGCGCTCAATGTTGCCGGCATTCGCCAACAGCGCGCCAACGAGCTGTCGGAATTCCCGCTCGATTCGTCGCCTCTCCTCAGCATGTGGGTGACGCTGCCTGGCGAGATGTACCAGACGCCCGACTCCCGGTCAGCTTTCTACGAGCAACTGGTCGACCGGTTTACAGCCGTACCCGGCGTGTCCTCCGTAGCGGTTGCGAGCGTGATGCCTCGCATCGGTGGTCCTGCCATGCAGTTCGAGATTGCCGGGCAGCCACGCACCACGGATGGCGTTGCGGAGACCGTCACGGTGGTCAACGCCGCGGACGGCTATTTCAAGACGTTGAACCTGCCGCTTGTGAAGGGACGGCCATTCACACGCCCCGATGGCACCCCGGGACAGGAGAGCGTCATCGTGAATCAACGGTTCGTCGACATGTTCCTCGGCGAACGCGATCCCATCGGCCAGCTCATTCGAGTGGCGCGCGTCGGAACACCGCTGTCCGGGCCGTGGGCCCGGGTCGTTGGCGTCTCTCCAACTCTTCGTCAACGCGTGGGTGGTCGCGACCCTGATCCCGTCGTGTACCTGCCATATAGGTCCACGCCGCTGGCGACCGTTGCGGTGATGGTTCGTACGACCGGTGATCCGACCGCGCTGGCCCCGGCGATTCGGGAGGAGCTTCGTCGCCTCGACGCCAATCTGCCGATTTACCGCGTGATGACGCTGGAGCGGGCGATCGAGGAAGCGCAATGGAACGGCCGCATGTCGAATGCGCTGGCCATGAGCATCGGGACGATCGCGCTACTCATGGCCCTGGTTGGCCTCTATGCCGTCACGACGCATGCCGTCTACGGGTGGAGGCCTGAGCTTGGCTTGCGGATAGCTCTTGGGTCGCGGCCGCGTGGTGTCGCCTGGATTGTCCTGCGACGGGCACTGTCGCAACTCGCCGTCGGGCTCGGTGTCGGGCTTGGCTGCACGTACGCATTCGACCGGATCTTTACCCCGGCTGACGATCCGATCAGGTTGATAGATGCGCCCATGCTGGTCCCATTGATGGCCGCGATCGCAATAGTGGCGGTCGCCGCCTGTGTGATGCCCGTGCGAAGCGCGATGCGCGTCGATCCAGTCGTGGCGTTACGAACCGAATAGGTTCAGGCGGACCGTGGGAATCGAATGAGACGATTCATCCTGCGATTGCTCAACGTCTTCCGTCGCGAACGGCTCGACGACGATGCCGCACGCGAGCTGGCGTCTCATCTCGCGCTGCTCGAGGAGGAACATCGCCGCCGGGGTCTGACCACGGACGAAGCGCGCGTGGCGGCGCGGCGCGCGCTGGGCAGCGTGGCACTGACGGAGGACCTGCATCGTGATGCCCGATCGTTCGGCTGGATCGAAGACGCCGTTGCCGACGTGCAGTACGCCATCCGAACCCTGCGTCGCGTGCCCGCCTTTACTGCCGTCGCCGTGCTGACGCTCGCCTTCGGCATCGGCGCCAACACAGCCATCTTCAGCGTGGTGAACACGGTTTTGCTGCGGCCGCTGCCGTTCGAGCAGAGCGATCGCCTCGTGCGCGTCGTGATGACGGTAGCAGCGCAGACGACAGGATCGACCGTCAGGCGTGACCCCGTTCGATTCAGTCAGGGCGAGCTCGATCAGCTGCGAACCAACGTTCGCACTCTGTCGACGGTTGGCGTCGTCGAGCCCACGCTCATGAACCTGAGGGGGCGCGATCCGCGGATGCAGGGTGCGATCGTGTCGGTCGGGTTCTTCGAGCTGTTGCGTGCGCGACCGCTTCTCGGCCGTGTGTTCACCGCTGCGGATGAGGCCGCTGATGCTCCCCTGGTGATCCTTCTCAGCTTCGACACATGGCGGCGGCACTTCGGCGGAGACCCGCAGATCGTCGGCCGAACGATCACGTTTGATCCTGTGCTTGGTCCGCGAGTGCCCACCGAGTACACGGTGATCGGCGTGATGGCCGAGAGCTTTCAGTTCCCGAACGGCGAGACGAGAGTCTGGACGCCAACGCGACTGACTCCCGCGGGTTCTCGCGTGCCTCGCGGCTCGATGCTCGCTCGACTCGCAGATGGTGTGTCATTCGCCGCGGCCGAGTCGGAGATTCTGCCGCTGGTCCGCCGGATTCGCGAGGGAGTTCGCGACAACGTCACGGCCAACTACGAGCTCGTTGGTGTTCAGCAGGAGCTCGTGCGACCGGTCAGACCAGCACTCATCATGCTGACCATAGCCGTCGGATTCGTCCTCCTGCTGGCGTGCGTCAACGTCGCGACCTTGGTGCTTGCGCGAACCGCAGCCCGCCAGCGTGAGATCGTGGTTCGGAGTGCCCTTGGCGCCAGCCGCGGGCGGTTGATGCGGTCTCTGCTCACCGAGAGCGTGACGCTCGGGTCGTGCGGAGGACTGCTCGGCGTGCTGCTCGCGTTCGGCGGCGTCCGCGTGTTGCGGTCGCTGGCAGCCGCGCTGCCCCGCATCGACCTCGGTAATCAACTCAGCATTCCTCGCCTCGACGAGATCGGTGTCGATGGGACAGTACTCGCATTTGCGCTCGCCGTCTCGATTGCCACAGGCGTGCTGCTCGGCCTGGTGCCTGCGCTTCGTTACGCTCGCTCCGATGACTCGGTCGCGATGCGTGAGGGCGAGAGGTCGACGGCCGGCGGATACAGGGTGGGCAGGCACGTGAGCGTGCGCGGTGCCCTCGTGGTGGCCGAAATCGGCCTCGCGATGGTGCTTCTGGCAGGCGGCGGACTGCTGATTCGCAGCTTTGTCGAGCTGTCGAGCGTGGACGCCGGATACGACCCATCGAACGTCGTGACATTCCAGGTCGCGGTCCCCGCCGACCTTTATCCGCCGGAGCGAACGAAACGATTCGCTGAAGAACTGGTTCAGCGACTTCGATCTGTGCCCGGCGTCGAGAGTGTTGCGTACGGCAATCAGCTCCCGATGGTCGACCTGGTGAACTCCTACCCGCTCGCGTCACGGCCGTTGCCTCGGCCGGAACCCGGCCGGCCGCCCGAGCCGCGACCGGAAGGTACGGCGGACATTCGTCTCGTGAGCCGCGATTACGTCAAAACGATGGGCATCCCTCTTCTGTCAGGGCGAGGCTTCGTCGAAAGCGATGGCCCGGGCGGTCCGCGCGTGATGCTGATCAATGAGGCTCTGGCCAGGCGCGACTTCGCGAACCGCGATCCGGTTGGCGAGACCGTCTTCATCAACTACTTCCCGGAGCCATGGCAGATCGTCGGCGTGGTCGGCAACGTTCGCCAGTTCGGCCTCAACGTCGAGCCGAAGCCTCAGTTCTTCATCGATCTTCGCCAGTGGACGAATGTCGATGCGCTCGTCTTTCCTGGCGGGGC
>Ga0075431_100000790_pt1 | contig 27606 bp, 26 predicted proteins | sample RhiMetdeltSRZDD5_FD_75297 | JGI IMG/M metagenome (GOLD analysis project Ga0075431, IMG submission 75297) | Populus rhizosphere microbial communities from Tennessee, USA - Rhizosphere MetaG P. deltoides SRZDD5 | ecosystem: Host-associated > Plants > Roots > Rhizosphere > Soil | place: USA... | reverse complement strand
TCCTTAATTGTCTGGGGCGCATTCTCGAAATCATGCTCAAGCAGGAGAGACAAAGAGCGATAGGCGTGGGCAAGTGCGCAGTGCGGATCCAGGGCGATTGCCGCTTCAAACAGCTCCCACCCTAGGCGATTCTCATCAGTGCCCCAGCCTCGAATGTGCTCGATACCCCGTAGTACCTTGTCATATGCAGCAAGGCTGCCCGTATGCTTCCTGACTGCAGCAGATATCTCAGCATCTTCGACCCGCCCCGTCAGAGTGGCCACTATTGTTCTTGTCAATTCGTCCTGCAGCTCAAACAGAGCATCGATATCCCTATCGTAACGTTCACTCCATAAGTGATTGCCTGTCGAAGCATCAATTAGTTGAGCCGTGATACGAAGCCGATTGCCGAATTTCCGGATGCTGCCCTCGACGACATACTCAGCGGCTAATTCGCTCGCGACGCGACGCACATCAACGGCCTTTTCGCGATATTGAAATGACGAGTTTCGCGCAATGACGTATAACGAACGAAATCGGGACAACTCGGTTATGATATCTTCGGTAATGCCATCGCTGAAATATTGCTGCTCTTTATCGCCACTCATGTTGGCGAACGGCAAGACTGCAATGACAGGCTTATCACTCGATGTTGCCTCGCCTTTGAAATGCCTCTCGGATGCCCCATCCAGACTTCGACGTAGCTTCTCAAGCTCTTCAGTTGGCTCTGCGCCGAGTTCCCGCTTGAGGAATAGCTTGTAGGTTTCGTATTGCTTGATCGCCAAGGCCGCTTGACCGAGTGAGATGTGGGCTTCCATCAGAGCGATATGTGAAGCTTCCCTTAATGGTTCGAGCGCGATGAGACGTTCTGCAATTGCGATGCCTTCGAGGCCCGCAACGGATTTGGCAAGTGCGCTGAACACTTTAATGGCGCGGGCATTGAGATCAGCGCGGGCGTCACGCAACCAATCTTCGAAGGCATTGTCCAGCGCACTGAGACCGTCCAAGAACGGCCCTTTATAGAGTTCCGCCGCCAGTCGGAGTTCGGTCGGGTCGATACTTGCGGATGCACCAAGGAATTTGACTACATCAACGGTGACGAGGTGACGATCTAGCGCCAGACGGTCTCCCTTTGACACCAGCAGGTCAGCATCGAGCGCCACAAAATCCTTGCGAAGTGTCACCAACGCTTGACGGAGACTGTTTTTCGCCTGTTCCTCGCCGCGATCGCTCCATAGGAGCGCCGCTAGTCGGTCGCGAGTAACCTCACAATGAGGTGCCAGCGCAAGTATGCCCAAGAGGGCACGGTTTTTCTTGGCAGGCACGACCACCGTCTGTGCCTGGCTTGACAGGCTAAATCCACCGAGGAGTTCGAGTCGAGCCATCATCACGAATTTCAAATGTATTCAGCTTTTTTCGACGTTTTCACAGATTTTTTCACGCCTGCGTCACGTCCTAGGTTGGAGGATGGTTCGTACAAAGCCACTAAACAACATCTGAAGGGAAACTCCAATGTCTGTCCTAGCAGCAGTTCTGGCGAAGGTGATTCACCTTCCGGCGTTTCGTTTGGGTAAATGGCCTAGATTAGAACTGAGCAGGTCGATGGTCGATGTTGGAGAGGCCTACGGCCGTGCCATCGCCGTAACCTACACTGTTGCCTTTGGGCTGGACCGGGAATCCAGCAATCGGCACTGAGCCACCGATGCACCGTGGGCTGAGCAACACCAAGGATATTCGCACCGGCGAGGCTACTGCCCTCGTGTGCGATCGCTAAGAAATAATGCAGGTGCTGATTTGCGGCGGTTCAATCCGGTAGCCCGGCCCTCCGCAGCCCCTCGGACCATTTTGCAAAGTCCTCAGAACGCGAGATCGGGAAAAGGTCCTTGAGATTGGTCAAGCGCATTTTGGGATCAAGCTGACGTACTCTGGACATTGCTTTAATCGCTTGAGACTGTTGGCCAGCAAGCGCGGCACTAGCGGCAGCTGTGCACGATGCAATCAGCGTATTTGATTGCTCCCGCATGGCCGATTCTGCCCATGAGAGCGCTTCAGCGTAGCGACCTGCGAACAGATGAGCGCAAGCCATAGCACTTTGCATGCTGAATCGATGTGGATCGTGGGGGCTGAGGCGCAGAGCCCTAGTAACGCGTTCGATCCCGACCTCTGGTTCTCCATGCCAGATTTTGACCCAACCGCTAAACAGCCACGCCCAAGCCAGATTTGGATTTAGAACCAAGGCTCGATCGATCAACGCGCCACCATCATCAGGCTCACCCACAACAAACGCTAAAGAAATGCCAGCTGAACACAATGCCAGCGCGTCATTCTTGCCAAGTTCAGCGGCTCGCCGCGCCAACCGTTCGGCCTCGGCAACCTCGTGCTCGCGATCGGTCATCCAGCCACTTGCCTTTCGCAAAGAATAGCAACGTGCTGACATGCCATAGGCTGATGCGAAATTGGGATCGAGCTCAATTACGCGTTTGAACAGTGATAGTGCCTCCTCGGTGGCCTCCCGCTTCCATTGGTGAACACAGGCCATTCCCCGCAGGTAGTAATCGTAAGCATCCAGGCTTTCGGTTGGTTTGTGCCTCGAACGCTCGATCTCAGCCTGCTCTAGTTTGGGTGCGATTGCGCCGACGACACTGGCAGTCACCTGATCCTGCAAATCAAACACGTCTTCCAATCCACCATCAAAGCGATCAGCCCAAAGATGGACGCCAGTTGAGGCATCAATAAGTTGTCCGGCGATCCGAACTTTGTTCCCAGCCTTTCGTACACTGCCTTCAAGCACATACCGAACGCCAAGCTCTTGGCCCACTTGCTTCACGTTCACAGCTCCTCCCCTGTAGACAAAGCTTGAATTGCGAGCAATTACGAACAGCCAGCGTAACCGAGAGAGAGCGGTAATGATCTCTTCCACCATGCCATCCGCAAAGTATTCCTGCTCAGGGTCGCCGCTCATGTTCTGAAACGGCAAAACCGCAATGGAAGGTTTGTCGGGCAACTTGAGGACGGGGCGCGCTGGCGAAGTGTTCTCTTCCATTTGAATACGATATGCGCCAATTGGCTCCGGGATGTTGTGGACCCGTTGCTCGCCCAGGTAAGTATATACGAAGGAGAGCTTTCCCCGTACTTGATCGTATAGGCTGCGTCCGACGCAGATCCCTCCAGGGTCGGCGAGTTTCTCGAGTCGAGCGGCTATGTTCACGCCGTCGCCATAGATCGTGCCATCCTCCACAAGCACATCGCCTAAATTTATGCCAATGCGAAATGTCATATGCTGATCTTCGGAAAGCGACGCATTCGCAATTGCCAAACTCTGCTGCATCTCAACAGCACATTGCACCGAATCGACCGCACTTGCGAATTCGATTAGCAAGCTATCGCCTGCGGATCCAACCACCTGTCCGTCAAACTGGGCCACCAACGGCCCGATAATCTCGACGCGAATGTGTTTAAGGCGGGCCAGAGTGCCTGCCTCGTCTCTTGCCATGAGCCGTGAATAGCCCGCCACGTCGGCTGCTAGGATGGCCGCAAGCCTGCGCTGTTGCCGTTGCAAAACGTACCTTTCCCCGGTAGCAGCATTGTAGACCAAAACCCAACTCTGGCGAGTCTCTCAAAGGCACGCCGTATGTGACTGTCGTCCGGACACGCGTTGACGATGGTTAGCCGTCGCGCATTCATTGCCGCTCCTCACGGCCAGGATAATTCTGCGCGCCTGTAAGTCCGTCTTTGCGGTTTAATTCTCAATCTAGCATATTATTGCTGTCTACCTTTCCGGGTGACGCAGGCTAACTTTTGGCGCTTGATGCTCATGACGTGCGCCTTGTCGAATAGTAGTCGTGCCGTACGTTAGGGTGCCATTGATAGGATAGGAGGAGAGCTGATGGGCGCGCGCTGTGGATCGTCAATCATTGCCATTTTGGCTCTTATGTCTATTGCGACGAATGCAGACGCCGACGTGAGATTTGGAATAGCGGCCGAACCCTATCCGCCATTCGCGTGGAAGGACGCTACTGGCGAATGGGTTGGCTGGGAGGTGGACCTAATGAATGCCGTCTGCAGGCAATTAAAAGAGGAATGCACCATAGTAGAAGTCACGTGGGAGGGGATGATTCCATCGCTTAACGGTCATTTTATTGATGTTATCTGGTCGACAATGTCGATAACGGATGAACGCCTGCAAGCTATCGATTTTACTGATGTCTACATGAATACGCCGAATGTGCTGATCGGCTTGAAAAACGGTGACAAGGAACTCTCCCCCGCACATCTCCAAGGAAAGGCTATTGGTGTGCAGGCAGGTTCTGTCCATGTGCGCTTTGCGGAGAAATATTACGGCGCAACATCAACTATCAAGATCTATCAAACACAGGATGAGGTGAATCAGGACCTAACTGCTGGCCGTGTAGACTACGTTGCGCCCGTTGCCCTCGTTGCGGATACCTTTCCTAAGACAGATGCGCGCATGAACTGTTGTGAATTGAAGGGTACCGTGCCTGTCGATGGTAAAGAGTCGAGTGTCGGTGGTGGTGTGCGCAAGGATGATCCGGAACTTAAGGTTAGACTCAACGCGGCGATTGCAGCGGTCCTCGCCTCAGGTGAGTGCGGCGATATAACAAGAAAGTATCTCAGTATTGACTTTGTGGTGAATAAAGTTCGTTCTGGAAAAACATGGTGTGACTCAGTGCATCTTACGGGCAAGAACTGAATGGTCGTGCCTCAGCTTCTCAACGTCAATATTGATCGGCAAACCATCTGCAAGCCGCCATTCGCCCGCAATCATTACTCTGTCTGCTCGATGAGCGCCGCACAAAACCACGCCCGCCAAAGGATCGGCTACGCCGGAGAAGCGCAATTCGTCTAGTTTAATAAGGGCAAGGTCAGCCTGCTTACCAACGGCAATGTCTCCAATATCGTTGCGGCCAAGACATCTGGCGGACCCACGCGTGGCCCAGTGCAGCACATCGAGATGAGTTATTGCTGCATCGTATGTGAGGCGATTGATCATTAGTGCGTGACGAACTCCTTCCAATAAGTTGGAGCTATCGTTTGAGGACGAACCGTCTACGCCGAGCCCAATGGAAACACCTGCTCTCTCCAGTTCGCGAGTCCGACAGTGCCCGGATGCCAGCATCATGTTGGACGTGGGACAATGACAGACAGCAAGGCCGTGCTGTCCCAACTTCACTACTTCATCGTCATTGAAGAAAATTCCGTGCGCAAGCCATACACGCGAAGTCATCCAGCCGGTCTCTTCAAGATAATCAACCGGCCGATAGCCTAAATGCGCAAGACAATAATCAGTTTCGTCCCGGGTTTCGGCGATGTGGGTATGAAGCCGGCAGTCATGTTCCTCTGCGAGCTTGGCAGTTGCCATCATAAGTTCTTTGGAAGCCGTGAAGGGCGTACATGGAGCCAAAGCAATTTGAATCATTGCCCTATCACCACGTTGGTGGTAGCGCCGGAGCACACGCTCACAATCGTTCAGAATGGTATCACGATCCTGAACAACACTATCGGGCGGCATTGCACCGTCCTTCTGAGACAGATCCATTGAGCCGCGGCAAATCATCATGCGCATGCCCAGAGCTTTTGCTTCTTCTACCTGTATATCGACCGCGTCGGTGCAATGTCTGGTGAATAGATAGTGATGATCGGCAGCAGTAGTGCAGCCCGACATGAGCAGCTCAGTCAATGCCAGGCGGGTTGCAAGACGATGATGCTCCGAGGTCAGCTTCGACCATAACGGAAATAAGGCTGTGAGCCAGCCGAATAGTTCCTTGTTAATCGCATTTGGGTGAGCGCGCGTGAGGTTTTGGTACATATGATGGTGAGTATTAACAAGTCCAGGCAATACAACGTGCTGGCAGGCATCGAAAACACTCGCTGAAGTTTTCGGCTCCTTGCCCTTAGGAACAAGTTCAACGATCTTGTCCTTGTCGACGACTAATCCGCGCTCCGCGTTTTCTGCCAGACAGGCTAGAGGGTCCTTGATCCATAATGCCATGTGATCAGGCCTTCGATTCACGTCGATATGGTATACCCACAGCGGCCGGTGGCTTAAATCGTCCATAGACTCCGATCAAGGCAAGGATAGAAGCAACATAGGGGAGCGCGGTGAAAAACTGATACGGCACTTCAGGGTTTGCGAACTGCAGGCGCAGCTGCAGCGCTTCGCAGAATCCGAAGAACCAAGAGGCCATGACGCTGCCGATAGGATCCCACCGACCCAAGATAATCGCGGCAAGTGCAATAAAACCTTTGCCGGCGCTCATGTGTTCGGTAAAGACGAACACTTGAGAGAGCACTATGTAAGCGCCGCCGATACCTGCAAGAGCGCCCGATAGAAGGACACACATGAACCTTATGCGGAAAACGGGCACGCCAGCGGTATCCGCCGCCGCCGGATTTTCTCCCGTTGCTCTGATCTGAAGTCCAAATTCCGACCGATAGAGCAGCCAATATAGAAAGGGACATACTGCATACATCAAGTAGACTAGAGGGTCCTGATTGAAGAGAACCGGGCCGACTATTGGAATTTGTGACAGAAGTGGAATTGCCATGGCAGAGAACCCGGGAAGGGTTTGTGTCGTAGCATCGAGTCCAAAAATCAGCCGGGCGAAGAATGCTGTCAGACCAATAACTACGAGATTTATAGCAATGCCACAGACAATCTGGTTGACCGAAAAGAGGACGGCGAGCACGCCTAAGGCAATTGCTCCTGACATTCCCAACAGAATGCCCACCAACAAGCCGCCCATTGGCGATCCCGTTAGAAAGGTGCCAAGTGCGCCCCCAAAGGCACCGGCAAGCAACATTCCTTCAAGACCCATGTTATAGACGCCGGAGCGTTCGCATAGTACTCCGCCCATTGCAGCATACCCGATTGGAATCATCAGCCTGAGGCTGGAACGCAGCATATCCGTAATCAAAGAAGCATCGAGCCATTCAACCATGCTTAAGCTCCTTTGAACCAGCGAGGGCCTCATCCGCGCGTCGTTGGGCTGCAGCTCTGCCCCAACGAGAATCCGAAAAGCGGAGAGCCAAGCTCGCAGCAACGAACATGACCACCAATCCCTGAATGGCGTCCACGATGGTGCTATCGACGCCGACCGCTCTTTGCATGAGTTGGGCGCCAGCCCTTAAACCAGCTAGGAAAAGTGCAGCTATTGGAAGGAAGGCCAGATTCGCCGAGGCGATAAACGCAACGACAATGCCATCGAATCCGTAACCCGCACTGAACATGTGAAACAGACGGTATTTCAGTCCAAGGATTTCGAATGCGCCGGCAAGCCCGGCGAGCGCCCCGCCAAGCGACATAGCGTAAAGGATCTGGTGTTCCACGCTTATCCCGGCATAGCGTGCCGCCTGGGCATTGTTGCCAACGATTGTCATGGCGAACCCGAACGTCGTATACCGCATCAGAAGAGCAAGGCAGAGTGCCAGTACCAACCCTGCGGGCGCTCCGGCATGAGCATCCGTCGGCGGTAGAATATAGGGAAGATGAAGAGCCGTTGGCACTTCGGGAGAATACGGGTAGGGCGCACCCTCCTCCATCAAAGGTCCACCGGCTGCATAGCTGACAAGGTTGATGCCCACGTAATTAAGCAAGAGAGTCACAATGACTTCGTTTATTCCACGATAGGCCTTCAGCCACCCAGCAATGAAAGCCCAAAAGGCTCCGCCAAGAGCTCCAGCAGCGATGCACAGGGGCAAGTGAATTGCGGGGTGCAGGAAGGGCAGAAACAGCGCCGCAATCGTGCAAAAGAGCGCGCCCATATAAATTTGTCCCTCGCCTCCAACATTGAAAAGTCCAGCTTTCAAAGGCAAAGCGACAGCCAGCCCGGCTAGCAAGATGGGGGAGAACTTTACGACTGTTGCGCCAAAGCCAAAATAATCAAAGAAGGCTTCGCCGAACAAAGTGACGTAAGCTTGGATCGGATCAGCACCGGCTATTACAAAGAGGACTGAGGCGCATAGCAATGCCGTCAGCACGGCCCAAATACTGCGGCCAGCGTAGGCAACTTGTATTAGACGCGCCTTCATGCGGCTACTTCCGTGCTTATCCCACTCATGAGCTCGCTAAGGTGTTCGTTGTCTGCCTGGGCGATCGGAAGGGTTGCAGCTATCCGTCCGCGATAGAGAACGGACACACGGTCAGCAACTTCGAGCACATGCTCGAGCTCGGTGGATACGTATAGGATGGCGACGCCCGCCATTTTCAAATCGACTAGTGTATTCTGGACGAATTCGATGGCCCCGACATCCAGTCCCTTGCAAGCTTGCATAACGATCAGGATGTTCGGCCGAGCGTCTATTTCCCGGGCCAAGACCACCTTTTGCTGGTTGCCTCCAGAGAGAAATCGCACTGGCTGCTGGGGTGACCGCGCGCGGACATCATAACGCTGCATTAAGCGCAGGGCGTCTTGAGCAATTTGCCCTAGGTTAAGAATGCCGTGTCGCGAAGCGGGTGATCGATCAAAGGCCCGAAGAGCCATATTGGTCGCGATTGAATAATCCAGAACTAGGGCAGTGCCCTGACGATCTTCGGGTACAAAACCGAGGCCAAGCCGTTGTCTTTCCTTAACCGATTGGTTGCCCACCTCCATTCCATCAATTGAAATGGCGCCGCTGATTAGGGGGCGAAGGCCAGCGACTGTTTCTCCCAATTCGCGTTGTCCATTGCCATCAACCCCGCAAATGCCGTGTATTTCCCCAGCACATACGTCGAGCGTTAGGCCATCGACGGCTTTGATGCCACGGTCGTTTAAGACTACCAAGTCCTGCAACTGTAGCCGTCTTGCTCCGGGTTCACGGGATCGGTGATGGATTCTAATTGCTACTTCGCGGCCCACCATTTTGCGGGCAAGCTCTCGAGGTGACGTTTTATTAGCTTCCAATTCGTCACTAACGCAGCCTTGACGCATCACGGTGACGCGATTGGCTACTTTCATCACCTCTTCCAATTTATGGGTAATGAAGAGAATTGTACGACCGGCGTTCTGGAGCTTCTTTAGACCTTCAAGAAATGCATCGATTTCACCTGGAGCAAGCACGCTTGTAGGCTCATCCAGGATAAGAACTGACGCATTCCGATACAGAGCCTTCAATATCTCGACGCGCTGCCGAATTCCCATGGGAAGCGTCCAAACGGGGGCTCCCGGATCGACTTCCAAACCAAACTCGCTACTCATTGTCTGGATGCGTTCGTGTTGGGCCGCAAAATCGATACGCTTCAGCCCCTGACCCAAACCCAGTATTATATTTTCGGCAACCGTGAGAGAATTCACCAACATGAAATTCTGGTGGATCATCCCAATGCCATGTTTGATGGCGTCGGCAGGAGAATCTAGAAACAGATGTTCTCCATCCAAGAAAATTTGACCTTTGTCAGGCCGATAAAGGCCGTAAAGGATATTCATCAGCGTTGTTTTGCCAGCACCATTCTCGCCCAGAATTGCATGTATCTGTCCGCGAGCCACATTGAGACTTACCTCGTTGAGGGCTTGGAATGTGCCAAAGGATTTGGAAACGCCATCGATGATGAGGTAACTCATCGAATCCATCGCCGGTTTTATTGGAGAGAGAGGCAGAGCAAGCGGCTTGCTCTGCCTCTTTTCTTAGGGCTTTAGCTCACCCGCCTTCATCTTGTCGGCAATCGCAAGAACTTCTTTTTGCACATCCTCGGGAACGGCACTGTGGAAACTGCCAATACGAGCAGCTTGCGGAGTATTCAGATCGTAAACATATTCTTTTCCTTCCAGCTTGCCTTCTTTGGCTAAGGTCAAATAGTCAAGCATGGCACCTTTGATGTCGAAGATTGCCGATTGTAAAACGGTATCGGGCCAGTCTTGAATGGCGTCGTAATAGAGCCCAAACGCCCAAACGCCCTTCTCTTTCGCGGCCTGCAAGCTGCCAATTACAGCGTTGTCCATGGTAGGAAAGAGGACATCAGCACCTTGCGATATCTGATTCAAAGCTGCCTCTTTACCCTTGGCGATATCATCCCAATCGTTAGTCCAAGCTGTGAACACCTCTTTGCCACCAGCATCCTTGAAACCCTTTTCGAAGCTTGAATTTAGATCAGTCGAGAATTGTATTTTCTGAGCTCCAATCCAGCCGGCCTTACCTGATTTTGACATTTTGCCGGCGACATAGCCCATCAGGTAACCGAACTGGCTGTAGTAGAAAGCAGCAGTGGCAATATTGCCGCCTGCTTTGTGGCCATTATTGATAACAAACATAGTATCTGGGTACTTTGCAGCGACGCGTTCGGCTGCGTCCTGAAACTCGCCGCCATGGCCGATGACAACTTGATAACCTCTTCGCGCATAGTCCGACATGGCTTCAGCTTGATCGGGCTGAGCCACTTTCTCGCTGAAAGCAACATCCAAGCCAAGCTGCTCCTTTGCATTGTTGATGCCCTCATATCCTGCCTGAGTCCACGACTTGTCCGTGATGTTGCCTGGCATAACTATGGCGACTTTGAGTGTTTGGGCGTCCGCTGGCGCAACAAGCATTGCTGTGACGCTCGTCGACGCCATGAGACCAAGGAAAAATCTGCGATTCACATGCATTTGAGCTCCTCCCTGATTGAGCCTTCTATGTTGATGGATGAAACACTATCAAATAGCAATCTGACTTGGTCAAGAAACACGACATTGAAGTGATCCTTGGTGGTGTGCGTGTTAGTATGCTTGTTCTTCCTTACACCAAGGTGGGTACAGGTTCGCGCTTGGTATCTCCGGCTCAACGTTGCCTCTGTGGCGATGGCGGATTTGGTGCCGTCGGGCATACAGATAAGCTCACCACAATTCTGTGAAGGGGCGGCGGGGTTCAGGTGATGAGGACTGACATCTGCCCGAGGTTGCCATAATCAGCCTTGAATGTGTCTCCCGGTTCCACAGCCACAGGAACTACGCATGTGCCGGTGGTCACAACATCACTTACCTTAATTCCATCTGCGTATTGAGCTACTTCGTTGACTAACCAAGTTAGAGCATGACAGGGATTACCGAGAGCAGCCGCGCCAGTTCCATTTGCTACCTCACGCCCGTTTAGGACCGCAACGACAGGGTGTTCTGCAAGATCAAGGTTGCGCCAGGGAGTTTCAATCGCCGGTCCCATCATCAGCCAGCCAGCGCAGGCCGTATCTGCAATTAGCTGCAACGCACCGACCTTAGTGAAGTCGCTAAAGCGAGAATCGGGGATTTCTATCGACAATTGGAGGCTGGCTACGGCATCCAGAACCTCACTCTGTTCGTACTTCAGAGGTCTTGGTGGCAAGGCGCGCCCAAAAGCGAAGCCAAACTCGATCTCGGCCACTCTCATGATGTTGTTGCCAAGGGAAATTTGTCCACCTGCTGATACAACTCGGCTGGAGAGAAGCCGCCCGGCTAGAGGACCGTCAACGTTGATATGTCTCTGACCAACGCTGCTGGTTGCTGCAATTTTCCAGCCAATCACGTTATCGCCTGAGAGTTCAGCCAGAACTCTGCTAACCTCGTAGGCAGTGGCGCGATCATGAGGCTTCAGATCTTCCGGTAAGAAGGCAAGCTTTTTTCCTGCCAGCCAATGTTCCAGGAGAAGCGAAGCAGCTGCCTCAATCCTCCCGTGCGCAAATTTTTCTGCGACCCAACGTTTATCCATCTTTCAATGAAAAAGTCACTTTGCTCCGAGCGTTGGATACAATGCGGTTACAGTTGCCTATATCCCAATGTGAAGTTTGGAACAGAACCTCACGAAATTGCAAATCAAAGCCGTCGGTGGCCCTCCGCCTGCCGGTATTCACAGGAGCCATTGATTCTTGTTGCTCGCCCCAGCATAACTCTTGATCGGATGACCGAGCTGCCAAGGGTATACGCGTTTAAAGTTCCCCCGGAGTGGATCGACTATAACGGGCACATGGGGGATTTCGCCTATAATATCGTTTTCAGCAGAGCCGGCGACGGACTGTATGAACTGTTCGGTCTTGATCCCGAATACCGCCAAAAGACCCACTGCACGATCTATACTCTCGAAACGAGAACCGGCTTCTACAGGGAATGCAAGCTCGGCGATGAACTCTTCGTCGACTGCCAGGTTCTCGATGCAGATGAAAAGCGGGTGCACATGTTCCTGCGCATGTACAGAAATGACACGCACGACCTGGTTGCGGTGCAGGAGGCGCTTATCATGCATATGAGACGTGAGGCCAGCTCGCCGCCGGCGGGCACTGCCATGCCACACGCCATGTTCGAGGGGTTAATGGCCCTCAAGAAAGAACATGAGAGGTTCCCGCGGCCTGCCGAAACGGAGCGGCGCATCGGCATTCGCCGGAAGACGCCTGCGAGCTCAAATTGATCAGCCGCCGGTAAATACCGGATCGCGGCCTTCGAGCCAGGCTTTCGTACCCTCCGTACAGTCCTTCGAAAGATTGGCGTGAATCATGCACTCGGTTTCAAAGTGAAGCATGGTTTCGAGCGAGGACTCCAAACCCTTGTCCAGCATAAGCTTGTGAAGCTGAACGGCCATCGGGGCGCGGCTTGCAATGCGCTCTGCAAGGGCCTCCGCTTCGCTGCGCAGGGCCGCCTCACTCGTGATTCGATTCACAAGGCCAATCCTATAAGCCTCCTCAGCCGAGATGAATTCTCCAGTATAGGCAAGCTCGCGGGCTTTGGCGATGCCGATCTTGCGCGGCATGAAAAATGTTCCGCCGTTGGTGATCGTTGCGCCAATATTCACCTCGGGAAATCCGAACTGGGCGCCCTGGGAGGCAATCACCAGGTCGCAGGCGAAAACCAGCTCGCATCCGGCGCCGACGGCGTAGCCCTGCACGGCGGCAATGAAGGGAAAGCGCGCGAGCCTGATCAGACGGGTCGTTTCCTGCAATGCCTTTTGCCACTCGCGCAGCTGGGTGGCACCCACCCGACCTGATTGTATGTCGTCACAATGCTCCTTGATCTCGCCAACGTCGTGGCCGGCCAAGAAAGCGCGCCCTTCCCCGGCGAATATGGCGCATCTGACGGCGAGATCGGCATTCAAGAGCCGAAGGTGCTCGCCCAAGCTCTGCCAAGTGGCGATGGTCATCGCGTTGAGCTTTTCAGGCCTGTTGAAGACGAGCCAGGCAACAGAGCCCCGGCGATCGACCTTGATGGCTGAGGTCATGAGATCCTCCTGCACGCGTTAAAGGGGGGTGACTGGGACGGGCGAGCGCAATACCTTTGTTTTTGTTCCTCAGAAGGTTAGTTGCGGAAACCTCGTGCAGCAAGGCGAATGTGTGATGGCTGTCATGTCGCAGCAGAGTATCAGCGAGACACGTCCAGAGAAAACCTCCGAACGGAGCATCCTCCACGTTCTTCGCCGGCGCGTCGCGAGTTCGCCGGACAAACCGTGGCTCATACTGCCCGAGATCACTCTTACCTATCGGGAGGCCGACGAGCTCTCAAACCGCTTCGCGCGTGGCATGAAAGACGCAGGGATCGAAGCGGAGGAAACATTGCTGGTCATGCTGCCCAATGGCCTCGACCTCATTCTCTCGTGGCTTGCATGCGCAAAACTCGGCGTCATCGAAGTGCCGCTTAACACCGCCTACCGCGGCGACATTCTTGCGCACATCATTCAAGACTCGCGCGCAAGTCATATGCTGATTTCCTCCACCTATCTCGAGAGACTTTCAGAACTTGAGAGCTTGGGTCGGCTCAAGCACTGCTATGTTCGTTACGAGAACGGTGAGATTCCTCGGAGGCCCAAGGTTGAAATTGAGAACATCAGCCAGCTCCTTCACGAGGATGAGTCGCCGCTCGAGGACGCCCTCAACGCCAGTCCGGTCAAGGCCATCATGTACACGTCGGGCACAAGCGGACGGTCAAAGGGGGTGATCGTCTCTCATGCGCATGCCTATGAATATGCCAATGGCTGCGCATCGGCCATTCACGTGACCGAGTCGGATAGGTATTACACGGCGGGCCTGCCGCTGTTTCACGTGGCGGGAAAATGGGGCGTGCTGTTCGGCGCCGCCATCAAGGGCGCGACGGCGGTCGTTGCACGTCAATTCAGCGCGACGAATTTCTGGAGCGAGGTGCGAATGCATGGCGTCACGGCGACATATCTCCTTGGCGCCATGGCGAATTTCATACAAAGACAGCCGGTGAGGGCGGACGATCATGACAATCCGCTGCAGCGGGTCCTGATGTGTCCTCTTCTTGCCGATCTCGACGCTTTCATCAACCGTTTCAAGGTGCGCGTGGGAACGGCCTATGGATCGACCGAGGCGAATGCGCCGATATTGATGGCGGCAGGATCGCACATCGGGCATTCGCAAGTGGTCGGGCGAGACCGTTCGGAGCTGTTCGAGGTCCGCATCATTGATGAGTTCGACGAGGAGCTGCCGCGGGGCGTGGTGGGCCAGATCGCGGTGCGTCCAAAGGTGCCAAACATAACCATGCTCGGTTATTGGCATCAGCCCGAGGCGACGGCCGAGATGTGGCGAAATCTATGGCTGCACACAGGGGATGCGGGATTTCAAGACAAAGAGGGCCTATTCTATTTCACGGACCGGCTGAAGGATACGATCCGGCGGCGGGGCGAAAATATTTCCTCCATGGAGGTCGAGGGCGTGCTTAACCAGCATCCTAACGTCCAGGAATGCGCAGTCTTCCCCGTCAAGTCCGTTCATACCGAAGAAGAAGTGATGGCGGCAGTTGTGTTGCGTCCGGGACAAATGGTCCACCCGAAAGACATCATGCGTTTTCTGGAACCGCGAATGGCTCGGTTCATGCTGCCCCGCTACATCCGCCTCCTGACCGAGCTGCCGAAAACGCCGACGGGAAAGGTCAGGAAGCATCTCCTCCGCGAGGAGGGAATAACGGCCGACACGTGGGACAAGGAGCAAACTTAGATCTAGCAAGTTCCGGAGGGAGCGTTCTCCACCAATTCAATGATGATGCCGCAAGGATCGCGCAGATATCCGGCTCTGAGGCCCTTCACCGGACCCGTGTCAACGAGCGCGATTTCACCTTGCGGACTGGCGCCGGCAGCAATCAGCCTTGCCCAGAGATCGTCGATGTCCGTCACGTCAAAACAGACATGAGCGGCACATGGCATGTTCGGATCGATGCGGGCACAAGCTCCCGATCCTGCCGTGTATTGGATCAATTCGAGATGGGTGCCGTGGCCATAGAGATGAGCAACCAATAGCTCGGCGCCGGACACGCCGGTAACCTTGGCTTGCCAATCACCTCTTCGAGGCGAGACGGAGCGGGCCTCGAAGCCCATGGCTTCCGTCCAGAAGCGCAGGGCACTTTTCATATCGAGGACCGTGAAACTCGTATGATTGAAGCCAGTGATCACTGCCTACTCCTTCTCACGTGTAGCCATAAGCGGTCCAGCCACCGTTCACTTCGAGGACATGACCGGTCACATAGGCCGCTCGGCGGTTGTCGAGGAGATAGGCAATGCCTTCTGCCACCTCCGCTTCCTCGCCGAAGCGCCCGAGCGGGGTTCGCCGGTTGATGGCGGAGGGGTCGAAGCCTCCGGCTTCGGCCATGGTTCGCGTGGTATCGTTCATGATGTAGCCCGGCGCGATCGCATTGACGCGGATACCACGTCCGGCCCATTCAACCGCCTGCATCTTGGTGAGAGCGATGAGGGCACTCTTGGAAACGCAGTAGGGGCCACGTCCTGGTGCGGCTACCTGGCCCAGAACGGAGGAGACATTGACAATTGAGCAGCCGCGGCCCATTCGCGGCACGACCATGTTCGCAATCGAAAGCGGCGCGAAGAAGTTGACGTCGAACACGCGCTGCCAGCGCTCCAGCGAAAGCTCAAGCAGGGATCCATGATCCCAGGTGCCGGCGTTGTTCACGAGATCGTCTATGCCACCCCAGGTTTCGAGCATTGCATCCAGCGCGGCGGTAACGGCCTTGCGGTCCGTTACATCGCCGGCCAGTCCAATGCCCTTGTTCCCACCCAGCTTTGCAGCGGTTGATCGTGCTGCGTCTTCATCCCGGTCGAGTATGGCAATGCAGGCGCCCTTCGATTCAAGGAGCGTGGCGGTTACGGCCCCTATGCCGGCACCTCCTCCAGTAATCAGAATACGGCGGCCCGCGAAGTCCTCTGCTCCGGCCATGACCTCTCCTCCTGATCGACAGTCATAGAGAGACACTATCTCTGCAGCGATGAACCGTCGCCAATTGAATTATCCAGTTCCCGGCTTGGTGCCGGCTGCAGGCAAAGCATCCCTTTCTTGGATCAGCCGGGGCGATAAACGCGAGTTGCCTCCGGGTCCTTCGTGTCAACTGGAAGTACGGCCAATTCCGTCCAAAACGCGTCCGGCATGGGATAAGTCGCCCACTCTAGTGTTTCTCGAATCCGCTGCGGCATGCTCACGCCGCAAATGGTGGCGGCAATGCGTTCATCCCGCATCGAAAACTGCAGAGCAGCGGCGCCCATTGGCACCCGATGGCGTGCGCACAGGCTTTCGATTGCGCGTATCGGCTCCAGTATTGCGGGTGAAGCCGGCTGATAGACGTAGCGCGGGTAATCGGCGGACCCCTTGGCCAGTACGCCGCTGCCATAGGGAGCAGCATTCAGAACGGCGATCCCTCTTCTAAAAGCAAAGTCGAGCATAGGGTCGGCATTGCGATTGAGCAGGGTAAAACGGTTATGGGTAATGAGAGCGTCGAAGTCCCAGTCCTGAAGAAGCGGCATCATGACGTCCACCTTGCCTGCTGCCAGCCCGACCGCTTGGGCCAAGCCCTGCTCCTTCATCCGGAAGAGTTCCGCCAGCGCGCCCTTGGGCCCAGCGACTTCCGATTGAGAAGCGGCATACTCGGGATCATGGAGGTGGAGGAGCTGGATTTTATCAAGGTCCAGTGCCTTTAGACTTTGCTCCAACGAACGGCGAGCCTGAGCCGCATCGAAACGTCCCGTCGTCATGTCGCGGTCGAGTTTGGTCGAGATGACGAAACCCTGTGGGAGTCCGCCGTGCTCGCGGATAACACTGCCAATCCGCTCTTCACTGCGGCCTAATCCGTAGTTGCGGGACGTGTCGAGAAAATTGACCGGGCTATCAAATATTGCTCGCACCGTCGCTTTTGCCCTTTCGGTATCCACCGCATACCCATAGGTGTCCGGCATATTTCCGAGGGAAGAGGTTCCGAAGCAGATCTTGGTGATCGAAAGACCGGTGCGGCCCAAGGGCACTCGTTCCGTAGGGTTCATGAGCAACTCCATATACTCTTCATTCGCGCAGGAGAGCCGATGAGGCAAGGGCGATCGGTGAAGAACCTTGAGAAAACGGCAAATCGTGTAGTAATAGGGAGGACGTCGATCAGGGAGAGACCAGTGGCCGGTATCATGCGAAAAGCAAATCCAATCCTTGGACTTCTAGTCCTGTTTCCGTTCATCACAGGGGCGGAGGCAGCCAGCGTCTCGAGTGCCCGCCAAACTTGCATCATCGGTGCGATAGAGGCGGGTTCCGCCGCGATCAGCAAGCCGGCGCAGCTCAGACTTCTATACGAACGGTATTTCGTAGGCGAGAAGATCGCGCAGCTCGCGGCGGGCAATTACTGGAATCAGTATGACGAGAACAAGAAGAAAGCGCAGCGAAACCGAGTTGAGCAAGTGGTCGTGCAGAGGCTTGCGCCGACTCTGTCCCAATACCGAGCCTCGAAGGTGAGATTCGTAAGCGAGAGCGGATCGATGGTAAAAGGCGTGGTGACGGCACCTCACGGCGAGCGACGCCGGATCACGTGGCAATTCGAGGGGACCGACTGCAAGTTCGTCAATGTTTCAGTCGATGGACTTGGTTCCCTTATCGGGCTCGTGGGCAAGGAGCCCGTCAAGTAGGCGGGAGGTCGTTTCGGTCAACTCAGATCGTCTGCCGGCGTTATCAGCACCGCGCGTAAGCGTACGCCTCAGCATCCCGGTGCTCCACCCTCCTATGCAGCATCTGAGAGGACGCGGTTCGGATAGAGCTGCATGATCCCCAGAAGCAGGAGGAGGCCGGGGACGGCGAGAAATGCCGTCAGGCTCCAGAAGGTCACCCAATCGGTGTTGTCCGCCAGCCAGCCGCTTCCGGATGACAGCCATGTGCGACCCTGGGCCATGAAGGAGGTGAGCAGGGCATATTGCGTGGCCGTGTAGGCAATATTGCACAAGCTCGACAAATAAGCGACGAGTGCCGCACCGGCCGCGCCGCCTGCAATATTATCGGCGGTGATGGCGAGGGTGAGTGCCGGCAAATCGTGACCCTTGACCGCGACATAGGCGAAAGCAAAGTTGGTCAGTGCCTGCAGCACTCCGCCAATGAGTAGAGCGCGGAAGACGCCCCAGCGGGCGACGGCAAGGCCGCCGATCAAAGCGCCGACGACCGTCATCCAAACGCCCCAGAGCTTGCTAACGGCTGCAACTTCGCTGCCGGTGAAACCCATCTCAACGTAAAACGGATTGGCCATGGTCCCGCCAAGGGCATCGCCGAATTTGTAGAAGAGCACGAAGAGCAGGATGACGACCCATCCGCGCCGCGCCATGAACTCGGCAAAGGGAGCGATAACGGCATCCTTCACCCATTGCGCGTAGTCGCGAGGCGGCGGCGGAACCCGCGTCTCGGGCTCTGGTGCCAAGAGGGTGACGATTGCCGCAACCAGCATGGCTGCTGCGAGAACGTCGAATACGATTGGCCAGGAGACAAAATCGGAGAGAGCCAGCGCGCCGGCCCCGGCAAGCAGAAGACCGAAGCGATAGCCTGTTTGCGTCACGGCAGCGCCCTGTCCCTGCTGGCTTTCCGGCAGGATCTCAATGCGATAGGCGTCAATGACGATATCCTGGCTGGCCGAGAGAAAGGCAACGACAAGGGCCATAAGAGCCGTTCTCGCCGGAGCGGTGGCAGGATCAGTCAGCCCCATGAGGAAAATGGCAATCGCCAGCAAGATCTGCGTCAGAAGGAGCCAGCTGCGCCTCCGGCCAAAACGCGCGGTGAGTACCGGGAGCCGCAGTTGATCCATGATCGGCGACCAGAGAAATTTGAAGGTATAGGGCGTGCCAACAAGGGCGAAGAGGCCAATCGTCGTCTTGTCGACGCCGACCTTAGACAGCCAATAGGAGAGGGTGGAAAGGGTGAGGAGGAGCGGTAATCCCGAAGCAAAACCCATCGCCAAAATAATGAGCATGCGGGGTGTAAAATAGGCGGCGAGGCTCGTCCACCAGGCTCTTAAGGTCGCAGTTTCGCGCATCTAAAACTCCAATCGGCCAACCTCATCTTTGCCATTTTGATGTGACCAGAACTGCAATGCAACAGCCGCAATTGCGGCGGGAGGTGCGGGAGTGCGGCCCATCGTCATCACCGGCTTTCCCGCCTATGGCGGGCGCTCCCTCAACCCGGCGCATGAGGTTATGCGTGCGATGGACGGGAAAACAATAGACGGAGTCGAGGTGATCGGACGGCCTCTTCCCGTATCGATCAAATCCCTGAGGCGGGAAGTGGGCAAAATCGTCGAGGAAATTCAGCCTGCGGCCGTGGTCAGCTTCGGTCTATGGCCGGGCGAAGCCATGATTCGACTTGAGCGGGTAGGACTCAACTTCGGTGATTTTGAAATTCCGGACAACGACGGCACGATCCTGCACGACACGGCGCTTTCGAGCAATGGCACGGAAGCTCGTTTCGCGACACTGCCGCTTCGCAGAATAGAGCGCGGGATGCTGGAGGCCGGAATACCTGCAAGGGTCACTTCGACGGCCGGAACCTTTCTCTGCAATGCGTGCCTGTACAGTTTTCTCGAAGCGACGGAAGGGCGTGCCCCACGGACGGTCTGCGGCTTCATCCACGTACCCTATTTGCCGGAGCAGGTGGCGCAGGCGCTGGCGCAGAGAAGAAATCAGCGTGCCTTCGGTGTCGAAAAATGCGAGTGGCCCTCTATGGATCTGTCCATGCTTGTCCGTGCCGCAGAAATCGCGGTGCGTGAGACCGTGCTGTCGGAGACCCCTCGCGTGGGCTAACCAGCATTTCTGCCAAGAGCAATCAGATGCAGACCGATGAGCATGACATGGGCTGCAAGACAGGCCGTCATGCCGCCCAGATCATGTGGGGGGCTCACCGTATTCACATCGAAGGAAACGATCTTGAGACCCGCCAAGACATGCAACAGATCGAAGGCGGCATCGGCCGAGGGTCCACCCCATGTGGGGGTCGCCACGCCCGGAGCGCAGGAGGGATCGATATAGTCCATGTCGAAACACAAATAGACCGGCCTCTTGCCGATGGTTCCACGCACCTCGGCCATCACATCGCCAACGCCGCGGCGGCGGATATCATCGCCCAGGATCAACCGGTAACCCAAATTACGTGTGTGCTCGTAGATGCCGGGCAGCGCCAACGAGCCTCTGGCGCCCACATGGTACGATCTTTCGACATCGATCAGCCTCTCCTCGGCGGCACGCATGAAGGTGCTCGAAGTATTGTACCCGGGCACATCATAAGCATCGGTATGCGCGTCGATGTGAAGGAGAACGAGATCGGGATAATGGCGATGAACGGCGCGGAGCTGTGGAAGAGAGATTGAGCCGTCGCCGCCCATGGTCACGGGGTAGCCGCCGCTGAAAAGGACGGAATCCAGGGCGTGCTCTATGGCGGAGAAGGATTTATCCACCTCGCTGCTGGTGACGGCAACATCGCCCAGATCCACGCAATTGAGGTCGATCAAGACATTGGTATCGGAGAGGGGCGGATAGTGTGGGCGTACCAGACCCGATTGCTGTCGAATGGCCGCAGGACCTTGGCGTGAGCCAATCCGTGTCGGATGAGTGCCGCAATCGAAGGGTATGCCGATGATGGCGGCCTGGCCAGGACGAACCGTACGACCGTTCGGTATGCCCATAAAAGTGCCGGAAGGAACCATCCAGTCAATCTCATTCGTGTTCGCATTCGACATGATGACAATCCGCTCCAGGAAGCTCTCGACCGCAAGAGATTCATGCAATAGGCTTCGCCGCTCAACAAGAGGGAGGTAGAAATGCCAGTGCGAAGCTCGAAAGCCGAATGGCACGGCGGCTTGCGCGACGGCCATGGCCACATGTCGTTCGGCAACGGAGCCTTTGACGGCGAGTTCTCCTTCGGCTCGCGCTTCGAAAGCGGCGTCGGCACGAACCCCGAAGAACTCATCGCTGCCGCCCATGCGGGGTGCTTTTCGATGCAGCTGTCAGGTCTTCTGACCAAGGATGGACATCCGCCGCGGCGCATTGCGACGGTCGCCAAGGTGAGGCTCAATGTGGGCCAAGGAGGAGCGGACATCACCTCAATCGAGCTCGAGACGGAAGGCGAAGTGCCGGGCATCGATGCGGCAACATTCACCAGGGCTGCCGAGCAGGCCAAGGAAATTTGCCCGGTATCCAAGGCCCTCAAGGCCGTCAAGACGAGTGTGAAGGCAACCTTGCGTTAGTGCGGGCTTTTCTGCGCCGATAATGGCGGCGCGTCTTGGCGCGATTCCCGCAAAGCGCGGTGATGCACCAGCGCTTCGAACGGTTTCGTGTGCGGTCAAGAAAAAGCCAGCCGCAGGCGGGACAGGCTTTTACTCTGCGGAGGCTTGGAGCAAGGGCGAGCGCCACGGCACTGTGGAGGACATGACCAAGAAAGCCTGAACCATTTCGACGCAAGGGTTTGAGGCCATCGTCAGTGCGGACGAAGTGGAGGGGCGACGCGTTCACAGCATAAAAGTGAATGAGCCGGCGCCAGGAACGGACATCTGGCTTGCGGCCCGTGACCCCGCGAAAAAAGACGTCAATTGCCTCGCGAACATCCTTTACCTGCTGCATGGAAAGCGCCGAGGACATGGGCAAGCCCGCCGCACGTCCCCATGAGCGCACAAGCTTGATATTCGTCAGGCGGTCTTCGCGGCGATCCGGAAGATGTCGGTAAACAACGGTGTTAGCGAAGTCCAGGGCCGGGTGGCCGTTGATGAAGTGATGCTCGGCCCAGTGCAGCGGCGTCTGGCTGCGGTTCTGTTTGACAGGGCGTCGATTATTCCTCATCCTAACCATCAAACCCATATTTGGTGGTTAGTCAACGGTCTCCCTTGTTCCCCTCCGGTTATATCGCCCAACAGTTCTGTAACGCCTTGGTCGTCGGGTGCTTCTACAGCCTGCTCGCTGTGTCCTATGCGCTGGTGCACGGGCTAACCAACCGCATCGTCCTGTCCTTCGGCGACATGGCGATGTTCGGCGCCTTCGTTGCCGTCTATGCCATGATTATTTTGCTGACGATGGGCTCGGGTACGGAAGCGGCGCTTGCCGGTGCGGGCGTTGCGGTCGTTGCGTGCGCGGCAGCACTGGGAATCGCCTCGCTCAGATGTCTATTCGCACCACTGATCGGCGGTCGAAGCCAGACGCTTCTCATCGTCTCATTAAGTCTGGGTCTCGTGCTGCAGGAAGCCATGCGTCTGCAGTCGGGGGGTCGCGAACAATGGCTCGAGCCCATGCTTGGTGATGCCATTCTGGAAAATGAGGCAGGCGGCTTCATGGTTCGCGTAAGCCTGATGCAGGGCGTCATCATGGCAGGCACGGCTGTTATTCTTGCCGCTACTTTTGCTCTGATGCGGTGGACGGCGCTCGGACGATTCTGGCGGGCGTGCAGCGAGGATGCGGGACTTGCTGCCCTCCTTGGGGTCGACGTGCGCAGGATCACGGCGCTCACTTTCACAGGGGCTGCAATTTTCGCCGGTGCGGCCGGACTCACGGTCGGCGTCTATTATGGTGGGGTGAGCTTCTACATGGGCCTGGTGCTCGGGCTCAAGGCGCTGTTCGCGTCCATCATTGGGGGGTTTGGAACGATCGCGGGAGCCGTGGCGGGGGCTTTCGTGCTCGCTCTGCTCGAGACCTTGTGGGCAGCCTTTTTTCCCCTCGGCTACCGGGACGTGGCAGTATTCGCCATGGTCCTGAGCCTGCTCATCATTCGTCCCCAGGGGATTCTTGGCGTCACACTCAGGAAGGACTACCAGTTATGAGAAATCCGATATTGGTGCTCGGAGTCATGCTGATACTCGCCGCTTGCGAGGATCAAGGAAAGCCTGGAGCATCTTTCGCTGGTGGCGGTTTCGTGTTCAATTATCGGATCGGCGAAGCGTTCTATGGCGTGGTGATCAACACGGAACGAAAACTTCCGGAGGGAAGCATCATTCAGGGGCAGTTTGAGGACCCTGCGGGAGGAGCGGTCATCGTGGTGAAGGACAATTATCGAGAGGGTCAGCGCAAGTACATGCTGCGCACGCCGGCGCTGAAGGGAATCAAAAAGAACATTCCCTATAAAGTGGTCGTGGAGATTCTCGACAAGCCCGGCGGACACGTCATCGAGCATTTGGAGAAAACCATCAAGAGCGATATCGATCAATCGACGATCCCACAGGAGCCCATGCTGATCGGACCCGGATACACGCTCAATCCGAACCAGAACGTCGTGAAAATACCTCCAGAACAATGAGGGCCCGCCGTATCATCACGGTCATCGGAGCGCACGCCGAGGGAGAAGTGGGCAAGGTGATCACGGGTGGCGTTCTGCCGCCGCCAGGCAGGAGTGTGCGAGAGCAACAGCAATGGCTCATGCATCACGATGACGGCTTGCGCAAATTCCTGCTTTACGAGCCCCGCGGAGGCGCATTTACCCATGCCAATCTTGTCGTGCCGGCCAAGGATGCGAGGGCGGATGCCGGTTTCATCATCATGGAGCCCGACGATTACCCGCCGATGTCCGGTTCGAATTGCATTTGCGTCGCAACAGTTCTGCTGGAAACGGGAATGCTGGCGATGCAGGAACCGCTGACGCGAGTGACGCTCGAGACGCCAGGGGGCCTCGTGCCCGTCGAAGCCTCATGCAAAGATGGACGCGTAGAACGCGTCACACTCACCAATGTGCCCAGCTATGCGGCGGCCCTCGATGTCTCCCTTGAAGTGCCGGGGTATGGGAGGATTCGCGTCGACGTGGGATATGGCGGCGCCTATTTCGTGATCGCCGATGCGCAGGATTTCGGTTTCCAGCTGGTGCCGGACGAGGCGCGCGCGCTCGTCGAAACGGGAGAACTCGTGAAAGCGGCGGCGCGGGAGCAGATTGGCGTTCAGCATCCCGAGATCAGGGAATTCAACAAGATCGCCTTCACCGAATTCACTTTGCCCATCGTGAACGAAGACAATGAACGCAGGGGCCGCAATACGGTCGTGATCTCACCCGGCAAGCTCGACCGGTCGCCTTGCGGCACCGGAACATGTGCCCGCCTGGCTGTAATGCATGCGAAGAGCGAGATCAAGACCGGAGAAGGCTTCGTCAGCCTGTCGGTGATCGGCTCGCGTTTCGAAGGGCGTGTCGCCGCGGAAACGACGCTCAAAGACGGAACGCCCGCCATCTTGCCGACCATCTCGGGACGGGCGTGGATCAGCGGTACTCACAGCTATGTGCTTCATCCCGATGATCCCTGGCCGGAGGGATATACTCTGTCGGACACATGGTATCGAGCGCTCAGCTAGATCAGCCGCCTTGTTTAATGCTGATCAGTGGCGAAAGTGACGAATGTTGGTGAAAACCATGGCGATCCCGGCTTGGTCGGCTGCAGCTATGATCTCCTCGTCGCGAATCGAGCCCCCCGGTTGAATCACCGCGGTTGCTCCAGCTTCGATGGCGGCGAGAAGGGCGTCGGGGAAAGGAAAGAAAGCATCGGAGGCGACGACGGAATTGAGGGCCAGAGAGCCCGAAAGGCCCAGCTGCCTTGCGGCCTCGGCGGCCTTGAGAGTGGCGATGCGGGTTGAATCGAGGCGCGACATCTGGCCTGCGCCGATACCGACAGTGGCAAGATCCTTCGCAAAGATAATGGCATTTGATTTCACATGTTTGGCGACGGTGAAGGCGAAGATCATGTCTTCCATCTCACTCGGACGCGGGGGGCGCTTAGTTACGGTCTTGAGACCTTCCCGCTTGAGGACCAAATCATCGGCGGATTGCACGAGAAGACCGCCCATGGCCTGTTTCGCGAGGAGCGAACCTGCTCGGGGCCTGAGTCCGGCGAAAATCAACCGAAGGTTCGGTTTGGTTGAAATTCGACCGAGAGCTCTTTGGGCAGCGCCGGGAGCTATCAGCACCTCGGTGAAAATCTTTAGAACTTCCTCCACCGCCGCTTCCTCAATGTCCTGATTGAAGGCGACAATGCCGCCATAGGCGCTGGTGGGGTCGCATGCCAGAGCCCGGCTGTAAGCCTCAAGCTGGGTGCTCGCCACGGCAACGCCGCAGGGGTTTGCGTGTTTCACGATGACGCAGGCAGGCTCATCCTTGAACTCGAGCACACATTGCCATGCGGCATCCATGTCGTTGATGTTGTTGTAGGAAAGCTCTTTCCCCTGGACCTGCCGCCAATGCTCCTGTCCGTCAGCATAGTAAGCGGCTCTCTGATGAGGATTCTCGCCATAGCGCAAGGCCGTGCGCTTCCTTCCACCCTCAACGAAATAGTCCGGCATTTCCTCCGTTGCGAATTGCTCGAGCCAGTTGCTGATCGCCGCATCGTAAGCGGCCGTCCGGCTGAATGCTTTTGCTGCCAATTTCTTTTTCGTGTCGCTGCTCAGAACGGCTGAGTTCGCCCGCATCTCAGCGAGCAAAACAGAATAGTCGTCGGGGTCGACGATGACGGCGACGCTTCCATGGTTTTTGGCGGCGGCTCTGATCATCGCCGGCCCACCGATGTCAATCGTCTCGATGCATTGCTGGAAAGACGTGCTGGAAGCAACAGTCGCTTCAAAAGGATAAAGATTTACGACGAGGAGATCGATCGGTTCCATTCCAAGCCCGGCGAGGGTGGAAAGATGATCTGGATTCGCCGTATCGGCGAGGAGAGCGGCGTGAATCCTGGGATGAAGCGTCTTCACCCTTCCATCCAGAATTTCTGGGCTGCCTGTAATCTCCGCGACATCCATGACAGGAAAGTCTGCTGCGCGCAATGCGCGGGCGGTGCCGCCCGTCGATATCAGTTGGACTCCCATGGCGTGGAGAGCGCCGGCAAAATCGACTAGGCCGGCTTTGTCCGAAACCGACAGAAGGGCACGCCGCACGGGACGAGTCATCGACAACTCCAAACATCGCCAGATGCTTGCCGCATAGCATGCAAGCGAGGTCAAGCAAACGGGAGTCGAGGTCAGAACCGCGTACGTTTAAAAGCCCAATGAATGGGCGATGGGCTCACCGAGCCGGTGAGGACGATCTGCTTGGTCCTGCGGGGGATAGTCGTTCCCCATGAACAGGTGCTGTCCGCCAGGCAAATTTCGGCGCCGCGTGCCTTGAAGGTCCAGTCAGACGCGCCAGGCGGGTTCAGCACGACACAAGTGCCGTCTTCGGCAAATTCCGCCCGCACATCCGGATGCAAGTGGAATCTGATCCGAAAATGAGTCTCTCCAATATTGCCGGAAGCGGGGAAAAAACGATCCTCACCCCGGAAATCAGTGCCAGCCGCAGATAGAAAGAGGCATCTCCCATGAAGGAAACCGGCCACTTGTGCATAGGCGTCATGCCGCGCCTCGACCAATGATCCAACTGCCGTCGAGGACAAATTGGCTTCCACCCGGGCGGCCGAATGACTCCAGGTCGCGAGCAGCGACCGGACCAGCGAAGGCGCCTGTTTTGGCTGCGCGCTGAGCGTGGCCGTGCTGTGCGCCTCGAGTAAGTCGGATTCAAATTCCAAGGATCGCTCCCGATCCAAGCGTGTTCCACAATTTATGACGATCCGGGAGCTGCCTTCAGAAAATTCGAGAGCCAAAGGAGCCGCAAATGCTCCCTGGGCTGGAAATCCCGTGTCGCAGATCACGAGCGAGTTTCCATGCGAAAAGCGCGTAAACCCACAATAAGGCGCGTTCGAGAGCGGCGTTCCCTGGCTGACGTCGGCTGCCAAGATTGCAGCGCATTGCGGTGCGAGCGGGTCGGACGCCCCCTGGAACATCGCCAGCCCGCCGTCGCCATGCAGGAAGAACCGCAGCATGGGCAGCATGCGTTCGAGCGCCGCTTCGATTTTAGCAGGCATCTCGATCCGGGCCTGTTCACAAGCGTGGCGAAGAGGCAGGATCTCCAGTAGCAGCCTCGCAAGTTCGGCAGGATTGCGTGAGACATGTCCGCCATCTGGCAGCAGCTGCTGCTCCAGTTTGTCGGCAAGCTGCTCAAGTGCTGCGGCTCTGGTCGTCTCCATGCCCTTCAAGGCCACAGCCGCATAGGCAAGAGCAGAGGCGCAGTCCAGGCGCAGAGCCGGCGAAAGGCAGAAGTTGGAACGCAGCTGGAGATCGCGAACATGGCTTGCCAAGCCTGAGCAAAACCTGATCAGAAAATCTTCGCCTGCATGTTCCAGAAGAAAGGGTGCAGCGTTGATCCAGGCGATCAATCGGCGAGAGAGAATCGGAAGACTTCTTGCAGGTTTGGGATGATGTCTATCGCGTTCGAGCCAGTCGGAAACGAGCGCCCGCGCATTGACGCGCGCCAGCTCAAGACCGGTTGCCTCGAGATCAGCCAGCCAGGAGAACCCGTGAAGGTTTTCGAGCCATTCGAGGTCGGGTGGCTTCGACTCGAAAATCGAAGCCCCTCGGCTGAGGACGCTGTGGCCTGCAAAGCGGAACTCGCCGTGATAGATGCGCTTGCCC
>Ga0075431_100000788_pt1 | contig 27634 bp, 28 predicted proteins | sample RhiMetdeltSRZDD5_FD_75297 | JGI IMG/M metagenome (GOLD analysis project Ga0075431, IMG submission 75297) | Populus rhizosphere microbial communities from Tennessee, USA - Rhizosphere MetaG P. deltoides SRZDD5 | ecosystem: Host-associated > Plants > Roots > Rhizosphere > Soil | place: USA... | reverse complement strand
GACGAGTGACACGTGATTAAGTGTCAGGTGTTCACGTGTCACGTGTCACGGATCACTCGTCACGCGTTACTGAATGTTCAGGGTTAAGGCCTTATCAAGCGAGGTCCCTATGTCTACGGTGATCGCAATCAGCAATCAAAAAGGCGGGGTGGCGAAGACGACGACCTGCGTTTCACTGGGGGCGGCGCTCGTCGAGCAAAACCACGAGGTGCTGGTCATTGACCTGGATCCACAGGCCAACCTCAGCCTGGCCTTGGGGGTGAACCCGGCCGGCCTGCGCCGAACCGTCGCCGATGTGCTGCTGGGCAACTACACGCCGGTCAGCGTAAGCCGTGAGACGGTGATGCCGGGTCTGGATTTGATGCCCGCCAACCAGGATATGCAGTTGGTTGAGAAATTCCTCTACGTCCGCCAGGACTACGAACACACGCTGCGCAAAGCGCTGCAGCAGACCTCGCCCTACGAAGTCATCTTGTGTGACTGCCCGCCCTCGCTGGGCGCCATCACGGTGAACGCGCTCACCGCCGCCGATTTGCTGCTCATCCCCACGCAATGCGAATACTTCTCGGCGCATGGTTTGAATGAAGTGCTGGACTTCGTTCGCAACATCCGGGAGCGGACCAATCCGCACTTAAGTTATCGCTTGCTGATCACGATGTTTGACCGGCGCAACCGGGTGCATCGCAGCATTTTTGAGCAGATCAAAACGGCCTTTGGCGAAGCGGTGCTGGACACCACCATTGAAATTGACACCAAGCTGCGGGAGAGTCCGGTCTTCGGTCAACCCATCACCAGCTACGCCCCGAACAGTCGCGCCGCCGAGCAGTATCGCGCGCTGGCTGAAGAGTTAATGCGTCATGCCCAACAAAAAACTAAACAACCGGCTTGAAAAGCTGTTCACCGGCAAGGGCGCGGTCGCCAAAGACGCGGAGGCGGCGGCCGGCTCACGCCCCACGTCTCCTGCGACTGCGCCGCGGCGCGGATCCGCTCAGGATGCGCTGGCGTTAGGCTGGACCTGGGAAACGGACCCGGAGGGCGTCTTCATTTTCTGCTCCCCGGAAGTAACCGCCGTGCTCGGTTTCACGCCGGAAGAAATCGTCGGGAAGACGCTGACGGACCTGAGCGCCCAAGCGGAGATTGACGCGCAACGCCAATTGACCGAAGCCATCTACACCGGGCATCCCTTAGTTAACCTGCAAGTACAGACGAAGCACAAAGCGGGTCAAATCGTTAATTTGATTCTGAATAGCCGCCCGGTTCAGGATGAGGCCGACCATCTGACCGGCCATCGCGGCATCGCGCAACTGATGCCCTTCACAAGCGAGGTCCAGCCTGAGCCAAGTCCATTAGCTCCTTCGACTGCGCCGCCGGTGGCGCAGCCCGTCCCTGAACCTCCCCCCCTCTATTCACCGCCGGTGCGCGAAGCCCGGCAAGCTTACTCCCCGCAGCCCGGTCGTTCGGAATTAGGCTATTTGGATAGCCCCGCCGGCTTGATGCCCTTGGGAGATTTAACGACGAAGGAAATGACCGAGGCCCTCACGCACGGGGCGATGGTGTTGCGCGATCCCTCGACAGAAGGGGAAATCTCTAAATTCAGCCGCAAAGGGCGGGCAATGGCCCTCCCTATTCAACTGCAAAATGAAACGGTGGGGGCGCTTAACTTCTTTGACGAAGGCAGCGACCAGGCGTGGTCGGAAGACGATCTGTCGCTGGCGCAAGCCGTTGCCGACCAACTGGCTTTGGCGTTGGAGAATGCCCGGCTCTTCAACGAAACCCGTGACTACCTGGCGAAGCAAACGCTGTTGTACGAGGTCACCCGCGCGGCCGCCAGCGCGACGAATCTTAAGCAAGCGCTGCAAAGCGCGGTCGAGGCCGTTAGCCGCGTCCTGCCGGACTCCAACGTCGCCATCCTGCTGATCGAGGAAGATGGCCGGACCTTGGAGACGCGCGCCGCCGTCGGTTTTCCGGCGGATACCCCGGCCTTTGGCGTGGGCGAAGGCATCACCGGTTGGGTCGCGCTGACCAATCAACCCGCCCTGGTGACCGACCTACGCCAAGACCCGCGTTACCGGGCCACCAAGAGCAGTCTGCAAAGTGTTTCTCAAGTCGCCGTGCCGTTGGCCTTGGGCGAACGCGCGATGGGTGTGTTGAACGTGGAAAGCCCGTGGGCGGATGCCTTTAATGAACAGGATGTGCAATTGCTCTCGACGCTGGCCGGCACCCTCTCCGCCATCATCGTCAACAACAAACTGATTGAACAAATTACGCGCGAGCGCGAACGGCTGGCGTTGCTGTATGACGCCTTGCAGGCCTTGACCGTCAGCCTGGACTTGAACAACACGCTGAACACCGCGCTCCAATTCTCCCCGCGGCTGGGCGCGCAGCATGCCTCCTTGCTCCTGCTGGGCGAAACCCAACGCGAGGCGACGTTCTACAGCACCGTTCCGGGCTTGGAACGCCTCATCGAAAACGAAGCTCGAGAATTCGCGCAAATCATCTCTAAGCAGGGCCTGGAAAGTTGGGTGCTGACGAATCAACATCCGGCGTTGGTCAAGGATACTCGCCTGGATGAACGCTGGTTTATTCCGCCGGCTTACGCCCTGGAGGCCGAACCGGTGCGCTCGGTCATCTCCGTCCCGCTCAAAACACAGCGCGGATTCCTCACCGGCGTCCTGAGCTATACCCATCCGGCGCCGAACACGCTCACGGAAGATCAACTGCCGTTGGTTCAATCCATTGCGGGCCAGGTCGCCGTCGCGCTCGAAAACGCGCGCCTGTATCAACAGATGAGCGTCCAGCAGCGGAACGCCACGGCGCTGGCGCGCGCCACCCAGTCCATGTCGCGCACCTTGAGCGAACAAGAAGTGCTGGAGGTCCTGGCCGCCGAACTAATGACGGTGTATGAACCACGGGCCGTTCTCGTTCTGCATTGGGAGCCGGTCAGCAACGTGCTCACGCCGCTGGTCGTCAAACTGCATCCATCCGAAATTGGAAAGCGCGGTTGGCCGGTCCTGGGCGAGAACTTCCCCGTCAGTGATCGCGCCGACTTTGGGGACGTGCTGCAAAGCAGTCACGGCGGCATCCAACCGTTGCCGGAAGAAGCGGAAAATCAAATCCGCCAATCCATGGCGCTGCCGCTGTTATATGGCGGCGAGGTCGAGGGCGTGGTGGAAATTATTTACAGCGGCCCCCCGCCCGGCTTGAGCCAGCATGACCTTGACCTCTTCCAGGCCGTCCTGATCTCCTCCTCGTCCGCGCTGCAAACCGCGCGCCTGTATGAATTGCAGCGCGCCACGGCCGAACGGTTGGCGGAGTTGGACCGCCTCAAGAGCCAATTCCTGGCGAACATGAGCCACGAACTGCGGACGCCGCTCAACTCCATCATCGGCTTCTCGCGCGTCATCCTCAAAGGCATTGACGGCCCGCTCACCGAGCTGCAAGTTCAGGACCTCAGCTCCATCAACAGTTCCGGCACCCACCTGCTCGGCTTAATCAATGACGTCTTGGACATGGCCAAAGTCGACGCCGGCAAGATGGAACTGGTCTTCGACGACACGGACCTGAACGACTTGATTCAAAGCGCGCTCTCGACCATCGGCGGGCTGGTCAAAGACAAGCAGATTGATCTGCGGCAGGAGATCGCCACGGACGTCCCCAAGATCCGGGCCGACCACATGCGCATCCGGCAGGTCTTGATCAACTTGCTCTCCAACGCCGCTAAGTTCACGGAAACCGGCAGCATCACGGTTCGCACTCACATCGTTAAAGCCATCAGCCCGCAAACGGGCCAACTCTCGCCCTTTGTGGAAATCAACGTCACCGACACCGGGCCGGGCATCTCGCAAGAGGACATGTCTAAATTGTTCGAAGCCTTCTCGCAAGTGGATGCCTCCCCCACGCGCAAAGCCGGCGGCACCGGGCTGGGCCTCAACATTTCCCGCCACTTGGTCGAACTGCATGGTGGCCGCATTTGGGCGGAGAGCGAAGTCGGGCGCGGCTCAACCTTTTCCTTCATCCTGCCCATTCATCAAGCCGAACCGGAACCCGAGCCAAGCGAGGCGGGGGTGGCGAAGGATAACACGCCGGTGATTATGGCCGTGGATGATGACCAGGGCGTCATCACCTTATACCGCCGCTACCTCGAGCCGCGCGGGTACAAAGTCGTTGGAGTTTCCAAGAGTATCGATGCCGTCACGCAGGCCCTGGAACTCCAGCCGAAGGCCATCCTGCTGGACGTGCTGATGCCCAACAAGAATGGCTGGCAAGTGCTGGCGGATCTGAAACGCAGCGAGGGGACGCGCGGCATCCCGGTCATCATGTGTACCATCGTCGCCGACCAGGAACGCAGTATTGGCATGGGCGCCACCCATCATTTGGTCAAGCCGATCCTGGAAGCGGATCTGTTGCGCGCCCTGAGTAAACCCGCGACCCCGGAGCTTAACCAAGCCATCCTGATCATTGACGATCAGGCGGAGGACATGCGCATGATCCGGCGCGCGCTAGAAGGCAAAAACGGTTTCCGCGTGATCGAAGCCGATGGCGGCCAGGCGGGAATCATCGCCGCCCGCACCGAAAGACCCCACATCATCATCCTGGATTTGGTCATGCCGGGAACAGATGGCTTTGAAGTCCTGGCGACGCTGCGCAATGATCCGAACACGCGCGACATTCCGGTGGTGGTCGTCACCAGCGCGGATTTGTCCGCGGAGGATCAGGAGCGTCTCAAATTACAAGTGAGCGCTCTGTTGCCCAAAGGCAGTTTCAGCGACGAAGAACTCTTCCAAGATGTCGAGCGGGCGCTGTCCAAGGCCCGGATTTAGACGATGCCCACCAGTTTCACTTTGGTGTGCACCGATTGCGGCCCCCAGACCCATTACTTTTCCCCGATCGCGGCCGGCTGCTCGAACTGCCACAGCGAATGGCTGGAAGTGCGTTACGACTATGCCGCCTTGAGCCGCAATCTGCCGGGACAATGGACGCGGCGCAGTCGGTCCCTGTGGCGTTACCGCGAACTCTTTCCCCTTCACGATCAAGCCAATATTGTCACCCTGGGCGAGGGTGGCACCCCACTCATCAAAGTCGTCAACTTAGGGACGATGTTGGGGCATTCCCAAATTTACGTCAAAGACGAACGGCAGAGTCCGACCGGCTCTTTCAAAGATCGCCAGGCAGCGTTGGCCGTCTCGGTATTGAAAGAAGCCGGGGTGACGGAAGCGGTCGTCGCCTCCACCGGGAACGTGGCGATCTCTTACGCCGCTTACTGCGCCCGCGCCGGCATCAAGCTCTATGCTTTTCTGACCTCGCTCGTCCCGCCCGAAAAAATGCGTGAGTGCGCGCTCTACGGCGCGCAAGTCATCAAGGTGACCGGCACGTATGATCGGGCGAAAGAAATCGCGCAGGAATTTGCCAACCAGCGCAACATGTTTTACGACCGCGGTCTACGCAGCTTGGCGGCCGTGGAAAGCATGAAAACCCTGGCGTATGAAACCGCGGAACAACTCACCCAGGAATTCGCGCGGTCAGCCAATGGCTCACTCACGGCGGAAGGCGCGCCTCCCGCCTCGAACGGCCAACAGCCCACCACGCCCTGGCGCGCGCCGGATTGGTACATCCAGGCCGTCAGCGGTGGCTTGGGGCCGGTAGGCGCGATGCGCGGCTTCGTCGAACTCCAGCAAATGGGCCTGACGGATCGGGTTCCGGCGCTGGCCTGCATCCAGGCCGAGGGCTGCGCGCCGATGGCGAATGCCTTCAAGCAGGGACGGAAGACCGCCGAAGTCGTCACCATCCCCCGCACGCTCATCGCCACTTTAGCGACGGGCAACCCCGGCCGGGGATACACCTTGCTCAAAAAAAATATTGATCAATACGGCGGCGTCATCGAGAGCGTCAGTGATGAAGAAGCGTATCGCGCCGTCCACGTCCTCGCGCAGATGGAAGGCATGTCCATGGAACCGGCCGCCGGTGTCGCCTTCGCCGGATTGTTCAAACTCATCCGCGAGGGCGTCATCAGCCCGCAGGACACGGTCGTCGTGAATTGCTCCGGGCACACCTTTCCTATTCAAAGCGAAATTCTGGGCGAAGGCTGGGCGCGCGATTTTTCCTGGCCGGAAAACCCGGCGATGCTGCCGCAAGAGGGCTTGCTCGCCGCACTCGAACGCCTGGATGAGCGGGTGCGCTCGATTGCCATCGTGGACGATAACCCGGATGCCGCGCGCTTAATCCGCCGTATTCTGCAGGCCAAAGGCTCGTATCAAATCTTTGAAGCGCACAACGGGCGCGACGGGTTGAACCTGATTCAAAATCAGCACCCCGACCTGGTCGTCCTGGATTTGATGATGCCGGAGATGGACGGGTTCGCCGTGTTGGATGTGCTGCGAGCCGACCAGTCCACCCGCGACATCCCGGTGATTGTGATTACGGCCAAGGAATTGACGACGGCCGAACGCGAGAAGCTTACCGGCCAGATTGAATCCCTACTCCAAAAGGGATCGTTCATGGACGATGACCTGTTCGCTGATGTCCTGAATGCGCTGACTTAGAGCCTGCGAAGGCTCAAAAAGCGTCAAGCCCAATCGAACTGCCTCTAGCCTAAAGTCTTTCACCGCCGCATGCGCTCGAACCCATCCTCTTCGTCCTCACACTGGAGTTCTACCAAAGCCCAAGGAATCTCCGCTTCACTTCTCTCTGCCGTCGTTCTGGGCCTCACGGCCGTTTTTGGAAAACAGGCGATTAATGCCGGAACACCGCCCATCACCGTCGTGATGCTGCGGACGGTGATTGCCACCGCCCTGCTTTGGTCGGCGTATCTCCTCTTCCGGCCGCTGCGGCAATATATGTATATCTACTTGGTTGGGATCATGGGCTGCCTCTCGGCGGGGCTGATCAACGGGGTCGGCTCGCTCATGTTCTATGCCGGCCTGAGTCACATGAATGCCTCGCTGGCCCAAATGCTCTACACAATTTATCCGCTGCTGTTGACCTTGCTCTCGCGGCTGGATGGTTATCCCATTTCACGCTTCACCATGCTGCGCCTCGGGCTGGCGCTCGGCGCCGTTTATCTGTTGGTGGGGGTAGACACCGGTCACACTGATTTGATCGGCGTACTGTTGATGCTGGGCAGTGGCGCGCTCTACGCGCTGCATCTGGCCGTCAACCAACGTGTCCTTTATGATGTGCCGGCCCCGACGGTGACCTTATATACCCTCACCGCCATGTCGTTGACCGTTGGGGCCGCCTACTTTATCGCCGGCCGGCCGATCATGCCGCCCAGCTTCGCCGCCTGGAACAGTGTGGGACTGTTGATGGTGGTGACATTGATTTCCCGCCTGGCGCTCTTCGCGGGCGTCAAACGTCTGGGCGGAGTCCAAACGGCGCTGCTGGGATTGAGTGAATTGCTCGTCACGGTCCTGACCGCCTCGGTTCTGCTCAACGAAAAACTGACCCCCATCCAAGGGTTAGGCGCCGGACTGTTGGCCGCCTCCGTGCTGCTCGTCATGCGAGAAAAATCGCTCGGAACGATTCCCGAACCCAAACCGTGGTTCCAAGTTCTAACGACGCCCGTCCCACCGACCTTTCCTCCCACAACCCCGGCTCCGGCCACTAACCCTCAGAAACTGAGTGAATGAGCAAAGAATCATGTGTCAAGTGGTTAAGTGTCACGTGCTCACGTATCACGTGTCACGTGACACTTAACCACTTGACACTTAACCACTTCAGGTAAACCATGCGCCGCACCAAGATCATCTGCACCCTCGGCCCGGCTTCTGATTCCGAAGAAAAGATCGCGGCGCTCATCCGGACCGGAATGAACGTCGTCCGGTTGAACTTCTCGCATGGGACACAGGCCGAGCACGCGGAAACCATCGCCCGCGTCCGCCGCGTCGCGCGTGAACTTAATCAACCGCTGCCCATCTTGCAAGACTTGCAAGGTCCCAAAATTCGGACGGGACGGTTACGGCAGGGCGCGCCGGTGGAACTGGTGGCTGGGGCGGAGTTCAGCCTGACCACCCGCGAAGTCGAGGGCACGGCCCAGATTGTTTCAACCACGTACACGGGCCTGCCCGCCGACGTTCAGCCCGGCGATCGCCTGCTGCTGGATGATGGATTGCTGGAACTGCGGGTGGAGCGAGTGAACGGCACGGAGGTGTTTACGCGCGTGGTACACGGCGGATGCCTCAAGGAGCATAAAGGCATCAACCTGCCAGGGATCATCGTGAACACGCCTTCATTGACGGAGAAAGACCGAGCCGATCTCGCTTTCGGCATCGCGCAGCAGGTGGACTACGTGGCCCTGAGCTTTGTTCGCCGCGCTGACGATATTGCCGACATTAAGCGAGTGTTGGCAGAGATCGGAGGCCCCAACGCCGCGAAGTTGCCGGTCATCGCTAAATTGGAGAAACCCGCGGCGCTGGACAATTTGGAGGAGATCATCGCCTGCGCGGAGGGGGTGATGGTGGCACGCGGCGACTTGGGCATAGAACTCTCGCCGCAGCAAGTGCCCACCGCTCAGAAACGTATCATCGAGGCCGCCAACCGGCAGCGGAAGATCGTCATCACCGCCACGCAAATGCTGGAGTCCATGATCTTGAATCCGTTGCCCACGCGCGCCGAGGTCTCGGATGTTGCCAATGCGATCTTCGACGGCACGGATGCCGTGATGCTCTCGGCGGAAACGGCCGTCGGCGCTTACCCGATCGAGGCCGTGAAAATGATGGCGGCGATTATCGAAGAAGCCGAAGCCCACATTACGGAATGGGGCCGGTGGCATGGTATCGCCGAATCCACCTCGGACGATTCCGTAGCGCTGGCGCGCGCCGCGCGCGAACTGGCGCAGGATCGAGACGTGAGCGCCATCGCCTTGTTTACGCACACGGGCCGCAACGCCATCATCATGTCCAAAGCTCGCCCGCGCGTCCCCATCCTCGCCTTCACGCCGGACCCCCAAACCTACCTCCGGCTCTCCATCTTGTGGAACGTCACGCCGTACCTCGTCCCCCAAGCGGAATCAGTGGAGGCGATGTTAGCGCATGTGGAGGCCGCCATGCTGAATCAATCCCCCATCCGCCCCGGCGAACAAGTCATCCTCATCGCCGGGCTGCCCGCCTCCAAGATGCTCCCGGCCAATTTTATTTTGTTGCATACAGTGGGACAGTAATCAACAACGGATTGCGCTTCGCGCGAAACGGATACCTACCCACACCGCAGGTGCGAGTAACTGGATATAAATTGTCCACTCCGTTCTTGCCTTCCCACGCTCACGGCAATTTCCACATCAACAAACTCCAACTAAAGTTGTTATGCTGAATAAGCGCCCGGACAAAGACTCATGGACACCTAGCATGTGACATATGTCATGTGAAAATTTGACACCTGACACATGAATACTGACGCCTCCCGCCTATAATAACCTCATTCCCCCCAACCGACGCGCGCCAATTTGTGAGATGGGGATGGCGTAGCTCCATTTAGTTGGCACCTATTCAAGCGACGATCTATAAGGCAATACGCGGTCTCAAACGGAGAGGAGGTGGAACATCCATATAGTGGATGCATCCACTCAGTACAGTTGAATACCCAAACATGGCCTGGCGACTCCAAAGGAGATTAAAATGCCAATGCACTCTGATTTCACCCTAATTCTTGGAGACTCCCCTATTACCATTGGGGATAGTAATCGAGGTGGCTATCCAGTGTGGGAGAAGACCTTCAGTACAGGCGGCAGGGAAGCCAATTCCCCGGGTTTTCTGATTTTTAACGTCAGGCACCTCACACATTCAGTTGGCGATGTGTTGGTTAGGATCAATGGAAAGGACGTCGGTTTCATCTATACCTACCGCCCGGGCGGCTCCGACATCAACACAACCGACGTCAACCAGCCGGAGAAATGGCGGCAAACCGATCACTGGTACACGCAAATGATCGCATTCGGAGGTGGTCAGATCAATGACGGCGATAACTCGATTCGGATCGAGGCTGTCGATTATCCTGAAAAAACAGCGGCCAATATGTATGATGATTTCCTGATCAAAGACATGTTCTGCTTCTTCCACAAGAAGACCTAACAAGGCACAAGAGAGAACAGGCCACACGGTGCTTTTTCCACGGGTGTGTCCATGAATTGTGAACAGCCGCTCACCGCAGGCGATAGACCCAGCATAAGTGGTGTTACTTCAATGCCCCGTGAGGCGAATAAAGGACATGTGCCTATACGCCGAAGACCTGACCTTATTCTCGTATGGCTCACTATCAACCATTGACATGACGCGTTGAGTGTCGCGTCCTATTAATACAAGGAGTTACAATGATAATAGGAAGAAAACAAGACCCCCCTAAGAAATACCCCCTTGACCTCCCACCATGGTGGCCACCATGGTGGTTGTTCCCGCCTCCCCCACCTGTATGGCTCTGCTCAGGTTTAGAAATCAATTTTGGAACCTATATGGTTGGCAATCCATATCCTGCATCACTCGCTACACCTCAAGGAATCACATTTGAAGTTGATCCTCCAACACCAATCCAGATAGAGGAGCGAAAGAAGAGCTACTTGTTCGGCATGGTAGTGCAAAGTTTTGTGGCCCTGCATTGTGGGAATATTCTAAAGATTGACTTAGGACAAGATTGCCAGTTTGTTGACTTAATGTACTTAGAAGGTGGCGGGGTTATTGATGGGTTCGACGCTCGACACACCCTTGTGCTAAATCAAACAGTTCCTGACACCCGAACGCCGACCGTGGTTAACCTGGTTCCTCACGGACCACTGAGGTATCTTGAAATAAATAGAAATAGTTCCAATAAGATGTTTCTGCTTAAGCTTTGCGCCAAAATCAGCCCTTCCCGACCTCCCTTACCTTGCTCTGGTTCACAAGTCGATCTTGGAGATTATAGTGTTGGTTCCCATCCTGCACCACTCATAACAGCTCAAGGGCTAATATTTGAAGATGATGATCATGTGAGTGGGCCTCCTCCAACACCAACCCGAATAGAGTATCGCCACGGTTTTGTGGCCCTACATTGTGGGTATCTTCTAAAGATTGACTTAGGACAAGATTACCAGGTTGTTGAATTAATACACTACGAAGGTCCTGGAGTTATCTATGGGTTCGATGCTCAACGCAAGCGTGTGCTAGAAAAACAAGTTCTCAAGGCTCCAAATCCTGCTCTAGCTAGCCTAACAACGCCCGAAGGACCAATGAGGTATCTTGAAATAACTAATAGCTCCAATGAAATGTTTTTACTTAAGATGTGCTGTCACAACTGACGGCTATAAAAATGAAGGTCAGCACCTTGAGTGGAGCGTTGCGCTCCGCTCAGGTGATGCCTTGAGTTTGTTAGTCATTCATACCTCAACGCCTCCACCAGCTGGAGCGAAGCGGCGCGCATGACGGGGTTTCAAACGGACAGGAAACGGATTAGCGGATAGAAGCGGATCACCTCATCCGCTTCTATCCGCTAATCCGTTTCGCGCGAAGCGCAATCCGCTTGAAGCTCCCCCTATTCATACCGCAACGCCTCCACCGGCTGTAATGACGCGGCGCGCATGGCCGGGTAAATGCCAAAGAAGAGTCCGACGACGATTGAGAAGATGGAGGCCAACAGGACCGTATCCAAACCCACCAACGGCTGAACGCTCGTCCCGCCCAACTGAATGCGGCCCATCAACAGAGAGATCAACCAGCCCAATCTCCGCCGCGCGCCCACCGCTTTGCGAATGTCAATCAGGTCTTACAACCTGGACTAAAATCAAGCGGCGCAGAGCGAATTATAATACGGGCACTCTTAACCAATGAGCACCAATGTTGGACAAAAGGCAGGTGAGAGAATGGACGCTCCGATGACGAAGGCGCATTTGCTCAAAACCTTACGCTCAAAACGCGCCGAGTGGGATGCGCTGCTCGCCGAAGTTCCGGCTGACCGAATGACGGAAGCGGGCGTCGCGGGCGAATGGTCGGTCAAAGACATTATTGCGCACCTGACTTACTACGAGCGCTGGTTCGCGGATCGGTTGCACGAACAGCTTCGAGGGGAGGTCTACCACCCCACCGAACTGGATCGCATGGGTGAAGCCCGCAACGACGTGATTTATCAACAGATCAAGAACCAATCCTTAGCCGACGTCCTGGCCGAATCGCGGCAAGCGTTTGAGAAGCTCGTGGCCGGGGTGGAAGCCCAGCCCGAAGCGTTCCTGATTGAACCGCAGTTGTTCGAGGGCGCGCCCGGGCCGGCCATTGTCTGGGAAATGTTACAGGGAGACGTTTACGAACACTACGCGCTGCATGCGCCTTCGATTAAAAATTGGCTGGCGCGTTGAGGCTGCACCACTTTTAAAACAATCGCGGAGTCCATTCAAGTGGCTTTCAAATACGAGACGGTTGTCCCGTGGGGACGTTCCTTCGAAGAGTATCAGCGCATGTTCGCCTTGACCGAGAAGGATTTGAATTTGAAGATCATCGGCTGCGGCGATGGGCCGGCCAGTTTCAATGCTCACCTGGCGCAGCAGGGGCGCGTGGTCATTTCCTGTGATCCCCTCTATCAATTAACCGCGAAACAAATCCAAGCGCGGATTGAGGCCACCTATACCGAGGTCATTGAACAAACCCGCCAAAACCAAGCTCAGTTTGTGTGGACCGCGATCAAGTCGCCGGACACGCTCGGTCAAATTCGCTTGAGCGCGATGCAGACATTTTTAGCGGACTATGACCAGGGGAAACAGAGGGGGCGGTACGTGGCGGGGGAATTGCCGGTGCTGCCGTTTGCCCTGGCGGCCTTTGATCTCGCACTGTGTTCCCATTTTCTTTTCCTGTACTCGGATCAGCTCTCGTTGGCGTTTCATCAACAGGCGATTGAAGCGATGTGCCGCGTCGCCCGAGAAGCCCGCATCTTTCCCTTGCTCACTTATAATGCCGAGCCATCGCCTTTTGTGGAGCCCGTGCTGGAGAAACTGACCGAAGACGGCTACCGCGTTTCGATCGAGCGCGTGGCGTATGAATTTCAGCGGGGCGGGAATCAAATGCTGAGAGTAGAGCGGTAAAAGGGCACAATTCCATTCAAGCGACAATTGGCAGGCTGAGGCCACACCCTGAGCTTGCCGTCTAACTGGAGATAACGTATGCGACTCAAACCAAATGACAAAGCCATCCCCTTTTCGGTCGAAACCATCGAGGGCCAGACGCTCTCGCTGGAACAGTTCACCGGGAAGCCGCTGCTGCTGATGTTCTATCGTTACGCCTCCTGCCCCATGTGCAACCTCCGGCTGCGCGACTTCGCCCAGCATTTTCCCCGGTTGCAGGCGCAAGGGTTGGAGGTCGTCGCTTTCTTTCACTCCCCGGCGCGCAGCATTCAGGCCAATGCGGGTCGACGGCATTACCCGTTCCACTTGGTGGCCGATCCGGATTTCAAAGTTTATCGCAGTTACGGCGTGGAGACCTCCTGGCCGCGCTTCCTGCTTTCGATGGCGCTGCCCAGTTTCTACGTAGACTGGATTCGTTCCATGCGCTATGGCTTTTGGGGCGGCGTAGATTGGCAGATGGGCAAAATGCCGGCGGACTTTCTCATTGGGCCGGATGGCCGGATTATAAAGGTGCATTATGGCCGTGACATGGGGGATCATTTGCCGGTGGCGGAAGTGGAGGCCACGCTGAAAGAACTGGCCGCCCCCCACGGATAGCCGACAACGGATTGCGCTTCGCGCGGAACGGACAAACGAATTAGAACGGATCATCCGTTTCGCTCCGTTTGTCCGTTTCCCATCCGCTTGAAACCCCCTCCGCCCTCTTGCCCTCTCCCAAATCCCGCCTATAATACCGCCACTCTCCACTCTTACTGGTGCCAGTTTGCGGGGGTATCAGGGGGGCATGGCCGCAGCCCCATTCAAGCGACAATTTTATAAGGTAACCTCGGTTAATAGGGTAACGGTGTTTTGCCGCGGGGTGTGGCAAAATCAACGTTTCCAGTTTAACCGAACGTCGAGGGCGACTTAGTTCCTTACGGTGAACGCCATCCGCTCGAGGCGCTGGGCCAGACACTTTGGATGCAGGCGTATGAGCAATCTCAAAGAGCCAAATGGATTAAGCCTAAACCAAATCCCAAAGATGCTAGGGGAAATAGGCGGGTTTGTGACTGCTATTTTGGCCTACCTGCTTGCCATTGTGGGATACGCTCCGTCACCCTTCTCGGCCTATTCATCAACCATCTCAATATTAACCATTCTCGTCACGTTGGTCGTCCTGTGGCTATGGCGCTGGGCCAAGATTACCAAAAAGAAATCAACTGAAATAGCAGCGCTTGAAGAAAAGCGAGAAGCCTCTCTAACAGATACTTTGCTGGGCCCCTTTCGCTCCTCGCATAGCTGGCTATTCAGCATGTCGTTACCCCGAAGACGTTTTGAAATCATATGCTTATCATCGTTAACTTTGCTCACCGTGAGCATCACCGGCCTCAAAATCCCATTGGTTATCGAAGAGATCAGCGGCTTACATTGTCTAAATAAAATTTCCAACGCCCCAAGAATTATCATTGCTAATTTTAGCGCCTCAAACCCCAGTCCCTTCGATAACAATCTAGCGATTGCCATGGAGATGCAAGTCAAAGACCAACTGCAAATTTGCCGATACAACCGTCCGGTTGAATTCCCGGATGAAGCAAAAAAGATCGGTGATCAATCTCAAGCCATGCTTGTCATTTGGGGAAATACCAGTGAGGAAGTCGTGAAAGTCTATTGGAAGGCCGTCAACTGGGAAATGCTTGATGAACGTACTGAGATATCCCTTGGCCAGGGGCAGGATGAAGATGATATTGCTTTGTTCATCCAAATGATTGGGACCGAAATATTATTTAATCAAGACCAAGTGGCAGAGGCTCAAAAAAACATCGGAGCGGCAGTGGAAGCAGCGGAAGCAGTGGAAGCAGACGAATCACGGGCGCTCGCTCGTACCAATCCCAAGCTACTGGCAAGCGGTTATTTCTTGCAAGGCCTGCTTTTTGATCCCAATCAACTGACCAAGGCCTTGCAAGCCGCAGACACCCCAAAAGCCATTCGAGCTTATTCCCAAGCGATCGAGTTGGATCCTGATCTTGACACGGCTCATCAGAATCGGTCTTTACTGTATTGGATGAAGCAGCATGATCCTGAAAAGGCCAAGAATGATTGTGAAGCGTTAATCAGCAAACATAGCGAGACTTATTATATCGACGCCTGTCTCATATGCGGTCAAATTTACTTAGAGCAAAAAAATTATGGGCAAGCCATCGCCAAGTTTGAGATTGCGCTTCAGGATGCGAGTGTGGATGAAGCTCATCCTGACTATCCTTACTTAGTCCATTATCTGGGTCAGGCTTATCTTTTACATGGGGAGGCACTCTTAGCGGAACAGACCTATCAAAGGTTACACACGCTGAACCCGGAAGATGCCGAAGTGTTTATAAACGATCTGACCGAAATACAAAATGCGCCCGAGCTGCCCCCTGACACCCAAGCAATAATCAAACGCATCATCGCTCAGATTCAACACTTACCCGCGCACTAACCACCCCTGGAGGCCAAAATGAAACCAACATCCGATTTGCCGCAAATTCTAGATTACCCCGAGTCCCCTTTGCCGGCCTGGAAACACTACGGCATTACAAATTTTGCAGGGCAACAGATTCAAGCAGAGCTCAAGCGGACTGGGTATGCAGGTTATTTAATTGGACTGGGTGTGTCCTACACGCTGGCCGCAAAAAGTAAAATCCCCTACGTGATGGTCTTTGGGAAGGTAGATTCGGGTGAAGATCCGGCATTTACGTTACCCCTGAACGACGACTTCTTAGTCGGCTTACATGAAACAGTTGAAGAATTTATAGGTCAAAATATTCAAGCGCCCGCGAGCGAGATTGATATAGAATTAATCATCACGCTCAGCGGCTCAGTCACCAAAGTTATTATCGCCTGCCGCCTCGTTGGTCCAACTGAATGCGCTCAGGGTGATAGTGGCACAAAAAAGAAATGTAAGTCACTCGACAATGGCACCTCGTGGAATTGCCTGCATACACCATGTAGGCGGTGAAGCATTCCGTCACCTGCCATCGAATCACTGAAACTACTCCTAAAGCCGAGGGCGCTGAGTCAGTGCCCTCGGCTTTTCTGTTGGGTAGGCTAGTGGCAGTCCGCATTACTTTATATTCACCATCTCTTCATTGCGTCACCACCGTCGGCGTCGGGCCAATCTCAGATGGGCTGGGCGGTGTGATCGTCACCGGCTCGTTGTAATCCTGATACACGCTCAACATGTGATGCCCCGGCGCATCCATGTATTCTTGCAAAATCAGCTTCGTCTCAACATCAATCCAGCGCGTAAACGCAAAAGAGCGCGGCCCCTCGTAAGCCGTATACGTCACGCGCTGTGCCTGCTTCCCTTGCACTTCCTCGGCGCCGCCTAACTTGGCATAGATCGCGCGTCCACCCATGTAGAAGTCAGGAAAGCGAAACGGCTCCGTTCGCTTAACAGCTTGCCAGAGACTCTCGCCCGCGCGGCGGTAGTATTGCCTCGCGCCGCTCGTCAGACTCTCGCTGCCGTTAGCACCTAAGGTTGGGCTGTAAGAAGAAACTTCAGAATAGAAAAGATCGGGGGCCGCAAACGTCATCGTCTCAGTCAGCACGCCGCCGGAATCGCCGCGCGTCGTGCGGAGTAACTGGACGCTGTTCAGTTTATTCATCGCCGCATCGGACTCGGAGAGCCAGGTTAATGCCTGAGGATCGCCGGACGGCGGCGTTGGCGGGCGGCGGAGCGCTACAACGAGGAAGACCGCGCCGATCCCAAACGCAACCAGTGCCAACAAACGCAAAAGCAGGGATTGGCGGTTAGCTGCTGGTGGCTGGTTGTTGGCCGAAGGTGGTAATTGGGATTTGGGATTTTCCCCTTGGTCCTTGGTCCTTTGACCTTCGTCATTGGTCGTTCGTCCTTCGTCCTCCGTCACTTCACCGCCGCAATCTTCAACCGCATCACCTGCGCCTCGATCAGCCCATCCACGACCCCCGAGTCCACGCGCAGCCCGTGATCGGAGAGATAGCGGAAGGCCATATCCAGCGCATAACGCTTCTTCTGCGCGGCGACATCCTGAATAATGCCGCTCATCCCGCTCTGCTCAGCCGCCAGCACCGCCGTCTCCACCGCCTTGTCCAACAGCGCGCTGCGTGTGGCGGCGTCATCCACCACCGGCGCGGTGCTGGCAAATTGCTTCTGCACTTCGGATTCGATCAGCGCGACCAACACCGTCACATCCACCCGGAGACCCAGGCGGTTGAGGTAATCCTGCGCGACCTTGATCGCGTACGCCTTCTTCGCCTGACCGCCCCCGGCCAATTGATTGGAGGCGCAAGACTGCTCCGCCGCCCGGACGGCGATGCCGATCGCCGTATCAATAACCTGCTGCTGTTGAGCCGTCAGCTGACTCCGAATTTCGGCGCCGTGCTGGCGAACCCATTGAAACAGAAAAACGATCAGGATCGGAATCGCCAAGACGAGTAAACCTTGCGCCAGGGTTGAGAGAAAATCATTGAGCACCATAACGGGCCTCCGGAGGTGAATGAGATAGGTCAGAAGTGTAACACGATTATGAGTTCAATAAAAATTAAAAGTGATGCGTGACTCGTGACCCGTGAATCTCACGCATCACGGGTCACGAGTCACGCACCAAGCATCAGCGCCCTAACCTTCTTCTTCAGACAAACGGCAAACTCACCACCCCTCCCCCCACCTCCCCCACCTTCACGCGCGTGCCAGGCTCGGCCACCGCCGTTTTCAAAAAGCCCAACGCCACCGGCCCCACTTCCGGAATAATCCCCGCGCTCGTCACCTTCCCGACGATTCCCTCGCCCACTCGGACTTCAGTCCCCTCTTCCACCGGCGTCTCCAGCTTGAGTCCTACCAAACGTCGCGCCAGGCGGCCCCGGCTCTCCATCCGCGCAATAATCTCCTGACCGATATAGCAGCCCTTCGCAAAATTCACCGCGTCCCACAAATTCGCTTCCAGCGGAATATAGTCTTCAGTAATCTCGTGCCCCACCTCCGGCCACCCCGCCGCTAACCGCAGCAATTGAAAAGCCTCTTCACCGGCCGGAGTCGCGCCCGCGGCCAGCGCTTGATCCCAAAGCGCAGGTAACCGATCAAGGGGAGCGATCAGGGTGTAGCCCGCACCGGCTAAGGGACGACTGTGCCAGACGATGAGATCTTCCCGCTCGACGAACCGATTCTCGACGAGGGCCTTCGTCCCCGTCGTCAACATTTCCACGACCGCGCCCGCACGGGGTCCGTAAATCCCCAACTGTCCCAGGCCGTTTGACACGTCCTCAAACTTCACTTGATCATTATAAAAAATGTAACCGGACAGCCACTTGCGGACAGCCGCCGCGCGGCCCGCACTCGTCAGGCACAGCACCGTCTCCCCGCGATTCAAAACCCAAAGCACATCCACCATCCGCGCAATCGCCGTCGTCAGCACCGTGCAGCGCGCCTCACCTACCGGCAGGCCGTTCAGGTCATTCGTGGACATGCGGTGCAGCAAATCCAGGCGGTCACGTCCCACCGCCTGCAAGCGCCCCTCATGGCTGCGCTGGATCACCACCGCGCCGTCACGCGCCGCTAAATATTCGGATTGCGGATCACCGTAATGGCGTGGCACGGATTGGCCCGCGATCTCTATCATCTCTAATGATTTTTCCGCCACTTCTGAATCTGCTCCGCGTGTTCCGGTTCATGCTCATAACTGTTCCAGGCAATCATGTTCTCAATCGTATTCGTCTCCGCCCACGGCAGCGGCTGCGCCAATTGCTTATCGGTCAGCGATTCAACCTGCCGAATCATCTGCTCGCGCACGCCACGAAAATCCGCCAGCACCCGATCCAAGTCCCGGCTCTTATTCTCTTTATACCACTTGGCATTCAGGCTATCTATGTCGCTGTCCGCTGGGACGATGGATTGAATCTTCTTGCCCAGCTTCAACTTGGCCAAGCGCGTCACCACCTCCGCCTCCCAAGCCGTGAGATGGGAAAGAATATCCTTGACCGACCACTCACCCATCACGCCCGGCTCAACCAATTGCGTCTCGCTCAAGCCGTCCAGCGCCGTTTCCATTTGCGCCCGTGAGTTTTTCAGCGCCGCTAGGATTTGATCTCGATTCATAAGGCTTCCTTTCTGGCACAAGGTTTTTTATCACGAATTGGACGAATGAATCGAATAACACGAATGTTTTTGGTTTATTCGTGGCATTCGGCCTATTCGCGCGGTTTTTGCGTTCGTGATTAACCTGCCCTAGCAGGCAGCGGCGCCGGCTGAGACGAATGATACTTGAGACCCGTTTCAGACCGCGCCAACATACGGAGGATCAGAATAACCGCCGCCGAGAGATACATCATCGTTCCGGGAATCCACATGATCAGCCCACTCAACACTTGATCCTGCATCACCGTCAGGCCCCAGGTCCGCGGCGCCTCCACGTAATAAGTATACAACGGCGTGGGGGCCAGCGCGATGACCACACCGGGAATCATGTTCGCCCCCGCCGTCGCCAGCAAGCCGACGATGCGCATCATCGTTGAAGCGCGCGGATGCAGACGCGGGCCGGCGCCGATGGCGTGCCACCATAACAGCAGCGCCGTGCCAAAAAAAGTTAAGTGCTCCAGGTCATGCACCCAGCGCAAGCGCAGCGCCGTGTTGTACGCATTCGGATCATGCCAGCCCCACAAGACTGTCACAAAGGCTAACCCGACGATCGCCGGCCGGGTGCTCAGGCACAACACATTTCGAAACGGCGCGGCGCGCCCAAGCAGCCAAGCGCTGACCCGCCGCGCGCCCGGCACGCCCCAGACCATGAACGGGAACGGATTCGCCAGCAGCAACAAGGGAGGCGCGATCATAATCATCAGCGCGTGCTGGATCATATGCATGAAGAACAGTCGCTGTCCGAAGACATCTATCGCGGACAGCAACGCCAAACTCAAAACAATCAGGCCGGATAAGTAGGAGATGAGCCGCCAGCCGGAGGCCAGCCGCAATCGTCCGCGCCGTTGCAAGCGCAGCCAGCCGCTGACGAAAAACAGGCCACTCAACGCCAGGACTAGCATCACCTCCGGGCGGAAGTCCCAGGTAGTGAGTAAAGATGGCAAACGCGAGGTCATTATGATCGAGAAGAGATTTGTACACGGATAACACGGATGACCACCGATCGCACGGATTTTTTGTTTTCCGTGCTATCCGGCTTTTTCAGTGTAATCCGTGTACGGTTTTTTTACTTCAGCGTGCCGATCAAATACAACGCCGGGTAAAAGAAAACCCACACCACGTCTACAAAATGCCAATAGATGGCGCAGGCTTCGACGCCCCAATAGTTTTGGGAGGAGTAACGGCCCTTCCGTCCGTTAATCCAGATCACGAGGATAAAGAGGATACCGCTGAGGACATGCAGGGCATGCAGGCCGGTCATCGTATACAGCACCGAGCCATAATAACCATCCATCGGCCGAACGTGGCCGCGCCACTCAAAGCCGATAACGCCGACCAGAAACAAGAGGCCCAGAATCCCGGTGAGGGCGAGACTCACCAGGAAATTATTCCGGTCATCGTGCTTGGCCGCTACCTCGGCGCGATTCATGAAAAAGCTGCTCACAAGCAAGATCGAAGTGACGATCAAGCCCAATTGCTGATCCAAATCCGGCCGCGTGTTCCCCCACAAGTGAAAGCGCATGACCAGCAGCCCGCCGAACATGAACACTTCCGAGACGAAGAACAGCCACAAGCCCAGTCGATTGAAGAGCAGCCGATTATGCACGGAATGAGTTGCCACTGGAGCCGTCGCCGAAGTCATGAATGGGTCTCCTCACTCCACAAATGGGAAATGTGCATGAAGTATTGCAGAATGATCGCGGCCTTGATCAGCGCAATGATGGATAAAAACACGAGCGAACCGTTGGTGACCGAACTGACCCAGAACTCCCCCGCCGTCAGCGCCGCCAGGACGATCAAGGTCACCAATCCGCGTAGGTAAGCTGTGGATTTCTTTTCTTTAGAATTCATAGTTATCTTCTACTCAAAATGGAACCACGGATTTCACCGATTTTTAAAACTCTCACCGTCCGTGTAATCGGTGTAATCCGTGGTTGCTCTCACAAGTCAATCAGCGGAGGCCTGTGCCGGCTGCGCGACGCGTGGCGCCGGCGCTAATCCATAATCATACGGCCCATGCTCAACCACCGGCGGAGTTGCGAAATTATGAACCGGCGGTGGGGAAGTTGTCTGCCACTCCAAGGTCAGCGCCCGCCAGGGATTATCTCCGGCCTTCGGACCCCAAGCCCAACTCAGCACCGCGTTGAGGATAAACGGCAGCGCCGAAATTCCCAACAGGAAACCGCCCAGGCTGGCAATCACGTTCACCGTCTGGAACTGAGTCGCATACTCCACCACGCGGCGCGGCATCCCCTGCAAGCCCAGCCAGTGCATCGGCAGGAAGGTCAAATTGAAGCCGATGAAGTTCAACCAGAAATGAATTTTTCCCAGGCGCTCCATATACATCCGCCCGGTGATCTTGGGGAACCAGAAATAGAGCGCGGCGTAGAGCGCGAAGACGCTGCCGCCAAATAAAACGTAATGCAAGTGCGCGACGACGTAATAGGTATCCGTCACATGCAAGTCCACCGGCACCGCTGCCAGCGTGACCCCGCTCAAGCCGCCGATAAGGAACATGGCGATGAAGCCCATCGCAAACAACATCGGCGTTTTGAATTCCAGCTTACCGCCCCACAAGGTGCCCAGCCAGTTAAAAATTTTGATCCCGGTCGGCACGGAAATAGCCATCGAACTGACCATGAAGGACATCTCCTGCCAGGGATCAAGCCCCGTGGCGAACATGTGATGTCCCCAGACCAGGAACCCAAAGAGCGCAATTGCCATGGACGAGGCGGCAATGGCCTTGTACCCAAAGACGGGCTTGCGGCTGAACACCGGCAAAACTTCTGAGACCAATCCCATTCCCGGCAGGATCATGATGTAGACTGCCGGGTGCGAATAGAACCAGAAGAGATGCTGCCACATCAATGGATCGCCGCCGGTCTTCGGCTGGAAGAACGTCAGCCCAAAGCTGCGTTCCAATAAGAGCATCAGTAACGCCGCCGTCAACACCGGAGTCGCCAGGAGGGAGATGAGCGAGGTGGCGATGATGGCCCAACAGAAGAGGGGCAAGCGGCCCGGCGTCAGTCCCGGCGCGCGCATGAGCGCGATGGTCACCAGAAAGTTGATTGCGCCCAACAGCGAGGACGTGCCGAGGATGATGACGCCAAGACACCACAACGACTGGCCGGGCGGCCCTTGCAGACTCAACGGCGGATAAGAAGTCCAGCCCGCCTCCGACTGCCCCACAAAATAACCGGTGATGACGGTCAGCCCACCGAGCGGGATGAGCCAGAAGCTCGTGGCGTTCAAACGCGGGAACGCCATATCATCCGCGCCGATCATGAGCGGGATCAGATAATTCCCAAAGCCCGCCATCGCCGGAATCACCCACAGGAAAACCATGATCGAGCCATGAATGGTAAAGAGGGAGTTGTACGCCGCCCCACCGAAGTCCGCTTTGGGCGTGAGCAATTCGTAGCGGATGAGCATGGCGAGCAACCCGCCCAACATGAAGAAGCCAAACGTCGTCACCAAATATTGAATGCCGATGACTTTGTGGTCGGTGTTGAAGGTGAAATAGTCGCGCCACGAGGTCGCGCCATGGCGAACGAACCGAGAAGAAGTGGAGGGAGCATGGGCAACGTCAGTCATAAAATTTCCCTGATTTAGCAGATCAACGCTTTTTAATCACGAATAGCACGAACCGCAAAAACCGCGCGAATTGGACGAATAAAAACAAAAGAAAAAAATTCGTGTTATTCGCGCGAAGCGGTTCGTGGCATTCGTGATTAAAATCCTTCTGAACTAGACAAACCTTATTTCTGCTCAAGTAAAAAGTTCACCAGCGCATCCTGCTCCGCTTGTGACATACGTGTGGCAAAATCATGCGGCATCACGCCCGCCGGGCACGGGCCGCTCGGGCACTTCGGTGCAATAAACGCGTCGGGCGAGAGAATGGACTCACGGAGGTAGTCCTCCGCCGAAAGGCCGGGGACGCGCGTCGCCGCGTTGGTTCCAATCCCATCCAAGTTCGGGCCGACGAGGCCGGCCGCGTTCGCCGTGGTCAACGTGTGGCAACCAATACAACCATACTTGGTGAACAGCGCCACCGGATCCGGCGGCTGCCCGGCCTGGCCCAACTGCTCGGCGACCCAGTTATCAAAATCCGCTTGACTCTGCACAATGGCCTGACTGCTCAGGCCCATCCCGGCGTGACCGACGCCGCACAACTCCGCACACACCACGGGATACGTTCCAATGAGTTCGGCCGTGAAGTAAGCCTCCGTCTCGCGTCCCGGAAACGAGTCTTGCTTGATGCGAAAGGCCGGAACCCAAAACGAGTGAATCACATCTTCGGACTCGATCTTCAAGTGGATCGGCTTGCCTTGGGGCACATACAAATCGTTGGACGTGATGTCCGTGTCCGGGTAATGGAATTCCCATTGAAACTGCCGGCTAATGACTTCGATGATCATGGCGTCCGGATGCGGCGTCCGAATTTTAACGAAGACCTGATAACTATAAGCGCCCAGCCAGAGCACGATCAACACCGGAACCAACGTCCAGGCCAACTCCAAGCGGTCACTGCCTCGAATGGGCAGGCCCTCGCCGGTCTCCCCTTTCCGCCGCCGAAAGCGAAACGCGATGTAGAGCAAGACGCCCTCGACCATTAAGAAAATTGATCCGGCGATGCCAAGCATCGAGCTAAAGAGTATGTCGACTGGGTAGGATTCAGTCGAGGCGTTGGGTGGCATGAGACGGACTAACAAGCCGATCAACAACCCGGCATCCAAAAGGGCGAGGGCGAAGATGGCTCCCCCAGGCCCGGCTCGACGGTGGGAAGCAGGCCCCCCTCCGGGAACGGAGGCTTTTTCTCGTCGAGGCCACAAAGGCCGGGTGGGATCGTGAAGCTGTCGGTCAAACAGGTAGAGGCCCACAGCCACGGCCACGCCCAAACCGAGGGAAAGCAGAATCGCGCCGCCAACCACGCCTAAGAAAAGTAGAAGTTGATTCGTCATTCGGGGAGAGAGAGTTGAAGTAGGCTCATTGATTGTGAATGATTGGACAAAGTGTATTCAAATCGAAGACGCTGTCAAGGAACAAGCCCGCGGAAAATCCATTAGGCCATAAGGCTTAACGCAGAAAATGGGACGATTGCTCTAGGCAAAATGTCATCTACAATGAGGGCGCGATTAAGAGTAACTCATAACTATGGAGGATACCGTATGCCTGCTGAAGCTCCCGAACCGATCCCAACCCTGGCGCCGGCCCAGGAGGTTGTCTGGCCCGAATGGGTTTATCCGTATCCTGCCGGGATTATCGGCGGTTTGTTAGGTGGCGCGGCCATTGCCGTGGTCGGCGTCATTTACGGCCTGATTAGCGGAATTGGCCCCTGGCTCCCAATCAACCTGGTGGCGGCCACCGTGCTGCGCAACTTGCAGTTCCAACCGCTGGAGGCTTTGAAAAATTTCGATTTGCTCGCGCTGATCGTCGGGGCAGTGATTCACATTCTGATGTCGGTGGTCCTGGGCCTGATGTTCTCGTTTATTCTCCCCGCGCTGCCGGGCCGGCCACTGTACTGGGGGCCAGTGATTGGACCGCTGTTGTGGGTGGCTGCGACCATCGCCGTGCTGCCGATCATCAACCCCATCATGGCCGCGCACGTTGAATGGGTTTCGTTCGGAATTGGAAATATCTTGTACGGTTTGGCCTTGGGCTGGTGGATTGACCGGACGCCGATGATCCATGTGGAGCATTGAGAGTGACTCGTGAGGCGTGAATGTCACGCCTCACGCATCACATAATCACCTATCTGGAGAACCGGATATGATGTACCCACCCCGCTATTTCGGAATGACAGTTTTCCAACTCAGCAGCCTAGCGGCGGTCGGGCTGCTGGATGTGATTGTTTTGATTGCCGGGATGATGGTGGTCGTAGGGAGCCAAGCCTCCATCCCCATGCCGGAACTCGCCCACCGGCTGCCCACGCCTCTCCCCCAACCCACGCGGACGCCGGCGCCAACAGCCACCCCCAGGCCTACGGCCACGCCCATTCCCGATTGGGAGATGTTTGTTGCGGGCGGCGGCGCTGAACTGTGGCTCCCCGCAAGCTACGCGGGCGGCGACCCGGCGACGGAGATGGAGACGATCCTCGCGCAGTTGGGGGCCTCCAACTCAAATTTTGTTCAGATCGTGGAGGCCGAGCAACAGCTTTCTCAGACGCCGTATGCCCTCTTTGCCTTTGATACCAATCTGGGCGAGGCCGTTTCACCGACGACGGTGCAGGTCAGTCGTGAATCCCTGAATTCCAATCCGAAGATCACCCTGGACGAGTATCTGAATGCGTTTATCCAGAAATTACCTCCCGATACTCGTTTAGTAGATCGGCGGATCGAGATGTTGGATAATGTCGAGGCGGGGCGGCTGTTTGTGGAATATAAGTTTATGGATTTGGGATTAGACCTGTTCCGCAAGCGCGCGATTTATGCCGTTCGGGTAGGGAATACGATGTGGGTGGTGCAGTATTTGACCGAGCGGGATGATTTTCCGGAACGTTTGCCGGTCTTTGAAGAGAGTATTCGGACGTTTAGAGGGCGTTGAGGACTCGTATGCAAAAAGCCTTTTTTCACCGCGGACCCCGGCACTTGCTCCGCTTGGCGCGCAAGCGCCGGGGCAAGTGGAGCGCTGAGTCCGCAGAGAATCTCAGAAAAAAAAACTCGGCGCGCTCCCCCTGGCACTGCCGCTGCGCGCCAGCGCAGGGGCGGTGTGCGTTCTCCGCGGTAAAATCACCTTTTTTTAAAGGGACTCACGAATGAGTCCACGTCACCGCGCTTGCGTTTCCACCTGCTCCGTCGGCACAATTGCATTCACCGGGCACACCGCCAAGCAATCCTCGAAATCGCAGCATAGCTCCTGGTCAATCACATAAATCGACTCACCCACCTCGATCGCGTCAATCGGACAGGCGGGAATACACAAGCCACACGCAGTACAAGTGGAAACGATGGTGTAAGCCACTTACTCACTCTTTCCGACGAGATTGCGCACAAAGCTCGGCACCATCGCAATCCGGTTGCCGATGCCTTCCCGCACTTGCCGCATAACCTCCGCCGTGACTTCGGCGCGACCATCCGCCAGCGCAACTTCCTCCACTTGCTTGACCACCATGCCGCGCACAAAGGCCGGGACGCGTTCCAGTCGCTGCATGGCTTCCGCCGCCCAGGGCATCTTAAACTCAATCTCCACCCCATACGATTCACTTTGAGTTGGGAGGATTTGAATCAGTCCATGCTGCCCCGGCTCGTAAACACACCACGGGTCTTCGGCCATATAATCGCCCGTCGCGCCATAAGCCCGCGCGCGGCAGCCGCCACACATCGTATTGAATTCACACTCGCCGCAGCGCCCGCCCAACGCTTTGCGCTGACGAATGCTGACAAACAGTTCCGAGTTATTCCAGATTTCGCCAAAGCTTTGTTCACGCACATTCCCGCCGTACTTGGGCAAATACGGACACGGCGTGACATCGCCATCCGGCGTGATACCGACGTATTGCGTGCCGGCGGGACAGCCGCCCGAGCCGATGAAGCCCTTGAGGAACGGCGAGGCCGGGTCATGCTCCCACAACACGCGTTGATAATGCGGCGCGCACTTGGCATTGACCAACATGCGGCCCATAAACTTCGGCTGCATTGCCAAGAGACGATGCATCAGCGCCTCGTATTCTTCGGGCGTGATGTTGGTCATGAACGCGCCGCGCCCGGTGGGGACGAGGAAGTACAAGTTGAAGACGCGCGCGCCATGCTCGGCGGCAAACTCGGCGACGGCTTCGACTTCGTGATAATTTTGCTGGGTGACGGTCATTTGGACAATGTACGGCAGCCCCGCCTCGGTGAGGATTTGCATTCCTCGCACACTGTTCGTCCACGCGCCGTGATAGCCCCGGAAGGAATCGTGCCGGGCTTCGTCCACCGAATCAATGCTGACGGCGACGCCGCGGATGCCGTTGGCTTTCATCAATTCCACGCGTTCCGGCGAGATGATGGTCCCGTTCGTGCCCATCACGACCCAGAACCCGGCGTCGGTGGCGTAGCGGCTGATTTCAAACACATCCTTGCGCAACAGCGGCTCGCCGCCAGTGAGGATGAGCAGCGCGCCCGGATTCACTTCGCGCAGTTGATCCACGACGCGGAAGCATTCCTCGGTCGAGAGTTCCCGCGCCCGGTCGGCAAACGGCGAGGCGTGAATGTAGCAATGCTGACATTGTTCATTGCAAAGACGGGTAATGTTCCAGGAGACGACGTAAGATTTAAAGTTCATAAGTGTTCCAGTGTCAAGTGCTTAAGTGCCAAGTGTTATGTGCTTAAGTGTCAAGGGAGTTAAGTGATTAATTACTAGATGTCAGGGTCCAAGACATCGCTAACAATTTTAGAAAGTGATTTTATCTCGCCAAAGGTCCAAGACATCGCTAACACTCTTATGATATTTTGTGATGAACG
>Ga0075431_100000786_pt1 | contig 27678 bp, 23 predicted proteins | sample RhiMetdeltSRZDD5_FD_75297 | JGI IMG/M metagenome (GOLD analysis project Ga0075431, IMG submission 75297) | Populus rhizosphere microbial communities from Tennessee, USA - Rhizosphere MetaG P. deltoides SRZDD5 | ecosystem: Host-associated > Plants > Roots > Rhizosphere > Soil | place: USA... | reverse complement strand
CCGAACACCTCCGCACAGGCCGTCACGACCAGGCACCGGTCCATGGAGCCCAGCCACTCTGCGATAACGGAAAGCGTGCGTCCGAGCAGCCAGCGGTTGAGCTCTGCACGCTCGGCCAGCGTGAGCGCGTCTGCAAGGCGCGCTTTACTTAGCTCGATCCCGCGCGACGTGAGGACTACATACAGATCATGCGCGAGCGGAGCCCGTGATTGCATCAGTGCCATCCGCCTGCTTCGCGCGCCAGCGCGAGCACAACGCGCGCGAGCTCGATGCTGCGCGCGCGGTCGCACATGAGCGTGTTCGTGATCGCGACGCGCTTGCCGAGCGCTTTCAGTTCCGGCGCATGCTGTGCGTCGCAATCGTCGATCACCCAGCCGTCTACGAGCGGACCGTAGTGGCGTGCAACCGCGAGCGCGCTCACCTCGAGTCCGAGCTCGCGCATCATTTTTGCCGCAGGGCCTTTCACCGCCTGGCCCCCGACGATCGGCGATACGGCGATCACGGGGAAACGGCGCGCCTCCAGCCACTCGCGTATCGCGGCCACCGCGAGTATCGGGCCGATGCTGATGAACGGATTCGACGGGCAGACGATCGCGGCCTCCACGTCGTCGCGCTGCATGAGCGCTTGCAGGACGTCCGGTGGCCCTGCTTTCTCCGCTCCGGCAAAGCGAAAACCGGACACCACCGGCGCACATCGTCGGCGCACGAAATAGTCCTGAAAAGCGAGCTCTCCGCTCTCGCTCAGCACCAACGTTCGCACCGGCTCGTCGCACATCGGTACGATCGCGTGCGTCACGCCGAAAAGCTTGGCGAGCGCGCGCGTGATTTGCGATAGCCGCTCGCCGCGTGCAAGCGCCTGCGTTCTCATGACGTGCACGGCGAGGTCGCGGTCACCGAGCCTGAACCAGTCTTGCCCGCCGAGCTTCCCCAGCGTTTCCATGAAGCTCCAGGTCTCGTCCGCACGGCCCCATCCTCTCTCCGGGTCCGCTACGCCGGCCAGCGTATACATGACCGTATCGAGGTCCGGCGAGATGGAAAACCCGAGATGCTCGAAGTCGTCCCCGGTATTCACGACGATCGTCAGACGCTCCGGCGCGCACAGTGCAGCAAGCCCCACTGCGAGGCGCGCGCCGCCCACACCGCCTGCCAGTGCGACGATCACCTGAAGAGGTCTTCCTCGCGCGGGCGCACGAGCTCACGTGCGCTGCTCTCGCGTGCGGCATAGGGAAAGCCGCGCACGAGAACGGCGGGGACGCTTTCGTCGGCCTGTCCCATCAGGAGCGATGCCGCGGCCGCGAGCTCGTCAGCCGCAGCAACCTGTGTCATTTCCAGAGGCCGGCCCTGTCGGTCGGCCTTGCCTCTCATGTCGACAAGCGCCGGCACGCCCGATACGCCGATGGCCACGCCTGCGACGCCATTGCGCCATGCGCGGCCGAAACTGTCGTTGATGATCACCCCCACCTCAATGTGAGAGAGCCCGCGCAGTGCCAGCCGTAACGCGCGTGCCGACGCGTCCGGATCTTCCGGCAGCAGGAGGGCGCATGCCTCATCGCCGGTGGAGCCGACGTTCGAGCGATCGAGACCGGCATTCGCCATCACGAACCCGAGCCGGTGCTCGAGGATGAGCACGCCGGGCCTCGCGCGCAGCACTTCGCGCGATTCGCTCAACATGAGCTCGACCAATCGCGCGTCCTTCTGAACGACACGCGCGAGCTCGAGCGCGCGCGCGCCTGGTTTTACCTGGCTCAACGCGACGCGCCTGCCTTCGGCCTTCGAGACGATTTTCTGCGCAACGACGAGCACGTCTCCGGTTTCTAGTCGCGAACCTGTGCGTTCGACGGCTTGCACGAGCAGCGGTGCAAGCGGCGCTCCGAGCTCGATTTCGGGCAAACCCTCCAACGCAGTGAGCGTGAGTTGTCGCACGCGGGCGCGAGTTACGAGTGCCAAAACGCCGGTGTGACGTCCCGGATGAAGCGCTCCAGCTGCGGCAGCTGATCGGTGCCGGCAAAACGGATGCATAGATCCGTCACGCCGGCGGCCTCGTAGCGTTTGAGCGTATCGATCACAGCGGAAGGCGCACCGAGGCCCATGAGGCCGCGGAAATTCACGCCGCCGCCGTAGTATTTCTTCAGGAACTCGGCCGTGACTGTTTCAGCGCGCGCGGTGTCCTCGTCGATGCGAACGGTCGTATAGACACACATCGGAAAGCCCGGACGGGGGCGATTGTGCCGGGCGAATGCTTCGTCGCAAAGCTGTCGGAGGTGACAGCAGTCGTCGTCCGTGAGGTACGTCGTCACGACGCCGTCCCCGAGTCGCCCCACCCGGTCGATCTGTGCGGGAATGATCTCGCCGCGATTGCCGGCGGTGATGAGTATCGGCGGCCCTTGTTCGGTCCAGGGCAATGGCCCGATCGTATGCTCCGTCAGCTTGAAGTCACTGCCTTCGTGCGTGACGGGCTCACCGCTCCAGAGCTTGCGCCATACGATTACGTGCTCTTCCAGGTCTCTCGCGCGACGCTTGTGCACGCGGCCGCATGCTTCCCACTCGCGTTGTATTTCAGGCAAACCCCACCCGGTGCCGAGCCCGAGCACGAGGCGCCCCTGAGAAATCTGGTCGAGCGTCGCGAGCGCGTGTGCGAGCACCGTTGGCTGTCGCAGCGCCGGCAGAAGTATTGCCGTGCCCAGACGCGCACGCTTCGTGATCGCGGCGCAATACGCGAGCGTAGTGAGCGGCTCGAGGCGAGGCTTCGCGACGATGCTGTCGCCTACCCAGATGTCCATGCCGGCTTCGTCGCAGAGTCGCGCGACCGTCCAGCATTCATCGAGCGGGGGTTTGCGCGCCGACTGTATGACGACAGCGCGATGCGGCAGTAGAACGCCTAATCTCATGGGAAGAAAATCGCGAGGAGCAAAGGAATCTAAACGATTTTGAGCTCGCGCAGCTCTGCGATCTCAGCGGCGTCCATGCCGAGCACGTCGCGCAGAATCTCCTCGGTGTGCTGCCCCAGTGTCGGCGGAGGCAGCCTGGGCTCCATTGGCGTGGCCGAAAAGCGCATCGGGCTCCTGACGAGCGGCACGCTCCCGGCGGTCGGATGCTCGAGCTCGATTTTCACGCCTCGCGCGATCACCTGCGGCTCATCGAAAACCTGCGCGATGTTATTGATGGGCCCGTTCGGCACGCCCGCGGCCTCCAGAGCCTCGACCCAGTGACGTGTCGTGCGGCTCGCGAAAATTTCGGCGAGCAGTGGCGTCAGGATCTCACGGTTTTCCACGCGTTTGCCGTTCGTGGCGAACCGCTCATCGCGTGCAAGATGGACGCAGCCTGCCACGTCGCAGAACTTGTTGAAGAGATTGTCGTTGCCGCACGCGAGAATGATGTCCCCGTCCGCCGTTTTGAACGTCTGATACGGCACGATGTTCGGATGCGCATTGCCGAGCCGGCCGGGCACTTCTCCGGTCGCGAGATAGTTCATCGCCTGGTTCGCGAGGAAAGCCACTTGCGTATCGAGCAACGCGAGGTCGAGATGCTGGCCCACGCCCGTCTCCGCGCGGTGCGCGATCGCAGCGCAGACCGCGATGCTGGCGTACATGCCTGTCATGATGTCGACGATCGGCACGCCCACACGTTGCGGTCCGCCTCCGGGCAACTCGTCGCGCTCGCCGGTGATGCTCATGAGTCCGCCCATGCCCTGGATCATGAAATCGTAGCCCGGACGTTCGCGATACGGACCGGAATGACCGAATCCCGTCACCGAGCAGTAGATGAGTCCCGGATTGATTTTCCTGAGGTCCTCGTAGCCGAGGCCGTAACGCGGAAGATCGCCGTACTTGTAGTTCTCGAGCAGCACGTCGCATCGGGCGGCGAGCTTCCGGACGATTTCCTGACCGCGCGGCTTCGACAGGTCGAGCGTGATCGATTTCTTCCCACGATTCGCGGACGCGAAATAAGCGGATTCGGCCGTGTCCCTGCCGTCAGGATCCTTCAGCCAGGGCGGGCCGAAGGCGCGCGAATCGTCCCCTTTGCCCGGCCGCTCGACCTTGATCACCTCCGCGCCGAGGTCGGCGAGATTCTGACCTGCCCAAGGCGCGGCGAGCACGCGGGAGAGATCCAGCACTCTTATATGCGATAACGGACCAGGCATCCAAACTCCTATCAACGGCCGACGAACTTGGGTTTAAGTTTCTTCATGAAAGCTTCGTAGCCGATGCGGTAATCCTCGGTCCCGAAGTAATCGAAATTTGCGTCCAGTTCGGCCCCGGTGAGTGGCACGGGTGCCGGCGTGAGCTTTCGAACGAACTGCTTGTGCCAGCGTGCCACGAGCGGTGCGCCTGCTGCAATCGTGCGCGCGGTGGCGTAGGCTCGCTCTTCCAGCTCCCGATCGCCGACGACGCGAGTGATGAGGCCTTTCGCGTGCGCCTCGGCGGCGTCCCACACGCGTCCTTCGACGAGCAGCTCGAGCGCAACCGCGCGCCCGACGACCGGAAGAATCGCGGCAAGCTCGTCATACGCGATGGCGAAACCGAGACGATTGATCGGCACGCCGAAGCGCGCGGACTCGCCTGCGATTCTGAGATCGCACTGACACGCGATCTCCAGACCGCCGCCGACGCACGGCCCCTGGATCATTCCGACGATCGGGTGACGGCAATCCGAGAGCGCATTCAGCGCTCCCGCCACGTGCTCGCGATGATAGACACGGCCCTGCTCGGCGTTGTCGCGTACGCTCGAAAACTCCGCGATGTCCGCTCCGGCCGCGAACGCCTCGGTGCCCGAGCCGCGCAGGACGATACAGCGCACGGTGTCGTCTGCCGAAAGCGCCTGCAGCTCGCGCTTCAGGCTCTGCCACATGGCGAGCGTCAGCGCGTTGAGCTTGCCGGGATTGTGGAGCGCGACGGTGACTAACGCGCCGTCGCGCGTGACGATTACTTCGGGGGTCATCGTAGTGGAAGCGGCTATTTTAAGACGATCGCTGCACGGCCGCCGAGCGGCGTTGACAGCGTCCCGGCAGGCACGCTACGGTGCCTCAACAATAGAGAGGAGGATTATCCATGAAGGGGCTTTCATTCGTAGTCGTGCTCGTTCTCGGAGTCGCCATCCCGGCCGCGAACGCGCAGGAGACGTATCCCTCGCGCGCGATTTCGATCATCGTGCCGAACCCGCCAGGAGGCATGAACCAGATCACCGCACAACCGCTGTCGGCGGTAGTCGAAAAGCTCACGAAACAGCCGGCGCCGGTTCTCAACAAGCCGGGCGGCACCGCCGCAGTCGGGACTGCGTACGTCGCGACGCAAAAGCCCGACGGCTACAACATCCTCGTCACCACGCCGAACATTTACCTCGTGATCGAGAAGAACAAGGCGCAAAACATCGAGTCGCCGTACAAGCTCGAGCAGATCCAGCCGATCGCGCTCACGAGTGCCGATCCGCTCGTGTTCAGCGTTCAGACGGAATCGCCGTACAAATCGGTCAAGGACTTCATCTCCGACGCGAAGTCGAAGGACGGCCAGCTTTCTTATTCGAGCTCGGGTCCGTACGGCGTCACGCACGTGCCGTTCGCGATGTTCGTGAACGCGAATGGCCTCAGGATGCGGCACGTGCCGACCACCGGCGGCGGGCCCGCCGTGACGCAGCTTCTCGGCGGCCACGTTCACGCGACCGCCCAGGGCGTCGCCGCCGTCGCGTCGCATATCAAAGGCGGCAAGCTGCGCGGGCTCGCGAGCTTCGGCGCGAAGCGCCACTCGTCTTTGCCGGACATCCCGACATTCAAGGAGCTGGGGCAGGATCTCGAAGCATATCTCTGGGTCGGTCTTTTCACGACGGCGGGTCTGCCGGAGCCCACGCTGAAAGCCGTGCGGGACCTGGTGCGGCGCGCTATCAACGATCCGCTGTACCAGCAGTCGATGCAGAAAGCGAGCGTGGAAATCGATTACCGCGACACACCCGATTTCATCCAGTTCTTCCAGGCGGACTACAAGCGCCTCGGGCCGGTCGTCGCAATGCTCGCCCGAGAGGAGAAAAAGTAGCGACGTGAGCCGGGAAGCAGGGATCGGCGAAACGTGGAGCAGGGACCCGCTTGCGGGATGCGACCGTGCAGCCGATCGTTGGCGCGTCGGTGATCACGCCGATCCGTGCGCGTCTTCGGGATCAGATCCCCTGAAGGGGCCCCTCTTCCACCCTGCGACGCGCCCGCCTTGCGGGGATACACGCTATGCTTACGCGAATAGGAACGGAGGCGGCGGGATCAAACCATGAACATCAAGCTTGTTGAACCCATAGCGATGAGCATTCCGCTCCTCAAGCCGATCAAGATGGCCGGTGTCGAGCTGCGCAGCGCGGACAACGTTCTCGTGCGTATCGAAACGGAGGACGGCGTCGTCGGCTGGGGCGAAGCGGCATCGGCGCCGAGCATGACGGGAGAAACGGTCGAAAGCATGATGGCGGCCGTGCGCTACCTCGAGCCGTATGTGAAGAGCGCGGCGCTCGAAGACGTTCGTGAAATCCTGAGGCGCATGGACCGCGCTCTTTACGGCAATCACGCGGCGAAGTCGGCGATCGAGATCGGGCTGCATGACGCGCTCGGGAAGGCGCAGGGCAAACCCATTTTCGACCTGCTCGGCGGGCAGCGCCGTCAGCGCGTGCCAATGCTTCGCATGATTGCTTCGAGCGACATCGACACGGACGTTGCTGAAGCGAAGCGGAGCAAGCAGGAAGGTTACGTCGCATTCAAGGTAAAAGTCGGCACCGGTGACCCGCTCGTGGACGCGCAACGGACCCGCCGCGTCTGCGAGGCAATACGCAACGACGTGCTGATCTCGGCCGATGCCAATCAGGGCTGGCGTGTGGACGAGGCGGTGCGCTTCGTCCAGGCGCTCGAAGGCGCCGGTCTCGATTTCTTCGAGCAGCCCGTGATGGGCGACGATCTGGAAGGCATGGCGCGTGTCGCTGCCGCGTCGAGCATCGCGATCGGCTGCGACGAAGGAGTGCATAGCCTCGAGGACCTCCGCCGGCACCACGAGCTTCGAGCCGCCAGCGGCGCGAGCCTGAAAACGATCAAGCTCGGCGGGGTGAGGGCCGTGTGCGAGGCGGCCGCACTTTGCGAAGAGCTCGGCATGAAGATAAACCTCGCCGGCAAGATGGCGGAGTCCGGCATCGCCACTGCCGCCGTGCTCCATCTTGCCGCCGCAGTGCCTTCGCTGGAGTGGGGCGTGAGCCCCACGAGTCCTTACCTTACCGAGGACGTGCTCACCAGGCCGCTGGAATTTTCAGCCGGGCACGCGGTGGTGCCGAACGGCCCGGGGCTCGGTGTGGAGGTGGATGAGAAGCGCGTCCGGCGCTTTACAGTGGAGCGTTAGACCAGCACTTTCGCCAGCTCGCGAAAATCCGCCACGATCAGATCCGGCTGATAAGGCCAACCTCCGAACGGCCGCTTGCGGCGATCGACGAAGCACGAACGCATGCCGTAGGCCTTCGCGCCGACGCAGTCGAATGCGTGATTTGCGACGAACAGGATCGCGTCGGGCGGCGCGCCCAGAAGCTCCGCGGCCGTGCGGTACGTCGCGACGTGCGGCTTGAACGAGCCGGCTTCCGCAACCGACATGATGCGATCGAACTCGACACCGAGGTGCGGGCGCGCCGCTTCGAGCATGTCCGGGTCGCCGTTCGACAGGATCGTGAGCTGGTAACGGGTCTTCAGCTTCTTGAGCGCCGCCACGACGTCGGGAAACGGCTTCAGCGTCTCGATTCGCGCGACGAGCTCACGCACTTCGTCCTGAGTGTGGTCGATACCCGCGCGTTCCAGGGTGTAGGAAAGCGCTCTGCGCCCGATCTCCCGGTACGGCGTGTGGTCGCGGTGCAGCAGCGCGTCGATCATCGAGTTTTCGAAATGCGTGCGCCGCCACCACGTGACGAGCGCGTCGGGACGGCCGGCCCAGCCTTTCGATTTCAGATACGGTGTGACGGCCTGCGTCAGGCCGCCCTGCATGTCCACGACGGTGCCGTAGAGATCGAACATCAGCGTGTGGCACTCCGTTTTTATTTCGTCGATGTTCGTCACGCTTTACTCGTCCGTCTTTACAGCTTGATCTTGGGATCCAGCCAGTCGCGCAGACTGTCGCCGAAGAGGTTGAACGCGAACACCGCAAGGCTGATAGCGATGCCGGGAAAGACGATCATCCATGGCGCCTGCTGGTAGAAATCCGCCGCGGCGCCGGAGAGCATCAAGCCCCATGAAGCCGTGGGCTCGGTTACGCCGAGGCCCAGGAACGACAGCGATGCCTCGGCCAGGATCGCCTGCGCGACGAACGCAGTGACCATGATGAGATACGGCGCGACTACGTTCGGCACCATATGCCGAAAGATGATGCGCCGATGCGAGAACCCCGCCGTGCGCGCAGCATCGATGTAAGGAAGCTCGCGGATGGCAAGCGCAGAGGATCGCACGACGCGCGCCACTTTCGGCACCATCGGAAGCCCGATTGCGATGACGAGGTTCACGTCGATGCCGATAACCAGGTTCTTGCCGAGCACCGCGACGACCGTGATCGCCAGGATGATGATGGGAAACGACAGGAGCACGTCCATGATGCGCTGGACGATGAGATCCGTCTTTCCGCCGAAGTAAGCCGAGACGACGCCGATCACCGCGCCGATCGTGGAACCCAGGAGCGAAGCGAGAAAACCCACAGCCAGCGCCGTGCGAGCGCCGTAGATGATGCGCGAAAGAACATCGCGCCCGAACGAATCCGTGCCGAGCCAGTGCTCGGCCGAGGGCGCGGCGAGCATCGCGCCGTAGTCGACCGCGAGCGGATCGTAGGGCGCAACCCACGGCGCGAAGATCGCGCAAACCGCCATCAGAACGATGAACGCCAGTCCCGCGGCGCCGAGCGGCTGCTGCACGATGAACAGCAGCACCGGGTGTCGGCGCTTGGGAATCTTGTATGGTATCGCTGGTGCGGCGACGCTCATGGCTTAGCGGTACCGAATTCGCGGATCGAGCGCGGCATACAGCATGTCGATCGCCAGATTGACGCCGACGAAGAACACGGCGACGAGCAGCACCAGGCCCTGGATGAGCGTGTAGTCGCCGCGCGAGACCGCCTGGACGAAAAGCTTGCCGATGCCGTTGAGGTTGAATACCTGCTCTGTAACCACCAATCCGCCGATGAGAAACGCGAACTCGAGTCCCACCACCGTTACCACCGGCAAGAGCGCGTTGCGCATCGCGTGACGGGCTACTACGAGGCGCTCGTACACGCCTTTCGCGCGGGCCGTGCGGACATAGTCTTCCTGCAGCACCTCGAGCACCGAAGAGCGCATCATCCGCATCGCGACGGCCGAGTAGCGATAGCCCACGGCAAGCGCAGGCCAGATGAGTTGCGACAGATTTTTCAGCGGGTCCTGGAAAAACGGCGTGAACGTAAGCGGCGGGATCCAGGAAAAATACGTGAGCAGGAGCAGGATGATGATCATCCCGAGCCAGAACGATGGGACCGCAAGCCCCGCGATCGAGATGATCCGCACCACGTGATCTATCCACGTGTCTTTGAAAATCGCGGACAGGGTGCCGAGCGGAACGGCGATGATGACCGCCAGGATGGTCGCCATGATGGCGACCTGCAGCGACAGCTCGAGGCGAATGCCGATCTCGTGAAGCACGGGCCTGCCGGTCCACAGGGACACGCCGAAATCGCCTCGCAGGAGAGCGCCGAACCACTTCACGAACTGGATGTGCAGCGGCTGGTCGAGTCCCAGCCGCGCGCGCTCGGCCTGAATCACTTCCTGCGGCACGTTCGCCCCTTCCATCATCATCTGCACCGGATCGCCCGGTGCAAGACGGAGCAGAAAGAAGACGAGCACCGCCACCCCGATCAGCGTCGGGATCATCAGGAGGATTCGGTTCAGAAGGTAGCGCAGCATACGGGCAGAGGCCGCATCTTCGCGTTCACTCGTTCACCTGTTCACCCGTTCACCGCTCTTCATTCCAGCCACACGTCAGTCAGATCCTGACCGACGTAATGACTCGGCGTGATATGCCAGCCCTTCAGATTGCGGTGCGTCACGATGATGCGATGCCACCAGATCGTGGGGATCGTGTACGCCTGCTCGAGCGCCCTCTTTTCGAACTCACGCAGAATGGCGTACCGCTTTTTCCTGTCGAGCTCGCCCGACTGCTTGTCGAACAGATCGTCGAGTGTCCGGTCCGTCTGCTGCGCATAGTTGATCGAGGACCGGTCGTGCGAGAGGTACTTCAGGAGCTGGAGGTTCGGCTCGTCCATGAAGTCGCAATTGAAATCGAGCGCGGCATCGAACGTCGGGTTGTCGCGTTGCTGGGCAGCGAGATAGAGCTTTGTCTCTAGCTGCTCGTGCTTCACGGTGACGCCCATCTGCCGCCATTGATCGATCAGGAACACGCCGACCGGCGTATAGGGCATCGCGACGTTGCGGTTCGTCAGGGTGAAGGTGAGATTCGGCACGCCCGCTTCCTGCAGGAGCTTCCGCGCCTGAGCTCTGGATGAGTTGATGTCCTTGGAAAAGCCCGGATAGGCCAGCAGCTCTTTTTCCGACGCGGCGAGATCGTAGCCGGGTCGCAGAATGCCGCCGACGTGCCGTACGAGCGCCACTTTGGAAAGCGCGGCGGCACCACCCCAACGATCCACGCCCAGCGACAGCGCGCGGCGAACGCGCGCGTCGTCGAAAGGTTTTTTCCTGGTGTTGAACGTCACCACGAGCGAGCAGACCCAGGGCGTTTCCTGCACGACCGCCTTGTCTCCCAGCGCTTTCACGATGCGATCCCTGTCAGCCGGCGAATGCCCGCGGAACTCGCCCAGCACTTCGCCCGCCGCAAGCGCATTCACCATCGGTGCGCCGCTCACGAAGATCGCGAGAAAACCGTCGAGGTACGGCTTGCCTTTCTCGAAGTAATCCTTGAATTTCCGTCCGCGCCAGTGCGAGCCGGCGACGTGCTCGTCGAAGACGAACGGCCCGGTGCCCATGATGTTGCGTTCGGGGAACTTGGGATCCTGCTTGAGCTTCGCCGCGCTGTAGATGCAATCCCACGGGCTCGCGAAGTTGGACAGCATCGAAGCGTTCGGCTTCGAGAGCTTGAAAACCACGGTTTGGGGATCCGGCGTCTCGATAGACGCGACGTCCGCGTAACTCGCCTGCCGCAAGGAAAGCACGCCGGGTGGCGGTTTGCGCAATCGCTCGTAGGTCGCCTTCACGTCTTCGGAAGTGAAATTCGACCCGTCGTGAAACCTGACGCCCTTGCGCAACCGGAAAGTGTAGGTAAGCCCGTCTTTCGCGACGGTCCACGACTCGGCGAGATCGCCTTTGATCGCCGGATATTTCGCCGTGTCGAACTCGAGCAGCGTGTTGTAGTGCGGCCGCACAGGATGGATGAACGCGAACGACGAGTTCGCGTGACAGTCGTAGTTCGGCGGCTCCGCACCGACTGCGAACTTGAGCAGTCCGCCGCTGCGCGGAGTCTGCTCTGCCGCGAACGCAGGCGCGACCAGCATAGCGGCCGCGAGCACCAACAGCGCTTTTTTCAACATACCCTCCTCCGTGCTTGTTATGCGGTGCGTTCCTTACGCACCGAGGGAATCATGCCGTCTTTCGTCACTCCTTCCGATCACTTCGTCACTTTCCCGTCACTCTTTCACTAGACCTTGATGCACGCCGCATAATGCCCCGGCCGTATCTCCCTCAATTCCGGCACCTGCATCTTACATTCCTCGCTCGCCCACGGGCAGCGCGTGTGGAAGACGCAGCCGCGCGGCGGATTCAGCGGGCTCGGCACTTCCCCGCCGAGTACTTTGTAGTCGCGTGTCGCTTCCAGCGCCGGATCGGGTATGGGCACGGCGTCCAGCAGCGCGCGCGTATACGGATGGAGCGGATCGGAATAGAGCGTATCGCGGTCCGCGATTTCCATCGCCTTTCCGAGGTACATGACGACGACGCGATCCGAGATGTGCCGGACCACGGCAAGGTCGTGCGCAATGAAAAGGTAGGTGAGCCCGAGCTTCTGCTGCAGCTCTTCGAGCAGATTGATGATCTGCGCCTGGATGGACACGTCGAGCGCTGAAACCGGCTCGTCGCACACGATGAACGAAGGCTCCATCGCCAGCGCACGCGCGATGCCGACGCGCTGGCGCTGCCCGCCCGAAAGCTCGTGCGGATAGCGCTCGGCCATGTACTCGAACAGGCCGACCTGCGTCAGCAGCTCGCGCGCTCTCGCGCGTGCCGCCGCGCGGCTCGGCTGCAGTTTGTACACGACCATCGGTTCGGCGATGATCTCGCCCACGGTCATCCGCGGGTTGAGGGAGCTGTACGGGTCCTGGAAGATCACCTGGATCTGGCGCCGATACGCTTTGAGCGCGTCCCCCGAAGCACGGGTGACATCGCGTCCGCCGAACGCGATCGTTCCATCGGTCGCGTTCTCCAGCCGAAGCAGTGTGCGGCCCACGGTAGTCTTCCCACAACCCGACTCTCCGACGAGCCCCAGCGTTTCGCCGCGAAAGACGTCGAACGAAATGCCGTCGACCGCGCGCACGACGGCTTTCCCGGCGCCCAGCGCTTTGAGTCCGGTCGCCACTTCGAAGTAGGTCTTGAGCGCCCGCACGCTCATGATGGGCTGCGTGCGATCTATTCTCTTCGGCGCGGGCAGGAGCAGCGATGCACGCGCGAGACCCAGACCTTCCGCGCCGACACGAGCCATTTCGAATGCGCGGACGCACGCTGAACGGTGACCGGGCTCGACTTCGACGAGCGGCGGTGGTGCGGCCTCCGATTCGGGCACTTTCGCGGGACAGCGCGGCGCGAAACGGCAGCCGGGCGGCGGGTCGAGCAGATTCGGCGGCATGCCTTCGATCGTCTCGAGCTTCGCCCCGCGTGGCCGGTCCAGGCGCGGTACCGAGCGGAGCAACCCGGCCGTATATGGATGCAGCGGTTTCGCGAAAAGCTCCCGCGCGCTCGCCTGCTCGGTCATCTTCGCCGCGTACATGACATTTACGCGATCGGCGTAGCGCGCGACGATGCCAAGGTTGTGCGTAATCACGACCATTGCGATGCCGAGATCGCGCGACAGATCCTTCATGAGCTTGAGAATCTGCGCCTGGATCGTGACGTCGAGCGCGGTCGTCGGCTCGTCGGCGATGATCAGCTTCGGATTGCACGCGAGACCGATCGCGATCATCACGCGCTGACGCATGCCGCCCGAGAACTGGTGCGGGTACTGGTCGAGCCTGCGTTCCGCGTCGGGGATGCCGACCATCCTCAGGAGCTCTGCGGAGCGCTTGCGCGCGGCAGGGACGCCCATGCCGATGTGGATCATGAGCGGCTCCATGATCTGAAAGCCGATCGTGAGCACCGGGTTGAGCGAGGTCATCGGCTCCTGGAAGATCATCGAGATGTCGCGGCCGCGAATCGCGCGCATTTCGTCGTCCGAGAGCTTCAGCAGATCGCGTCCTTCGAAAAGGATGCGTCCGCGCACGATGCGGCCTGCGGGCTTCGCGAGCAGTCGCATGATCGCGAGCGACGAAACCGATTTACCGCAACCCGACTCGCCGACGAGCGCGACCATTTCCCCCCGGCGCACCGTGTAGGAAATGCCTTCGACCGCGCGCACGACACCGCGCGTGGTGACGAAATGCACGTGCAGGTCGTCGACTTCGAGCAGGAACGGGCCGCTCGGCGCCGCGTCGCGCACCGCGACAGTCGCAGTGGGCTGGTCCATCCTCCTCCGGAAGTGCTGCTTGTAGGTTGTCGAACGCAGGCTATGGACCGTCTGCGGGGTTGTCAAGCACAGAGGTCAAGCGCTGCGTGCAGCACACGCGCCACGTGAACCGCCTCACGCGTCGTGCCATCGCGTATCTGATGCCGGCAGCTCGTCCCGTCGGCGACGATGAGTGTGTCCACAGCCGCATCACGAACGCGGGGCAGCAGCGAAAGCTCCGCCATTTTCATCGACACTTCGTAATGTGATGCTTCGTAGCCGAAGCTCCCGGCCATCCCGCAGCAGCTCGACTCGATCGTCTCCACGCTCAACCCGGGAACGAGCTTGAGCGCGCGCTCGACATCGCTCATCACGGCGAAAGCTTTCTGATGGCAGTGCCCGTGCAGGAGCGCTTTCTTCTGCGCGAGCGGCTTCAACTTCAAGTCGAGCCGGCCCGCGTCGAGCTCGCGCGCAATGAACTCTTCAAAGAGAAAAGCGTTCAGATCGAGCTCGGCCGTTTCCGGTCCGGGCAGCATCGACAGGTACTCGTCGCGCAAGCCCAGAACGCACGAAGGCTCGAGGCCGACGACCGGAATGCCGCGCTCGACGTACGGCAGCAGCGTATCGAGCATGCGACGAGCTTCGCGACGGGCTTCGTCCACCAGGCCGTGTGCGAGGAACGTGCGTCCGCAGCAGAGCGGGCGTGCGCCGTCCGCCGCGAGCGGAAGATGCACGGTGTAGCCCGCCGCCTGCAGCACCGCCACCGCCGCGTGGGCGTTTTCGGGCTCGAAGTACCGGTTGAAGGTATCGATGAAAAGAACGACCTCGCGATTGTCGCGTCCCCGAAGCACGGGGGCTGCGCGGAAGGCGTCTTTTCGCCATTTTGGAAGCGCGCGCTTCGGCGCGAATCCCAGCATCGACTTGGACGCGGACGAGATCGCGTTCGTAAGCGGCGCCAGGCGCGAGGCCCATGGCGCATAGCGCGGCATGTACGCGACCACGCGGTCCTTGAGCGTCCAGCCGTGCCGCCGCTTGTAGTGGTATAGGAATTCCACTTTCATCTTGGCCATGTCGACGCCGGTCGGGCACTCGCGCCTGCAGCCTTTGCACGAGACGCACAGATCCAGCGTTTCGTACAGCGCATCGGAAGTGAACGCATCCGGACCGAGCTGACCCGAGATCGCCAGGCGCAGCGTATTCGCGCGTCCGCGCGTAAGGTGCTGCTCGTCGCGAGTCGCGCGGTACGACGGGCACATCGTCCCCGCATCGAACTTGCGGCAATGGCCGTTGTTGTTGCACATCTCGACGGCTTTGTCGAAGCCGCCCCACTCGCTCCAGTCGAGAACCGTCTTGATCGGTTGAACGGCATATCCGGGTTTGAAGCGAAAGAGCGCCCGGTCGTCCTGCTTCGACGGACGAACGATCTTGCCGGGATTCAACAGCCCTTTCGGATCGAAAAGCGTCTTGATTTCTTCGAACGCGCGCGTCAGCTTCGGCCCGAAGAAAGGCGCAATCCATTCCGAGCGCACGAGACCGTCGCCGTGCTCACCCGAATACGCTCCCTTGTATTGCCTCACGAGCTCGGCAGCCTCCTCGGCAATAGCACGCATTTTCACCGCACCATCCGCGCGCATGTCGAGAATCGGGCGCACATGCAGGCAACCTACGGACGCGTGCGCGTACCATGTGCCGCGCGTGCCGTGCTTTTCGAAAACACGAGTGAGGCGATCCGTGTACTCCGCAAGGTGCTGAAGCGGCACGGCGCAGTCTTCGATGAACGATACGGGTTTCCCGTCGCCTTTCATCGACATCATGATGTTCAGGCCCGCTTTGCGCACCTCCCACACGTCGCGCTGAAGCGCCGCGTCAGTGATCTCCACAACGCTGTCCGGGAACCCGAGCTCGCCCATGAGCTCGACGAGCTCTCTCAGACGCGCAAGCTGCTCGCCGCGGTCTTCGCCTGCGAACTCCACGAGCAGAATCGCTTCGGGCGTGCCGCGGATGAATTGCTGCACGGTCGAACGAAACGCGGGATTTTCACGCGCAAGCTGGATCATCGTGCGGTCGACGAGCTCCACCGCGGTGGGCTTCAGCTTCACGATGTGTTGCGGCGCCTCCATCGCTTTGTAGAAGCCCGGGAAGTGGCAGACGCCGAGCGTCTTGTGCTTCGGCAGCGGCGCGAGATCGAGGTGGATACGGCGCGAGTATGCGAGCGTGCCTTCCGAGCCGACCAGCAGATGCGCCATGTTGAGCCGCGGCAGCGCCATCAGGTCGAGGTTGTATCCGCCGACGCGCCGCAGAACCTTCGGGTAGCGGTGCTCGATTTCTTCCGCCTCGCGCGCGGCGATCGCGCGGATCTTGCGCACGAGCGCTTTGTACGACTCGGGACCATCCAGGCGGCTCATGTCCTGCGGCACCTCGCCGAAATGAAGCGACGAGCCGTCGGCGAGCACCGCGTCGACACCACGCACGTTGTGCACCATGTTGCCGTAGCGTATCGATCGCGATCCGCAGGAATTATTTCCCGCCATTCCGCCAATCGTCGCCTGTGCGCTCGTCGAAACATCCACCGGATACCACAGGCCGTGCGGCTTCAGGTACGCGTTGAGGTGATCCAGGACAACGCCGGGCTGAACGACCACGGTGCGTGCGTCCCTGTCGAACGCGACGACATTGTTGACGTGTTTGCTCCCATCGATCACGAGCGCCGCCCCGACCGTCTGGCCGCATTGCGACGTGCCGCCGCCTCGGGGCAGGACCGGCACGCCTGCGTCGAGCGCGACCTGCATCGCGCGCACTGCGTCGTCTTCGGTATGCGGCACGACCACGCCGATCGGCTCGATCTGGTAAATCGAGGCGTCGGTCGAATAGCGGCCGCGGGCCGCGGCGTCGAACAGGACCTCGCCGCGAATTTCGCGCTTCAGCCGGGCCGCGAGGGCAGGGTCGCCAGGAGTAATGTTTTTCATCATTGCGCTTGCGCCGCGTCCGCGACGCACCTATGAGTTGCGGTAGGTCGGTGACCCACCCTGCGAAGTTCGCTCGTCCCCGCCCCCCATCCCCGAGCCCTCTATAATATTCGCCCTGCCACGGAGACGACATATGACGCACGCCAGCGGCCGCCATTTCCTCCAGATTCCCGGTCCAACCAATGTGCCCGAGCGCGTTCTGCGCGCGATCGACCGCGCGACGATCGACCATCGGGGCCCCGAGTTCCAGAAACTCGGTCAGGAAGTGCTCACCGGCTTGAAGGAAGTATTCAAAACGCAAAGCCCGGTAATCATCTTCCCGGCATCCGGGACCGGCGCGTGGGAAGCCGCGCTCGTGAATACGCTCTCGCCGGGGGACCGCGTGCTCATGTACGAAACCGGGCATTTCGCAACGCTCTGGCACGAGATGGCGAAGCGGCTTGGGGTCACGCCGGAATTCATCGCGTCCGATTGGCGTCACGGTGCCGACCCGGCGGCTTTGGAGGCGCGGCTCAAAGAGGACCGCGCGCACGAAATCAAGGCGGTGTGCGTCGTGCACAACGAGACGTCGACGGGCGTGACGAGCCGCATCCCGGAGGTTCGTAAAGCGATCGATCGCGCGGGTCATCCCGCGCTTTTCATGGTCGATACGATTTCGTCTCTCGCCTCGATCGATTACCGCCACGACGAATGGGGCGTCGACGTCACCGTCGCCGGCTCGCAAAAAGGACTGATGCTGCCGCCGGGGCTCTCTTTCAACGCGGTGAGCGACAAAGCGCGCGCGGCGAGCGCATCGGCGAAGCTCCCGCGCTCGTACTGGTCGTGGCAGGAGATGCTCGGGCCCAACAAGAACGGTTTCTTCCCCTACACACCGGCGACGAATCTGCTGTACGGGCTCCGCGAAGCGCTGCACATGCTCCTGGAGGAAGGGTTCGACAATGTCTTCCGGCGCCACGACCGCCACGCCGAAGCAACGCGTCGTGCCGTGCGGGCGTGGGGGCTCGAAATCCTCTGCGTGAACCCCGCCGAATACTCGAGCGCGCTTACGGCAGTATTGATGCCCGACGGCCACAGCGAAGTCGAATTGCGCAAGGTCGTGCTGGAACGCTACAACATGTCGCTCGGCAGCGGGCTCGGCAAGGTCGCGAACAAGGTTTTCCGCATCGGCCACCTCGGCGATTTCAACGATCTCACACTGCTCGGCACGTTGTGCGGCGTCGAAATGGGTCTCGCAGCAGCCGGCGTCCCGCACAAGAAAGGCGGCGTCGACGCTGCGATGGATTACCTCGTCGGTGCGGAACAGGTGCAAAGGAAAGCCGCGAAAGCGGCGTGAGGAGATCAGCCATGCCTCGCGACCATCACCACTACATGCAGCTTGCGCTCGAACGCGCGCGAGTGGCTGGCGAGAAAGGCAACCGTCCCGTTGCTTCGATCATCGTGCTCAACGGAAACATACTGGGCGCCGGCGAGAACACGATGTTCACCGATTTCGATCCAAGCGCTCACGCGGAGATCGCCGCGATCCGGGAAGCGTGCGGGCGCCTGAAAACGATCGATCTTTCCGGCAGCACGCTGTATTCGACGCTCGAGCCCTGTCCGATGTGTTTCTGGGCGATGCAGGAAGCGCGGATAGCCACGCTCGTGCTGGGCGGCCGTTACGCGGGAATCGGCCGCACTGACATGGGCCGCTACACGGTGGAATCGTTCATGGATTTCACCGGCCGCTCGTTCGAAGTCGTGACCGGCGTGCTGCAACGGGAATGCGAAGAGGTGAGGCTGAACTGGCAGCAGCGTCCGCCCGGATAACGCGATTACTTCAAAATAGCGTTCAGCCGCAAAACATCATCGAGGAGGAACCATGAAAGGCATTTTTTGCGCCACCGCGGCCGTTCTTGCCCTCGCGTGCGGCGCTGCCGGCGCGCAGCAATATCCGGCAAAAGCCATTCGCGTAGTGGTGGGCTTCGCGCCCGGCGGCGGCACCGATCTCGTCGCGCGCATCATCGGCGCGAAAATGAACGAAAGCTGGGGCCAGCCCGTGCTCGTCGACAACCGCGCGGGGGCAACGGGCACGATCGGCGCCGATCTCGTCGCGAAAGCGCCGCCGGATGGTTACACGCTGCTCATGGGCCACGCTAACTCGCACGGCATCGCGCCGAACATCTTCAGGAAGCTAGCTTACGACGCGGAGCGTGACTTCTCGATGGTCGCGTACGTGGGCTATGTGCCCAACGTCCTCGTGATCCATCCGTCGATCCCGGCACGCAACGTGAAAGAGCTGATCGCGATCGCCAAAGCGCAACCGGGCGCATTGAACTACGCATCGTCCGGCGTCGGCAGCACCCAGCATCTGGCCGGGGAGCTTTTCACGCTCCTCACCGGCGTAAAAATCGTTCACGTGCCTTACAAAGGAAGCGGCCCCGCCGTCGTCGATCTGCTGGCGGGCCACGTCTCGATGAATTTCGACACGATGCCTCCGGTGCTTCCGCACATCAAGAGCGGCCGCATGCGTGCGCTCGCACTGACGACGCCGAAACGTTCTCCGCAGCTTCCCGATGTGCCCACCATGATGGAAGTCGGCCTCAAAGGTTTCGACATGACGAACTGGTACGGCATGATGGCGCCGGCGAAAACGCCGCGCGACATCGTCGTGAAGCTGAACGGCGAGGTGAACCGCATCGTGCGGCTGCCGGACGCGAAGGCGAAGCTCGAGGAAGCCGGCACGCAGCTCGATCCGATGAGCCCCGAGCAGTTCGCGAGCTTTCTCAAATCCGAGATCGCCAAGTACTCGAAGCTCGTGAAGGCGGCGAACGTCAGTCTTGACTGAAGTGGACCCGGTCCTGCTCACGCGTGACGGTGCGATTGCCACCGTCACGCTCAACAACCCCGAGCGGCTCAACGCCCTGAACAAGGCGATGTGGCGGAGCCTGCGCGACGCGATGCACGAGCTCGGGCGCGATGAAACGCTGCGGTGCCTTGTGCTTCGAGGCGCCGGGGACAAGGCTTTCGCCGCCGGTGCCGACATTTCCGAGTTCGCGACCGAGCGCGCGGACCGCGGACAGGCGCGGGATTACGGCGAGCTCATCCACGAAGCCATGCAATCCGTCGCCCGATGCACGCATCCGACCGTCGCGCTCATACGGGGCGCATGTATCGGTGGCGGACTGGAAATCGCCGCGATGTGCGATATACGCATTTGCGGTGCCTCGAGCCGCTTCGGCGTGCCCATCAACCGGCTCGGCCTTACGATGGGCTACGGAGAGCTGCAGGGGCTCCTCGCGCTCGCGGGCCGTGCGGTGACGCTGGAGATTCTGCTCGAAGGCCGTATTTTCGACGCGCACGAGGCCTGTCAGAAGCGGCTGGTGAATCGGGTGGTCGGCGATGAAGACGTCGAGCGCGAGGCTTACGCGACCGCGAGACGTATCGCCGCAGGCGCACCGCTCGTGGCACGGTGGCACAAGCAGTTCGTCGGGCGCCTCGCGCCATCCACGGCGGTCACCCCCGAAGACTGGGACGAAGGTTACGCGTGCTTCGACACCGAAGACTACCGCACCGGTGTCGCCGCGTTTCTGGAAAAGCGTACGCCGGAGTTCAAAGGGCGGTAGAACGGCTGACATGAACAAGGTCACGACATACGTGACGCGGCTTCCTCCGGGGCAGCTTCTGGGCGTCTGTCTGCTGCTCGTCGCCGTCATCGGGGTGATCGACTATCACACCGGTGCCGAGATGAACGTCACCATGCTGTATCTCGCCCCGATTTTCCTGGCGGCGTGGGGCATGGGCACGAATGCGGCGATCGTCATGTCGATTATCTCGATGACGGTATGGTTCGTCTCCGTCCTTTACATGCACCAGACGTATTCGCAGCCTCTGCTGCACGTGTGGGACGGCGTGATTCAGTTCGCCATGTTCGTGCTTTTCGGCCTGGTCATCTCCAAGCTGAAAAACGCCTTGAGCCACGCGGACGAGCGCTTCGCTACCGTCCTCGAAGGGCTGAACGCGGCGGTGTTCGTCTCGGACGCGAACACCGGCGACCTCCTGTATGCGAACGAGCAGTTCCGTGCCACGTTCCCGCCGGCAAGCGAGCTGCCGGCGCTGCCTCGAGCAGTCCACGAAGGCGAAGTGCACGACAAGACGCGCGGCCGCTGGTATCTCATCCATGCGCAGCCGGTGCGCTGGATCGACGGCCGCATCGCGCGCCTGCAGCTTGCAACGGACATCACCGAGCGGCGCCGCGCCGAAGCGCTCTTTCGCCAGCAGCAGGAGAAGATGCAGATGACGGCACGGCTCGTGACGATCGGCGAGATGGCGACGACGCTCGCGCACGAGCTGAACCAGCCGCTCGCCGCGATCAGCAATTACAGCATGGGGTGTGTACGCCGGCTGCGTTCCGGGACGTGGGACGAAACCGAGCTTCTGGACGCCCTCGAGAAAGGCGCGGCGCAAGCCGAGCGCGCGAGCAAGGTCATCCAGCGCGTGCGCGCTTTCGTGGGCCGCCGCACCCCGAATCTCGTGCCGTGCGACATCAACGAAGTCGTGAGCGGGGTCTCGTCCATGATCGGGGTCGAAGCCAGGCAGAACGGCGCGAACCTGAAGCTCGAGCTTTCCGAAATCGTGCCCTATGTCCACGCCGACCCGCTCCTCATGGAGCAGGTCATCCTCAATCTGGCGCGCAACGCGATCGAAGCCATGCAGGAAACGGAGCCCGACGATCGCGAGCTCACGATCCGATCGCGTCCGAACGGCAACAACACCGTCGCGGTCGAGGTAATCGACCGCGGCCGCGGCATCGATCCGCAGCTCGAAGCGAATCTTTTCACGCCGTTCTTCTCGACCAAGTCGCACGGCATGGGGCTCGGGCTGCACATCTGCCGGTCGATCGTGGAGGCTCACGGCGGGCACGTGTGGGTGAGCCGAAATCAGGGTCCCGGGTTAACATTCCATTTCTCACTGAAAACGGTATACGCATGAAAGCGTCCGGGCAGGGGCGGGCGGTCTATGTCGTGGACGATGACGAAGCGATGCGGGACTCGCTGCGCTGGCTGCTCGAATCGGCCGGCTATCGCGTGGCGTCGTATCCGTCGGCCGAGCGTTTTCTGCAGGGCTATCGCGAGGATGGTTCGTCGTGCCTCGTGCTCGACGTGCGCATGCCCGGCCTAACGGGGCTCGAGCTTCAGCAGGAACTCAATCGGCGCGGCGTGAGGCTGCCGATCATTTTCGTCACCGGCCACGGCGACGTTCCCATGGCCGTCGACGCGCTCAAGAATGGTGCATTCCATTTTCTCGAAAAGCCTTTCAAGGGCGAAAAGCTGCTCGAGGCGATCGAACAGGCCGTGATGCCGGGGACGCCGGCCGAGGCCGAGCGCGCACAACGTCGGTGCGCCGCCGCGCGCCTTGCGACCCTCACCCAGCGGGAGCGCGAAGTCATGGATCTGGTCGTGCTCGGCCGCAAGAACCGCCAGATTGCCGAAGCGCTCGGCATCAGCGTGAAGACCGTCGAAGTGCATCGCGCCCGCGCGATGGAAAAAATGGACGCGTCTTCGGTCGCGGAGCTGGTGCAGGCGACGCTGCACGGGAAAAACGCGGCTTAGCACTCCGGCAGCTCCTCCCTCCCTGCGGCTGCGGCCGGCGCCCCGCCAGCTGGTTGCACTCGCGCGCCGTCTCCGGCGTGCCCTATCCTGCCTCACTCGGCCTCAGGGCCGGGCCGCCCAAAAAGTACGCAAACACGGCAGTTTTCTCGTAAGGGTTTTTCCTAATAGTTATGTTGCAGTGCCCACACCTATGATTCATTCCCCGCGTACGACGTTAATTTTTCACACCTCTGGAGGGTTAATCATGGAAGTTACATCTCGTCGCCTCCGCGCGAGCGGCAGGAGGGCTGGATGAAGGTCGCGCTCACAAACAACAAACGCTTTCTGTCCGGACTCATGTTCATCGGTATCGGCGCAGTGGCGATTTTCATCGCGCGGGATTATCCGATGGGCAGCGCGCTGCGCATGGGGCCCGGCTATTTCCCCATCGTGCTCGGCGGGATCATCATTCTCTTCGGCATCTGGGAAATCATCATCGGCACGCTCAAGCCGGACGAGGTGAAAGGAAACTGGTCGCTGCGTGCGCTCATCGTCCTTCCTCTCTCTGCTGTGATATTCGGGATCCTGATGGAGAAGGCCGGGTTCATCCCGGCTCTGATCGCGCTCATTTTTGCCTCCGCGTTGGCTGGCAACGAGTTCAAGTTCTGGGAAGTAGCGGTGCTCGCGGTGGGGCTGACGATCGCTTGCGTCGGGCTTTTCATCTACGGCCTGGGCTTGCCCTATCCACTGCTACAAGGACACTGACATGGAACTTTTCAACAATCTCATCCTGGGATTCAGTGTCGCGTTGTCGTTGCAGAACCTGTGGTTCTGTTTCATAGGCGTGTTTCTCGGCACGCTGATCGGCGTGCTCCCCGGCATCGGGCCGCTCGCAACGATCGCGATGCTGCTGCCGATCACGTTCAATGTGGCGCCGGTCTCTGCACTCATCATGCTCGCGGGGATTTACTACGGCGCGCAGTACGGCGGTTCCACCACGGCGATTCTGGTGAACCTGCCCGGGGAAACCTCGGCGGTGGTCACCTGTATCGACGGGTACCAGATGGCGCGACAGGGACGCGCCGGACCCGCGCTCGGCATTGCGGCACTCGGATCGTTCTTCGCCGGCACTGTGTGTACGCTGCTCATTGCACTGGCCGGCCCGCCACTTGCCGAGATGGCGCTCAAATTTGGCGCGCCCGAATATTTCTCGCTGATGCTGATGGGTCTGGTGACTGCTGCTGTGCTGGCGCACGGCGACATGGCCAAATCGCTCGCCATGACCGCGCTCGGGCTGCTGCTCGGTGTCGTCGGCACGGACGTGAACTCCGGAATGGCGCGGTTCAGCTTCGGTTTTCCGGAGCTGACGGACGGCATCGGTTTCGTCGTCCTTGCGGTCGGCGTGTTTGCGGTCGGCGAGATCGTGAGCAACCTGGGCGATCCGGAAGAGCGCCAGGTCTTCACGTCCAAAGTCAAGAACCTGTGGCCGAGCAGGGAGGATCTCAAGGTCTCTTTCATGCCCGTCGTGCGGGGCACCGCGATCGGGGCGTTCTTCGGCGTATTGCCGGGCACCGGCCCTGCCATCGCGTCGTTCTCGTCGTACATGATCGAAAAGAAAGTGGCCAAAGATCCGTCGCGGTTCGGCAAGGGCGCGATCGAAGGGGTCGCAGGACCGGAAGCCGCTAATAACGCCGATGCCCAGACCAAGTTCATCCCGACGCTCACCCTCGGTATTCCCGCGAGCGCGGTGATGGCGCTTATGCTCGGCGCACTCACGATTCAGGGCATCGCGCCTGGACCGCAGGTAATGACGCAGAAGCCCGATCTCTTCTGGGGTCTGATCGCGAGCATGTGGGTCGGCAACCTCATGCTGGTCGTTCTCAACCTGCCGCTCATCGGGCTCTGGGTGAGCCTGCTCAAGGTGCCATATCGGATTCTGTTCCCCTGCATCATGGCGTTCTCGTGCATCGGCATTTACAGCGTGAACAACAGCTCGTTCGAGATCTACCTCACCGCCATCTTCGGCGTCATCGGCTTCGTGTGGCTGAAGCTCGAATGCCCGGCGGCACCGTTGCTGCTAGGCTTCGTCTTAGGCCCGCTGATGGAGGAGAACCTGCGACGGGCGCTGCTCATATCGCGCGGCGATCCGTCGGTCTTCTTCACGAGGCCGATCAGCCTGGGCTTCATGATCGCGACGCTGGTTATTCTCGTGATCATGGCCCTGCCGATGATCAAGAAGCGCCGGGAAGTCATCACAGGGTAAGCCGCGGCAATCAAGCTCGCGGGCGGTGCCTTACTGCCGCCCGCAGCCGCGGCTCGGTAAACATACAGAGGGAAACCCAGGTTTCCCCTCCGAAACCTCCTTTCCTTCACACCGAACGCAGCATTAGCGCCACTAGCGACGGGCCCGGCTTCGCAAGAGCCGGGCCGTTTCGTTTGCGCGTCAGGTGGCGTCGGGTGCGGCGGAGCCCGCGGCAGCACGCGTAAGACGGTCGTGCACTGCCGCCCACGCAGGCTCGAGCGGCGGCTGCTCGACGAGGATCGCGGCGCATCCCGCGCGATCGAGCTGGCGCAGGTTCGCGTAGAGGTCGTGCGCGTACTGCGGCGCGTCGTGCGGCGCTGCAATCCACGTAATGCCGGAGTGCAGCGGCTGCAGCGCGGAGCGCGCGAGCACGGCAACGTTATGACCCTGGCGTGTCATGCTCGATGCAAGCTCGAGGATTAAATCCGGTTCGAGCAACATGAGAGGCGTTTGCGGCGCGTAATGCTTCGGCAGCGTTCCCGGCGCGCGCGGCGAAGCGGGTCCAGCCGGTGCGAGCGGCGCACCCACGAGCGCCTCGATGTCTGCCGCTGTGATGGACCCCGGCCGCAGCAACGCCGGACGCGCGCCGGACACGTCCACGATCGTCGACTCGATACCCACCGGGCATGCGCCGCCGTCGAGCACGCAATCGACGGTGCTGCCGAATTCCGCCCGCACGTGCTCGGCCGTGGTGGCGGAAACACGGCCATAGCGGTTCGCCGAAGGCGCGGCAATCCCGCCGCCGAAAGCCGCGAGGAGCGTGTGCGCTGCGGGGTGCGATGGCACGCGTAATGCGATCGTGTCCTGGCCGCCCGTGACCAGATCGTTTACGTGTGCTGCGCGTTTGAATATGAGTGTGAGCGGGCCGGGCCAGAAGCGCCGAGCGAGCCGCTTACCGGTTTCAGGAATGTCGCTGGCCCAATCCGCGACCTGCCGCCCGCTCGCGAGGTGAACGATCAGCGGATGGTTGCGTGGCCGCCCTTTCGCGGCGTAGATCTTCTTCACCGCGTCGGGGTTCGATGCGTCCGCGCCCAGGCCGTAGACGGTCTCCGTCGGGAACGCGACGAGGCCGCCGGCGCGAAGCACGTCGACAGCGTGCGCTATCGCGTCATCGATTGCACTGCTCACCCGTCACTCGTCACGTTGGTTTGAGCAAGCGCAGCGCTTCGCGGTATTTCGCCGACGTCTGCTCGAGCACGTCCGGCGGCAGCGCCGGCGCCGGCGCTTTCTTGTTCCACGGCTGCTGCTCGAGCCAGTCGCGCACGAACTGCTTGTCGAAGCTCGGCGGGCTGATACCGGTACGATATTGCGCCGCGGGCCAGAATCGCGACGAGTCCGGCGTAAGCGCTTCGTCGATCAGCACCAGCTCGCCTCTATCGTCCGTGCCGAATTCGAACTTCGTGTCCGCGATGATGATGCCGCGCTTCGCGGCGTAATCGGCGGCTTCGGTATAGAGGCGGGTGGATATTTCGCGCACGCGCTCCGCGAGCGCGTAGCCGCCGACGGCCTGCACGGCATCGTCGAACGTAATGTTCTCGTCGTGCTGGCCGGCAGGCGCTTTCGATGCAGGCGTGAAAATCGGCTGCGGAAGCTTCTGCGCCTGCTCCATGTTCGGCGGGAGCGTGATGCCGCAGACCGCGCCGGTCTCCTGATAGTCCTTCCAGCCCGAGCCGATGATGTAGCCGCGAACGACGGCTTCGACGAGCAGCGGCTTCAATCGCCGCACGACCATGGCGCGGCCGGCGATCTGGTCGCGCTCGTTTTCCGCGACGACGGACTCGGGCGCGATGCCCGTCAGATGATTCGGCACGATGTGCCTGAGCTTCTCGAACCAGAAGAGCGAGAGCTCGGTAAGCACGCGGCCTTTCCCGGGTATCGGCGTGGGAAGGATCACGTCGAACGCGGAAAGCCGATCCGTCTGCACGATGAGAAGCCTGTCGTCCCCGACCGCATAGATGTCGCGGACCTTGCCGCGATGGATGAACGGCAGGCTTTTCAGGCTCGACTGGAATAAGGGCTCGTCGCTCATCTCTCGCGCTCTACGCTGACTGCAACTGAAAGTCGGGACTCAGGCGCGCGCGCACAGCCATTGCTTTCGAGAGCGCGCCCTCGATGTCCTCGCCGAGGACCGTGTAATGCCCCATCTTGCGGCCGGGGCGCGCTTCGTGTTTGCCATAAAGATGCAGCTTCGCCTCGGGACAGCTGAACACCGCGTCCCAGGCGGGCTCGCCGCGCTGCCATACGTCGCCCAGCAGATTCACCATCACGGCGGGCGCGAGAAGCCGGCTTTCGCCGAGGGGTAGACCGCACAACGTTCGCACCTGCTGCTCGAACTGCGAGGTGGCACAGGCATCGATCGTGTAATGGCCGCTGTTGTGAGGCCGTGGCGCGATCTCGTTGACGAGAAGCTCACCGCCGGTGGTGACGAAAAACTCCACCGCCAGCACCCCGCAATACCCGAGCCGCGTCGCAACAGCCTGGGCCTGAGCCGCGGCACGCTCGGTAATCTCGGGGCCGACGCGCGCAGGCGCGATACTCACGTCCAGTATCCCGTTGCGATGGCTGTTTTCCGCGACGGGAAAGCTGCGTGTCGCGCCGTCGGCTCCACGCGCAGCCACAACGCTCACTTCACACGCGAGCGCGACCTGTTTCTCGAGCACGCAGACCTCGGACCCCATCGCCACAAAAGCGGTCCGCGTTTCCTGCGCCGTCGCGACGCGCGCTTGTCCTTTACCGTCGTAACCGAATCGCGCGCGCTTCAATATGCCGGGGAAAAGCGCCGGATCGACGCGATCGCAATCGTCCGCCGTGGCCATCACCGCGAATGGCGCAACGGCGAAACCATTTTCGGCGAGAAAACGCTTTTCGCGCGCGCGATCCTGTGCGACCGAGACGCTGTCGGCCGTCGGGCGTACGATGCAGTACGCCGCCAGCCAGCGCAGGCTTTCCGCAGGCACGTTCTCGAACTCGGTCGTGACGGCAGCGCATGTGTCGGCCAGCCGCTCGAGCGCCTCGCGGTCCTGGTACGCGGCCCTCAGGTGCACGTCGGCAATGGTACCCGCCGGCGATGCGGGATCAGGATCGAGAACGGTCACGCGGTAACCCATGCTGTGCGCCGCGAGCGTAAACATG